>Ga0326597_10005262_pt1 | contig 17993 bp, 22 predicted proteins | sample RVTome_12_FD_203789 | JGI IMG/M metagenome (GOLD analysis project Ga0326597, IMG submission 203789) | Soil microbial communities from uranium-contaminated site in the Upper Colorado River Basin, Wyoming, United States - RVT100D185 | ecosystem: Environmental > Terrestrial > Soil > Contaminated >... | reverse complement strand
CTGCACCAGGTTCGCATCGTCACCGCGAACACCGATACCAACCCGAACGAGGGTATGACCAGCGGCAGTCGCTCGGTCGAGGAATCGGGTGAAGCGTTGCGCTTCGCCTGCGCCGAAGTCCGCTCCCTGTTCATGCAAGCCGCTGCGCAGCACCTGGGTGTTTCGATCGAGAAACTGCAGCTCAGCGAGGGGCAGTTTGGCGCCGATGGCAAGGATGCGAGCTATTGGGATCTCGCCGGTGGCGTAAGCCTGGCACGCGAAGCCACTGGTGAAATCCCCCCAAAACTAGCTGCCGACCTCAATATCGTCGGACGTGACGCGCCGCGCATCGATCTGCCCGCCAAGGTATTCGGCGAACCGGCCTACGCCCAGGACATCGATCTGCCGAACATGGCCTATGGGCGGGTGGTGCGCCCCGCAAATTACTCGGCGACGCTCGCTGCCGTCGACGATGCTCAAGTTCGCTCGATGCCCGGTGTCATCGAGGTCGTTCGCGACGGTAATTTTCTCGGCGTTGTCGCCGAGCGCGAGGAGCAAGCGATCAAAGCGGCGGCCGCGCTTGCCAAGGCGTGTACTTGGAATGCACCCGCGAAAATTCCGACCGAGGCCGAGTTCTATGATTACCTCGTCAGCCGACCCGTCGAGACGGCAGTGGTCAGCGACAAAAAGGACGAGGGCGCAAAGAGCCGCGCGCGCAAGACGCTGGAAGCAACCTACCGCAAACCCTACATCGCGCATGCCTCCATCGGCCCGTCGTGCGCCGTGGCGCGTTATGACGGGAACCGCTTTGAGATTTGGAGCCACAGCCAAGGCATTTATCCGCTGCGTGGCGACATGGTGAAATGCCTGCGCGTGCCGGCTGAGCGCATAACAGTGCATCACGCGGATGGGTCCGGATGTTACGGTCACAACGGCGCGGACGACGTTGCCCTGGATGCGGCATTGCTCGCGCGCGCGGTCAGTCCGCGGCCGGTAAAAGTGCAGTGGATGCGCGAGGACGAGTTCGGCTGGGAGCCATTCGGCCCCGCGATGGTGATGAAGCTTAAGGCCTCGGTGGATGGCGCCGGCAATATCGTCGACTGGAGCCACGATGTCTGGAGCAATCCACACAGCAATCGCTCGGGACGCGGCGCGGGATCCACGCTGATCGCCGCCGCTCACCTCGCCGATCCCGTCCCGGTCTCCCCGCCCGTGGACATGCCATTGCCCGCCGGGGCCAGTCACCGCAACGTGATTCCGCTCTACGACTTTCCCAATCAAAGGATCGCGCGTCACCTCGTCACCGATACTCCGCTGCGCATTTCCGCATTGCGTGCGCTCGGCGGATTCGCCAATGTGTTCGCGATCGAATCGATGCTCGATGAGTTGGCCATCGAATGTGGGGCCGATCCGGTCGAATTTCGCTTGCATCACCTCAAAGACCCGCGGGCGAAAGCGGTAATCGAACGCGCCGCCCAGATGGCCGACTGGAAGCGCGCAGAAAAAGGCGACGGCTCGCGCGGGCGTGGCATCGGTTTCTGCAAGTACAAGAACCTCGGCTCATACTGCGCGGTGATCGTCGAGGTCGTCTTGGAAGAGAAACTGCGCGTGCTGCGCGCGTGGTCGGCGGTCGATGTCGGACGCGTAGTCAACCCGAACGGGGTCATCAACCAGATCGAAGGTGGAATCGTGCAGGCGACCAGCTGGACGCTCAAGGAAGCCGTGCGCTTCGATTCGAACTTCGTCACCTCGCGCGACTGGGATGCGTATCCGATCCTCACTTTCGCCGAAACGCCGCGCGTGGAAGTGCAACTCATCGATCGGCCCGGCGAGATTTCCAAGGGTGCGGGCGAAGGGGCGCAGGGACCAACGGGGGCAGCGATCGCAAACGCACTGCATAACGCGATCGGCGTACGCGTGCGCGAGTTGCCGCTCACGCGCGAACGCATCATGCACGCGATCGGGTGACGGGTGAAGGGCGCTGACCCTCACCCTCACGCCCACTCACTAGCCATTCGACTCACCCGCCGCAGATTTACGTGTTACACACTCAACCAACGGAGAGCTCTTCCATGCGTTTCATCGTTTACGGCGCCGGTGCGGTCGGCGGATATCTCGGCGCTCTACTTGCCGCCGCGGGGCAGGACGTCACACTAGTCGGGCGCGGCGCGCATCGCGACGCCATGGCGACACACGGGCTCAAGATCGATGGCAAGGTCGGCGAGGACCCCGAGCGCATCCGCGTCAACGCTATTCTGCCGGGCGAGGAGAAGCCGCCCTACGATGTCGTCTTCGTGACGCTCAAGGCGCACCAGATCGAGCCGAACGCCGAACACATCGCTCGGCTGCGCGCCAAGAATGGCTGCTATGTTTTTCTGCAGAACGGATTGCCATGGTGGTACTTCGATCGCATCGACTCGGCACACACCGGGGCGCGCTTGAAATCATTGGATCCGGATGGAAACCTCGCTCGAGTCTTTCCCGCGGAAACGCTCATCGGCGGGGTCATCTTCAAACCGATCGACCTCTATGAGCCGGGTGCGGTGCGAGTCCGGGAAATGCCCACCGATCGGATCGTGATCGGCGAGGTCGATAACAGCCACAGCGCACGTCTGGACGCGATTGCCAAGGTGGTCGGGCCGGCCGGCTGGAAGACCGAGGTCTCGACCGACATTCGCACGGCCAAGTGGAGCAAGCTGGTCTCGAATGCAGTCTGGAATCCGCTGTGTGCGATCACGCAGGCTAGCGCGAACGATATTGCCTCCTACCCGCCGTCACGCGATCTTGCAATTGCGGTCATGAATGAAGCGATCGCAGTTGCGAAAGCAGGCGGGGCGAAGGTCAATGTCGATGCCGCGAAAACGGTTGCAGACGTCGCGGGGCGGCGCGCGACGCTGTCTTCGACGCTGGCCGACGTGCGCGCCGGTCGGCAACTCGAACTCGGCGCATTGACCTGGTCGATCATCGAGATGGGCGAGATCACCGGCGTAGCAACACCGAACTTGCGCAACCTCGCGGCCTGCGCGGGCATGCTCGACCAGTACATCGTCAACAGCAAAGCGGCGATTCGTCCGGTATCGGCCGGATAAATGCAGACAGACGCCGACGGGAAATCGGGGTCTGTCCCCAAAACAGAGGAGCGAGTGTGAGTTCCGAACCCCAGCCGATCATTCTTTCCCGGTTGCAACAGCGGCCCGAAGGCGGGCACGTCGCCTATGTGACGTTCAACAATCCGACCAAAAGGAATGCGCTCGCGGCCGAGGACCGTGCGCAGTTCGCCTCGACCATGCACGAACTGGCCCAGGATGCGGAGCTGCGTGCCGTGGTGTTGACCGGCGCCGGCGAAAAATCATTTGTCGGTGGCGCAAACATCGGGCAGATGTCACGCTTTTCGAATCCGTACGTTGCCGCTGACGGCAGCCGTAAGACCCACCTCGCTTGCGACAGCGTGCGCCGCATGCCGGTGCCGGTGATCGCACGCGTCAATGGTTACTGCCTAGGGACCGGCATGGAGATCGCCGCGTGCTGCGACATGCGTGTGGCTTCGGAGAACGCGCTGTTCGGCATGCCGGAAGTGCGTCATGGCATCCCCTCCGGCATGGAAGCGTGCCTGTTGCCACGCTTGATCGGCTGGGGCAAGACCATGGAGCTCGTTCTGACCGGATCCATGATGGATGCCGCGGAGGCCTATCGCTGTGGCTTCATCCAGCGTCTCGTGGCGCTGGCAAATCTCGACGAGAGCGTGGAAGACTGGGTGCAAGCCATCGTGACCGCGGGTCCGCGAGCCGTGCGCATTCAAAAACAACTCAACGCCGATTGGGAACGCATGTCCTACGCCGATGCTGTGCAGCGCGGGATCGACGCGATCGGCAAAGCACACATGAGCGACGAGCCGCGCCGACTGATGAACGAATTCCTGGAGCGGAAGAAACAGCGACGCTAGCCGCCGAACCGCCGCTTAAAGTTCAAACCATGCGCTTGGCGGTCTTGGCGCCTGCGGTTGTTCGACTTGCACGCTGCCGTGCCGATTTAATTGGCCGTGAAGACAACCTGGCCGATACCGATTAGCCCCAGACCGATCAGAAGCCACAGTGTGGTGCGCCGAAACGACTCGGCCGTCGCGCCAAAAAAATGCCGCGTACCTAACCACATGCCGGTCACCAACAGCGGAAACGCAACGATGGCGTGGACGAAGGTTTCCTGCCCCAGAATCCGCTCGTGTGCGAGAAATCCGATGCCGATGAGGTCGAGCAGGAAGAAATAGGCGATCAACGACGCGCGGATTCGTGCTGGGCTGTCACCATCAGCGCTGAGGAAAATAGCGACGGGAAGACCACCCATTGCTACGGCGCCGTTCGCAACCCCCGAGACGACGCCGATTACTGCCGTCTCAGCCGACGTTGCTGAACGCTTGAGTTTGAAGCCTGCCAGCAATGCAACTGTCATCACGAGGACGAACGAGGCAACCCCCAATCTCATCAGATTCGCCGGCTGATGTGCCAGCAGCCAAACCCCGAATGGCGTCCCCATCACCGCCCCGCCGAGGAGCAACCAGACGCGTCGCCAGCGTATCGCTGGCCACACCGAATACGCCTGGACGATGCTCGCAGTGACTTCCATGACTAATGCCAGCGCAACCGCTTTCGACGGATCGGTCACGAGCGACCAACTGGCCACCAGCAGCGCAGAAAAGCCAAAGCCGGAATAGCCGCGCGCAAGCGAGGCAAGCAGCAAGCCTACAGCCATGATTGCAAGCGCGACGGGCGAGAATTCGGAATAAAGCTCGGCAACGCTCATTCAGGATCTACTGTGCGACGCAACGCCGCGAACGGCCTGTTCGGTCCGCTATGGGAACCTAAGGCCTTACTTGCCCTTGGTAATCTCCAGCAAACCGCGCATCGCCAAGTGATAGCCAAGGATCCCGAACCCGGTCACGACACCGCGCGCGTGGCGCCCGACATCCGAAATTCGGCCACGCAGCGCAGGATTGGAGATGTGCACCTCGATAGTCGGGAATTTGACCTGCGTGATCGCTTGGTTGATCGCGCCGTATCCGACCGTGTAACCCGCCGGGTTGATGATGCAGCCGGTGAGCCCCGCGTCATGCGCAGCGTAGAGCTTATTGATCACTTCACCCTCGACATTCGAGTGGAAGATCTCGAGCTCGACCCCGAGTTCGTCTGCGTACTTATTTAATTGCTCATCGTACTGCGCAAGCGTCATCGGTCCGAAGACGTCGATCTGCGCCTTGCCGCGCATGTTCATGCCCGCACCGTGGATGATTAAAAATTTTGCCATGCGTCTCTCCTATTTGAAGTGTCCACTTTGTCGACTCGCTGACGATAGCCATGGCGAAATCGCCGACCCCTGCGCGATTTGCGAGGTTCTGGCAAACACGTCGATCAGCACCGGATCAGCGTAAAAATGACGGCATTTGAGCCCTCACTAGCCGAGCGCCTTACGCAACTCGCCCGTGACCCGCGAGCCTTCCGCGAGCATGAACGCGATGTCGCTATTAGTGGTGAGAAAACGCGCGCCCTTGCGAATAAATTCCACCTGGCGCGCGACATTGCGATCGCCGCCGATACCGGGAACCTTGCCATTCTTGAGCGCGGCACGGATCACCCGATCCATCGCCGCCAAGTGCTCAGGACTGCCGTAACTTCCGGGCCGACCCATCGCAGTCAGCAGGTCGCTAGAACCTACGTGGATGACGTCGACCCCCGGAACCGCGGCAATTTCCTCGACGTTGTTCAAGCCCTGCTCCGTTTCGATCATGCACGCAACCACGGTATTCTCGTTCAGCGTCGGTACCGTATCCGTTGCAGGCAGGGGGCGGTAATCGAAAATCGGGTAGCCGCCCGCGACCGAACGCGTTCCCACCGGCGGAAACTTGGCAAGGCTCACCGCGCATCGCGCCTGCTCCGCAGTATTGACGTCGGGAAACACGATACCAGTGACGCCGTTATCGAGCAGCACCTGGGTATTCGCATCGTCGTAACTGCGTACCCGTACCAACGGAGCGATGCCGCAGCCGAGCGCAACCTGCGCGATCGCGCCCACGGTCTCGACGGAAAACAGCGAGTGCTGACAATCGATGAAGATGAAGTCGTGACCGCAGGTCTTGGCGACGCGAGCGATGTCCGGGCTGCGTGCGACCCTGATGTTCATGCCGAGCGCGATCTTGCCGGCCTTGAACAGTTCTTTAAGCGGATTTGGAGCGGATAGGTCGGCCATGCAGGTACTCCCCTCATATGATGAATTTGACAGGACTGCGCTGGGGCGGATCGCAATTCTCGCCCAGTTGCGCAACCAAGACCAGACGCATTCCCGCGCAGCCGATCCGCCGGCAAACGCTTGCCGAGGGGAATATGAACTCCTAATCAGGCGTGAATTGGTGGACGGGGCTCTGATGCCGTCAAAGTCCTGGCGCTCGACGCCAACGCAGTTCTGATCGGGCGGTCCCGAGGGCGTATACTCCAGCAAAGGACGGGCGACGCGATGAATATGATCTGGCGGTTTTACGTTGACGAAAAACATCAGTGGCGATGGCAGCAACTATCCGTCAGCCGGGCAGTCATCGCGGAATCACCGAATGCGTACAAGGCATACGAAGCCTGCCTGGCGAATGCAAGCGAGCAGGGTTACGTATTCGTGCCGGCGAAAACCAAACCGATGCCCGTTAAAGCAAGTACCGGCAGGGGACGCCGTTAAGTCTAAGCACTCGCAATCCGTAGCGTGCCGGTGATCAGTTCCATCGTGCGGCACAGATGGAACTCACTAACTAACGCGCTTGAAGGCATCAGGGTACGGAATCAAGCGCTAGCGGCTTTCGCCTCCTCGACTGCGCGTACCCAGCGTCCCACAGGCCATGTGCCGGCAGCGTGCAAATCCATCAGAACGATCACCAGTGCGAGCGTCCTCGCGTCCAAGGCCGCAATCTCCGCACGCCGGAATTGCCCTTCACCGGAGCTCAGTGCGACGAGTATGCGCATTAGCAACCGCGACTCAGAAAACGCTGGGTTGCTAGCGATCTGGTCTACGGCGGATTGCAGCGGGTCGGCCACCGTGGCCTGCGGGCGGTATTCCACGACCTGTCGGAGCATCGCGAGGAACTCCGCACCTGTGAGCAACTCGCGTGCGGCGGCGCTGGTCTCGCCTGTAGAGTTTGTCTGCATGTTCAATTCAGACCCCGCGACAAGGGCACATTACTCCGCGCTGGCTGCCGCTGCCGCTGCCGCATTCAATTTTTCGAGCGCGAGGCGCTGTTTCTTCAGCTCCGCAGATTCCTTCTTCTGGCGTTTTTCCACTTCGCGTCGCTCGGCTTCTTCGCGCTCGACGATTGCGCGATGCTGACGCTGGATATCGAGCTGAAACTCGGGCCAGCGGGCCATCAGAGCATCGAGATCGGCCGCCGCTTCAGTCGCGGCCTCGCCCGTTTGGGCGCGCACATAGTTCGGCGCGTACTGGTACGCGGGAAGCATCCAGAGTTCGCGCTTCACGAAAAAAATGCTGGAGTCGCGGCAGCGATAAAACATCAGCTCGCCGCGCAGCCCCGGAAGGTTACAGGGAATGTCTCGATCCATAATGACCCAGCCGTGCTCTTTGCTGAATCCCCACCACTGCGCTGTCACACTCATTATGACTAATCCCCAAATGCTGCTCAGGCAAACCGAAACTCGGCGCCGATTCCGGGAAAGTCCCGGAAACCCGCAGAAACGCTGCTTACCACCAGACTAGCATGTGTGATCGCGCAGAAGTACTCTGTGCGCTGCCGAACACACGGCCAGAGTCCGACCAACAAAATGCTTTGACCACATGCCGAGGAGGGCGTATAAGAGGCGCCTGGAACATTCAGGCGTTGATTTTTCTGGTCCGTGGCACCATTCTTGTCGGTCCTCTTCAGATCTCCTTAATCGCTCTCCTCGACGTTCCTGCAATCGGGTGTAAGCCCGTTATTTATTTTTATTAGTTTAGGAATTCGGAAATCATGGAAACAGGTACGGTCAAGTGGTTCAACGATGCGAAGGGCTTCGGCTTCATTACACCCGATAATGGCGGCAAGGATCTGTTCGCACATTTCTCTGCGATTCAGGGCTCCGGCTTCAAGTCGCTCAGCGAAGGTCAGAAGGTAAGCTACGAAAAAACCGCTGGTCCGAAAGGCGATCAAGCGACCAATATCCGCCCGGTCTAAGCGCGGAAGCAGGTTCACCTACTGAATATTGAAAAAGCCCGGGATGCCGGGCTTTTCTGTTTTTATCCGGGCGTCAACGGCGCATCGCCCGCTCGGAGGGCGTCAGTGCCTCGATAAATGCCGGGCGATCGAACAGCCGCTGCGCATACGCGATCAATGGCGCACAGTGCGCGGGCATCTGCACCTCGTAATGGTCCAGCCGCCAGAGCAGCGGTGCGATCGCGACGTCAAGCATCGAAAATTTGTCACCGAGAATGTACTTCTGCTTGTTGAAGACGGGCGCCAGTTGCGAAAGGTTGTCCCGTACGATGCTTCGCCCCCTGTCGGCAGCCTTCTGACTGCCCGTCTCGATCGCTTGGACATTCGCGAACAATTCCTTCTCGAAGCGAAATAGACCCAGCCGGGTCGTCGCGCGCAACTTCGGGTCCTCCGGCATGAGCTGAGGGTTCAGGTAACGGGCGTCGATATACTCGTTGATGATGTTGGACTCGTACAGAACGAGGTCGCGCTCGACCAGCACCGGAACCTGGTCGTACGGATTCATGGCTGCCAGTTCCTTGGGCTTGTTGCCCAAATCAACGTCGACGATCCGGCAGTCCACCCCTTTTTCGTAGATCACATGGCGGCAGCGCTGGGAGAACGGGTCGGTGGTTCCGGAGTACAGGATCATCATAGGGGCGCCTGCCGGTAAGTGGTCGAATTGAAAACGTATCCAGACTTTACTGGATTCTCGCCATCGTCGCGCGCGCGAAGCACAAGTCGGCCCACGATTTCGCCTTGTCCGGCAAGCTTCGCAGCAGGTACGCTGGGTGATATGTGACAATAAGGGGCGTGCCCTGATAGCTATGCAAGCGCCCGCGCAAGCTCGCAATCGATGCAGTCGTCTCCAGCAGATGGCTCGCCGCAACACGCCCCATCGCAACGATCAACTTCGGCTGAATCAGCGTGATCTGGCGCGTGAGATAGGGTTCGCAGCCGCGCATCTCTGCGGCCTCTGGATTGCGATTGCCCGGCGGGCGGCATTTCACCACGTTGGCGATGTATACGTTCTCACCGCGCTTGAGTTCGATCGCGGCGAGCATGTTATCCAGCAACTGCCCCGCTTGGCCGACGAAGGGCTCCCCTTTGGCGTCTTCTTCGGCACCCGGCCCTTCGCCAACGAATAGCCAATCCGCGTGCTCATCGCCCACGCCAAACACGGTGTTGGTGCGCTTTTCGTGCAAAGGACACGCGACGCACTGAGCGACGGAGGCTTTCAGTGCGCTCCAGTCCATGTTCAGGATCTGGACGCGCCGGTCTTCACCGGCAGCGCTTTCGGCTCGAGCGGGCGATGTAGTCGTTATGCGTGGACGGGCAACTTGTACCGATCGTTCGTCCGCAGCCGCGGGAATTTCCTGCGTCGTGCCCTGCTCGTTCGCTGCGGACCGCAGGGAGTCCGCGTCGATATTCGCAACCGCCGATTCGCGCAAGCGCCACAGCGGCGCAATTCCCATTTCCTCCAGGATCAAGCGGCGACGGTTCATCGGAAACCCTTCTTTGGCATTCCTCCGTGTGCTTCCGTGTAATTGCGTGGCTTCGCGCTGCAAGCTTTTCCTGGGTTCACAGCTTGAGCCCCAGCAACAACGCATCCTCGCGCGTTCCATGTGCCGGGTAGTAGCCGCGGCGCACGGCGATTTGCTCGAACCCTGTGTCCGCATACAGCGCCCGGCCGACAGTGTTCGATGGCCGAACTTCAAGCAGCATGATCGTCGCGCCGCGAGCGCGAGCAAGATCGATCTGGTGCAGCAACAAGGCGCGCCCCAGGCCGCGCCGCTGCCATTGGCTATCGATGCTCAGATTGAGCAAATGCGATTCGCCAACTGCCGCGGAAAGAATCCCGTAGCCCGCGATCGTTTCAGCACATTCGAGCACCGTGCAGACATAACCCGCATTGATCGAATCGATGAAATTGCCGCGCGTCCAGGGAAACGGATAAATCCGCTGCTCGATCGCACCTACGCTGGTCAGATCCTCGACGCGCATTGGGCGATAGCTGAGCGATAAATCGGGTAGTGCGCTCAACGCTGCTCCTCGATGGTCAATGCGACCTTGTCGCGAATGTACAAAGGCAAGGCTTCTTCCGGCGGTTTAGCGCCGCCGCGTGCTAGCTCCGCCGCAGCAAGCGTTGCAATCTCGCGCGCATGCGGCAACAGATCGGCTTTGATGTCGACAACGCGCGCGACGTAGCGCTCACGAAGGGCATCGGCGTAGACCGCGAATCCTGAACCACAACCGACCCAGTCGCCAGCGGGCAGCCGGGGTAGTGTCGCGGGTGAAAATAAGCCGGGCTCGAATACCGTTTCCCATTCGCGTTCCGCGCGTCGATAGGCCGCCGCGTAAATCTCGCCCATACGCGCATCCAGGCAACAAAGCGCATGAGTCGCCTGCGAGGCCTGTGCGATGGCCAACAATGTACCGATTCCGATCACGGGCAGACCGGCCCCGAGCGCGAGACCCTGCGCGACGCCGCACGCAATGCGCAGGCCCGTAAACGAGCCTGGACCTTCACCGAATGCGACGGCATCGAACTCGGCGAGCTTGATCCCGGATTGCGCGAGCAACGCGTCGATCATCGGCAGTATGAGCTGCGAGTGACGCTGCTCCGCATGGCAGCCGTCAAAACGCACCTCACCATCCAGCCACAACGCCGCCGAACAGTACTGCGTCGATGTTTCCAAGGCGAGAATTTTCACTGGGCTCGTTAGCGTTTTGCGTCAAACGCGGCTATCGACGCTGGCGGGTTTCAGTACAGCTCCGTAAAGCCCATTATACGGGTCGGTGATCGAGCGGGCTGCCGGAGCAAGGCAAATACAGCGCGGGGGAAAAGAGATGCTAGACGCTGGTCAAGTGCCGATTGCGAAGCTGCTCTTTGATCCACACGGGAATCGCCACGACACCTTTCACCACCCACCAGTTCAGTGATCTCGCATTGTATTGGCGCGCGGCCACTTCAATCGTTTCCCTGAGTGGACAATGCGCACAGACCTGCCGCTCGCCATGCAGGAACTTGAGCGTCTCGGTCGGCGATTCGGCCCAGCCGGTACATTGGTTACACGGAGTTGGTTTCAATTCATCAGTCCCAGAAGTTTTCGCAAAATCTGGCATATCAAAGCACCAGACCCTGCTTGAACCTCTGGCAATTTCCGTACCGGTCAGCAATGATGGCAATTCGTGAACTGAGCGGCGCCGATTGCGTGACCTGTGTCACACTCAAGCCGCGATCAGGGTTGAATCAGCAAAAGGTCTTGTTCGGAACGCTACATCCAGCGTCGGTTCTGCGACAGCCGGGTAATAATGGTTTTATTCTCCGAACAATTGCAGAGGACCACGACAATGATCACAACCGAAGAATTCATGCTGCCGGCGCTCGATCCGGGCATCGAGCTCTATGTACGCAACAAGCGGCCGGAAGGTTTGACTCGCTTCTAAGATCAACCTGATGGGGCATTCCTGGGGCACGCGCATCATGTCGATGTATGTGATCGGCAATAACGACAAGACCAACAAACTGGTGCTGTACGCGCCCGGGTGGCTACGCTCGAGCCCATCGCTGACGGATCCCGGTGGTACGCTCGGTGCTTATCGTACGGTGACGCTGGCGGATGTGATCAAACGCCGCAGTATGGGACTGCCCCCGGGCGTCGAACATAGGGACCTGATGCCCGAAGCCTGGTTCAAGATCTGGGCTGATGCGGCATTTGCCGCCGATCCGTGGGGCGACCGGCAGGATCCGAAAGTCATGCGCGCCCCCACGGGCCCGCAGGCGGACAATCGAGACTATTTCGGCGTGGGCAAGGAGCAATACGACCCGGCGGATATTCGCGTGCCAACGCTTCTCATACTCGGCGAATGGGATGCCGACACGCCGCCGTACATGGCACAGGCGCTTTTCCCCAGACTCATCAACGCGCCGTACAAGCGTCTGGTGATGATCGGCGAGGGTACGCACATCATCTTCACAGAGAAGAACCGCATGCAGCTGTTCCGCGAAGTGCAGCTGTTTCTCGACGAACCCCGCGGCGAATAATGCTGGCAAAAGCCGTTCAGCGCGCGAGCAGCCTGAGGTACGCCACGATTTGCCAGAGCTGTTCGTCGCTAAGCTGCGGATTGGGCGGCATCGCGGTACCGGGTGATCCGTACTTCACAATCCAGAACAGCTGCCCATCGGGAATTCCATTCACTGTCTGCGCGCAAGCAAAGTTGCGCGGTGGCGGACTGTAGAGCGAAGCGAGCGGTCCTTTGCCGTCGCCCTTGCGGCCGTGACAGATCGCGCAGTTCGACGCGCCAACTTTTCCGGTGTAGATGCGCTCGGCTGACTCCAGAACGTCCGAGTTCGATGAAAGGGGATTCTTTAGCCCATAGTAGCGCTCTGGCGCTTTCCCGGTGAATCGGGGCTGCGGACATTCGCCTGGACCAGGCGCCGCTTGCGAACCACTGCACGTAACCAGCGTTAACGCCACACCGACAGCAATCTCAGAGACCACGCGCGCATAGACTAACATCGGCGACCCCATCCCAGGTTCGGATCAACAATCCCTGGACCAAGGATTACCGAAAGTTGCGCTCTGCGGTTTGATCTAGATCAGAAACGCGCGTCGCACCGTGGGAGCCGCGAGCTAGTCAAAAAACGCAAACGTCCTGGTCTCGATACTTTCGCGTGGCGGCGCCCCGGGCAGCGTGTTGGGGTCGTCGAAGGCGCTGTGCGCGGTGAAACGTGAGGCTACGGTGGTGTCGGAGTCGAACACCTTGAACACCAGAGCTTCGTGGCGCTCCATCTGCGGGAAGTGGAACCACACGTGCGCCGGATTGTGGGCGATATGGTAGACCTCGCCGGTGCGGTATTTGTAGCGCCGCTCAACCCGAATGAAGCCCTTCTGCGGGATGCTGCGGCCGTCGCAGATGCCGAGTGGGTCGATCAGCACCTTGCCGCGAATCGGCCGCCACACCTGGATGATGGCCCAACGCCTCTGGAAGCGGCGCTCTGCCTGCGCGTCACCGACGATTTCTCGCAGCCGCCGTGGTGCGGACGCCTCGGTGTAGTCGTTGTGCACGCCCTTCACCGGAGGGCGAACACCCGTTGCCATCCGCGCCTGTTCATCGCCGATGCGGATAGTGTGGTCGAACACCAAGACCTCGGAGGCGCCGGAATGTTTTTTGATCAGCTCCTGCACCTCGGGGTCGTAGCAGCGAGCACGTTCGGCTTCATCGGTGAAGTCCTTCATCTTGGTGTAATGGTCGACGAACACGAATCCGTGGATGTTGAGTTTGAACGTGTCACGCAACGGTCTGCCATTGTGCACCGCCATCTCGTGCTGCCGGTATTCTGGCGGGACCGCGTTGTGCTCCATCTCCGGCCAGTCGATGTAGCGCACGGGCGGCACGCCGGTATCGACAACGTAACTAAATTGCGCACGAATGGTGTCGATGGAAGGCTTCTCGGCTGTGAGCTGCATAGGTGCTCTCCCGTGTGTGGGACTCAACCCCGATCATATACCACAGAGCGCCCCGCTCGTAGCCAAGGCATCCGGCACGCATGCTTAGCGGCAAACTCAATCGCACCCGTCGAGATCCGCGGCAGGGTTCGGGGGTTCTGGCCGCGCTCTGGCACGGTGACCGACCTCAAGACCTGCCAAATATTGCCGTAAGTAGGGTTCAGTCAGCTCGTATCGACGCGAAACTGGACCTCGCGCGTCATTAACGCCTGGGGCCGTTCCGGATTCGCTGTGTATTGGCGTAACCCATAGGCCCAAAGTTAACCCGAGCGCTTCATGCATCCGCAGACCGAACTGAATTCTCCAGCCAGTGTGCCCGCGCTCTTGGTCATTGAGCGGCAACGATTTCAGCGCCGGGCGTTGTGCCGGCTGCTGCGCGCCGCGGGCGCCGATAAGGTTGTCGATGCGGTCGATATTCACGCCGCGACCTGCCAGATCGCCGAACAAGAACCCTCGGCCTGGATCGTAGTAGCCGACCCGGATGCGCTCGGGACAGACGGCGTGCGGGCGCTCGCGAGTCTGCGCGCTGGCGCCTACGACATGGCGTTTCTACTGCTGAGCAAGCGTCGCGGCGAGGATCTAGAACTGCTGCATACTGTAGCGCAGCAACACGGCATGAACCTGGTCGCTGCGCTACGCAAGCCGGTAAGTGTGGAAGAAATTGGAACCTTATTCAGCCGCCTGCCGAGCAGCACGGGCGCGGGACCTCGCAACCGCGCGCATGTGCTAAGCAAGGATGAGCTTGGAGAATGCCTTCGCGTCGGTCGGATTAAGGCTCGCTTTCAGCCTATAGTGGATCTCAGTTCCGGACGTCCAGTGAGCTGCGAGGCATTGCCCTTCGTCACCCACCTGCGCTACGGTGACCTGCCGCCGCCAAGTTTTGCGCGCGCGCTGGCTCAACTCGGTGCACAACGCGTAATGACTGCAAGTGTGATGCGCGACGCCGCAAACTTCGTGCTTACACTGCGCGAAAAAGGACTAGGCGCGACGGTAGCGGTCAACGTTACCCCGGAGGTCTTGTCGGAATCCGGTGATGCTGCGAGCTTGGACGCCTACGTTCGCGCCCTTGGCGTAACACCGACGGATATCTGCCTGGAGATCAGCGAAAGCCCGGGCTCGCATTCTCCGGTGCACTTCTCCGACAATCTGGCGCGCTTAAAACTGCGGGGCTACGCGCTTGCGATGGATGCCACGCCTGGCCCGACACACATCGACCAGCCGACCCATGCGTATTGTTCTGAAATCAAGCTTGGACATGCCCTAGTCTCGAAGCTGCACACCGATTCCGAGATCGCGAAAATGGTCGCTTCGGTCGTACGCTCAGCGCACCGGTGCGGAATGAGCACTTGCGCGCTCGAACTAGAGACCATTGCAGATCTCGACCAGGCGCGTGCGTTAGGCATCGATCTGGGTCAGGGCGCGGTTTTTTCCGATTCGCTGCCCGCCGAGGAAACCTTGGCCTGGGTCGAGCGCGAGGAAAGGGTGCGCAGCTTCAAATCGGTTGCACGAGCGCGTGAGCGCGTCGGCTGAAGCAGGAGCGTCGGTCCGGGACGGGCCCGTTCGAAGGCTGTGTAAGCCCAAGGCGTTGATGCAGTATCGTTTTGCTGCAGGTGTGCCAGGAGTCTTTGCGCATGAGGCGCGCTGACCTCCGGCTCGCGTGTGCACGGCCAGGGCAGACAGAAGGTTGCGATTAAGCCGACGATCGTAATAACAAGCTCGCTGCGATTCATTTCACCCCCCTCAGACCGGTCCAAGCCAATGTTCCTTGCAGTGTGCGCTCGGGACAGGCTCACCACGTGAGCCTACGGCTGGCGAAAATTACTGGTTCGCGCTAGAGTCCGGCTGGCGAATCGAGGAATCAATGCCTATGAACATCGAAGCACCGCAGCGCCTGAATGAGTGGACGGCACGCCAGATCGCAAACGCGACCCGGGCAGGCGAAATTTCTTGCGAAGCGGTTACGCGCGCCAGTCTCGAACGCATTGCGGGTCGTGAAGCGGCTGTAGAAGCTTGGCAGTATCTCGACGCCGAGGGCGCCCTGGCGCGCGCCCGTGAGCTTGACCGCCAGTCCACCGCCCGCGGTCCACTTTTCGGCGTGCCATTCGGCGTTAAGGACATCATCGACACCGGTGACATGCCCACCGAGTACGGCAGCCCAATTTTTCGGGGTCACCGGCCCGGGCGCGATGCCGCCTGTGTCGCCCTGATGCGCCGGGCCGGTGGCGTTCTGATAGGTAAAACAGTCACTACGGAATTCGCTAACGTTCATCCTGGCAAGACACATAATCCCTTCGACCCGACCCGCACCCCAGGGGGTTCTTCAAGTGGATCCGCCGCGGCAGTCGGCGATACGATGGTCGCGCTGGCTTTAGGAAGCCAGACCACCGCATCGACAATTCGTCCAGCTTCGTTTTGTGGCGTCGTGGGCTACCGGCCAACCTGGGGTGACCTGCGCCTATCAGGCGTAATGGAAGCCGCCGGCTCCCTGGATACGCTTGGCCTCATGGCGCGCTCCATCGAGGACATCGCGCTGTTGCGCGACGTTCTGCTCGGGACCGAGCCGAAGCCATTGCAAACGGAAGTGCCCAAGCCCCGGATCGGGTTTTGCCGTACCGCGCTTTGGGATCAGGCCGAGTCGTCGACTCAGCGACTGCTCGAGGATGCCGCCTCGCGCCTCATCCGCGCGGGCGCAGCCGTAAAAGACGCCGTCCTGCCCTCGAGTTTCACACGCATCCCGGACGCGCATCGCGCCGTCTCGAGCTTCGAATTCACTCGCAACTTCACCGCGGAAATTACGCACCGCTGGAACGACATCAGTGAAACGCTGCGCAACGGTCGAATCAAGAACGGAATGAGCTGCACGTTCGAGCGTTATCGGGAAGCGCGCGACTTCCTCGGCGCATGTCGCCACACGCTCGATCAATTCTTCGAGAACTACGACGTGCTGCTGACCCCGGCTGCTGCCGGCGAGGCCCCGGTGGGTCTGGATTCGACGGGATACACCGGCTTCTGCACCATCTGGACTTCGACCCACGTGCCAGCCATAACGCTGCCGGCCTTGCGCGGCCCAAACGGTCTGCCGATCGGCGTTCAGCTCATTGCCCGGCGTGATCGCGACCGGGAACTGTTCGCAAACGCCACTTGGATCGAACGCGCTTTGGGCTAGTCGACCTTGCTTCAGCGCGCAGGGGGTGGGCCTGGAGGGGTGCCGGGCGGCGGCGGGGGAATGGTGTATGCCGGTGGTGGCGCTGCGGGCGGAGGCGGCGACACGTATGCGGGCGGAGCAGAGTAACGCCGCGTCGAGTAGCCGCCCGGTACCGGCACGCGATGGCCTTTGGCGTACATGCACTGGATATAAGCATGGTCGTAGCGGCGCTGCGCGTCGTATGCAGACGCGTTGGCAGCGCTTGATCCCATTGCGCTACCCATGAGGAGCCCGACGCCCGCTCCGGCTCCGGCGTCCCGCGAATGTCCGCCGATCGCGGCGCCAGCGATCGCACCGACTGCGGTCCCAACGACTGCACTTGTCACCCCTGAATCCACCTGCGATTTCGCCGCAGTCTGCCCGCCGATCTGCTGGTAGGCGTACTGCCTGCACTCGCCCTCGTCGAAGCGGAATTGGTCGAAGTTCCTGCCCGTGCCGGGCAGCACCATAACGCTTGGGCCGGTCGGCAACGCAACGCAGCCGGCCAGAACCAGCGCAGCAACCGGAACAAAAAGTTTTGAGCCACAAGACATGGAATCTCCCTTGGTTACGATGGCGGCGGCAGCGGAGCAACGCGCTGCCACGGACCGGCGCATTCCTTTACGTACGGATAATAAGCGCGCGACTCGGCGCAATAGTGCCAATACGCGCTGGCGGGAGCGCTCGGAGTGGCAGTGGCCTGACCCTGCTCGATATACTCCCGCGGTTCCGCCGGCACGACTACGGTCGGCGGGTAATACGGGTGAGGATACGGGGGATAGTAAGGCGGATAATAGTGCGGCGAGCGGTAGTACCACGGCGCAGGCACGCCAATGACGACGCCAAAGCGTACGCCGCTGTGTCTATGGTGACCATGTCCCCAGGATCCGCGCGCGAACGCATCGCTGACCATGGCTAGGCCCACTAGCACGCTAACGGAGAATACTACAGACTTGACGGCCTTCATGTCTTAACTCCCGATCCCAACTCTTGCGTCATTTGCACGCGATCGACGTCGAATATTCTAGTGGAGGCAGTTGTAGCCGTACCCGGTAAATTGTTACAAATCGTGTCCGGACTCACGTTTGCGCGCGACTATCGGTTC
>Ga0326597_10005261_pt1 | contig 17994 bp, 11 predicted proteins | sample RVTome_12_FD_203789 | JGI IMG/M metagenome (GOLD analysis project Ga0326597, IMG submission 203789) | Soil microbial communities from uranium-contaminated site in the Upper Colorado River Basin, Wyoming, United States - RVT100D185 | ecosystem: Environmental > Terrestrial > Soil > Contaminated >... | reverse complement strand
GGTCGCGGATGCGTCTGGTAATTTGCAGCCTTGTGCTGCTTTGCTTCGCAATGCCGAGGATGCCGGAATTATTTGGCGTTGGCAGCGTAATCGTCGCTTCAGCACAGGCTGTTGAACCCGCTGAGACTACGGATTCTACGACCCCAGAGGCGGAGGATACGAGTGCCAACGACACTGCCACGGCTCCAAAGGGCGACGCCCCCATATCTCAAGCGCAATCTTCCGGCGGCGCAGGCAACGGGCTGACGATCAAATTGATCCCCGATCAGAAGGCATTTCTCGGCTCGCCGGATACTCTCATCGACCTGAAGGATGTCTTTTCCGGGACCGCGATCGCCCGAGACGGCGGACCGCTCGGTATTGAAGTACTTCGCAGCAAGAAAGACGTGGCGGAGGCGGTGCTTGACGGCGACATCCTGCGACTTAGATGGGGATCGAGAACCGCCAAGCAACGCGAGATCTTGATCCGCGCGACGAATCAGGCCGGAGCCTACGTCGACACCAAGTTCAATGTTGAACTCTGGGAGCCCGACTATTGGAAGCTGGCCCTGACGGTCATCGGCGGATTGGGAATCTTCTTGCTCGGGATGAAAAACCTTTCCGAGGGTTTGCAGGCCGTCGCCGGAAACGGGCTGCGACGAATGATCAGTATCGTCACCAACAATCGCTTCATGGCCGCTGGGGTCGGCTTGCTCGTGACGATGCTCGTTCAATCGAGTTCGATCACGACGGTCATGGTGGTTGGATTCGTCAACAGTGGTTTCATGACGCTGACTCAGGCGGTCGGTGTGATCATGGGTGCCAACATCGGCACGACGATCACAGGCTGGATCCTGGTGCTGAAGATCGGCAAGTATGGCCTCCCGATGGCGGGCGCGGCAGCTTTCTTTTACTTGTTTGCAAAGCGAGACCGGTTGCGTTACTCGGCTTTAGCAATCATGGGCTTGGGGATGGTGTTCCTCGGCTTGGAACTGATGAAAGATGGCTTCGGAATCATCAACGAGTTGCCGGAATTCGAGGCCTGGTTCAAGGTGTTTGACGCGGATTCGTATTTTGGCGTGTTGAAGTGCGCCATGTTGGGGTGTGTGTTGACATTCATTGTCCAATCCTCGTCCGCGACTTTGGGCATTACCATCGGTCTGGCACAGATTGGCGTCATCCAATTTGAAACGGCTGCCGCGTTGGTGATGGGTGAGAACATTGGGACGACGGTCACGGCCTGGCTGGCATCGTTCGGCTCGAATACTAACGCCAAACGGGCTGCTTATTTCCATGTCGCGTTTAACCTGGCGGGCGTCGCTTGGATCACGACTGTGTTTCCCGCGTACTTGATGCTTATCCGCCGTTTCGTCGCGGGGGACTTCTACGCCGACATGTCGTTGGAACATGTGTCCCCTGCTGAGATCACTGCGGGCATTGCGGCCGCCCATACGGGATTTAACGTGACGAACACGATCGTATTCTTGCCATTTGTGCGGCTATTTTCTTCACTTTTGAAACGGCTCGTTCCCGACAGGTTGCCAACGGTGGAGGAAGAAGAGCATCTGACCAACCTCGATATTCGGATGTTGGAATCGCCCGTCGTGGCCATCGAGCAATCTCGCGTCGAGGTGCTACGAATGGCGGATGGCTGCAAGAAAATGATGGTCTTGCTGAAACAGTTTGTCGCCTCCGAAACACTCGATGAAGAGCTAATGAAGAAGGTTTTTGACATGGAGGCGCAGCAGGACACGATGCAGCACGAGATCGTAACATTCATCTCCAATTTGCTGGTCGGCAACGTTCCCCACACGGTGTTCGAGGAAGCGCGTCGCCAGTTGCGGATGGCCGATGAATTCGAGTCAGTGAGCGACTGCATTGCGACGGTACTGAAGGCTAACCGGCATCTCCATCGTCATAACGTGCGACTGCCGGACGATCAGAGAACCGAGCTTCTCGAATTGCACGACATGGTGGCTGATTATCTTGCGGAGGTAAGTCGCTGCTACGAGCAGTGGCAACGCGACGGAGCGTCCAGCGAGGCAATCTCGCACGGCGAAGCCATTACAAAGCATGCGAAATTGTTGGGTAAGCAACTCCTTGCCCGAATGCCCGAGGTGCCACTCGAGCCACGCGTCACCGTTTCTTATAGCCGCGCGGTCGCGGCCTATCGACGTATCCGCGATCATCTCGTGAACATCGCGGAAGCGCTGGCGGGCGAGAAGTAAGGATCGATCGAACAATTGCTGTCAGGTCGAAAGTAGCTTGACTCTCTGAGTCGAGCGTGTGCGGAAATGGATGCTCGACTCAGAGAGGTCAAGCTACGGTACGTAGCGCGTCGAAGTCGGCTCACGCAGCGCGCAGCCGAGTGTCGGCGACATCAAGCAGTTGACGCAGGTTAGGCCGGCATATCAAACCGTGAGCTTCTTTCGGTTTCGCCCAGCGTCTTTGTCGCACGCCGGACTCCTTCCAGACATCGTCGCAATGCGACACTTCCATGAGCAAGGCGATCACCGTGTACTCGCAGCGTCGCTTCTGGAGTTCGTAGCAACCGATCGGCTCGCCAATCACGCGGCCATGAAGTCCAGCCTCTTCGATCGCCTCCTTCAATGCTGCCTCGGCAAATGTCTCGCCCGGATCCACAAAGCCCTTGGGAAACAACCAGCGGCCCGAACTGGCCGTGATCAGGCAGAACTCGATTTGATCGGCGACGGACCGAAACGGAATTGCGCATGCTTGATCGATTGATGATGGCTCCTGGATTGGGATGGCGACTGAGGCCATTGGCTCATCTCTGTGCTCAGATTCGTTCACCCGCGACATGGCGTCACATCGCGAAGGTTATCAACGCCGCTCGAAAGTGACAAGCGAGACGTGTAGCAATGCTACGATTGCTAGCAGCGTTTCGGCGATCCAGGCCGCCACGACTTCTCGCTCCGAGGCTGTGAAAAAATCAGCCGCTGGGCGCTAGCCCGCGGTTTCCCCGCGGGAACCGGACGCTAGCGCGTACCGGCTGATTTCGCTCCGCGGCAGTCGTCGAATGCCCGAGCTAAGCCACCCGGCGTCGTTCATGGCGGCGGGATTGAAGGTCGAACAGGCCGAAGACTTCGTCCTGAGTCAAGCCAAGACTGCGGGGTGTGTCGGTTTGAGAAAGGATCGCGTCGAAGAGGGCACGCTTTTCTTCCAGAACCTGGTTGATGCGTTCTTCGATCGTCCCGAGCGTGAGCATGCGGTTGACGGTGACTGAGCCAGCAGCTCCGATGCGGTGCGCGCGATTGATGGCTTGATCCTCGACGGCCGGATTCCACCAGCGATCGAACAGGAACACATAGCGACAGAATTGAAGATTCAGTCCGACGCTGCCGGCTCCGTAGCTCATCAGGATCACGTGCTTCGAGGGATCTTCCTCAAATTGCGAGATCACCGTCTCGCGCTTCTTCGACGGGATCTTGCCGTGGTATTCCAGGATGCCGAAACGATGTAGCCGATCGCGAATCTTTTCGAGAGTGTTCACCCATTGGCTGAAGACGATCGCCTTCTGGCCGCTGGCGGCCACTTCTTCGAGGTCCGCTTCCAGTCGCTCCAGCTTGCTGCTGGCACCAGTGGCCGGATCGAAGTTGCAGATCTGTTTCAGACGCAAGACAAGCTCGAAGACGTGCTGAATCGTCAGCTCGGCGCCGAGGCCCTCGAGCTGAATGACTCCGTCTTCCTCGGCGCTCTTGTACGAACACCATTGGTCCGGCGTGAGGTCGAGTTCGCCGTCGCGATACAGCTTGGGGGGCAAATCGGTCAGCACTTTGTCTTTCGTTCGCCGCAAGATGTAATCGCCGGCGGCTTTCGCCATGCGGCGCGCCGTCATGCCGGATTGCAGGTAACCCGGCGACAGGAACTCGAAGATACCGACGAGATCTTCGGAGCTGTTCTCGACGGGCGTCCCAGTTAACGCCCAACTGCGCGAACGCGAGATGGCGCGAGTGATCTGGCTGGTCGTGCTGGACCGGTTCTTAATCCGCTGGGCCTCGTCCAGCACGACCAGATCAAAGTTGAGACCGGAGTCGAGGACAACGTCACGGTCTCGCATTAGTAATTCGTAATTGGCGATCTTCAGCGGCGCCGATTGGTGACGCCATTGCCAATGCCGCCGCGTCTGGTCGCCTTCGATAATGCACAGAGGAATCTCCGGAGCCCACATCGTGAATTCGCGTTTCCAGTTGGAAACGAGCGGCTTCGGACAAATCAACAACACCTTTTGGAGTTCGCCGGCGCGCAGCAACAGCCGCATCGACGTGATGGCCTGCATCGTCTTGCCGAGCCCCATCTCGTCGGCCAGGATCGCGGCGAACCGCGGGTACAGGAAAGCGATACCTTGGTACTGGTATGGGAACGGTTCAAACGGCATGTGCATCGACTCGGAGGAGAGGATCGTCTCCAACGGCGGTTGCAGCATGTAGTAGAGTCGATCTTCGAGTTTGACAATGTCGGACGGCGGTTTGAGCCGCGTGCGGTTCGGGTCTCCGACGGTCTTGGCGCGGGGCTTGTTCGGAGTCGGCGAGGTCTTGCCCCTCGGTTCTGCTGGCCACTCTGGCAGCTCGGGAAACGCGAAGCTGTACGTCTTGACCGTGGGGCGACCTAAACGAAAGGAAATTGTTTTTGGAACTTCCGAGCTGAAGTCGGTTGTGACGACGTCAATCTTCCGAGTGCGAGTGAGCGCTGCGCCCCAACCCGTTGCAAAAGTGCTGACGGAAATCGACAGATCGACCGAAGTTGTTTCGATCGCTGGAAAGCCGTGCTGGTTGGTCAGAGCCGATTGCGTCACGGGCGGGTCCATGGAAGGGTCGTTCGAATCTAACTGCAAGGTCTAACTGCAAGGGGTCGGGAGTCTTTTTCGGTAAGACATACTCTGCATTGAAATGTCGTGAAGCCGAAAAAAACTCCCGACCCCCTTTCGTCCGCCGTCACGCGCGAGCGGCGCCGCGCTGTGCCTCTTCGATCGCTTCGCGCAAGCGACCGAAAGGTTCGAGCAGGTCCATTGCGTTCGCGTGCGGCTGCCACTGCTCGACGACTTTATCACGATCGCGGGCGTGATCTTCGGCGATGGCAGCTTGGTGGCTGGCCAGCTGGAACCGTAATAGCTTCCGACTCATCGGCACCGGTGTCGTGACACGTGCCGCATCGAGACGATGTTGGCCGTTCGCTTCTTCACTGCCTTCAGCGATCAGTACGACGGGAGCCGACACGAACTCGCGGGTGCTCAATACCGGCTCGACGTCGGTGCAGACAAACATCGGACGGCTCTTGCCTTTCGCAACGAGTGTCTGTCCGATCTGCTCGCCGTACAGGAACGGAGCTAGCGTCGGGCCGTACAGAATCTCTTGAGCCCGATTCGGGCGAACGGGAGCAGTACAGTGAAATTCGAGTGGGCGTCCGACCGCGTTCAAAATCAGGTAGCCGCCGATCAAACCGAGGTCGGTGAACTCTTGAACCGTTAAGAAACCAACCGACGGCACGGACTTAGAGCCGCTAGCGGACATGGATTGCCTTTCCCCCTGCGAACGATTGGCGAGCGGTAAATCAAATGGAGTGGAATCAGAAGATGGCTCTCGCCTTCGGTTTTGAATCGGGCACGGCGCGAGACAGACTTTAACGGGTTTTCGGATTGTGACGCCGCGACCAGCAAGCGGGCTGCGCGCAAAGCAGTAAGCGGGCTGCGCGTGCCTCGGAAGCGGACTGCGCCATGTAGCCGCGGAAGTCAAGCACGGACTTTGGAAATTCAAAGATTCATCTGCGATCTATCGCGCATCGGCTGCAGTTTGAAAACGCTCCGATGTCAAAGGCTCGACTTTGAAACACAATCGTCTATACTGAGGATTCTTACGACTTGAGGAGTTATTGAATCATGTCTAATGAGTCGAACGAGTTCCCCCCCCTGTTTCGCATTGATGTCTCGGCAGACACCGCTTCCGGAGCACCAGCGGCTAGCTACGATCCGAATTCGGTCATGGTGGCGCTTTTGCGGCAGCTGGTGGCTGGTCAGGCGAAGCAGAGCAAGCTGCTGGAAGATTTCATCCAACAGCAAAATGCAACCCAACGCCAACGTCAGAACGAACTTGGGCAGTGGAAAGAGGCGAATCCAGGATTGGCTCGCTGCTGTCGCACGGCCGCGGAAACGTTGAGCCGCGTCCAGATCCAATTCCTCCGCAATCTGACGGAAGAAGTGCTCGATAATGAGGAGTCTCTGGTAGACGGCGACTTCATGCTGAACGAATTCGTCGATCGTTTCGGGCCGCGGCTCGCGCACTTGAATGGCGTCCTGCAGGTGCTTTCGCAGTTGAGTACGATCAATACACCCGCGAATCAGACGTGAGGTAGCGTCGCCCACGAAAGAATTTACACTAAGACTCTACACTGGGACGGGCCTTTGGTTCGTCCTTGTTTTTGCGCCGAGGGAAGAACTGGCATGTTAGTCGAGCTGGTGCGCACGAAGACGTCGGACGGATTGCGTTTGGATGGATCGTTGGCTCGACCGGTCGTTAAACCGACTGAACCGCCGTTCGTTGACGCCGCCATTCTGTTACATGGTGTCGGTGGAAGTTTCTTCGGGGGCGCGATGTTCGAGCCGCTGTCGAACCGCTTGCTTGAATTCGGCGTTGCGGTAGTGCGAGTCAACACTCGCGGGTACGGTTCGATCAATATGATTGCGACGGAAGGTGGCGCGACTCGCGGAGGCGCGGCGTTTGAAGTTGTCGATCAGTGCCGTCACGACATTAACGCGTGGTGCGACTTCCTCGTGGGACGTGGGATGTCACGAATAGGACTGGTCGGCCACAGCCTGGGCGCAATCAAGGCCGTTTACTCGGCGGCACATGCACCGCATCCGAACGTCGCTTCCGTGATCGCCGCTTCGCCGCCACGATTGTCGCGTCGTGCGTTTCAGATTGGTCCGCGCAGCGACGACTTCTTCGAGTCGTTAACAACCGCCAAACAGTTGGTGGAGGAAGGGCGCCCCGAACAGCTCATCACGGCCAAGTTTCCGTTCCCGTTGTTGATTAGCGCGGCGAGCTACGTCGATAAGTACGGTGACGAGCGATACAACCTATTGAAGTTTGTTTCACGGGTCCGAAGTCCGACGTTGTTCACCTACGGTTCCATCGAATTGGAGCAGGGAGGCGTCGCGTTTGCGGGGCTGCCGGACGCGATTCAGCGGGCCGTTTCTGAAGCGGAAGAAGCTGAGCGACCCAAGGTGGACGTTGTGACAATCGCCGACGCGGATCATTTCTACGCGGGCAAGCACGACGAGCTGGCCGACGTGGTAGCCAGGTGGTTGACTCGCGTGTGATCGCGGCGAGTCGCATTGTCGTCAATCTCAACGCAGTCAGCGCGAGGGTCGAGTTGCGCGAATGTTCTGTGTTTTCCGTCGGATACCATTCAGCGAAAGTTTCGCGGATCGAACGGTTTCCCGACGATATCGACTGTGCCTAGCGTCGCGATCACAAGACCGATGGCCCGATGAAACCGGAACGTTGGCGCGGAAATCGCAAAGTGGCGAACTGGGCGGCGCCGATGAGGCTGCTGTGATGCTACAACCCAGCGGTATGCGAAATAGTTTGGAGATCGAGCGATCTCAACTTGAAGGGACTCCAATGAGCCGGCCAGCGAGGAGCCGGCCAGCGAGGAAAAGGACAATGAGCTGCAAGCGGGTGATACATGGTGCACTGACGATTGTGATTGCCGCATCCATGGCGGGATTATCGTTTGGTCAATATCAAGGCTACTCATCAGCGCCACAGTACGAGACGTATCCACCTCAGCGTGCCCAGCTGCCTCACCCGTCTCGGTTGCCATCCGTACATATCTTGTCGAGCCAGCCGGACCCCGCACCGCAGTCGTACAGTCCGGGCGAGACTCCGAGCGTCAATCCGTTCGCCAATATTCATGGTCTCCAGCAGCAATTGCCTGCGAGTTATGACAGTACGTCCCTTCGGCCGGAAACGCGCACTTACAATCCATGTCGGTCCAACTCGTCTACTGGGGTATCTATCCCGGCACGAGCGAAGCGAATGCCTACTGGACGGACACCGCCGGCGGGCTCGACACGGTTTTGCATTTTGATGGGTTGGACTTCGACGCCGGCGCGGGGCCGCTGGATCTTGGCAGCAATTATTTCCTCGATGCCGAGCGGCATCGCGTGCAACGCAGTTACGACGTGCATAACATCGAATTGAATTTACTGGGGCACAACTTCACCACCGGGTGCGGGCCGTTGCAGCTAGGTTGGACGGCCGGAGTTCGATATTTGCGTTTCGACGAAGAGTTCCTCTACTCGTCCGCCCCATACGCCACTGTCTTCACGGGTGCCGCCGAAGAAGTTCACTATGCCATTGACGTTGAAAACAACTGGATCGGTTTTCAGATTGGTGGCCGAGCCGACTATTGCGTCGGTTCTCGATTGAGCCTGTTCTCGAACACGAAGGTGGGAATCTACGGCAACCACATGAGCCAACACTCGCGGATCTATGGCGAGTACGGCCAGGCTAACGTCGGCGATCCTGGAAGCCCGTACGTTGGACAAGCTGTCGACATTACTTCCAAGAAGGATGCTTTTTCCATGATCGGCGATCTGTCGATCGGTGCGAACTGGTGTATCAGTCCTTGCTGGACCATCACCGCCGGCTATCGAGCGGTTGCCGTTAACGGTGTCGCGTTGAGTACGAATCAAGTTCCGGTCGACTATATCAGCGCGCTCGACAGCATCCGGGCGGTCAACTCAAACGGGTGCCTGATTCTGCACGGGGCCTTTGCCGGTATCAATTACTGCTACTAAAGGGCGACCGCTACTTCTCATTTGCTGTTGAGAGGCGACCGCTTCTTTGTCGTCCCTTTTTGGTGAGCCGTACGCGCTAGCTTCGGGGTTTTCAACGGCGGGCGGCATAAGGTTGCCCGTCGCGTTACCGCGCGCCTCCCGACCTCACAGTCGACAATTCGTGATCTCGGTCTCCAAGATCGCCGTCGCTCCGATCGCTTCGAGCTGGTCCATGACGTCGATGACTTGCTTGCGTTTGACCATCACTTGGACGGCACACCACTCGCTGTTTTCGAGTGCATTGACCGTTGGTGAATTGAAGCCGGGCGTGATCTTTTCGGCGGCCGCCAAGTTGGCTCGCGGGATGTTGTATTCCAGCAGCGACCACGCCCGCGCGATCACAACCCCCTCGAGTCGTCGCACGATGCGATCCGCAATATCGCCGTGACTCGTCTGTTTGTTCTGCACCAGCACGGTTTCATATTGTCCGATGTCGGTGAGAATTCGCAAACGGTTGGCGGCCAGCGTGCTGCCTGTCTCGACAAGATCGACGATCCCCTCGGCGACTCCCAGCGAAATCATGATCTCGACGGAGCCGGACAGCGGGACGAGATGGACGTTCGCCTTATGCTTGATGAAGAACTGGTCAGTGACATTGGGAAAGCTCGTGGCGACACGACAGCCGTTCAAGTCGGCAGGCGACCCAATGGCCGAGTCTTCCGGAACGCAAACCGACAGCCGACACTTGCCGATCCCGAGGGCCAGCCGTGTCGTCAGGTCGACGCCCGCTTCGTCCAGCAAGTCGCTGCCGGTGATCCCCATGTCGATCGCACCTTCGGCACACAGGACGGGGATGTCATCAGTTCGCAAGAAAGTGATATCGATTGGCAACTCGCTGACCCGAGCGAACAGACTGCGATCCTGGCGGCGGAATTTGAGCCCCGCTTGCTCGAGCAGTTCCGCGGCTTGTTCGGCAAGTCGTCCTTTGCTGGGCAGGCCAATGCGGAGATTGCTCATCTCGAACTCCCTTTTTGATTACGAGCGGCTTTCTCGTCCAAGCCGGAAACTCCAAACCGCTGGCACAGCTCGGCTTCGACTTCCTCCAGCTTGACACCTTGATGCCCGAGCATGACAAACAAGTGATAAATCAGGTCCGCCGTTTCATGGATGAAGTGGCTTCGACCTTCGTCTCCGGGCTCGGCGGCGGCTTCGACGACTTCGTTTGCCTCTTCCAGGATCTTGCGGCCGATTTTCTCGACGCCCCCCTGAAACAAGCTGGTCGTGTAAGATCGTTCGGGAGGATTCGCTTTGCGGCTTTCGATCGTTGCCATCAGTTGTGCGAACGCCGTCGGGCGCGTCGCCTGGGATTGAGACATCGGCTTGGTCACCTTTGCGTTACTGGCGTGACGAGTAGAATCTTTGATGGTAGGCAGAGAGGTGCCGACTGACAATCGCAAGCAGTGAATTGGAGCGAGATTCGTCGGTTCCGACGATATAGCCTCGATTAACCGCAAGCCGGAGGCGTGCGCTGGCGTCCCGTAACTGTGCCTGGAGCGCACGCCTCCGGCTTGCGGTTAAACGAACAGACAACCTCCGCCTGGATGATGAGCGATTCGATGACGTCGGCGAACTTCAATGCACACACCAATCCCACGTTCGAGCCAGTTCGTGATTGCTGGTATTTGACCGGAGCCACGGCTAGCGGCAAGACGCGCGTCGGGATCGAGCTGGCGAAGCTGCTGAACGCCGAAATCGTGTCACTCGATTCGATGTCGGTCTATCGCGAGATGAATCTAGGGACGGCCAAGCCAACCAACCAACAACGAGCCGAGGTGCCGCATCACTTGCTCGACGTTGTCGCTCCGAACGTAGAGTACAGCCTGTCGCAGTATGTCCGCGATGCACATCGTGTGATCGGCGAGATTCGTTCGCGCGGCCGCGAGGTCTTGTTTGTGGGCGGCACACCACTGTACCTGAAAGCTCTGCTGCGCGGCGTCTATCCCGGGCCTCCAGCCGACTGGGAATTTCGCGACCAGATCGAGGCGGAACTCGAAACGGTCGGAATCGAGGCCCTCCACGCACGGTTGGAACAGGTTGATCCGCTCGCGGCGGCGAAGCTGCATCCCAACGACAAGCGGCGAATCATTCGAGCCCTGGAAGTCTACAAACAGACGGGACGGCCCCTGAGCCACGAACAGACTCATTTCGACGATGCCCCACACACGCAGTGCAAAGCATTTGTAATGGCTTGGCAGCGACCGACCCTACACCGCCGGATTGAAGCTCGCGTCGAACGGATGTTTCAGATGGGTTTAGTGGAGGAAGTGAAGGCCTTGCTCGACCGTTACGGTGATTTCAGCCGGACGGCGGCACAAGCCGTCGGATACCGGGAAGTCATCGAGTTGCTGCGCAACGGTCAAGAACTGCCTGCAATCATCGAACAAGTTCAAGCTCGCACACGGCAGTTTGCTCGGCGCCAGGAAACTTGGTTCCGCAATCTTGCCGAGTGTGAGTTTGTTCCGTTGTACGAAGAGCCCGACCCGAAAGAGTTTGCTCGCCGGATCATCGAAATGGCGAGCTAGCGACTGCATCACGGTGGCCGACTGTGTTGATCGCTTCGGTTTTCAACTAGACTGCCCAGGATTGGTAGTTGCTCGTTTAGCGCGAGCCAGCGCCGCGCTTGGTGAGCAGCAGATTCCAAGCTCGCCGCTGGCTCGCGTTAAACGTCTCGTGGCGTCGTTCGAAGTTAAAGGGTCTTCATTTGCCATGTACACGTCACGTACAGTTTGCCATCTGATGCTCTGCCTTGTCTTGGTAGCCAACGGCGTGGCTTGGGCGCAGCAGCGCGAAATTCCCCCGGCGTTGGAGCCCTGGAAGGGTTGGGTTCTGTGGGGTGACGAGCACCCGGATTGCCCGACGCCGTTCAACACGAGCGATCAACACATCTGCGTGTGGCCCTCGCGGTTGACGTTATTGGCGGATCAGGATAAGGGCTCCTGGCAGGTTCAAGTGCGAGTCTTTGAGGAAGCGTGGGTGTCGCTTCCGGGCAGCGACCAGACTTGGCCGTTCAATGTCCGCGCCAATGATGAACCGGTTCCGGTGTTAGAGCACGACGGCGTTCCGTCCCTGCGTTTGTCGGCGGGCCTGCACGATCTCGCCGGCGAATTTCGTTGGAACGCGATGCCACAGCGAATTGCCATCCCCAAGCAAATCGGGATCTTGTCATTGGTCATCGCAGGCGAGGCAGCTGCCATCCCGAACTGGGACGCCTTGGGGTACGCGTGGCTGAAGCGAGTGCGTACCGAACCGGCCGAGAAAGATCTGCTGGCGGTAAAAGTCTATCGTGTGATCGAGGACGGCATCCCGCTGTGGCTGCGAACCGAGATCGACTTGACCGTCTCCGGGAAGAGCCGCGAAGAGCAACTCGACTGGATCTTGCCGGAAGGCTGGCAACTGTCGTTGGTCGAAAGTCCGATCCCGGTCGCGGTGGATGACGAAGGACGGATGAAGGCGCAGGTGCGCGCCGGCAACTGGAAAATCCAAGTCCATGCCTTTCGAAATACGGATGTCGACCACGTTCAATTCGCGGCCGGCGTGCAACCGCTAACAATTGTTGAGTTAATCGGGTTGCGAGCCAAGCCGGATTTTCGTGTCGCCGAGATTGAAGGGTTGGAGCAAGTCGACGTCAGCCAAACCACTTACCCCGACCGATGGCGCGAGTTGCCCATTTACGAGTGGAAGACGGACACGGCGTTTCGTCTGGTTGAAAAGATGCGCGGGCTTGGGGAGCAGCGGCCCAAAGGCTTGACCATCGACCGGCATTTCTGGCTCGATGAAGACGGCAACGGGATCACCTACCGCGACCGGGTCAGCGGCGAGCTGCAACAGATTTGGAGATTGGATGTCGCCGCCGACCAGGATCTCGGCGCGGTCCGCGTCGCTGGCGAGCGACAACTCATCACGGCCAATCCGCAAACCGGCGCGCACGGCGTCGAGATCCGGGACCGCAATCTCAAATTGGAAGCAGTCGGCCGAATCGCTGGCACGACGCAGTTGTCCGCGACGGGCTGGCAGGCCGATACCGAATCCCTGAGCTTGACGCTGTCGCTGCCACCCGGCTGGCGAGTCTTCGCGTTGTTCGGCGCAGATCGCGTCGAAGGGGACTGGCTGACCGCATGGTCGTTGCTGGATCTGTTTCTGCTGTTGATCTTCTCGATGGCCGTGCTTCGGATGTGGGGGATCCGGGCCGGCATCGTGGCGCTGCTGGCTTTCGGGTTGTCGTACCACGAGCCCGGTGCCCCGCGTCTGACGTGGCTCTTCTTGCTGATGCCGCTCGCACTGCTGCGCGTCGTCACACGGGGAAGCGGCAAGAGCTGGCTGAACGCGTGGCGCTACCTCGCCGTGGCGCTGTTGCTGATCAACTTTGTTCCCTTCGCCGCACGACAAATTCAATCGGCGATCTATCCCCAGTTGGAAACGAGGGGCGTTCCTTACCGTGCGCGAGGCATGTTCGAGTGGCTCGGCATGGCGTACGAAAGAGGCGCGAGGGTCGCCGCGTATGTTTCAGAGGTTCGGGAATCCGAGCCATCGAGCGGCCAACTGAGTTCCGCCCCGCCGGAGCAGGCCAACTTACTGTTTGATTCGAAGGCGAGAATCCAAACCGGTCCCGCCACGCCAGCCTGGGAGTGGAACCAGGTTTACTGCTCTTGGAACGGTTCGGTTCCGAGCGATCAGCGGATTCGGCCCGTGCTCATCCCGCGTCCGCTGCATCGAGGTCTGACGGTCTTGCGGCTCGCGTTACTGTTCCTGCTCGCCGCGATCCTTCTGGGAATGCACACGACGCACATCCCATTCTTGCGACGCCGTGCCGCGGGTGCGGTTGCTGTTGCGCTCCTCGCATTGCTGCCGGCGAATGCCGTGTTCGGCCAGATCCCCGATCAGCAATTGCTAAACACGCTGCGCGAACGATTGTTGCAACCCTCCGACGCTTATCCTCATGCCGCCGAAATCACGTCGGTCGATTTGACGTTGAACGAAGGCAAGATCGCAATGAAAGCCGAGGTTCACGCCGCGATCGACGTCGCGGTTCCGCTGCCAGGCCGCTTGCCAAGTTGGTCTCCCTTGTCGGTCCAGATCGATGAGCAACCTGACGCCCTCGTGTGCCGCAGAGACGACGGTTACTTGTGGGTGACGGTCCCGAAAGGTGTGCATCAGATTGTGGTCGAAGGCTGGCTGGCCGAAGCCGCCGAATGGGAGTGGACTTTTCTATTGCCGCCGCGCCGCGTTTCGATCGACGCGCCGGGTTGGAACGTGAGTGGCGTACTTCCCAATGGCGTGCCGGAAGCCCAGGTCTTGTTTGCACGGATCGAGCAGCGCACCGAAGGCGAAGCGACCTACGACCAAAAGAACTTTCGCGCCATCGCAGTTGTCGACCGGCAACTGGAGATCGGGCTGCTTTGGAAAGTGCGTACCACGGTCGCGCGGCTGTCCGCGCCGGGTAAGGCTTTGGTGATGAAAGTTCCACTGTTACCGGGCGAGAGCGTGCTCTCCGCGAACGAGATCATTGCCGACGGCATGATCGAAGTCCATCTCGGGGCGAATCAAATGGAGGGTTCTTGGGAGAGTGAGGTTGCGTCGACCGAAAAAATGCAGCTCGACGCGGCGCAAACCGAGCAGTGGGTCGAGGGCTGGCATTTGGTGACTTCGTCCGTCTGGAACGTGACCTTTTCGGGACTCGCGCCGATCTACGAGACGAGCGAAGAGAAGCTGATTCCCGTGTGGCGGCCTTGGCCGGGCGAAAGCGTGACGCTGGCGTTTCGCCAGCCCGAGGCCGTCAGCGGCGAGACCGTTACCGTACAGCGAGTAAATCACGAAACCACGCTGGTGGGTGCCCGCCAGCGCGAAACCAATCTCAAGCTGGAAGTCGAATCGAGTCTTGGAACTGACTTCGTGATCGACTTGGATGCTGAAGCGGACGTCTCCTCGCTGACCATGGATGGCCGGTCGATTCCCGTTCGACGCGCCGGCAGCCAATTGATTGTTCCTTTGCATCCTGGAAGACAGTTAGTCGAAACTACCTGGACAACCACCGAGACACTGAAGACAGTCGTTCCTATCGGAGCAGTAAAACTTCCCGTGGATGGTGCGAATGTCACGACCACCCTGCTCGTTCCCGAGAACCGCTGGATACTCTGGGCGGATGGTCCGCTACGAGGACCGGCGGTCCGCTTCTGGACCATTGTCGTCTCCGCGATCTTGGTCGCCCTGGCGTTGGGCAGCCTGTCACTTTCGCCGCTCCGCCGGATCGAATGGGTTCTGCTCGCGTTGGGCTTGACCCAAGTTCACGTAGCGGCAGCCATGCTGGTCGTCGGCTGGCTGTTCCTTCTGGCGTGGCGCGGAAAACGGCAACCCGAGCAGATGGGCTTCTGGCGTTTCAACTTGCTGCAACTGGGGTTGGTGATACTTACCCTTGTCGTCCTTGGCATCTTCATCGTCGTTGTTGGAGAGGGGCTGCTCGGCAATCCCGAGATGTTCATCGTCGGGAACGGTTCCTCGCGAACTTACCTGCAGTGGTATCAGCCGCTGACGGGGTCGGCACTATCCACGCCTTACATTGTCTCCATCTCCGTCTGGTTCTATCGACTGTTAATGCTCGTTTGGGCGCTGTGGCTGGCAATGGCATTGCTCCGCTGGCTGCAAACCGGATGGACCTCCTTCAGCAACGGCGGTTGCTGGAAACGCATGGGCAGAAGGACAAACCCGCCGTTTGCGGAGCTTGTCGAGTAGTAGGAGCCGCCGTGAAAGCCACGCCGTTCGAACCGGGGGAACTGGCTGGAGCCGGACGGAAGATCTGGCCCGCCGAACGAAACCGAAGAAATATTCCGAAAACTTGCGCATCGTCCCACTACAATTATCGTCAGGTTCATGGGGAAGACCGTCATGTTGGCGTGAAAACGCTAGTCCAAAGTCTCAAATAGGTGATCTCATCAATGCTGGACTCGTCGTCACACGGAGATCGCGAGGTGGGCGAAGGGGGCAAAATCGACGAGCCGACACTGGAAAAATGCCGCGCCTACCTCAAATTGCTGGCAAGCACCCAAGTCGATCGATGGCTGCAGCAACGGGTCGATGCATCCGATTTGGTCCAGCAAACGATGCTTGACGCAGTCGCACGGAGTGACCAATTTCGCGGTTCGAGCGAAACCGAATTACTCGCATGGCTGCGGACGATCTTGTCTAATAACCTGATCGATGCGATTCGGCATTACGGTCGTGCCAAGCGAGATATAGCTCGCGACAATTCCATCAACGCAGACATTTCAGAATCGTTTCGGCGGATCGAAGCACTCGCGATCGAACCTGGATCATCGCCCAGCCAGCGCGCTGTGACCAACGAACTGCTACGTAAGCTCCCTACCGCGCTTGATGCTTTGCCGGAAATGCAGCGACAGGCAATTGTGCTGCATCATTTGCAAGGCCTTAAGCTTTCGGAGACGGCTCGCGAGCTAGGGAAGAGCGAGTCGGCAGTCGGAGGACTGCTGCACCGAGGCCTAAAACGACTGTATGAATTGATGAGAGAATAGCCATGCTCGCCACCGGCCAGAATGCAAACGATGCTGCCGATGAACGTCTCGACGAGATTGTTGCGGGCTATGTTCGCGAAGTTGAAGCTGGTCGTACGCCGAATCGCAGCCAACTGATTGAACAGCACCCAGATTTGGCAGAGGCATTGCGAGAATTCTTCGCGCACTCTGACCACATGGAAGAGCTGCTAAGCCCGTTGCGGAGCGCCGCGGCGCGAGTGCTCAACATTCGGTGCCCGCACTGCCATAATGCGATTGAGTTTCTGGACGATCTGTCACTCTCTGATCTAAATTGCCCATCCTGTGGAAGCAGTTTTAGCTTAGTCGCCCTGGACGGACTTGGTCAAACTCCGGGGAGTTTGAAGCGACTTGGACAATTTCAACTTATCCAATGTGTTGGTGTTGGTCAGTTCGGCAATGTGTGGAAGGCTCGAGACCTCACGCTGGAACGCAGCGTTGCCATCAAGATCCCGCGGCGCGGCCAATTGACGAACGTGGACGTCGAAATGTTTCTGCGTGACGCGCGGCTCTCGGCACAGCTGAATCATCCGAACATTGTGGGCGTTCACGAGGTCGGTAAGCAGGATGAAACAATCTACATTGTTAGCGACTTTATCCAGGGCGAATCCTTAAAAGATTGCATCGCGACCAAACGCATGACGCATCGCGAGGTGGTTCAGCTGTGCATCAAGATCGCTGCCGGACTGCATCATGCCCATGAAGCAGGAGTGATTCATCGCGACTTGAAGCCGGGAAACATCATGCTTGACGAGCAGGGCGAGCCGCATATCGTTGATTTTGGCTTGGCCAAACGCGACGGCGGCGAGATCACAATAACACTGGACGGTCAGATCCTTGGCACGCCCGCGTACATGTCGCCAGAGCAAGCGCGGGGCGACGGGCATCATGTCGATCGTCGTGGCGACGTCTATTCGCTCGGCGTCATTCTCTTCGAATTGTTAACGGGTGAATTGCCATTTCGCGGTGAGAAGCAAATGCTGATCGTGCAAATGCTGAACAACGATCCGCCCTCACCAAGACAGCTGAACCATACGATTGCCAAGGACCTGGAAACCATTTGTCTAAAATGTCTGGAAAAAGAACCGGCCAAACGCTATGAAACTGCCCGGCACGTTGGAGACGACTTATTACGCTTTACGCGCAACGAACCCATCCAGGCACGGTCGATCGGTCGCATCGAACGCGGCGCGCGGTGGTGCCGTCGCAATTCAAGGGTCGCGATTCTCTCCGCTTCGATACTACTTTTGCTGACGACGGTTGCCGTTGTTTCACCTCTGATTGCCATCCATCAATCCAGCCTCAGACGCGATCGCGAGACCGCGTTAGCCGCCACTAGGGTTGCCAGTGAGAAAGCACGCGACGCCACGCTCCAAGCTCTGCTGACTTCCAGTACCGATGATGTGATACATGTCCTGCGCACCCTAAACTGGCAGTGGAGTGAATTTGAGCCGCTACTGAATGCCCAGCTAAATAATCCAGAGCTAAACGAGAGACAGCGTCTGCATGTCCAATTGGCTCGCTTGCTGAATTCGCGGGAACCCATTCCCTACGTTTGCGAGCGAATAGCGCGCCGGGAAACTACTCCCAAGGAACTGCGGGTCATCTGCCTAG
>Ga0326597_10005260_pt1 | contig 17994 bp, 12 predicted proteins | sample RVTome_12_FD_203789 | JGI IMG/M metagenome (GOLD analysis project Ga0326597, IMG submission 203789) | Soil microbial communities from uranium-contaminated site in the Upper Colorado River Basin, Wyoming, United States - RVT100D185 | ecosystem: Environmental > Terrestrial > Soil > Contaminated >... | reverse complement strand
GAGCTCCAGACCTATCGCATCAGCGTCTCCGCCTCCGCCGTCACCTCGGTCGGCTCCGCGGATACGCGGCACGTTCTCCTCCGGCCGACGGACGCGGAGGGCTCGAATTTCGAGATCGAATCGGTGCGACTCGTGTTCCGGAAAGAGCATCTCGCTTCGATCCCCTCCGGCGTCGGCTGGCAGGGTCTCGGCGAGATTTATCGCGAGTCGATCGTGAGCCGATCTCCCGAGAAGCTCCGCTTCGAGATCCTGGTACCCGAGAACGCGTTCCTGGACCTGGCCCTTGGGACGGTCGAGGACGGGCCCGTCACCTTCAAAGTGTCCGCCAACGACATCGAGCTCGGGCGCACTCTCACCACTCCCAATCGCTGGGAGGAGCTGGCTCTCGATCTCGGCGCGTTCGCCGGTCGGGAGATCACGCTCACGCTCGCGCTCGAATCGGCGAGAGACGGGAGCCTCGGCTTTTGGGGGGCTCCCGCGGTGAGAAGCCGAGAATCCTCGAAGGCTCCGCGAGGGGTAGTCCTCTTTCTCCTGGACACGGTGCGACGCGACCGTCTGAACGCTTACGGGTTCGGGCGGGAGACCGCGCCCAACGTGAATCGCCTCGCGGCCGAGGGCGTCCTGTTCGAAGACGCCATCGCGCAGGGGGCCTGGACGAAGGTTTCGGTTCCCTCGATCCTAACGTCCACCTATCCCACATCGAACGGAATCTACGAGCTGAACCACCGCATGCCGGCTTCGGGCGTGACCCTCGCGGAAGCGTTTCGCGAGGCGGGCTACGCCACCTGGGCCAGCTCCTCGGGACGGTTCACGGGGCGCGGGTCGAACCTCCACCAGGGAGTCGAGGTCCTCCACGAGGCGGATTCCTTCCTTTCCGACAATCGGGGGAAGAACGCGAGGGACGTCGTGGACCGCCTTCTTCCCTGGATCGAGCGCCACAAGGACGCGCCGTTCTTCGCGATGATCCACGCGATCGATCCCCACAGCGACTACGAGCCCAATCGCCCCTATGACACCCTCTGGGCCGCTCCCGACGCCAAGGAAAAGCACGAGAAATGGACGGAGAAGGTGAAGCCGTTCATCGAGAGCAACTTCATGAGGGACATGGGCCTACCCCTGAAGGGGGAGCTCGAGAAGGCGGGAGTCGACCCGGAAGAGTTCGCGAAAATCGAGCTCGACTGGTACGACGGGTCCATTCGGGGCGCCGACGTCGAGCTCGGCCGCGTGCTCGAGAAGCTCGACGAGCTCGGAATCGCCGAGGATACGCTGGTGGTCTTCCTGAGCGACCACGGTGAGGAGTTCCTGGACCACGGGGGCTCGTTTCACGAGGAGAACGTCTATGGGGAGCTCGTCAACGTGCCCCTCGCCCTGAGGTGGCCGGGCGTTCTGCCCGAGGGTCGCGTCGTCGAGGAAACGGTTCAGCTCCTCGACCTGGCGCCCACGATATTGGATCTCGCAGGGCTCGGCGTCCCCGAGCGGATGCAGGGCCAGAGCTTGAGGCCGCTCCTCTCGGTTGCGGGAGACGCCGAAAGGTGGCGGGCTCGACCGGCGATCTCCGAGTGGCGGAGGCGGACCGACCAGTTGGGAACGAGGATCGTCGACGCCTTCAGCATCATCGAAGGCGAGTGGAAGCTCGTGCGGAACGTGGAGCGCCCAGACGACGTTGCCGAGTTCGAGCTCTACCATCACGAGACCGACCCCCTCGATCAAAAGAACGTGGCGTCCGATCATCCCGAGATCGTGGAGCGCCTGACGCAGCAGCTCGAGGGATGGCACAAGTGGGCGCTCGAGAACAAGCTCCCCTCCGACGGCGAAGCGGCCTCGGAGATGACTTCCGAGGAGCTGCAGCGGCTCCGAAGCCTTGGCTACGTGCAGTAGGCGTTTACCGAGCGCCTACCGCGGCGTCCGTCGTTCCCACGATCCGATCGAGTCTTTCGATCTGCACCTGAAGCTGGGCCAGTAGCTCCTCGTACCGCTCGTAGGCGTCTCGACCCGGTTTTTGATCGGCGGTGTCCAGGTTCTCGTAGAGGTACTCGATCTGGTCCACGATCATGGGCCGCGAGTACCGAATGGGTGCTGCGACCAGGGCCTTCTGGATTTCCTCGAGGCTCGCGCGATCCGCGGCCGACGCGGTCTCGAGCGCCTTCTTCAAGCGATCCGCCGCAAGCCTCCCGTTCGAGAGCGCGTCTCTGGCCTTCAACGCCAGCTCCACCTGAGCCGTCACGTCGACATCGCTCACCCGGCCCTCCCTCGAGACCCGCGGATCCAGTAGCGCCTGAAACGAGACGGTCTCGCTCCAATCGCCGAGCGTGAGGCGAGCGCGATAAGTCCCGGGCGCGACGAGAGGTCCGCCCTGCCCCGAACGGCGAGCGTCGGAGCTCCAGGGTCCAGGATGACGCAGGTCCCAGACGAACCGGTTCATTCCGGCGACTTTCGGAAGCTTCGGAGTCCCGACGCGCTCGAGCCTCCACTCGCGCAGGCTCGCTTCTTCGGGAACGACGTTCTCCTCGGCTTCGGCCTCGCTCGAGAAAACCCGCACCACCGCCCCGCCCGCATCGAGAATCTCGAGCTTCAGCTCGTCCGCCGGCTCCTCCGCGAGGTAATAGCTGATATTGGCGCCAGGCTCGGGGTACTGCGGCGCGTCCGGGGCCTCCGCATCGAAACGCCTCGGCATCCGGAGCCTCAGCGGCGCTTTCACCCGAAAGAGATGCGTCCGGGCGGAAGCCACCTTCTGGTCGATCTCGTGGAGCGGAGTGAGGTCGTACAGCATCCAGAAGCCGCGGCCCATGGTGGAAACCGCGAGGTCCTGGTTCAGGAACTTGAGGTCGGTCACCGGTGTCACCGGGAGGTTGAGCTGGAGCGACTGCCAGTGGGCACCGTCGTCGAAGGAGACGAACATCCCGAACTCGGTGCCCGCGTAAAGGAGGCCAGCGCGGTCCGGATCCTCGCGAACTACGCGCACCGGATGGTCCGAAGGAATCCCGTTGGTTCCCGTCGTGATGCGCGTCCAGCTTTCGCCGTAGTCCTCGGTCCTGTAGACGTGAGGCTCGAAGTCCCCGAGCTGATACCGCAGGATCGAGACATAGGCCTTCGCCGGCTGGTGGGGCGAGACCTCGATGGTCTGCACTCGGCCGTAGGGGCCGAGTCCGGGCGGCGTCACTTCCTTCCATGTCTTTCCGGCGTCACGGGTGACGTGAACCGGACCGTCGTTCGCACCGACCCAGAGAACCCCGGGCTGGTGAGGCGATTCGGAAATCGAGTAGATCACGCTGAAGTGCTCTTCCCCGGTGACGTCGACGGTGATGGGAGAGCCGGAGATGACCTGGGTTTCCGGCGTGAAGGCGGTCAGGTCCGGCGAGATCGTCTCCCACGTGAGGCCGCCGTCCTCGGTCACGTGCACGTACTGCGAGGTGTGATAGACCCGGTTCGGATTGTGGGGCGAGACGTGGATCGGGCTCACCCGTTGGAAGCGGTACTGAAGATCCTTGGGGTTGTGCCCGTAGAGGTTCTCGAAACCGACGTAGTACTGCTGCTCCTGTCCGGTGCGCCGGTTGTAGAGCCCGAAGCGCCCCTTGCAGTTGGCGTAGACGATGTCGGGATCTCCGGGCTTGGGGACCGCGGGACCGGTCTCGCATCCGCCCTGGGACTCCCAGAGCGCGGTCGGGCCGCCGGGCATCTCCCGCGGCGGAAAGACGGGAACGGAGATGGTGCTGTTGTCCTGCTGTCCGGCGTAGAGCCGATAGGGAAAAACGTCGCTCACGTCCACCTGATAGAGCTCGGCCGTCGGCTGGTTGTGCTGGGTCGACCAGGTCTTGCCTCCGTCGAGACTCACGTTCGCGCCCCCGTCGTTCGACTGGATCAAGATGTCGGGGTTGTCCGGGTTGATCCACATGTCGTGGTTGTCGCCGTGCGGGGTCTCCTCCTTGTTCCAGGTCTTCCCCGCGTCTTCGGATTTGTAGTGCCCCTCGGCCATTCCCCAAAGTGTGTCGGGATTCTTCGGATGGGCTTCGAGATTGCAGTAGTAGAAAGGACGATTCTGGATGGGTTTGAAATCGCTTGCTTGACGCCAGCTCTCGCCGCGGTCGTCGGAGCGATAGACGCCTCCCTCCTTCCCCGGGGCCTCGATGAGAACGTAGACTCTCGCGGGATCGGCCGCGGAGACGGCGAGGTCCGCCTTTCCCCGTAACCCCGTCGGAAGCCCCTCCCGGAGCTCCTTCCAGGTGTCGCCGCCGTCTGACGACTTGTAGACTCCGCCCTCGTTTCCTCCACTGAGGATGGTCCACGGCTTTCTCTCGGCGCGCCACATCGTGGCGTAGATCTCGCGCGGGTTGTCGGGAGCGAACTCGAGATCCACCGCACCCGTCTGGTCGGAAAGGAAGAGAACGTTCTCCCAGCTCGCTCCGCCGTCGCGGCTGCGGTAGACGCCGCGCTCGGGGTTCGAGGCGAAGGGATTGCCGATGGCGGCGACGTAGACCAGGTCGGGATTCTCCGGATGAATCAGGACCGCGCCGCTATTGCCCGTTCTCTCCAGACCCACGTGCTTCCAGCTCTTCCCGCCGTCGACGGACTTGTAGACTCCTTTTCCGATGATGACGTTCGAGCGAAGCCCGTCCGAACCGGTCGAAACATAGATAACCTCCGGGTTGGACTCCGCCACCCGGATGGCGCCGATGGAGCCGGTGGCGAAATAGCCATCCGAGAGCGGATGCCACGAAATGCCGTAGTCCGTGGTCTTCCATAAGCCGCCTCCGGTGGCGCCCATATAAAAGGTAGAAGGTTGCCTTCGATGGCCGGCAACGGCAGTCACCCGCCCGCCGCGGGAGGGACCCAACATGTGGTAGCGCAGGCCGGAAAAGAGCTTCCCGGAGTAGAGCTCGTTCTCGGAAGTCCCTGAGGCGAGGACCCAAAGGATAGCCAGCATGGGGTGCATGGAAACCCTCCCTGGGCCCGAATGGTAGCGGCTCCGTGGGCCGAATGCCACGTGCAACTTCAACTGCTACAATGAAAGCAAAGCTCCCGACAACCAAACCGATGGGAAGAGACCGCATTCTGGTCGTCGACGACGATCCCGACAATCGAGCCATGATCGGCCATTTCCTCACCAATTGGGGGTTTGCGGTCGACGACGCCAAGAACGGGAAGGTTGCCCTCGAGAAAGTGAAGGCGAGCCCGCCGTCACTGGTGCTGCTCGACCTGGAAATGCCGGAAATGGACGGGTTCGAGACGTGCGAGCGTCTCAAGACCGATCCCGACACCGAGTGGATCCCGGTCATCATCTTTACCGGGCTCGAAAAGATGCCCCACCGGATTCGCGGCTTTCGCCACGGCGCGGACGACTACGTCGTCAAGACGGTGGAGCCCGACGAGCTGCGCACCCGGATCGACCTCGTGCTCAAGCGCACCAAGCGCTACGCGACTCTCGCCGCCGCCCCCGTTCCCGTCGAAGTTTCCGATTCGCCAGCGCCGGTCGGGGACGAGGAGGCCGCGGGGCCGGATGTGGCCGACTCTCTCTCGTTCTCGCTGTCCCGCGTCTCCTTTCCGGAGGCGATGAGGCTCGTCCTCGCTCACGGAAAAAACGGCATCGCCAATCTCACGAACGGCGATCGGTGCGCCTCGGTGCACATCCACGAGGGCGCCGTCATCCACGCGTCGGTGGGAGAAGAGAGGGGCTCGGAAGCCTTCTACGAGCTCGCCCTATGGAAGACCGGGAATCTCGATTTCCAGGGTGCCGACCCGGGCAGGGAGAAGACGATTCTCACCTCGACCCGGAGCCTTCTCGCGGAGGCCAGTCGTCGCAGCGACGCCTGGGCCTCCATTTCGTCCAAGGTAAAGAGTTTCGACCTGATACCGAAGTGGATTCCGCTTTCGTCCGAATCGATCCGTTTGACGAGCTCGGACTGGGCGGTGCTGCGTCTGGTGGACGGCCGCCGAACGATTCGCGAGATCGTGGACGAGCTCAAGACCGACATCTTCGAGGCCGGCCGGGTCGTCTACAGCCTTTTGACGGTGGGCGTCCTGCGATTGGACGAGACCCCGGACCAGCGCGAGGAAGCGCTCGAGCTCATTCCTCGAAGGGGGGACGCGAGCCTCGCGGGGGAGCCCTTCGAGCTCACCGCGCGGGAATGGGCCGTTCTTTCGCGCGTCGACGGTTCCCGCACGCTCGGCTCGATTCGCGAAGCCACGAACCTGCCCGCAGCCGCGCTCATGAAGATGGTGAGGAGCCTCAAGGACAAGGGGTTCTTGCATCTCGTCGGGCGGGAGCCGAAGAAGCGCAAGGGCGCCTGAGATCGAATTTTTTCATCCGCCCGCTATTGCATTTCCACGCCAAATTAGGGAACATGGAATCAACCAAACCAGTTGGGTGCCGTTCCGGGGGACGACATGGTTCGTCGACACGGTCCCATTCTGGGCACGACGTGCGCGGCTACGATGGCGTTTTTGGGTTTCGCCGCGCTGCGCTTCGAGAATCTCACGCTCCCCCTGAGACCGACCTTGGCGCTCTGGTTTCTCGCCGGCGTCCTCTACACGAATCTCTTCGAGTACTGGGTGCACCGCTTCCCGATGCATCGCGGTCTGCCCCTGCTGCGGCACGTGCGCAGCAACCACATCGAGCATCACCGCGTCTTCCATGGGGAGAACTTCCGGACCACGAACCCCTCGGACCTGGCCCACATCTCGGGCCGCTTCTGGATCTTCCCCGTTCTCCTGGCCATCCACTACGTTCTCGTGACCGCCTTTCTTCCCATCGATGCGGCGCTGGTCCTGCTGTCCGCGTGCTTTTTTCACTACCTCGCGTTCGAGATCAGTCACTGGCTCACCCACGTCGAGGACAACGCCGTCGATCGCGTGCTCTCCGGGATTCCCGTCGTGGCCTCGATCCGCGCCTACCAGATCGAGCATCATCGGATTCACCATCAGACCCCGATCGCCGCCTTCAACTTCAACCCTCCCTACTTGGGAGACACCCTCTTTCGGTGGACGACAGCGCGGCCCGTCACTGACGCTGCTCGGGTTCTCGCGCGCCCGCGCCTCGCCCGTCCGGCGATCCTCTATGGAACGGCCCTGGTGCTAGGAGTCGTCGCCATTGGGATCGCGGCCATCGCTCACACGAGGCCCGCTTCGGGCGCCCCCGTCCCCCGCGCCAAGTCCTGAAATCCCATCCCTGGGGGAATTCTCCCGCGCCGCCCCAGAGAGCCCTTCCGAGGTGCTGACCAGTGCCGTTCCAACTTTCGTCGCCGAGCGCCGGCGTCGCTCATGGACGGCGACAGCTCGGCCGAGGCAATGACCTCTCCCGGCGAGTCCAGTTGGAACGGCACCAGCCGGTGACACTCCGGGTCCAATTTCGGTAACATGGATTCTAGGACCCACCCCCCCGATGCCCTATACCGGACGACTGGAAAACCGCCCTCTTCTGGATGTCGTTCAGATCGTCGCCTACTCGCAGCAGAGCGGAATCCTCTCGGTAAAAGGTATTACGACCAAGGGGCTCTTGATCTTCGAAGGCGGCAACATCGTCTGCGCCTACTCTCCCGCGGCTCTCCCGCTCCTGGTCAAGGCCGCCAAGGAGGCAGACGAGCGGCACCGACTCACGTTTCGGAGGATTCAGATCCTGGCGGCCCTCCGCGAGCTCTTCGACTTGGCGGAGGGCGACTATCGCTTCGTGAAGAAAAACGATCCCGTTACCGAGCTCGAAGGGCTGGACATCAAGTCTTTCTACGCCTCCGGGGCCCTCGACACCGGCGACCTCCTCCTGGTGCTGGAGAAGGCGATGGACGAGGAGATGGAGGTCCATCCAGCGCAGAAGCCGACCGCCGTCGACCTCAAGCACGCTGACCAGCGCAAGTACGAACGCTACGGGCCGGTGATCATCAAGGGACGGCTTCACATGAGGGACCGGACCTACGACGGCTTCCTCACGAACCTCAGTGAAGGCGGAACCTTCTTCCATGCCGATGCGCTTCCGTCTTCGAGCTCGCTCGCGGAGCTCGAGTTCGATCTCCCCTGGGAGCTGGGTCCTTGCCGCGTGAGTTGCAGCGTCGCCTGGCATCGCGCGGAAGGGCCGGACGCCAAGCGGGGCGCCGGACTCTCGTTCCGGGAGTTCGAGGGCGAGAGTCGCGAGAGAATCTCGAGCTACATCGTTCGCTTCCAGGAGCTCGCGGCCGACGTCGATTTTCAGGCATAATCAGGCCGCCATGTCCAACCCGTCCACGCATCTGATTCCGGCTCACGGAGGTTCCCTCAAGGACCTCATCGTCCCTCTGGAGCGGCAAGTCGAGCTGAAGGCGGCTTCACGCGATTGGCCCTCGTGGGACCTCACGCCGCGCCAGCTCTGCGACCTGGAGCTGCTGCTGAACGGCGGCTTCTCTCCCCTGACCGGATTCATGGGAAAGGCCGACTTCGACGGCGTCGTCGCCGACATGAGGCTCGCGGACGGAACGCTCTGGCCCATCCCCATCACGCTCGACGTGCCGGAATCGCTGGCGAGAGAGCTCCGGGACGGCTCGATTCTCGCCCTGCGGGACCCGGAAGGGGTCATGCTCGCCGCCCTCCACGTCAAGGAGGTCTTTCAGCCCGATCGCGAGGCGGAAGCGAAAGCGGTCTTCGGCACCGACAGCCTGGAGCATCCTGGAGTCGCCTACACCGTGAATCGCGCGAATCCCTACTACGCCTCTGGGCGTCTCGACGGACTGCAGCTCCCGTCCCACTACGATTTCCGCTCCCTTCGGGACACGCCCGCCCGACTGCGCGAGGAGTTCCGACGCCTGGGATGGAGGCGCGTCGTCGCCTTCCAGACGCGAAACCCGATGCACCGCGCCCATCACGAGCTCACGCTGAGAGCGGCGCGGCAGGTGGAGGCGAACTTACTCATCCATCCCGTGGTGGGGATGACCAAGCCCGGAGACCTCGATCACTACACGCGGGTGCGCTGCTATCAGGCGATCTCCGCCAACTACCCCCGTGACACGGCGAAGCTGTCCCTGCTGCCGCTGGCCATGCGGATGGGGGGACCGCGAGAAGCCGTCTGGCACGCCATCATCCGGCGCAACTACGGCTGCACTCATCTCATCGTGGGCCGCGACCACGCAGGTCCCGGAGCGGACTCGAAGGGCAAACCTTTCTATGGACCTTACGACGCCCAGGAGCTCCTGCAGAAGCACGAAGAAGAGCTCGGCGTCACCATGGTGCCGTTCCAGATGATGGTCTACGTGGAGGAGCGCGACGCCTATTTCCCCGAGGACGAGGTTCCCAAGGGCACGCGCGTTCTGAACATCTCGGGAACGGAGCTGCGCCAGCGGCTCGCGGAGGGGCGCGACATCCCCGAGTGGTTCACGTTCCCGGACGTCGTTCAGGAGCTCCGCCGCACGCATCCGCCGAGGAAAGATCAGGGCTTCACCCTCTTCTTCACCGGGCTTTCGGGGGCGGGGAAATCCACGATCGCGAACGTGCTCCTGGTCAAGCTCCTCGAGCGTGGGGGCAGGCCGGTCACCCTCCTCGACGGCGACGTCGTCCGCAAGCACCTTTCCTCCGAGCTCGGATTCTCGAAGGAGCACCGCGACATCAATATCCGCCGCATCGGCTTCGTCGCATCCGAGATCACCAAGAACGGCGGCATCGCCATCTGCGCCCCCATCGCGCCCTACGATTCGGTGCGCAAGGAAGTCCGCGCGATGATCGATCCCGTCGGCGGCTTCATCCTGATCCACCTGGCCACACCTCTCGACGTCTGCGAGGGCCGCGATCGCAAGGGGATGTACGCCAAGGCGCGGCAAGGCATCATCAAGGAGTTCACCGGCATCTCCGACCCGTACGAGGAGCCGAAGGACGCCGAGATTCGGATCGACACATCCGAGCTCAGCCCGGAGGAGGCGGCGCAGGAGATCGTCCTGCACCTGGAGAAGCTGGGCTACACCGGCGCCTGACGCCGAGGAGTGTAAGAAGGGGGATAGGAAGATAGGAGGAGATAGGGAGACAAGACAATTTATCCTTTTATCCCCTTATCCCCTCCCATCTCCTTATCCCCCTTGCATTGGTTTAGTCTTCGTTAAGCGCGGTTGCGGTACAGCGTCTCGTCGACAGCTGATGCCATTATTTGCGGGTCGGCTTTGAGCTCGAGGAAGTCCCGGATTCGACGGGCCTCGCGAAGGGGATCGCCGATCACGTCGGAGTAGGCGATCTCGAGCGACTCGAACTGGCCGGCGTGCTTCAAGAGGTAGGAAACCCGCCAGAGGTGGTTCTCCCAGAGCTCGACCATGCGGTCGTCGCCGGACTCGTCCACCTCCTTTCGTCGCTCGAGCATTTTCTTCTGGGACGCGAGCACCTCGGGGAGCGCGCGTTTCATGAAAATCACTTTGTAGTTGTTGGTCTCCGGGAGGTCTTTCAGCAGAAACGAGATGATCTTGATCGCCTTGCCGCGGGCATCCCGAAGCCAGCTTCGGTCTTCGTTCTCTTTGTGGAGATCCTTGACCCGCTCGTCTTCGAAGTAGCCCTTGGGATTGTCCTCCCCTGCGGAGCGGATGCCGTCAGTCACGACCGAAACTCCGGCGGCGGCCAGCATCTGCATGGCCATCGAAGTCCCCGATCGCGGGAGACCGGAGACCACGACGACGGGCTCGCCGTATCGGAGTCGTCGATATAACTTCTTCATCGGCGCACATGATAGCCCGATTTGAACGGGAAATTCCCCGTCGTTCGCGCTACACTACGCGGCCACAGATGGCACCCATGCAAGCCCGAAGCGCCTTTCGAGCGGTCCTCTTCCTGGCCGCACTGGCCCTCCTCCTCGCCCCACAGCCCGCGGAGGCCTACATCGGACCGGGGGCCGGATTCGCGCTTCTGTCGTCGTTTCTGGTGGTCTTCACCACCATCATCATCGCCATCTTGTCCCTCCTCATCTGGCCGTTTCGCATGGCCTGGCGCTTCTTCCGGCAGCGCTCGCGGGCGAAGCCCTGGATCCGCCGCGTGATCATCGTGGGCTTCGACGGACAGGACCCGAAGCTCACCGAGAAGTTCATGAAAAAGGGTTTCCTCCCGAACTTCGAGAAGCTCGCGAAGATGGGGGCTTATCGGAAGCTCGAGACGAGCTACCCCTCGATCTCACCCGTGGCCTGGTCGTCGTTCGCCACCGGCACCAACCCGGCGCGCCACAACATCTTCGACTTCCTCGATCGGGATCGGAAGACCTACCTTCCGCTCCTTTCGTCGACGCACATCGGAAGCGTGGATCGCTCGCTCAAGATCGGTCCCTACCGGATTCCCCTGGGAAAGCCCGAGCTAAGGCTCCTCCGGAAGTCGAAGCCGTTCTGGTCGATCCTCGGAGAGAACGACGTCTGGAGCACGGTGCTCCGGGTCCCGATTACGTTCCCTCCCGACAAGTTCAAAGGGGCGCAGCTCTCGGCAATGTGCGTTCCCGATCTACTGGGGACTCAGGGGACGTTTCTCCTCTACACCACGCGGCCTGCGGAGAAGCGCTTCAAGGAAGGCGGAATCCGGGTCGAGCTTCCGCGCAACGGCGATCGCATGGAGACCCGGCTCCAAGGTCCGGAGAACCTCTTCCGCGACGGCCACCCGCCGCTCGAGATCCCGATGACCATCGACCTCGACCGCGAGAAAAAGAGAGCCCGTGTGTCGATCGATGGCGAGAGCGTCGATCTCGAGCCGAGGAAGCTCACCGACTGGATCCCTCTCTCCTTCAAAGCCGCGCCGGCGATCAAGGTCTCCGGCATCTGCCGAATGATGGTGACCGAGATGGGCGAGCACTTCTCGCTCTACGTCACCCCCCTCAACCTCGACCCCGACAAGCCCGCGATGCCTATCTCGCACCCGTCCTACTACGCCACCTACCTGGCGAAGAAGATCGGCCACTTCTGCACGCTGGGGCTCGCGGAAGACACCTGGGCGCTGAATGAGGGTGTCATCGACGATGCCACGTTCCTGAAGCAGACCTACGACATCGACAAGGAGCGGCAGGACATGTTTTTCGCCGCCCTGGATCGGCTCCGCCAGGGGGCCCTGGTCTGTGTGTTCGACGCCACCGATCGCATCCAGCACATGTTCTGGCACTACCTCGAGGAGAACCACCCGGCGAACAACGGGAAAGGCATCGGGAACTCCGAGCACCGGAAGGCCATCGAGGAGATCTACAAGCACGACGACGCCTTCGTGGGCAAGGTGATGGCGCGGATGAAGCCCGGCGACGTCCTCATGGTGCTTTCCGATCACGGCTTCAACTCGTTCCAGCGAGGCGTGAATTTGAACGGCTGGCTCCTCAAAGAGGGCCTTCTCAAGCTCAAGGACGGCGCCGACGGGAGCGCGGAGTGGCTCAAGGACGTCGACTGGAGCCGCACGAAAGCCTATTCCCTCGGCTTGACCGGGATGTTCCTCAACCTCGAGGGGCGCGAGGCGAACGGCATCGTGAAGCCGGGAGCGGAAGCGCAGGCGGTCAAGAAAAAGATCATTTCCCGGATGAGGGGGCTCGTCGACGAACAGCGGGGGGTTGTAGGAATCCAGGAAGTCTTCGACACCGCCGCGATCTACGAAGGACCCTATCAGGAGAACGCCCCCGATTTCATCATCGGCTATGCGAGCGGCTACCGGATCTCCTGGGACTGCGCCACGGGAATGGTGTCGGGACCGGTCTTCGAGGACAACGTGAAGGCCTGGAGCGGCGACCACTGCGTCGACCCCCGCCTCGTGCCGGGCGTCCTGTTCTGCAACTACGCCGTTGGCTCGGAGAGCCCGTCGCTCGTCGACATCGCTCCGAGCGTCCTTACGATGTTCGGGATCGCCCCTCCCAAGCACATGGAGGGAAAGCCTCTCTTCACCCGGGAGACGTTTCAGGCAAGCCGATGAGGGTCCGCTTCGCCCTTCTTTTGATCGCGGCTCTCGGGTGCGGCTGCGCGCGAGGCAATGGGGGCGGAACCGCCGCCGGAAAACGAGTCGTAATCCTCGGTTTCGACGGTCTCGACTACGGGTACACGAAAAAGCTGATGGAGGAAGGCAAGCTTCCCAACTTCTCGCGCGTGGCGCGGGAAGGAAGCTTCGGACCCCTCGAGACCTCGATCCCACCTCAGAGCCCCGTCGCCTGGTCCAATTTCATCACTGGAATGGATTCCGGCGGCCACGGCATCTTCGACTTCGTGCACAGGAAACCGGACACCATGACGCCGTATCTCTCCGCGAGCGAAGTCTCTGGAGGTGGAAAGACTCTGAAGTTCGGTAAGTGCCAGTTTCCCCTGAGTGGAGGAAGCGTCGAGCTTCTGAGACGGGGCCGCGCGTTCTGGGAGGTCCTCGAGAATCACGGCATCGAGACCACCGTCATCCGCATGCCCGCGAACTTTCCTCCCTCGGGAACCGCGACCCGTGAGCTCTCGGGGATGGGCACTCCCGATATTCGCGGGACCTACGGCGAGTTCTCGTTTTACACCTCGAAGCTCTTCGCCTTCGCGGGAGAGGACATCGCCGGAGGCCAGGTCTACGAAGTGGACATCTACGACGGTGTCGTCGAAGCGAAGCTCTACGGCCCCGACAACCCGTTTCTCATCGAGACCGAGAAGCTCGCTTCGGACTTCACCGTCTACCTCGATCCCAAAGATCCCGTGGCGAAGATCGTCGCCGGGAGCGAGGAGATCGTTCTGCGCGAAGGGGAATGGAGCGGATGGGTGCCCGTCGAGTTTCCTTTCACCTGCTGGATCGGTGGGCTTCAGGGAATGGTTCGCTTCTACTTGAGGTCGGTGCGGCCCGACTTCGAGCTCTACGCCTCTCCCATCCAGCTCGATCCCATGGCGCCCGCGCTTCCGATCTCGACACCCGAGGACTACGCGACGGATCTCGCGAAGGCCGGAGGGCGGTTCTATGTTCAGGGACTGCCCGAAGACACGAAGGCGCGGGAGAGCGGCGTCCTCACCACCGAGGAGTTCCTCGCGCAGGCTCGCATCGCGGGTAAGGAGTTCGCGGATCAGTTCCCATACGTTCTCGACCATTTCGAGGACGGGCTCCTCTTCTTCTATCTCGGCAACGCGGACCAGATCAGCCACGTCATGTGGAAAGTGCTGGATCCGGGGCACCCGGCATACGACCCCGAAGTCGATCCGAAGTACGCGGGCCTCATCGAAGAGGTCTACGTCGGGCTCGATGGAATCGTCGGGCAGGCCCTCGAGCGGCTCTCCGCCGACGACACGCTCATCGTCATGTCGGATCACGGCTTCGCGTCGTGGAGGCGATCGTTCCATCTGAACGCCTGGCTGAAGGAGAAGGGATACCTGGTCGTGAAGGACCCCGGGATGGAGGACGATCCGGGACTGTTCGTGAACGTCGACTGGGCGCACACCCGGGCCTACGGCATCGGGCTCAACGCCCTCTACATCAATTTGAAGGGCCGCGAGAGCAACGGGATCGTGCCCGAAGAGAAGCGCAAGGCGCTCATGGACGAGATCGCCGCGGCGCTCCTCGCGGAGGTCGACCCCAAGACCGGCGGTCCGGTCGTAACCAAGGCCTACCAGCGCGACGACACCTACAAGGACCGCGGTTACCTCGAGATCGGCCCCGACATCATCGTGGGGACCGCCAAGGGGACGAGAATCTCGGGCCACTCGGCGCTGGGCGCGGTGGGAAAGGAAGTCCTCACCGACAACGTCGACGAGTGGAGCGGCGACCACTTGATGGATCACGAGACCGTTCCCGGAATCCTTCTGGCGAATCGTCCCCTCAAAAAACCCGCTCCCCGGCTCCAGGACCTGGCGGAGTCGGTGCTCCTGGAGTTCGGAATCGACGAGAGCATTCAGCCTAGGGAAAGGGAAAACTGAACATGTTCGGTGGTGGAAGAATCAAGCTCGACAAAGACCTGCTTGCGAGGGTGAAGAAGTACTCCGACATCGCCGGGTACTCCTCGGTCGAGGAGTTCATCACCCACGCTCTCGAGAAGGAGCTCTCTAAGCTCGAGGACGCCGGCTCCGAAGAGGAGATCAAGAAGCGCTTGAAGGGCCTCGGTTACATTTCCTGAGTCGATGTCCATCGTCAACGCCGTTCTCCGCGCAGCCGTCGACGGGCTCCTCTTCCCCTTTCGAGGACTCCCCCCGATCGTCGGGCTCGCCGTCGTCTCCCTCCTGACCTCGGTGCTCCTTCTGATCGTCTTCAAGAAGACGTCGAACCAGAAGGCGCTCGAGGCGGTCAAACGAAAGATCCACGCCTGCCTCTTCGAGATTCGGTTGTTCAACGACGACTTCCGATCGATCTTCCGCGCCCAGCTCGAGATCCTCCGCCACAATCTGACCTATCTTCGCTACTCGACCGTGCCCATGATCTGGACCCTGCCGCCGCTGGTGCTGCTGATCGCGCAGCTTCAGTTTCACTACGGCTACGAGAGTCTGCGCGTCGGGGTCCCGGCCCTGGTCAAGGCGACGGTTGGGACAAGCGACACCGGCTCGAAGCCCGCGATTCGACTCGAAGCGGCGCCGGGGCTCGAAGTGATCGAGCCGCCGGTCTGGATTCCGTCGCTCTCGGAGATGGCGTGGCGCATCGAGCCCCGAAGCGCGGGCGACTACGAGCTCCGGATCGTGAACGGGAGCGAATCGGTGACCAAATCCGTCCGGGTGATGGACGGGTCCGACTCCGCAGTCCTCCGCTCGCCTCTTCGGGTCCGGGGCTTCCTCGACGAGCTCCTCTATCCCGCCGAGGCTCCGCTTCCGTCGGACGCGTTCGAATCCATCGCCGTCACCTATCCCGAGGCGGACGTCGACGTCTTCGGCATCGAGCTCCACTGGATGATCGTCTACTTCGTGCTCTCGATCGCCTTCGCGTTCCTGCTGCGCGGCACGTTCAAAGTCACGATTTGACGCGACCCACGAGCCCCGGTATCGTGCTAGCATGATCGCGGAGTGGTGGAGACCCGCCGTTCATGAAACCCGCCTTCTAAGGAGACGAAGTGGGAAAGAAACTGTACGTGGGCAATCTTCCTTATGACACCGGTGAGCAGGATCTCGAACAGCTCTTCGGCCAGGTAGGCCCGGTCGAGTCGGTCGCGATCATGCGGGACGGCGCCACCGGCCGCGCGCGGGGCTTCGGCTTCGTCGAGATGACCACCGAGGAAGACGCTCAAAAAGCCATCCAGCAGCTCAACGACAAAGAGCTCGGCGGCCGCAACCTCACCGTCAACGAGGCCCGGCCCAAGCCCAAGAGCTCCGGCGGTTACGGCGGTGGCGGTGGCGGCAGAGGAGGCGGCGGAGGCCGTGGTGGCGGCGGCGGCCGGCGCGGCGAGCCGCGCTGGTAGGCGGGCGGTAGGCTGGCGCCTTGGCGCTTTAGTGCGCCACCCGGGGCAGTCCGTGTAGTTTCGGCTTCGGACTGTGAGCGACCTTGTACTCCTCCAGATCCGCATCGCTGACCTTCAGTGTCCGAGACGGCTCTCTCCCCTCGGCGCAAGCCCCCAGCTCACGCTGGAGCTTCAGAAAGCAAATCTCAGGAGCGTCCTGATAGCGGACGCGATTCGCGAGGAATGCGGCGTTGTCGATAACGATCGTGAAGTCGCGCGCGTCGACGCCGACTTTCCGGACGCGCAGGGCGTACTCCCGAGTCGACTTGTGAGCCTTGAATCCCAGATATTCCACGTGGGGCGTCATTCGATTCTCCTCACAGGCTCGCAGGCTCGTGAGGGGCCCGAGTGCCCCGGCGCGGCTACGATTCACAATCGTACCACGCTCACCCGGGCTCAATCCATCGCCGTCTCTAACTCCCGGCAGGTAGTCTTCAGCACCTGAACGCGCGCCCAGCGCTTGTCGTTGCCGGAGACGAGGTGCCAGCGCGCGTAGTCGGTGCTGGTGCGCTGCACCATTTCATCGGCGGCGAGCTCGTACGCGTTCCACCGATCCCGATTCCGGTAGTCGTCCGCGGTGATCTTGTACTTCTTGAAAGGCACTTTCTCTCTGGCCTTGAACCGCCGGAGCTGCTCCTCGGGAGAGATGTGGATCCAGAACTTGAGCAGCAGGACGCCCCGTTGCACGATCAGCTCTTCGAAGTCGTTGATCTCGGCGTAGGCTCGCCGCCACTCCTCTTCGGTCGCGAACCCTTCCAGCCTCTCCACCAGCACCCTTCCGTACCAGCTCCGGTCGAAGATCGTCCAGTGGCCGCCGCGCGGGAGCCGCCTCCAGAAACGCCAGAGGTAGTGATGGGCGCGCTCTTCCTCGTTCGGGGCCGCGATGGGCACGACGCGGTAGCGCGCCGCGTCGAGCGGCTTGGTCAACCGCCGGATGACTCCCCCCTTGCCCGCGGCATCCCAGCCCTCGAACGCGACGACCGCCGAGAGCCCGCGCTCGTGCGATTTGCGGCTCAACTTCGCGAGCTTCCCCCAATACCGCTTCAGCTTCTTCTCGTAGGCTTCGTCGTCCAGAGTCTTCGTGAGGTCGACGTGATCCAGCACCGTGAGAGGGTTGGGCTCGCGGGTCGCGGGAGGGGGCGGATGGATGCGGAGCTTCGGCGGCTCCGCGAGCCGTCGGGTCAGGGTTTGAATCAGGGTCTGGGCGACGGCGACGTTGCGATATCGCCAGTCCGCGCTCTCGACGACGTTCCAGAGGGCGCCCCCGACGCTCGTGCGCCGGAGCACCTGCTCGGCGACCGATTGGACCCTCGGATAGTGGCGAAGCACGAGGCGATCCTCCTTGGTGACTTCCCAGGACTCGCCGGACCCGTTCTCCGCCTCGACGAGCCTCCGAGCGAGCGCCTTCTCGGACAGGTGCAACCAGAGCTTCAGCACCACGGCGCCGTCGTCCACGTGGGCCTTCTCGAAGCTTTCGATGTGCCGCAGCCGTTCGTCGAGCCCCGCCTCGTCGAGATTCCCCTTCACGCGGTCCACGATCGCCCGGGTAGTCCACTCCCGGTGAAAGATCCCGATCCGTCCCTTGGCGGGAAGCGCGCGCCAGTAACGCCAGAACCTCGGCCGCTCCAACTCCTCGTCCGAGGGTGCTTCGAAGACGCTCGCTTCGAGGTAGCGCGCGTCCATCCATTCGT
>Ga0326597_10005259_pt1 | contig 17996 bp, 15 predicted proteins | sample RVTome_12_FD_203789 | JGI IMG/M metagenome (GOLD analysis project Ga0326597, IMG submission 203789) | Soil microbial communities from uranium-contaminated site in the Upper Colorado River Basin, Wyoming, United States - RVT100D185 | ecosystem: Environmental > Terrestrial > Soil > Contaminated >... | reverse complement strand
GACCGGCCATCCTACCGATCCGAGCCGGTCAGCACCTCCCTCAAGCGCCGGAACGCCCCGAAGTCCGTGCCATGGAACGTGCAACGAGAACCGCCCGCCCGTGCCACTGGGCATGCAACGCAACACCCAGGAGCAGCTCCGGGCGTTCGTCCTTTCAGACGAGACGATCCAGACCCACCTCGAGAAGACCGACCAGGCGATCCAGGAGAAGGAGAGCCTCGTCCAGGCGCTGGAAGTCGAGCGGACAAGGGTCAAGGCGGACATGGACCGGCTCCTCGATCTCTACTCCGCTGGTGAGCTCCCGAAGCGGGGCTTCGGGGACCGCTACCGGCCCCTCGATGACCGGTTTCACGAGATCGAGGACGAACTCCCTAACCTTCAGGGAGAGATTGACTTCCGGAAGATCTGCCTTGCTTCATCCGAGGAGATCGTGGCCGAGGCACGGGACCTCTACGGCCGATGGGATGATCTAACTCCTTCTGAGAAAAGGAGTATCGTCGAGGCGATCACCGAGCGGATCACGATCGGAGAGGGAGAGATCGAGATCGATCTGAACGGCCTCCCCCCTACCGATGCTCGCCCCGCTCTCTCTGAGAACGTGGCACTTGGGCAACGCAACTTCAGGCGTTGGTGGCGAGGGCGAGCACGATGCGCGACGGGAACCAGCGAGACCCGCTCCTCCTCGTGAGCACGTACCTCTCCTCCTCGAGCGGCTGTCGGAGGAGATCGAGGTGGCGGCGCGGAAACTCCAGGGCCTCGTCGAGGAAGAGGACGCCGTTGTGGGCCAGGCTCACCTCTCCCGGCCGAAGCTCGCTTCCCCCTCCGAGGAATCCCGCCACTGAAACGGTGTGGTGGGGAGCCCGGAATGGACGCGCCGTGACCAGCGGCGAGAGGAGGTGGCCGGCGACCGAGTGCACGGCGGTGGTTTCGATGGCCTCTTCGAGCCGAAGGGGAGGAAGGAGGCCGGGCAAGCAGCGAGCCAGAAGGGTCTTTCCACACCCGGGAGGACCGATCATGAGGAGGTTGTGCTCGCCGGCGGCGCTGATGAGAAGAGCGCGCTTGGCGTGCTCTTGACCGCGCACGAAGGAGAGGTCGACTCCGGGTCGTCTGCCCTGCCGAAGGAGTGCCTCGGGGTCGGCCTCGTGGGGTTCCTTGACCACGCTTCCTTCGAGATGGGCGACCGCCTCGAGGAGCGAGCGGACGGGGATCACCGGTCTTCCCGCCACCACGGCCGCCTCCCCGGCGTTGGCTTCGGGGACGAGGAGTCCCTCGAGGTCGCGGTCCCTCGTGGCGAGGACGAGAGGGAGGACACCCCGTACGGGTCGCACGCTTCCGTCGAGGGCCACCTCCCCCAGCACCACGTGGTGCGCAAGCCTTTCGGCGAGGGACCCCTCCCGGGAGGTGGCGAGGAGCGCCAGGGCGAGCGGCAGATCGAGGCCGCCGCCGTTCTTGGGGAGATCGGCGGGAGCAAGGTTGACCACGATCCGCCGGCGAGGGTAGGTGAACCCCGAGTTCACGATGGCGGCGCGGATCCGGGCCGCGCTCTCGCGGACCGAGGCCCCGGGTCGCCCCACGATCAGCAGCCCCGGAAGTCCGGAGCCGGTGTGGACCTCGACGTCCACGGGCTCCCCCTCGATTCCGTGGACGACCCCACTCGTGCAACGAGCGAGCATGGCTGCCTCCTCGGTCCGGTATGCTCCGTATGCGGACCCGAACCCTGTCGTTCGGCCCCCTCCTGAGGGGACGCTCGCAAGAGGCAGGAGTTACGTCCAAGTGGTTTCTGAGCAACGGCTCGCGGCTCGCAACGCCTTGTGAGCAAAATGGCTTAATGCTACCCTCCAGGGGGTCTCGATAAGGAGCGGTGGACCGCTCTCCTGCCATCATTCCTCCTCGGGACACGTATGCCCCTGGTGTGGCGCGAGCGGCGCGGTCCGTGCGCCGCGGCCACCCGGGTTCCGCGGTCTCTTCAGTCCCACGCCGAGGTAGAACAGCGCATGACGCCAACCGTGTTCCCCTCTCGTGTCCGCCGGACGCTTCTCTTCGTCGCCCTGGCCCTTCTGCTCGTGCCCGCCGCCATCTTCGCGTCGGCTGCGGAAGAGCCCCAGGTCCAGGTCGAGCGCATCGTTCGCGCGATGGAAAGGCAGAGCCTGCCCGAGGTGTGGGCACTGGCTTTCGAGCTCGAGAGCCTGGGTGAGAAGGCGGTTCCGTCCATCAAGATTGTCCAGGCCACCAGTACCGAGGCAGGCAAGCTCGGTTGCGCCAAGGCCCTCCTCGCCCTGGGCGAGCCCGCCGAAGCGGCGGAGGCCCTGAAGGGCGTGATGGGGGATGCCACCGATCCCGAAACCCGGCTGGCCGCCATCCGGCTTCTGGAGGCGGTCACGGGGGTGCCCTCCCTCGGTCCCTATCTGGTGACCCTCCTCGAGGGGACCTACGATCCCAAGGAGCGGATCGCCGTGGCCAAGGCCCTGTGGACGGCGTCGGGATCGGGCAAGGCGAGGAGCCAGGTTCGCCAGGAGCTTCTCTCGGCCCTCCAGTCCGAGGACGAGGACGTGCGGTTCGATGCCGCCATCGCTCTGGCCTCCATCGGTGTCTTCGATCAGAGCCGTTCCGTGCTCCGGTCGTTGCGTGACGAGCCGACTCCGCGGGGCCAGCTCGCCCGCACCTACCTCGAGCTCTACGACGTCTCGCGGGAGCTGGAGAGGCGCTCGCCGTCGATGCCCGCCATCGGGATGGAAGATCGCGCCAAGGATCCTGCCCAGGCGTTCTTCGACGACCTGTTCGAGCTCGTGGAGCGCTATCACCTCGATGGCAAGGAGGCGAGCCGCGAGCAGCTCCTCGAGGGAGCGGCGCGAGGAATGTTGCGCACCCTCGATCCCTACTCGACCTTCTTCACCGCCGAGCAGTGGGAGAAGTGGAACTTCGACCTCAATCCCAACTACGCGGGGATCGGCGCCTACGTCAACTTCATCGACGGGATCTTCACCATCATCCGCCCCATCTACTCGGGGCCGGCCTACAAGATCGGACTCCGGTCCAGCGACCAGATCCTCAAGGTCGGCGACTGGAGCACCCGGGGCCAGGAGCTCGAGGAGATCACCCGCCGCCTCAAAGGACAGCCTGGCACCACCGTCAACGTGAGCGTCTATCGCAAGGGCTGGGCCAAGCCACGGGTCATGGACATCGTGCGCGAGACCATCAGCATCCGCACCGCCAAGGGCGAGCTCCTTCCGGGCGACGTTGGCTACGTCAGCCTCGACACCTTCGGCGGCACCACCACCGAGGAGCTTGCCGCCGTCCTCTCCGACCTTCGCGACGAGGGGATGAAGGCGCTGGTGCTCGATCTCCGGGACAACTTCGGCGGCTACCTGAGGACGGCCGAGGGAGTGGCCGACCTGTTCCTCCCCGAGGGCAGCCTGGTGGTGGAGTGGCGGGATCGCGACGGCGTCATCGACAGCTACACCGCGCATCAGCCCTGCGAGCCCGACTATCCCATGGTCGTTCTCGTCAACTCCAACAGTGCCAGCGCCTCCGAGATCGTCTCGGGAGCCCTCAAGGACCACGAGCGAGCCGTGGTGATCGGAACCAAGACCTACGGCAAGGGAAGCGTCCAGAATGTCCTGCCCATCCCGAGCCGGCCTCGCGAGAAACACTTCGACACCCTGCGCAAGAACGGCGTGTGGGACGAGGACGAGAGGTACGAGGATCTCAACCGGAACGGCAAGTGGGACTCCGGGGAGCCCTTCGAGGACCAGCTCCGCCGCAATGGCCGCTGGGATGCCGCCGAGGAGTTCGTGGACCTCGACGGCGACGGCCAGTACGACGAGGGCGAGCCCTTCACCGATACCAACGCCGACGGCCGCTACAACGAGGCCGAGCCCTACTCGGACATGAACAACAACGGGAAGTACGACCTCGGCCCCATGGTCAAGGTCACCATCGCCCGGTGGTTCCTCCCCACCTCCGGTAGCGTCGACCGCAAGTACGATTCGGAGGGTAAGCTCGTGGAGCGCGGAGGAGTTCCTCCCGACTACACGGTTCAGCTCGACCGCGTCTCCCCCTGGAAGATCGAGGAATACCAGCAGCTTCGCGAGCGTGAGGTCTTCGACAAGTATCTCGATGAGCACTTCCCCGGCAACGAGGAGCTCTTCCAGAAACTGGCCGTCTTCGATCACTTCGACGCGAGCGCCTATCCCGGGTTTGACGAGCTCTATGAGTCCCTGGACACCCCGGTGCCCCGCGAGGACATCCGTCGCTGGCTCCGTATGTCGCTCCAGAGACGGGTCGCCGACGCGCGCGGCCGGGAGTTCATCGAGGACTACCAGTACGATGCCCAGATCCAGAAGGCGATCGTGGTCCTGATGGAGAAGCTCGGACGCGACGTCGCCTCGGTGCCCGAGCTCGCGTTCATACCCCCGCTCGTGGCCGATCGCGAGAAGACGGCGGAGAGCGAGACCGCAGCAGCGGCCTGGGAAGAGGAGTACGAGTAGCGGGGCTCCTGGCGATCGCAGGGGCTCCTGGCTATCGCACGGGGCTCCTGGCTATCGCACCATGGCGATGATCGCGCAGGAGCCGGTTCTCGACCCCTGGGCCCGGTAGCTGAAGTAGTGCTGGCTGCAGCAGCGAGTGCAGGCTTCGCTGGCCACGAGGCGCGCTGTGAGCAGGCCCTCGCGTTCGAGCTGCGCCCGGATCACGCCGCGGAGGTCGAGGTACGGCCGCCCTCTCCGCATCTCCACGTGACGGCCGAAATCCGGCACGGCCTCCCCGCGCGAGAGGACCTCTTCACCGACCTCGTAGCAGCAGGACCCGATCCCCGGAGAGACGAAGCCCAGGAGGTCCCGGGGCCGGGTGCCGAAGGCGAGGACGAGTGCCTGCACGAGCTTCCCCGCGATCCCTCCGACCGTTCCACGCCATCCGGAGTGAGCAACCCCCACCGCACGGTGGACGGGGTCGACGAGGGCGATTCCCGGGCAATCGGCGCCGAAGGCAAGGAGGGGCGTTTCCGGGACAGAGGTCACCAGACCGTCGGTGTCGCCGAAGGAGTCCGGTCCCAGGGCACCCCGGCCCCGGTCTTCACGGGTGACGACCCGGATGCGGCTGTCGTGGATCTGCTGGCCGCAGGTCAGGGTCGCGGGGTCGAGGTCCAGAATGCGGGTGACACGCCGCCGGTTCTCGCGCACGGTCTCCTCGTCGTCACCGGTATGGAAGGAGAGGTTGAGGCTCTCGTAGGCGCCGCCAGACACCCCCCCACCGCGACCGGTGGTCGCCACGAGAAAGCCGTCCCCCGCAGGATATCGCTGGATCCGGATCGCGCCCGGTCCTGCCGGAGGCAGGGAATCCCCCCTCACTTCGGGCTCTCGGCGGCCAGGGCCTGGATGTGGGGAAACACCAGCTCGCGGAAGAGGATCTTCACCACGCAGAACATCGGCACCGCGAGCAAGACACCCAGGAACCCGAGCAGCGCCCCGCCCGCGAAGAGCGAGACGATGATGGACAGGGGATTGAGCTCGAGGTCCTTGCCAAGAAACAGCGGGTAGAGCAGGTAGCCCTCGATCCCCTCGATGGCCACGAACACCAGCACCAGAACAATCAGCGGCAGAACCTGGTAGCTATCGAAGAAGAGGATGATCGCCGAGGGGATGAGCCCCACCGCGGGTCCGATGAAGGGAAGGATGCTGAGCACTCCGGCGGCCATTCCGATGAGGAGCCAGAAGTCGACGCCGAGGAGGAGAAGGCCGACCGAGGTGAGGATCCCCTTGACCACCGCGATGAGCACGCGGCCGCGCAGAAAGAGAGACAGGGCCACGTGGATCTCCCCCAGGATGTGGAGGATCCTTTCGCGGTGGCGTCCAGGAAGGTTCTCCTGGATCCGGTTCCACAGCTGGGGAAGATCGAGGAGGAGAAGGAACGTGTAGACGGGGAGCAGAAAGAAGAGAGCGGCGAGGTCGACCACGCTTCCGAGAATGGACGTGATGCGCCGGGCCATCCAGGACGCCGCGCCCCCCGCCGCGGCGGCGATGCTTCCCGCGGACTGGCTCGCGCGGCCGAGGAGGTCCTGCCGGAACTGGTCCAGGTCGGTCGTCTGGGCACCGGTCAACTCCGCGATGCGGGCCACGAGCGTCTGACCGTTCTTCAGGACCCATCCGATGGCCGCCGACCGATAGCCCTGGTCGTGCTTGCCGTCAGCGTCCCGATCCTCGAAGGCTTCGCCGGGATCCCGGATGCCGTTTCCGTTGGTGTCCTCGAACTTCTCTCCCGCCATGCGGTGGATGAAACCGTCGAGCTGGGGGAGCGCGATCATCACGAAGGATCCCAGCACCACCACGCTCAGGAGAAGGAGGACCACCACCGCCCCCGTCCGTCTCAGGCGCAGCCTTTGCAGCTTCTCCACCAGCGGATTGAGGATGTAGGCCAGGAGCAGGGCACCGAGAAGGGGCAAGAAAACGTCGCGCAGGACGTAGAGCAGCACGAGCGCGAGGAGCAAGCAGCCGCTCAGGACGAGGGTTCGGGTGAGGGGATTGGTCGGCTTCCGGGGCCGCGACTCGGCCACTGGGATCAACCTCCGATGCGGGTGAACGAATCCCAGGGGATGTCGAACTCGTAGCTCTCCTCGAAGGCCTCGGCAAATTCGTAGGCGTCCCGGAAGTCGTCGATGGAATCCGCGTCCTGCTTGCTGAGGAGATCCACCTCGACCATGAGGAACACCACGTGTCCGAAGTCCTCGGTGACGTGGATGCCCCACGCGTTGAGAACGGTCTTGGCCAGGAAGCCGAACTGGTTTCGGGCCAGTACCCGGATGGCCTGGAGGAGCTCGACCCCGGTGACATGCCGGGCTGCTCCCTGGAGCCTGGCCTTGCCCGTGGTCTTGATGGCCACGTCCAGAGCCTCGAAGACGAAGGGATAGACCTGGGGATCGAAGCGGGGACATCGACTCTTGAGGGACTGGATCTTGTCGTCCACGCTGGCGTCTGTCATTGCCGGTTCTCGTCTGTCTCGTCCTGGGTCGCGGTGGTGCTCGAGGAGCAGGTGATGAGCACGCGCTTTCCGTTGGGGAGGGCCACCATCACCCTCTGGGCGAGGATTTCCCGATCGACGACCTTGCCGCTGCCGTGCTCGGTGGCGAGGGTCGAGCCCTTCCGGGGCAGCAGGCGACGGAGGGCGTCGTAGGCCTCGTCCTCGTAGCGGAGGCAGCACTTGAGCCTTCCGCAGCGGCCAGAGATGCGCGCGGGATCGAGCGGGAGCTGCTGGTTCTTGGCCATCTTCATGGTCACGGGCGCGAACGACTTGAGATGGTTGCGGCAGCAAAGGGTGCGGCCGCAGTTGTTCATGCAGCCCAGCAGCTTGGCCTCGTCACGGACTCCGATCTGCTTGAGCTCGATGCGCGCCCGGTGCTCTTTGGCAAGGTCGCGCACGAGGCCGCGAAAATCGATGCGGTTCTCGGCCACGAAGTAGAAGATGAGCTTGCCCCCACCGAAGAGGTGCTCGACTCCCACGAGCCTCATGGGAAGCTCGTGCTCGATGATGAGATCCCGGCAACTCCGGTACTCCTCCGAATCCGCCGTGGAGCCGAAGGGGCGGGCCTTCTTGAGATCGGTCTCCGAGGCCGGCCGGAGGATCTCGCCGTGGAAGACCGTCGAGGAGCTCTCGGGCTCCCTTCGCGGCGGGACCACCACCTCGCCGATTTCCACCCCCCTCTCCGAGGTGACGACGCACACGTCTCCTTTGCGCAGGGAGGTGTCCTCGGCAAGGAAGTCACCGTAGAGCCGCATCTCACCGTAGCGGAGGTGGACGCGGAACCGGAGCTTTTCCATGGGGCTCTCCTGGTCGCGGGCCGGGAACGGGTTGGCCGCGATGACAAGGCTAGCACGTGATGAACAGTCTGTCTCGGCAGCCAGGCTCTCTTCGGGGTCAAGAAGCCAGGAGGTGAGCCTCCCGGACGCGGAGATCGAGGTCGGCCAGAAGCACCGCAGGGTTCACGTTGCCGTCGAGATCCACGCGGGCGCGGATCAGGTCCTCCACGAGCTCCACCACCCGGTCGGGATGGCACCGGGCTTCTCCTTCCCTCGATGCCAGCAGATCCCTGAGATGGGATGCTCCGACGTGGAGGGCGAGACCCAGCCAGCGACGGACTGCTGCCGGCGAACCGTCGGTCGCACTCCGGGCGAGATCGAGGAGGTCCGAAGGAGATGCGGCTCCTTGCCCGTCGGGCCTCGGACCCTTGGTCCAGATGGCCTCGTGGAGAGGGAGCTGCTCGAGGAATCCCTGGCTCACGAGCTTGCGCGCCAGCCCGGGACTGCCTCCCGCGAGGCGTGCCACGCGGGCCGCAGCGGCCTGGTCGATGGCCAGCATCCGTCCGAGAAGCTCCTGCAGGACCCCTCTCGGTACGGTGCGGAACGGGACGATCTGGCAGCGCGACCGGATGGTGCCGAGGACCGCGGAGAGGCGGCCCGCGAGCAGGAGGATCAGCACACCCCGTGGCGGCTCCTCCAGGGTCTTGAGCAGGGCATTTGCCGCCTCGTCGCGCATCCTGTCGACCTCGTCCACGACGAAGATGCGCCCCCTGCCCTCCACCGCGCAAAGGTGGACCTCGTCCCTCAGGGCGCGGATGGCCTCGACACCCGGGATCATTCCCTCGGAGTCGTCTCCGGGAATGGAGACATCGGGGTGGCTCTCCGAGAGGATCTTCAGGCAGGATCGACAGTGGCCACACGAGCTCTGTCCGGGCTCGATCTCTCGACACAGGATGTTGCGGGCGAGCGCGCGTGCGAAGGTCCGCTTGCCCGAGCCCGGATGCCCGTGGAGGAGGTAGGCGTGAGCCAGCCTCCCGTGGATGAGTGCCTCGGTGAAGAAGCCCTTGGCCTGATCGTGGCCAACGATCCCTTCAAAGGACATGGCTCATCGCCGAGCAGACGGCGTCGAAGACGTCGTCGACTCCCTGGTGAGCCGGGACGTGGATGACGCGCCAGGGAACGAGCTCCTCGGCGGACTCGAATCCCGCCACGACCTTGCGGTGGTACGCGGGTGACCTGCGCTCGATCCTGTCCTTGATGGCGGGAAGGCGTCGCGTCGATTCCGCAAGGTCGAGATCCAGGATCATGGTGAGATCGGGCACCAGACCCTCCGTGGCGGCCGTGCCCATGGCCAGGATCGGCTCGACGTCGATGTCGGCCGCGAGCCCCTGGTAGATGATCGTCGACAGGAGGTATCTCTCGCACACCACGTCGACCCCTGATTCCAGGGTGGGCCGGATCTTCTCCGCCACGAGCTGAGCCCGGGAGGCCATGTAGAGCAACATCTCGGTCCAGGGCGCCATGTTCTTGGAGGCGGGGTCGAGGAGAACCCGGCGGAGCTCTTCACCCAGCTCGGTGCCTCCCGGATCGCGGAAGTGTGCCACCTCCCTGCCTTGCTCGGAGAGCCACTCGACCAGGAGGCGAGCCTGGGTGGACTTTCCGCACCCGTCCACGCCGTCGAGCACCACGAAACGCCCACGCTTCTTGTGCTTGCTCATGGCCATTTGCCTCGGGACCGTGCGCGCCGTCCTGGCGTCGCGGACGATCAAACCTACTGTCTCAGGCCTCTTCCCTGACCCGCCGCGTGAACTCGGTCACGAGTCCGCGGAGACGGGGGTCCGTCGCGATCTCCCTCTCCACCCTTCGCACCGAGCTCACGGCCGAGACCAGGCTCCGGTTCCCGAACAGGCGGGCCAGCTCATGGTGACTCACGTCGGCGCACTCGCGCAAGAGGTACATGCAGAGTCGCCGCGGCTGCTGGACGGACTTGAACTTCCTCTTGGAGTAGAGGAGCTCGCGATCGACCTTGAAGTGCCAGGTCACCAGGTCCTCGATCTTCCCCCGGATCTTGTCGCCCTGGTCCTCGACCAGCCCGGCGTCGACCTCGCCACCGGTGATGAGATCGACGGTGATGGGCTTGCCGGACAGGGTGGCGAAGGCGACGATCTTGCGGAGCGCCTGGACCGCTTTTCCCGGCCTGCATCCCGTCGACTGGACGATGAGAGAGAGGACGTCCTTGGATACCGGTGTCCGGAGGCGGGTGGCCTTGTCCGAGAGGACCTGGACCAGATCCGCAGGCGACGGAAGCTCCATGAGGGATGACATGCCCGAGAGGAGGATGGTGGGCAGTCCCTCGGTCAGGGCCGGGATCTCCCGCGGGTGCAGCCGGGAGGCGACGATCACCTGCTTCTTGCGGCCGAGGAGATCGCGGAGCAACGACTCGAGCTCGGCCTGGGTACCGATGCGCCCCGAGAGGGTCTGGAGGTCATCGAGAACGAGAAGATCCAGGGCATGCAACCCATCCCGGAAGCGATCGAGGAGGTGTTTCCGCGAGGCGAAGATGAAACGGTTCTTGAACTGTTCCAGGGTGAGATAGAGCGTGCTCTTGCCGGGCCACCTCTTGTGGAACTCCTTTTGCGTGGCTCGGAGCAGCTCCGTCTTGCCCGCCCCCTCCTGTCCGTGGAGGAAGAGCGGGTTATAGAGCCGCCCCGGCTCCGTGACGCACTGCCGGGCGGCCCGGAACGCCACCCGGTTGCCCGGGAGCTCGACCAGGCTCGCGAAGCTGGCCGCCGACCGCTCCCCCGCCCCGAGTCGTGACCCCACCTCGGCCTCGAGGGTCTCGAGGGCCTTCATGCGGGTCTCCCGCATCTCCTTGCTCAGGGAGCCATCCACCACGAGGTCGATCTCGACGCGGGTGCCGACGGCCGACTCGGCGGCCTTGCGCAGGTCGTCGGCATAGTGTTCTTCGAGCCAGTTGCGGATGAACAGGTTGGGCACGGCCACGGTGAGGGTCCCGCGAAGAAGGCTGCGTGGGCGGGCGTGAGCGAGCCAGAGGTCGAAGGATCTCTCTCCGACTCGCTTGCGGAGATCCCCGGAGGCCTTCTCCCAGAGCTCGCCGAGAAGGGTGGAGACGTTCATGGCCGACTCCTCCCCGGTTGCCAGACCCACCCCTTCTTCCGGTTCTTCATTCACCGATCTTCTCCAGCATACGGAGTGCTTCTTCGTCGTCCTTCGCGATGCGAAGGATCTCCTGGAGCTCGAACCTGGCATCCTCGGGCCGGTTGGCCGCGAGATAGACGGTGACCAGCCGGCGCTGCACCTCGATCCGGCTCTCGGGCGAGTCCGACAGCTCGCGCGCCACCTCGAGCTCGCGGATGGCCTGGTCCAGCCGCTCGAGCTCGACGAGGGTCTCGCCGAGCAGCAGGTGCACTTCCCGATCGAACGGATTGATCTGGATCGCTTCCGCCAGCAGGGCTGCCGCCGACTCGAAGTTGCCACCGGTCTTGTCGTATCGGGCCAGCGAGACGCGGTTGGGGAAGTCTTCCTGCACGATGGCCACGTAGGCCCTCAGCTCCCCCATGGCCCCGTCGGTCTCCCCCTTCTTGGCCATGAGTCGAGCCCGTTCGGTGTAGGGGTCGCGGGGGCCGACGTAGCCGGGAAACGCCTGCTTGGCCAGGCCGTAGCGGGCGATGGCCTCATCGATGTCACCGGTTTCGCTGGCCACGACGGCGAGCCGCTGGTGAAGGAAGAACTCGTCCATCCCCCCCCGCTCGGCGAGGAGGAAGCCCTTCTTTGCTTCCTCGAGGCGCCCCTTCCGGAACTTGTCCTCCGCCTCCCAGTACGCCACCCGAGGATCCTCGGGGCGAAGGCGGCTCGCCCGTGCGAAGTACTGGCCGAAATCGATGGACTTTCCGTGCTGGAGGTAGGCGGCGGCGAGCTCGATGGTGGCGTCGAAGTCCTCCGGGTCTGCCTTGACCCGGAACCGGAGCTTGTCGAGGGTGTCCCGATCGCGCAGGGGCTCGGCCCGGATCCGGCCCACGATCCGGGAGATGTGGGCGAGGAACTCCGCGTCGATCTCTTCGGTCTTGCGCTCGAAGACGGTGGTGAAGACCTCTTCGGTGGAAAGGCCCTTGCCGTAAGCCTTCAGCATGTCGACGAGCTTCTCGAAGCCATAGGTCTCGGCGAGATAGGAGCACAGGAGTCCCGACTGGTAATACGCCATCACGATGGCCGGGCTCCGGAAGGCGCCATTGAGCTCGTGGATCGGGAAGATCTTGCCGTTCTTGTAGGCGTTGAAGAGGTCGTAGTCCTGATCACGGGCCCAGGTCCGGTGCGCCTCGCCCTCCTCGTAGACCGAGAGCCCCTCGGTGAGCCATCGCGGGACCCGGTAGTTGGAGAGCTGCAGGGTGATCACGTGCGCGAACTCGTGCCAGGCCGTGCGGGCCCACACGAAGGATCCCGGAGGAAGCGCCCTGGGCGAGTTGAGGGTCATCACCCGACCGAAGCAGGCTCCCAGGACACCCTGGATTCCCTCGAAACCGATGGTGCGCACCGCGAAATCCGCCTGGCTGGGGAACATCTCCACCACCGTCGGGTTCTCGGGCTCGAAGCCGTACTTGCGGGTGAGGCTGGCGTAGGCTTGCTCGAGGAGCGCGGTGAGGTAGCTGCGCATCACCGGCGACTCGTCGACGTGGAGCTTGAGGCGGAAGCGTTCGTTGTCGATGGCCACGAACTGCCGGAAGAAGCGAGCCACCTCCAGCATGTTGAGCCGCCAGGCGTAGCGGAAGGGGTCGTTCTCCTGGGCCTTCTCGAGGTGCTTGATGGCGACCTCGTCGTGACCGGTGTTGAGGCAATACCTGCCCAGTGAGGTCAGGGCGAGCCAGTTCAGGGGGTCGATCTCCACAGCCTTCTGGCAGAGGGTGCGCGCCTCTTCGTACCGCCGGAGGAGTGCCACCAGGTTCGCGGTGATGTGATAGAGCTCGCCGTAGGTGGGATCGATCTCCAGGACCTGCTTGCAGGTGGCCTCGAAGGACTCGCGATCTTCGAGGAGGTACTGGGTGGCCGCCAGCACCGAGAGAGCCTCGGTGGACCAGGGGTTGACCTCGAGGGCTTCTCGCGCCAGACGTTGCGCCTCCGGGAAGTCGTAGTCGTCGACGGCGAAGAACGCGCGCTGGAGCAGAGCCCGGGGATGGTGCGGGTTGGTGGCCAGAGCCGTCTCGACCTCTTCTTTGCCCCGGTAGTACTCGAACCGATAGATGTAGGCATCGACGAGAGCCACCCGAGCCTCGACCAGGTTCTCGTTCCGCGAGAGGACGGGCCGGAGCTCGTAGTTGATGGCGTCGCCCGACTGGTACTTGGCGAGGTAGAGACGCCCCCTCTCGACGGCCAGCCGCTCGGACAGGGGACGGATCTCCTTGGCCTCGTCGAGGGCGTCCTTGGCGAGCTGGGCCGAGTTCGTGTAGCCCCTGACCGCCATGAGCGACTGGCCCAGCGCCAGGAGGTCCTCGAAGTCACGGGTCGGCTGACGTCGGGTCCGGGCCGCGAGATCGAGGAAGATCTTCTGGGCCTCATCCCTCCGGCCCCGATCGAGATGGAGAAAACCCTGCAGGGCCAGAGCCCGGTAGTCACCAGGCCGATCCTCGAGGATGGCCGCGGTGATGGCCCGGGCCTCCTCATTCCGGCCGCGAAGCCGGAGGAGGTCGGCCAGCTCATGGCGCACCGTGCGGAGCTCGGACTCCGGAGCGATTTCGTCCTTCGGAAGCCGATCCGCGATCTCGACGGTCCGGCGAAGCTCCGCTTCGGCCTCCTCGTACTTCCCCACCGCGATCAAGACCGCAGCCAATGACTGCCTGGCCTCGGCATCGTCGGGGGCCAGCTCGAGAAGCTCGCGGAAGCTCTCCTCAGCGGTCGTGTAATGACCGCTCCTTGCGGCGGCGTGTCCCTGCTCGTAGAGGACGTCCAGAGCCGCCGGATCGGCCTCGGAGGGATCCTGAGCCAGGACCCACCGGGCCGGAAAGCCGGAGCACAGGAGCGCCAGGACGAGCAAGGCCCACCCCCGGGTCGCTGCTACCTTTGCCATCACGCGGGTGACCTCACGGCGGACAGGGTTCGCCAGACCCCGCCGCGCCTCTGTCCCGGTCTGGCTCGCCTTCCGGGCCGAACCGGGTAGCCGACGATCGTAGCACGCGCCCAAGATGGGCACAAATCCGGCCGCCTCCCCCCTCCCGGTGGGGTCCGTAGACATTTGCCGACGAACGAGTTGGAGGCTCCAGAAATATCGGGTGACCGGCCGTGGGCTGGCGTCTCCCGGTGGCTGCGGCACCCCCATGCCCCTTCTTCGACCGGGGGGGATCTTGGCCTTTAAGCTCCGCCCCGAAGGGAGTTTGCCATCCTTTGCGGGGCAACGGCCCCCCTGGCTCAGGAGAGCGCCTCTCGAAGCCGCTGGAGGCGGTGTGCGGCAAGTCGTGTCATCTCCAGGGTCGGGACGAGAGCCATCCTCACGTGGCCCCCCCCGGGGTTCTCACCCGAGGCCAGTGGGCTGGCGATCCACTCCCCCGGGGTCGTCACCACGGCCACGTCCTGGCGGAGCAGGAGGAGGGCGAAGTCGATCCCGCTCATGCCCTCGGGCACCCGCTGCCAGATGTACATGGCCGCCTCGGGACGGCAGTCGGGAAGGCCGAGGCCGCACAGAGCCTCACCCAGGATCTCGCGCTTCTGCCGGTATTCCTCGCGGAGGGCCTCGACGTGGGACTCGTCGCCGAGGGCGGCGACCGCGGCGTCCTGGATGAAGTTCGGCGTACCCGTATCGAGACACATCTTGACCTGCCGGAGGACCTTGATGGCACGAGGGTCTCCCGCTCCGAAGCCCACCCGGTAGCCGGTCATGGCCGAGCGTTTGGAGAGGGTGAAAATGGAGAGGAGACCCTCCTTTCCCTGCTCGAGGGCGCCCGGTGGTGGGTCGGGACCGTAGTAGAGATCGGAGTAGGCTTCGTCGCACGCGATGAGGATACCCCGCTTCCGGCAACCATCGACGAGCCGCGCCAGCTCCTCCCTTCGGGCCACGACTCCCGTGGGGCTGTGCGGCGATGTCACCCACACGAGGCGGGTCCTGTCCAGAATCTCCGCCGGGATCGACGACAGGTCGGGTACGCAGGATCCTCCGTGGCGGACGGGATAGCGCCAGGCTTCGCCACCGGCGTACACGGTACCCCGCTCGTAAGGCGGGTATCCGGGGGAGGGCAGGATCACCACCGTCCCGGGATCCACCACCCCGAGGTGGAGGTGGAAGATCATCTCCTTGGACCCGATCGACGACGTGACCTCGGTCTCGGGATCGACCTCGACTCCGAATCTTCGGGCCACCCAGCGTGTTGCCGCCTCGCGAAACGCCAGCGACCCGTGAAAGCTCGGGTAGCCGGTGGCACGGTGGTCCTCGATGGCCTTCCTCGCCGCCTCCCGGATGAAGTCGGGGGTCGGCGTCGAGGGGTCACCCACTCCGAAGTCGATGGGGTCGGCCCCCTGCTGCTTCAGAAGGGCCGTGCGTCTCTGGACCTCGGCGAACGGATACTCCCCGAACGCCTCCACCCTTTGCGCGACCTTGAGGGTCATGACAGGAGCCTCCTGAATCGAAGGATTCACCCGGCCGCAAGGCCGCAAGTGAGGAGCGTCACTCCGAGGATGGCGGTGTACACGCCGAAGTACGAGAAGGACCCCCTTTGCAGGGTCCGGAGGAGCAAATGCAGGGCGAGATAACCGGTGGAGCCGGCCACCGCCGTGCCCAGGAGGAGCGGCCCGACCGGTACCGGATCCGCGCCCGAGGTCATGCTCGCGAGCTCCACGACGTTTGCGGCCAGAATCACCGGGATGGCGATGAGGAACGAGAATGTGGCGGCGCGCCGGGGGTCGGCGCCGAGGAGAAGAGCCGTCGAGACGGTGGATCCGGTGCGCGAGATGCCGGGAACGGCGGCGAGGCCCTGGGCAAGGCCCACGAGGAAGGCCGCACCCAGGCGAAGGGGAGGCCCGGGGGACGCGACCCTTGGCGCCCTCCTCGACAGGAGGAGGAACACGGTGGTGACCAGGAAGGCTGCGCCGAGGAGGAGCAGGTTCTTCTTCAGGGGCTCGTAGATCTCCCGGATTCCGTAGGCGAGGACCACGGTCGGGACCACCGCCACCGCCACCCGTGCAAGCTCCCGTCGTGCGGCGTGCCGCCGGTCGTCCTCGCCCGAGAGGGGGTCCACGAGAAGAGCGAAGATCTCCTTCCTGAAGAAGACGAGGGTGGCCAGGAGGGTGCCGCCGTGAAGCACGACTTCGGTCAGCGCGCCCGGAGGCGCGATGCCGAGGAGCCGCTCCGCGACCGCGAGGTGGCCAGAGCTCGACACCGGAAGGAACTCGGTGATTCCCTGGACGAGGCCGAGGATGGTGTACTGGAGGAAGTCGATTCCGGGATCTCCCGTGCGATGGGTCGCGTCAGGCGATGCCGAGGAGCTTGTACACCTTCTCGCGGATCTCTTCCATCTTGAAGGGCTTCCGGATGAAGTCGTCGACCCCTTCGGCGAGGATGTGCTTCACGTCGGAGTCCTTGAGGTATCCGGACATGACGAGGATGCGCGTCCCCTTGAGGTCGGGGTTCCGCCGGATGGCCTGGGCGACCCCCAGACCGTCGATGTCCCCCAGGTTGTAGTCGAGGAGGAGGACCTCGGGACGGAACTGTGCGGTGGCCACTCCCCCCTCGTAGCCGGTGTGGGCCATCTGGACGTTGAAGAGACCCAATCCCTCGAAGTACTCCTTGAGGATCTCGACGATTCCCTTCTCGTCATCGACGATCAGGAGCTTGCGCTTCTTGCCCGGGTCGAGGCTCGTGACCGGGATCTGATACTGCTCGAGGAATCGCAGCAGGTTGCCCCGGGGGATGCGACGGTCGCGGGAGCCCGGGATCTTGTAGCCCGTGAGCTTCCCGGACTCGAACCACTTGATGACCGTTCGGATGGTGACGTTGCAGATCTTGGCGACCTCACCCGTTGTGTAAACCTCTTTCATGGTTCGAATTGAATATCGGCTCCGTGCTGTGGTTTCTTTCTAGTTTTGCAATATTTAGCTATTTTGTACTTTGTTCGGCGCCACTTTCAACCACTCGGCCGTCGAAACTTCGTCCCGGGTTGACCGCCTTCGCGGCAGGTGATAGAAGGCCCTCCCCTCGGGGCGATTAGCTCAGTTGGCTAGAGCGCCTGCCCGACACGCAGGAGGTCACTGGTTCAAGTCCAGTATCGCCCATTGCCTTTCCAGGCCTCTCGCCTCATGGTGCTGCATCCTATTTCCGGGGATGGGCGGAGGCGGGCCCCGACCGGTTTGCTCGCCTATCCCCAAGGACGAGAAGCGGTTGACGGCGACAATCTCACCGCGGCGGCCCGTGATTTGCCGTTTCCGGAGTCATGATCGGTCCCGTATCGTCGTCGTTCCCGGACCTCGTTTCCGGCGGAGGCCCCCTCCCGGGCCCGGAGGCCCCCCGGAAAGGGCATCCTCTCCTCCGGCAGGAGGATTCGGTCGAGCTGTCCTCCGTCGAGAAAACGCGACAGGACGACGAGAAAACCGAACGCCAGACGGAGCTCTCCTCCGAGGAGACCAAGCAGGTGGCCGAGCTCAGGGCCCGCGACCGGGAGGTGCGCCAGCACGAGCAGGCTCACAAAGCGGCTGCGGGTCAGCTCGCTCAGGGCGGCCCCTCCTACACCTACGAGACGGGGCCGGATGGCCGGCGCTACGCCGTCGGCGGAGAGGTGCAGATCAGCCTTCGCGAGGGGCGCACGCCGGAGGAGACGATGAGGCTGGCCCGGCAGGCACAGGCCGCCGCAAACGCCCCCGCCGAGCCCTCATCGCAGGACCGAAGGGTCGCGGCGGAGGCGGCGGCCATGGCCGCCGAAGCCCAGGCCGAGGTCCAGAAGGCACGGAAGGAGACCGACGGAGACGAGGGCACCTCCCCGCTCGAGAAGGTCCAGGAGGCGTACGCGGAATCCGGTCGAGGGGACGAGACCGACGACGGGGACGGATCCTTCTCCACGGATCTGCTCGCGTAGACGCAGGCTCGTGGAAACCTAGTGGTCTGATGCCTAAATAATAGGCATATTCTTTTGCTGTTCTTGGGCTTCTCTCCGTATATCCTCTCGGAGGGAAACGCCCATGCGAATAGCCATCGAAATCAAGTTGACCACGGCCGAA
>Ga0326597_10005258_pt1 | contig 17998 bp, 6 predicted proteins | sample RVTome_12_FD_203789 | JGI IMG/M metagenome (GOLD analysis project Ga0326597, IMG submission 203789) | Soil microbial communities from uranium-contaminated site in the Upper Colorado River Basin, Wyoming, United States - RVT100D185 | ecosystem: Environmental > Terrestrial > Soil > Contaminated >... | reverse complement strand
GGTGCCGGATGCGGCTCAGTTGCAGGGGCCCCAGGGCGACCCGGTCACCACCAGAGTCGAAACACGGATCGATTACGAACGTATACGCCTCTCCAGAATTCCAGAACGAGGGAACGGAATTACTCGGGTCGCTGCGGCCGGTCCACCGACTCAGGAGCCACGCCAGCGACTCACCGTTGTCGAGCCCAACCTCTAGCCAAATGTCGTCGAGCGTTCCGGGCAACACGCCACTCCCGGTCTTGAGTGTCACCGCGATCGTATCGATCAGCAAGTGCTGGTGCAGGCTGCGAAGACGAAGACGAGACCTCGATCGCCCCGACGCGTCCCGATGGAGCGAGTATCGCTCGAGTCCGCTTCGGACGCTTCCTCGGCCTGAGGCAAGGGCGGCGATCTCGCTCAGGCGAACTGCCCGATTGCGATCCCACGCATGTACCGTCGCGTTGCGGTAGGCGATTGCTCCTTCGGCATTCGGATGGAAGGTCGCGGCCCGCACACACTGCGCGAGATCGACGCCGGAGTAGACCAGAGGGCACGCCTCCTCTCGAATCAGGTACTGATCGTCAGGGTTCCCGATCAGCACACGGTCCACTGGTGCCTGGATCCAGCTCTCCGGGGCCCCGAGTGTGTTCTTGCGACCGAAACGGGGATGCGCCAGCAGAACCGGCGGGCCGGCGGTATCCATGGCCTCGGCCACCGCCCTGCGCAGCCACCGCAGCCCGCTGTGGAAGAAGTACACGCAATTGAGGATGAGAAGCTTCATCGCATCGTCGTCGATGCGAAAGGGGTCAGCGCCAGGCTCTCCTTTGTTCTTGTCGGCGATTTCCACCATGCGATCGATGACCCTTCGCGCCTCACTGTCGATCGGGTCCCAGCTCGCCGTCGACAGCCCCGCGTAGTAGCCGGTGTAGATGATCACCGCGTTGCGGCACACGGCACGCGCTTCGGCGATCAGGCCGGGTACCTTGGCGAAAGCTGGTTCGATCTCGGCCTCGAGAGCACTGAGGGGGCGATCGATGCGGATCAGATTCTCGAAGAAACCGAAATCGTTGGCACCGCCGGTCAGGAGCAGTACGTCGACGTCTCCGGGATCCGCGAGGTCGCGAAGCTGTTGAAGCTGTTCGGGAACGGTTGGCCTCGCGCGAGGGATCTCCCCCTCCCCCAAGCGGCGTGCCTCGGCACGAGGGACATGAATCTGGCTCGACGGGTTGAACCCCGCGAGGTTCACGGCCCCGGGAGCGCTGTTCGAAGTCGAGATCACCGCGCCCGAGTGCGCAAGCATCTCGATCGGGCCAGGGTCCAGATCGAGCGACAAGTCGTCGAGCATGTTACGGAAGAGGTTCGCGAACTTCTTCTCCGGTGCAAGGCCTTGGCCCCACATGACGGAGTCTCCGGCGGCTACAATTCGCATTGGGCTCATCCTTGGTCAGTCTCCAGTCGATCGAAGGCAAGGGCGCTCGAGAGGTCTCCTGCCCCGGGTCTTTTGCGACGCCCGGTCCACAAGCGAACCGATCCGTCGGTCCAGCGGCAGTACTGCGCTCGCCGTTCCAGTATGACACCCCCCCGCAGCACTTCTTCTTCACGAATCTCAAGATCGGGGGGGTGGAGTATCTCTCCCTGAGGTGACCGCGGCAGGCCGGTCTCCGGGTCGACGAGCGGACGCAGGGCGAGGCGGAAGCCTCCGCCCGCCACCGGCGTCGGCACCAGGGGAATCCAGTACGCAGGAGGTGGCGCCACTGGACGGTATCGCGCGATCGGTGTCCCGACCGGTCCGGCGCCGCCAGCGCTGCCGCTGCCGTTTGATTCCACGCCACCCTCATCGATTCGGTGGAGAGACCGCCGGTCGACCAACCGCCCCATTCCGTCGCTCACCTTCTTCTCCACCCCCCATCCCATATTGGCGATCTGATCGCGCGCCAGATCGACCTCTTCGAGCAGCGGCCCTCGGATCTTGGACACCGTGACCGGCGGCAGGAACAAGTTACCCGAAGCGGTCGCGCCAGCACGATCCCGCGACAGCTCGAAGAGACGCCAGTCGGCGTCACGCCCGGCGGGGATGTCGGTGACCTCACCGAAGGTGTTCACCACCCGCAGCCGTGCCATGGTGTAGAGGCTTCCGACTGGAAGCTCGAGCGGGATCACGAACCAGTCGTTGGCATAAATCAGCGCGAACTCCATCAGCACCAGCCTCGACAGGTCCTCGGCCGCGGTTTCAAGATCTCCGAGATCGACCTCCCGATCCTCACACTCCCACCAGCGGGTGGCCGGCATGCCGCGGAAGCTGACAGGCGTCGGCACCCGCGTCGCATTGACACGCTCTTCGGCGCCGGAGTGAGAAGCGAGCCGTCGCGATGGGGCGAGATCGAAGGAGTACCAGTCGAGGCGGCCGCCGAGATGCTCCGCGGCCTCCAGCGCCACGCCCCGCCGCCCGCCCACGCCCAGGGCGAACGCGTACTCCATCCGCTCGGGCACCCAGGCCGAACGGTCGCCCCCTGCCGGCAGAATCGAGCTCACCCAACCCAGCCACATGGTCGCTACTGTTTCCACTCGCGACCGGTCTGGTGCCCCAACCCCAGGAAGCTCGAAGAGACGAGGGTCGCTTCCCGTCCGGTCGGCCGCCAGATCGGCGTATAGGCGGCGGCCGTCAACAGCTCGACCGACGAGGAGAGCGCGAAACGCGCGACCGGCCTCGTCTGCATGGCGCTCGCCCTCCGACGCCGGAGCGAAGCTGTAAGCTTCGACAATGGCACGCCGGCTCGCAGCGCCAACCCTTCCCACCTTGAGCAGGCGAAGGAAGCGCTGCCCCAGCTCGGCCGCGCGGCGATCGTCGATCTCAAGGGCCGTGTCGCCCCGTCGCACCGGCTCCGCCTCGACGATCTCCTCCAACGGCGCTGCGGTCACGTCGTACGCTTCGACCGGGGCGCCCTCCGCTGCCAGGCCGGGTCGATAGGCGCCGACGGTCTGTGCGCGACCCCGCACGTGGGCGACGATCGGCGACCCGGCGTCTTCGCCGTCGAACTCCCCGACCTGCCATTGGCGCGCCAGGTACCAGAGGGGGTCGCGTACCCGCGCTTCCAGGCTGGAGGTGAGGTCGCGGCTTCGCGCCCGAGGTTCGAGTCGAGTCCAGGTATTGATGGTCACGCCGGTGGGTCCCCTTCGACCGCGGGAAAGCGCTCAGGTTCCGGGGGACAGGCCGTCCGCTGCAGATCGGTGTCGAGATCCGGGAAATGTAGCGCGGGTAGAAAGTGGCCGACACCACGCAACACGTCGCGGTCGACCAGGCGGATCTTCGCCAGTCGAAGCGTGCCTTGGATCAGCGCGTCGAAACCGTCAAGACTCCAGCGCTCCGGTCCTCCCGGCACCGCCAACAGGATCGACTGCGGCGGGCGCGAGAGAGGTGCGTCATGACGGAACGCTACCCCCGTCACCTCCCGGCTTTCAGGGACGATCTCGGTCCACTCGTCGACGAAGATCCCCGCCAGGGGAGCCATCAGATCGAGATTCTCGGGCGCCACGACGACGAAGGAGAGATGCGCATCGGAGCGCTCGTCTCGCGGGGCCGCCAGCCCCACCCACGGCGCTGGCGAAGCCGCCGGCCAATGCCCGACGCGGACCTCGAGTTCGTCTGCTTCGCCAGCCCCGGCGCTGAGGATCTCTCGCGAGAGCAAGAGCTCGGCGAGACGGTCGACCGCCGGCCGAACCTGGCCTGCCTGCTGCATCCAGGTCGCGACCGGGTCGAAGTCTTCTTGCCGTCTCTCCACGGTCACGGCCGCCAGGGCGTCGCTCAAGGCCCCCGCCACCGTCGTCGGCAACGAATCGAGGACGAGAAAATCACGGCCAAAGATCCCCAGTAGCCGCTCGCGCGAACCGCGGTCGGCGATGCTCGCACTACCCGCGTCGGACCGCCGCCTCAGCTCCGCCGTCAAGCCCATGGCATGACCCACCAACAGGGTCCGCAGTTCCGCCGGATCCTGCGGCAGCCCGTCCTCGCCGGCGAGACCCACCGGCGGCAATGCCCCTGGCACTCCGAAGTCGGCAAGGCGCGCAAGACGACCGAGGAGTGTCTCAAGGTCAGAGAAGTCGGGGCTGCCCAGCTCTTCCACAAGCGCCGGCAGGTCGGCGACGGGACCGAGATCGAGGTAGCTCCCCTGCCTCGGTACCGGGTCACCCGATACAATCCCCATGAGCGTAGAGAGGGTCTCGTCGCCGATTCCCGTCTGTGCCTCGAAGGCCAAGCTTGACCGCAAGTCGTTGATCGCAGCCTCAAACGCCGTCGAGGCGCCGTTGGCAACCCGCAGCAGGCCCGGGGTCTCGCCCTCGTCCCTGGCCTGCCCTTCGGGCTCCAGATCGGACGCGCGCGCGGCCCGAGACGCGTGCAGCATCTTGGTGAGCGCGCGCATGCCGACGTAGAAATCTGCGAGGCCCAGGTCGACGTCCGGCGGTGCATCGGTGACGAACTCGACGACGGCCTGGAGATTCACCCCGGCGGGACGAGCCCGGAGCGCCTCGAAGCGAAACCGGTTCTCGATCTCCCAGGACCCAGCGTCGCCGCCGGCTCGAAACACGTACGCGAGGTCGATGGCAGTGAGCGGGAGATCAGACAGCAGGAAGCGCTTCTCGCCCGACTCGGTCCCGCTGTCGCGGTCGAGGTAGCGAGCGACGAACCCGACGCGGCCAGGGTCGGGAAGCAGCCGCGCTGCCCAAGCGGCGACATCGGGGGCGGCCGCCGCGCGCGGCGTTCGCGATCCTCCGCCGGCGGTCGTGCTGGCGTTCGCGAGCAGTAGGACCCGATGGGTCACGCCGGCTCCGGAGCGCGGCGTCTCGACAGCGTAGTAGTCCTGGGGAGGCGTCTCTCCCCGCGAGAGCGCATCCACCGACGCGCCGCTGCGCACTGGATTCGCCTGCATCAGCTGATGAACGCTCTCGGCGGTAAGAAGATCGCCGGTGGCGTCGACCAACGCTGAGAGCCTTCGTAGCTCCGTGTCGATAGCCGCGAAGTCCGGATCGGCGGTGTCGGCAGGAGGTAGCGACAGCTCGGTGTCTCCCACCATGACGGTGAACGGGGGATCCCCGCTTCCCGGCGCCGGTCTCCAGGGAAGCGGCCTGTTGTCCTCTCCCGACCAACGCCGCAGCAGCGCCAGTCCGTCGACGACGTCGGTGTCGGCTTCCACACCGACGGTCTCATCCCGAGCCTCCTCGATCTCCCGCCGTTTCCCGGCGATCAGTGGAACCGCACGCCGAAACACCGGAATGAGTCTCTGTAGCGGCAGCTCATGATCATAAAGGGCTCGCTCGAAGCGATAGCCCAGAAGCTCGCCGGGCGACCGACCTCCTCGTACCCCCTCGAGCAGCCAACGGGCCTCGCGCACGCGACTCGACGACAGATCGACTGCCAGCGGATTGGCCGGATTGCTCGCGCCTCCATGGGTCAGGTAGCCACTGCGCAGCACCACGCCGGTCGCCGCGTGGGTCAGCGATGGTGCGTGGATGAAGCGGTCGGGATCGTCGGGGCCAGTCTTCGGCCGCAGGTCCTCCACCCAACCGTACCCTCCGACATGCACCCCCGACGGTCGGGCCGAACGCAGGTGCCCCAATCTCTTCGTTGCCACCGAAGTGAACCACGCGTCGAGCCGGCAAGCGGAGAGATCGAGGGTCTCGGTCGTCAGCCGCTCGAGCTCCGCAGTCGCAAGTTCCGTGATGCGCTTGAACGCCTGCCAGAACTCGGCGAACTCGGCCACTGCCTCACGACCCTCCGGCGTGGTCGGCTGGGCAGCGAACGAAGCCGTGAGTCGAACGCCGGCTGAAGCCTCCAGGCGAGCTGGCCACGCCGCCATCCGGGTGCTCGGAAACCCGCCGCTCTCGATCTCGAAGATCTCCGGCTCGAGCCGATCGGACAGCGACAGCTCGCCCCGCTCCACCAGAAGGAAGAACGCGAGGTTGGCGTACTCGAGCAAGGCTGCGTGGCGGGCGAGCAGGTACAGCAGGGGCGGATTGTCGCGCACGACCGCGTCGATCGCAGTCTCGTCGAGCAACGACGAGTGCTCCGCATCGAGAATCTGGCGCAAATAGTCCGGCTCGAGGGTACGCGCCTCCGAGAGCGGAGTGGTCTCGACGATCGGGGTGCATACCGCGTGGGCGTGGTCGGCGTACAGGCCGCGGGCGATGCGAGGCTCGAGTTCGTCGAGCCCCCAGCGGCGCCTGAAGTCACGTAGATCCGAGCCAGCGAAGCGCTCCACGAACGACGAGAGCAGGTTTCTCGAGAACTCCCGGGGGCCCTCGGCGCGAGAGTCGAGATCGCCAAGTGGACCTTGGGCCTCGCTTCCCTGCTGACCGAAGTTCAGGGCGTTCACCAAGTAGTTGCGGAGGAAGAGCGGCCGCGCCATGAACTGAGCCGGCCCGGGCTGCTTGGCCAGCACTTCGAGCAAGTCGCGGTAGGGATCTTCGCCCCCGCCTGTCCGCCCGCGCCGCGCGCGAGGGAGATCGGCGACCGACCCTTCCCAGAAAGGTAACAATGATGAAGCCACCGCGGCGACGCCCGCAACGAGATCACCCGACCCCCGCTCCACCTCCTCGACCCGCACAACCGGCAGCAGCCCGTACGGCTGGCGTCCGATGCGCAGCGATGGCAGAGGTCCGCGACCGCGAACGAGGTCGATGAAGTATCGCCGCAGGTCCACGAGCAGTTCGCGCTTTGCCTCGCGGGTCGCGTCATCGTGGTCGAGAAACCGATCCGCCAGCAGTTGATCGAGGAAGTAGCCCCATCCCCCTCGCCACAGCACGGTGTTCATCGCTCTGGCATCTGACTGCTCGGCCTTGGCGCCGTGACGTAGGCCGACCCAACTGTCGCTAGGAAGGCCGAGCGCAGTGGCAACCCGCTCGGCATTCGTCCCCACCGCCGCTGCCGGTGTCTCGATCTGGCCCTCGAAGCTGCCCTCGATATCGGCCCGCGCCTGAAAGCCTGCACTCGAGCCGGGGGTGTTGTTGGTGGGCGTTCCCTGCGGCAGAAAGGCGAGGCGGTCGGTGAAGCGATGGCCATCAAAGAGCTCCTCGATCTCTTCGCTCGATTCCTGCGAGGTCCGCGACGCCGAAAGGCCGAACACCATCAAGAGGTCGAGGCCCTCTCGCGGTTCGAAACCGGTGAGCGCCACCTGCATCCCCATGCCGACGCGCACTGCTTCCTCGAAGTCAACCATCCAGTTCATGGTGTCGCCGCTCCCCGGGGTGCTCGCATCGAACAAGGAATCCACCCGATCGGGGTCGGGGCCGGCGGTGAGCGGCCTCGGGATGTCGGCGCCGCGTTCGACGAAAACGCGACGGCCGTCCTGATAGCCAACGGCCACCCAGAAATCGGGCAGCCCGAGCGCGACGGGAGCCCGCGTCCACGCAGACTCGCGCAGCGCGGGATCGGGAAAGACGAGCGTGCCCGAGGCGTCACGTTCCGGTCGCGTGGCATCGCGAATCCACGCCGCGCGTCCCGGGCCAAACCGCTCGGCCACAACCGACCATAGCCGGACCTGCTCAGCGCGCTCGATCGTGCCGTTGGCAGAGACCTCGGTCCAGTAGCGCCGCCCCCACTCAAGCTCGATCGCTGTCAACTCCGGCTCGTGGGTATGGACATGACAGGCGTCCGGATAGATACGGATTAGAAGCTCGGGCTGCGACGCATCCAGCTGGAAGCGGGTCTCGAGACGCACCGGAAGCAAGACCGTCGGGATCTCGGTATCCAGGCTCTGCCACGGCGCGTCAACCCGCGCCGAGGTCACGGTCGCGCCGCGACTGACCCACCTCGGCGGCGGAGGCTCGGTCCGAAAGCCCACCGTCGCCCCCGCTACTGCCTGCCCTCCGCCGGTTACCTCGAGGCTGCTAACGATGCTCTTGAAACGGCGATCGCCGCTCCGGATCAGGATCGAGGCTCCCACGACGAGGATCCCCGATTCGATTGGGCCAGCGAGGACGGTGCCGCGCCCGGCAATCCGGAACACGTCCTCGACGACGAGCCGTAACTCGGCCTCAGTCGCCACCGGATCCTCCCAGCATGTCGTCGGCATGGATGGCCAGGCGCACCGGTCGCTGCAGCATCACGGCTCCCATGTCAGCAGCGCTCCGGCCCCACCGCTTGGAGTCGATCGTGACGCCATCGAGGCGACCCGCCACTGGTACGTGGGGTCCCCCAGCAAGATCCGCCACGGCTTCGAAGAGGTCGCCCCAACCGAGCCCGTTCCAGTCGGGCATGGCCTGGATCTCCGCCAGCGAACGTCCGGCATCGGTCTCATCGAGAACCTCGTTGAGGCCGAACAGGGGATCGGCTGGCGGCGACTGGAGCACGAAGAACCAACCGGGATCGATCTCCGCCGCTGCCGGATCGTCGCCACCGATCGCCTGTTCCCGGGTGAGATCGAAACCGACGAAGTCGACGTCGGGGCGCAGGCTGCCTCGGAAGGTCGGAAAACGCTCGTCGGGCTGGACCTCCCGTGGCCGTCGGCGTGGCCACTGGCTTTCCGGCGTCCCTCGCGGCACGGGCCCGCCGACCCACTCCGCCGCCACGGCATAAATGAGCGTGGTCGGGTAGCGGCGCAGGAGCTCACCGCGGATGAGCAGTACCAGGGGCGCCGGGACCAGGAGCATCTCGCCGAGTCGCTTGCCGGCGGGCCAGCCGTGGAGGCGGGCGATCTGAGGGCGCAGACCTCCGGGAGCGTTCACCCGATCGAGGTCGCTGGTCGCGTCCCAGAAACGGTCGAAGTAGGTGCCGCGGCGGTCGCCGGGAAACCCGCGCCAGAGTAGCTCGCGGCTCATCTCGTGGTTGAGCCCCACCATGTACGACTCGACGAAACGAGGGTTCGCCTCGACTACCGTCACGGTGTTGGGGGGCACCTTCTCAAGACCAGTGAGGATGTGCTCCTGCGACAACTCTCGAAGGGCCTCGTACATGGGCTGCGGAAAACGGGGCCCCACTACCAGCGGTGCCAGTGCGTCGTTGGGATCGTCGAAGCGGCCGGGCATCGCGACCCGTGCCCGTACCGCTCGCGGCACCGTGATCTCCGGATCGAGAGCGAGGCGAAGCGACTCCGCCAGGCCCGAGAGGTCGTCGAGCGCCGCGCCAGGACTCGGATTGGCTGGGGCACGTGCCGCGGTCTCGCCCCGCTCCCTCATGCGGCCGAGTTCCTCCTTGAAGCGATCCGACTCTTCGCGATCGGCCACCGGAGGCGAGCCGTCGAGGAGAGCATCGAGCTCGCCTTCGTCCACCACCGGCACATCCTCCTGGCGCAGGGGATCGTCAAGCAGGGTGCCAAGCTCGCTCCGGGTCAGCAGGGCCGCTCCGTCGGGCGCCACCACCAGTGGCGGAACCGGATCGAGACTGCCGTCGTTCAGCCTTTCGAGCAGTCGGTCGGGCCACTCGCCGTTCGCCCCGAAACGCCGCATCTGGGGCCCACGCGGTCGAGTCAGACGCGCGAAAGCGGAAGTCAGAACGCCGCTCGGGATGCGCCCACCGCGAAGATGGGCGGCCACCGTGGCGCGCGTGCCGCCGGTGGGATGCTCCACGGCCAGGCGCGAGTGGACCCTAACGGTCATCCTCAGGAGGTCCTCGACGTCGCGCACCGCGACCCGCTTTCGATACACGGCTCCGCTCGCCTCGCGCGATAGCTGCCCCTGTTGCAGGACCTGGTTGGCCTGCCTTAGGTCGCCCACCTGATCCCAGGCCGACGCCATCAGGTGCTCCTGGTCGCGGCGAACGACCTCGGCACCCAAGCCCGCCGCCACCCGGTTGCGGGGGTCGACGTTGAGCTCCCGCATCCAGACCGGAGGCTCGCCCTGGGCAGGGAGTTCGGTGGTACGGGTGTGCCACTCGGCCCAGAGCGGCGGCGTCAGCGCTCGCGGGACGCCGTCCGAGGCACCGCCCGCGCCGGGAAGGAGATCGACTACGGCGCGCTCGATATCCGGCCTGAGTTCCTGGGGCTCGGCCTCGGGGTGGCGCAGCGCACCCTCGAGATCGAAGATCTCCGGATCCGTGCTGGCGGAGAGAGACGCGGGCAGCTTCATCGGCCGACGGCCCACGTCGTCGGGAATGCGTCGAGCCTCGAGCAGCTTGGCCAGCGACTCGAAGTCCCCTCTTCGCCCGGTGTTGAACTCCCAGTGAAGATAGACCGGCAAACGAACCGTGTCGGTGTCGTTGCTCCACGCCGGCTCGAGAGCCGCCTCGTCGACGGGATCGAGGGCCTCGCCCAGGCCCGCTTTCCGTCCCACCTCGAAGGCCGGAACCAAACAGACAAAGTAGTGAGTCTCCGCCTCGAGCTTCCGTGGGCAGATCAGCCGCGACAGTACTCGCTCAGGGTGAGCCCTCTGCAACTCTCGCCAGTTGCTCGCCGCGCCGGCCTCGCCGGCGACCTGGACGTGGGCCCAGGCCCAAGACTCGCTCAGATTCGGAAGGTGCTGCCCAGCTCCCGACGCGATCTCGAGAACCGGCAATGGGCGATCCGGGCGCGTCGAGAGTCGAGCCCCGACGCCGTCGGGAATCGCGATCAGTGAGAGCCAGGGCGCGAGCCTCCCCTCACTAGACGGGGCCCTCGGCGTGAACATCCACGGAAAGTCGGCGCGCGAGAACTCGACGAAGGGAAAGTTGTTGGGCGGCACCGCGCTCGCCCACCGTTCCGGCTCCACTCGCGAGACGACACGCTCGTCGATGGCGGTCACGTCGCCCGGCCCGTACATCTGGATCGACGCCTCGACCGACTCGGGCGAAGCCGATGCACCTGTCGCATCGCGGCGATCGACACGCACCGAAGCAGTGACCACGGCGCGCGAAGTCGAGGAATCGGCTGCGGCGATCGCAACCGCCAGGCCGTCGCGAGACCACGAGAGGAAGGTCAGTCGAGCGTCAGCCATCAGAATGTGACCGGCGTCATGCCGCCTCCACCTCGTGATCGCCCAGCACCTGCCATCGGCCCTTCTCGCCCGCTCGCGACCTCTCGTGCCGTCTCAGGGCTGCCCGCGCCGCGGCGTGGGAGCTCGCCCGCATCGGTTCGGGGCCGCCCGCACCGTCGGCCGCGGCAAGGTCGTCGGTACTGGCGATGGTGAACCTGCGATCGGCGACCGCCACCCGCATCTTGTCGTCCCCTGCGTAGCGCCCGCCCCCCGCCTTTGCCAGCCTCGACCCTGCCGCCCGGCTCGAGCGAGCCGCGGCCGCGAGGCGCTCGGCGCTGAGTGAATGGAGACCCTGCTGCCGCTCCTCCTCCCGCCGATCCACCACGACGGTTTCATAGCCGAAGCTGGCCGTCACCGGCGCGTCATCGCGAGTGGAGACGTCCGCGGCTACCTCCACCCCTGACTCGAACTCCTCGAAAGATGGCGCCGACAGCTTCTCCTGGTCGGTCATCCGCAGGAACTGTCCGGGCGCGAAGTGATCCTCGACCCCGCGCGCTTCGCCGCTCGTGGCGGTGGCGCCTTCGCCAAAGACGACATCGGTGATTTCGAAGAGGCGATGCCCGCGCACTTCGAGCTGGTTGAGGAGATCGATCTCGATCCCGAGCGGGATCACCCGCTGGCGCACGGTGAGCACCGCCGCAGGATGCGCCAGCACACGGTCCGACTCGACCTTGCGCACGGTCACCAGCATCGCTCCCTCCGAGGGCAGCTGGGCGCTCCAGCTCGACTCGCTCGCAAGCGCCTGGCGCAGCTCGATCCAGGCGTCAGACGACGGTAGCTCGCCGGGGCTCGGCTTGCCAAACGTCTTCTCGAAGCTGACCGAGATCTCGAACAGGACCCGGAAGACCGCTTCACCGCGCACGTACCACGGGCTCGGCCCCTCGAGACGGAGGTCGAGACCGATCTCGAAGAGAGTCGACGAGTTCCGGCTCACCGAGACTCCCGCCGAGACGAAGATCACGAACCGGAAGGGCGAGAAGTAGAAAAGAGCGTCGAAACCGAGATGCCCCTGCACGGTGAAGCCGAGCGCCGATGCGTAGACCTCGGCCAGCGCCCCGAACTGCACCGAGTTCGAGGTCAGTGCCATGTAGACCGACAGACTCAGCCGAGGGTTGTTGCCGCTGGTGAGCGAGATCTGCAGGCGTTCGAGCGTCGGAAAGCCCTGCGGAGGGGCGAAGGCCGGGTGGAAACCGCCCGCGGCCAGCGCGAATCCCGGTCGGCTCCCCCAGCTCGCACGCATCGCTGACTCTCCGGTCAGAACGTAGAGCGTGATGCGGGAGTCGAAGAAGGCCGCCTCGATCCAGGCTCGACGTTCGGTGAAGTTGATGGCGCCGGCAGCATCAAGGTTGATGGAGACGAGGGCCGTCTTCTCAGACGGCATCCGCGCCCGCAACTGGCCGACGATGATCAGCACCAGCGGCGACGGCAGGGTGAGGATGAGAGCGACCTCGAGCGAGATCTTGGTGGGCCCGCCACCCCATCCAAGCATGGCCATGGGCCCGAAGACGTACTGATTCCGCGTCGGTGGGAAGACTCGCCGCAGATCGCGCACGATGCGCGGAGCGTTGGCGAGCGGATCCTCCGGGAACAGGATCGAGTCGAGAGTCCGGTCGCGGACGCCGTCCCGAATCGGCGCCTCGAGAGCGGTACGGTGGATGCCTACAAGTCCGCCCAGCCCGTCGAGCGTGAAGCCAAAGCCGAGCTGGATGGGCGGGAACTCGCCGGTCAGAAGCAGCAGGAACGAGAAGCCGCTCGCGCCGCCGGGAAGCCGCGTGGTGATCAGGCCTATTGCAGACACTGAGACCACGCCGAGGTCGATCTGGAGCACTCCGGCGTAGCGCTCGTTGTCGGGATCGAAGTAGAGATAGCCGCCGCCGCTGACGGCGGGGGTATCGAGAGAGATGCCGACACCTTTGGGCGGAGCGAACCCGAGACGCACGTCGCCGAGGCCGGTGTTGCCGCCGTCGTCAGGAAACGTGATCGTCAGGCGAAGCCCGATGTCGTCAATGATCGCCGTCGCCGGGCCGAGCTGAGCCGAGAGGCTGGTCGTGAACCCGAGGGTGATGCCCGTCTCGTCGCCCTCGCCCGCGCGTTCCAGCCCCAACCGCACATACGAAACGTCGAGCGGTCCCAGCGATCGTCCGATCGGGATCAGGAGCTCTAGCGAGTCTCCTGCCTCAAGGTGAAGACCCCGATCCGGATCCCAACCCACCCCGAGCGGGGTTTCGGCGGTGAACCCGTCGCCCAAGGGACGTAGCACGTCGGCCAGGAAGCCGTCGGTCCCTGCCGGGTCGACGAAGAGACGCGCCTGCTCGGCACCGATGGCCACCTGAGGGCCCGCGGCAGCGAGCGTCGCCCGGATCCGGGGACGCTCGAGCTCGACTCTGGTCCCGCTCTTCGGCCCGACCACGAACAAGCGCTCGCGGCGGCCGTTGGGGTCACCGTCGCCGGTGGCTTCCCGCAGCTCGAACGAGACCTTGGGATCGAGGGCACCATCCACCTCCGAACTCGCCTTCGACGAGTCCCACGACCAGAACACCGTGAACTGCACCTTCGCCGGCGTACTCTTGAGCTCGAGCACTCCCCAGTTGCCCACCGGCAGATCGACGCCGGCCTCCAGCCCGAGTGCGAACAGCAGTCCCGGGCCGCCGTGGACCTCGGGCACGAGCGCCAGGCTCACGGTCGGAGCTGGCTCCGCCGGCAGCCTCGCGAACGAGAAGTGCGTCGAGAAGACACGGTCGAGAACCACGTCGGCCACTGGCGTGGTCGAGGTCGCTGGTGGATCCCACCCGTAGAGCGCCGCGATCTCGGGAAGGAAGAGGGCGTCGGTGGTTTCGAGCGAAAGCGTCGCCAGTGCCGCCGCCGGACCGAGCAAGAGATCTTCGGAGAGCCGGCGAGCGTCCGCTTCGTCCTCGAGCGAGAAGTACTCGTCGACGACCTCTCGCCGATGCCCGGCGTCGCCCAGGAAGCGCAGCGCGTTCTTCAACCCCACCCACGTGCCTTGAGCGTCCGCTCCTTGCTGCTGAAGCAGGCCGAGGAGCCGGCCCAGTGAGTGAGTCTCGGGGCTGCGAACCCGCACGAAGCTGGTCGACAGATAGGCCGCCAGCAGGTAGACGCCTTCGTCGATCGCGTCCTCGGTCGAGTCCACCGAGCTGGCTATTACCACCTGCCGGATGACGTCGACCATCACCGCGAGATCGGCAAGGGCGCTCTGAAAGGCGAGGAACTCGGAGGGATCGTCGCCGTTCGCGCTCCGAACGTATTCGTCGAGCGCGGGGGTGTCGATCCCCGCTGGAACCGTAGCCTCGGGATTCGGGAAGCCCAGGTCGCGAAGGACCTCGGCTCGAACCTCGTCGTCGGCAAGCCACTTGACGAGGAACTCCTTGACCTCGCTCAGCCAGCCACCAATCGCCCTGAGAACCGGGGTGCTCACGGCTCGGTCTCCAACTTGGGGAAGGTCGCAGAGCTGTCGGCAGACAGGTTGACCTCATGAACGAGGTAGGCCTCGGCGCCTCCCGAAAACTCGGGCGGACGGGCCAGGAGTTCTTGCCGGACCACGATATCGTTGCCACGAAGCTCGAACTCGACCAGCGCCACGTTCGGCGTGAGCAGTACCTCACGCCCCTGCCCCACGTTGTCGGTGGCCGCCGCGTGGTGACCCAGAAGCTTCTTGTAGTCGTCGAGGGTGATCTGACTCCCGTTCAGATCGGCGCCGAGGTCAGGAATCCGCGCCTGCTGCGGGCGCTCCGACTCAGGTCGCGAGTCGCGGCTGACCGCCATGGTGAACGCATAGTCGGCCGCTCGCGCCGTTGTCCCCGCCGGCCAGCCCGCGGCCGGCACGCGAACCGGCTTACGCCGGAGTCGTAGGCGGAGTTCGAACGGCAGATCCTGGTCGGCCGGTACCTCGACCGTAGCGGGCGCGTTGTCGTCCCACGCCAGCACCGTCTGCGGCGAAAACGACCGCAACGCTCTCTTCGCCGGGCTCAGGCTGCGCACGACGCTCGCTGCGAGCACGGGGTGAGAGTTCTTCGCGCCGCTCGAAGTGAACTGGGCGATGCGGGCGGGGGGGGCCGAGGCCTCCGGCCAGAACGTCATCTCGGAGCTGGTGCCATAGTGCACATCACCTGAGAGACAGACCACTTTGCCGTACGAGGCGAGCCGCTTGAGGAAAGCGTCGAAGGCCCCCGGGTCGTACGACCAGGCCTCGTTGTCGAGGTAGTGACGGCCCCGACGGCCTGGCTCGAGATGGCGCTCCGGCTTCTCCAGTGCCAGTGTGAGATCGAAGACCCGTTCCGCCAACTCCTGGAGCAGTTCTTCGACGACGGGCAGGCCGAGAACGGGTGCCGCCGACACCAGAACGAGCACTTCGAGGTCACCCGTCAAGGGGCCGGCTGGTATCTGCTCGTCGAGCTTCTGCGGGTCGAGCAGGCCCGGCGGCGAGACGGCGGTCCGAAACCGGCGACGCGTCCGAGTGTCGATCGCGAGAAGTCGCAGTTGGGGCCAGTCGACGTTGTAGCTCCACTTGACTGCTGGCGGAGACGTCAAGAGACCGAGCAGCTCGTCGAGCCGCTGGGCCGGCGCCGCAGCTGCGGGAGCGGAGGGAGCGGTCGACGAAGGGAACAGTCGCTCTGCCTGGTCGAGCAGCTCGAGCCCGGGCCCCGACTCGAACGCTAGCGGATCGTTGCCCCACGCCTGGAAGAAGGCGTAGGCCACGAGGCCACTCCGCACGATAGCGCGGCCGGAACTGCTGGCGTGCACACGGCGCCGCCAACGCTCGGTCAAATTCCAGTCGTCGGTCACCTCGTGGTCGTCGAGGATCATGTAGGTGGCGACGTTGGCCAACAGGCGCCGCACTTCCCGCACGCTCGCCCGGTAGCGGAGCACGCTCGCCTCCTGCTCCCCGAGGTGGTGCTCACGCGCCTCATTCGAGGTCTCGAACGCCGGCGGATGATCCTCATCGATGTCGAGCAGCATCGTGAGGTCGTTCGCGAGATGTGGTGGGGCGACCGCAGCGAGCACCTCCGCGGGAGACGCCAGCTCCGGCCACACTTCCCGGTTCCAGGCGACGAGGTACATCGCGCAGTACTCCCCCAGCGACATCAAGTGGGAGTTGGCGTAGTGGCTCGACATCCGCGCGTGGTCGCGAATGAAACGGGCGCGAAGGGCCGCCGGGAAGTTGGTCTCGTTGACAGCGATCGAGGTCTCGGTCGTCTGCGGATCGTCATCGAGCTTGGCCGAGATCTCCTCGTCGAGGCCGAAGAGCTCTCGCCCGAGGGCGGTCAGCCCCGTTCGCTCCGAGCTGTCCTTCGCACCGAGGAGAAGCGCCGCCGGGACATCGTCGGCATAGATCTGATCGCCGGTCAGGAACAGGGCCTGGGGCCGCTTGAGCGGCTCTGAGCGATGGCGTTCGACAACGTCATCGAGATCGCCGAGCAGTTCCTCGCCCGGGCCATGCAGCCGCCGACAGGAGGCGTGAGCCAGCTTGACCTGCGCGAGCTCGGCAGGTGGCGTGACGAAGCTGGGAAGGAATCCGGGGACGTACCCGAGGGCGAGGTGCGCGTCAGGCGCATCGTCGAGAAGCCCCAGCGCAGCGAGATCCTGCGGCGAGCCGGGATCGTCGTCGAAGGTGACCTCCAGGTCATAGGAGTAGATCGACCCCGGGTCCAGCGGTGGGTCCGGGAGATCGAGGCGGGTCGTGACGAGGCACAGATGCAGCCGGGCTCCGAGACGTCTCGTGTGCGCCGTACCGGAGGCCGCGAGCGGCGGCAGAGATCCGGTCGCCCGCGCGTCTAGCAGACCCTTCCGCAGCGACAGCTCGACTTGCGCGGGCTTGCTCAGCGCCACCCAGACGGCGGCCAGGCGCAACTCCGCCCTTCGCACGATCGGCCCGGCCAGGACCGTCGGTAGGTTCATCGCGAGGACCTCGGGCTCCGCAGGGTGACCACGGCAGACTAGGCTCTAGCCGCGCTCAAGGGCCGCTACCCGCCGCTCCAGATCCTCCAGCGTCGCCCGAACCTTCTTCGCGGTACTCCCTCTTCGTCTGAAGATGATGTCGCTGTCGGTGACCTCGGTTCTCGTGGCCCTGCCCACCATGACGGCCTGATGAGTGATCACCGTTTGCCCCCCTTGCCCAGACACCATAACGGGCACGGTGGTCTTGGTGCCGTTGGCGGCCGCCGCGAAGAACGACTTTCCATCCGGAGCCCGGAGATCAAGCACGTCGGCCTTTCCTTCCTGGCCACCGATTCTGGCCAGGACTGCGCCCCTTTTGTGCTTGATCGTGAGGGTGCCGTGGCTCCCGTCGAGGATGATGCGCGCCGATTGGCCGATACCTCCGCCTCCGCCCGAGATCTGAACAGTCCGTTTGCCGGTCTCATCATTGAGCAGCAGGTCTCCGTCTTGTCCATCGCCACCCAGCGTGATGTTGGCAGCATCCACGTCCAGCTCGATCCTGGTCGAGCCATTTTCGCTCTTGACCACGCGGACGTCCCCAACGAGTTCGACATGGCTGTCTTTCAGGACGATGTCTGATGCCATTCCTTCCTCCCCATGTGTAGGTGCAACCCTGAGCTAGCTGGTGCCACGGTGCCGTTTCTCTTGAATCGACGCAAGGTGCGCATCGCGCATGGCGCCGAGTATAGTCAATCAAGGTGCCGCCTCCCACTGGGCGCCGCTCGGCTCACACTAGAGGTCAGGACCGGTACCTCGTAGCTCTTGAAGTGAACGTCGTCCATGAAGGGCGAAGACCCTGTGCGAACGTCCATAGCGTTTCGGACGTTGTGAAGTAGTGTGCCTCCGTTTCGACCCTCGATGTCGCCGTCCGTTCTGCCTCTTTCGACAACGAGTTCATTGAGCTGTTTCTACCCGCGCACCAACCGCCCTACCGCGGGCTGGCTATGAGTGTGAACTCCAGGCCAAGATGGTCCGAGAGGTACGGCGTCGGCTGGTTGTTGCCGCGCCAGAAGGAGGCACGGCGGATCCTGCTGATATCCAAAGTAAAGGAGTGATCACGGCTGGAAAGCTCGACAAAGACATAATCAATGCGCTTCGATCGTTGAGGGACCGAGCCATCGGGATAGTC
>Ga0326597_10005257_pt1 | contig 18000 bp, 15 predicted proteins | sample RVTome_12_FD_203789 | JGI IMG/M metagenome (GOLD analysis project Ga0326597, IMG submission 203789) | Soil microbial communities from uranium-contaminated site in the Upper Colorado River Basin, Wyoming, United States - RVT100D185 | ecosystem: Environmental > Terrestrial > Soil > Contaminated >... | reverse complement strand
CGTGACATGGTTGCCGCCGATGGCGATCACCGCCGTGTGTTTGACCGCGCCGTCGTGAAAAATCGCCAGATCCGTGGTGCCGCCGCCCATGTCGATGAGCGCGACTCCCAGCTCGCGCTCCTCATCGGTGAGCACCGCTTCGGCGGACGCCAGCGGTTCCAAAACGATGTCGGCGACATTGAGATCGGCGCGGTTGCAGCTCTTGACAATGTTCTGCGCCGAGGTCACGGCGCCGGTGACAATATGCACCCGCGCCTCCAGGCGCACGCCCGACATGCCGAGCGGCTCCCGGACACCGTCCTGGCCGTCGATGATGTACTCCTGGGGCAAAATATGGAGCACCTCGCGGTCCAGCGGAATGGCCACCGCCTTGGCCGCGTCGATGACACGATCGACGTCGCGCTGGCTCACCTCCTTGTTTTTCACCGCCACGATCCCGTGGCTGTTGAACCCCTTGATATGGCCGCCGGCGATACCGACAAAAGCGGTGTGGATTTCACAACCGGCCATCAGCTCCGCTTCTTCGACGGCCTTTTTGACCGAGGTGACCGTGCTCTCGATGTTGACGACTACACCTTTGCGTAACCCCCGCGAGGCATGGGTGCCCACGCCGATGACTTCGATGCCTTGCTCGGTCATCTCGCCGACAATGGCGCAAACCTTGGAAGTGCCGATATCCAGACCGACGACGACGCTGTTATTCTTTCCCATAGCTGTCTTCGCTGCGCTCAGAATCTCAAATTTCAAACCTCAGATTTTTACTCGACGCCTTCGGATGGCATGGCCTTTCTACTTTTGAACTCTTGAACCATTGAACCCTTGAACCTTTCGGAGGCGCGCCACGACTTGGTCATTAAAGCTCACGTCCAATGAGGCCAGGCGCTCCTCGTTGCCCTTCCACAGGGCAAGCACGCGATCGAGCCGCTTGAGCTTCGCGTCCCAGTCGCCCCAGCCCATCTTCAACGCCACGGGGAAAGCCGTGGTATAAACCACCAGGCGCCCCGACTCGTCAAAATGAATCTCTGAAAGCGTGCGCGAGTCTTTGGCCATCAAATCGCCGAGCCGAACGGCGTCCCGAATTCTCCCGCGCAGCGTTGGATTCGTCCTGGCAAGTTGCTCGGGACGCAACCCGGTCAACAGAGGAAAGTTCACGTTCTCGCCCGCGCCCACTTCTTTAAAGATCAAGCCGTCGGCATCGACGTAGTACAGCCGCCCGAGGGCGACGATGGCCTTGGGAGCACGCTCTTCCACTTCGATAACGACGCGCCGGGGAAATTCGCGGCGCACCAAGACGCGGCGCACCCAGGGGTGCTTGGCAATTTTCTTTTCGATTGTGCGGGGCTCGATCTTCCAGAGGTTCATGCCGCGTCTGAGTCCCGCCATGGCGACGATCTCACCGCCGCCAACCTTCTCGCCGCCGCGCACCTGAATCTCGCGCACGAAGAAATAGCGATTTTCGAAAAACATGGCGGGCGCGGCGGCGGCCGCGGCCGTCAAGGGAGCGTGCCAGCGAAAGGCCGCGAACCCGAGTATCGATAGCACGGCCACGCCGCCGAGCCAGATCAGTGTTCGGCGCGCGCGCCGTGCGTTTCGTTTGCGGTTGTCTCTACGGTAGAGCGTGAGTTTCATCGTTGTTGCTCCGGCTTACTCCGCGTCCCATTCTCCGAGCCGCCTGACTTCCGCCGCCAGTTCGATCGCGAATTGTTTTTTCACCTCGGCGCGCGCTAAATCCATCAACCGGCGCACGTCTTCGGCCTTAGCCCCGCCCAGATTAACGATGAAATTGGCATGGCGCTCCGAAATCTGCGCCTGGCCGATGCGCTTGCCTTTGATTCCCGCGGCCTCGATCAATCTCCCGGCGAAGTCGCCCGGCGGATTGCGGAACATGGATCCCGAATTGGGATAACCCGAAGGCTGGCTGCTTTTTCGCTTGGCGACGAGCGCACGGACTTTTGAGCTTACCTGGGCCGCTTCTTCCTTGCGCAGGCGCATGCGCACGCGGGTCACCACGGCGCCCGCCGGCCAATGAGAATCGCGGTAGGTAAATGTCATTTCCTTTCGGGAATAGCGAATCATCTGCCCCTCTGAATCGATGCCTTCCACGCCATCGACAATCTTTTCAAACTCCGACCCATACGCGCCGGCGTTCATCACCAGAGCGCCGCCCACCGTGCCGGGGATGCCCTCGGCGAACTCTAAACCGGCGTACCCTTTGCGCGCCGCCTCGCGCACCAACTGCGTGAGCGCGCAGGCCGCGCCCACTTCGAGCCACACCGCCTCTCCCTCTTCTTTCCACTCGGCGCGCTTGAAATCTCCCGCCAGGCGAATGACCGCACCGCGCACGCCGCGGTCGCTGATCAGGACGTTGCTGCCGTTGCCGAGGAAACAGATCGGCGTGCGATGGCGTTTTAGCAGCGGCAACAACTGCGCCAAAGCGGCGCCACTTTCAACCTCGATGAAGTAGTCCGCCGGTCCGCCGATTTTCATCGACGCATAACGCGCCAGTGGCTCGGCGAGTTTCACCCGGAAGCCGGGGATCCGCCTCAACTCTCCGACTAAAGACGCTTCAGCCATCTCCTCTTTCAATGCAGAATGCACAGTGCAAATTGAAAAATGCAAAATTACCGGCGCTCCGGAGATCGCAATAAGGCCGGTGACAAATCTGCATTTTGCCTTTTACAATCTCCATTTTTCATTTCCCCAGCGCCTCCACCAGCGCATCAGCGACTTTATAGATATCGCCGGCCCCCAGGGTCAGCACGATATCTCCGGCGCGGAGCTTGCCGGCAAGATGGCTCGCGATCTCACCCCGGTCCGCAACGAATTCGATCTCCAGATGGCCTCTTCTCTTGATCGCTTGGTACAAGGCCTCCCCGCTGATTCCGGCTATCGGATCTTCGCCCGCGGGATAGATCTCGGTCAAAACTAACCGGTCGGCGCCCTCGAAAGCGGTCAAGAATTCATCGAAGAGATCGCGCGTCCGGCTATAGCGGTGCGGTTGAAAAATCACCGTCAGCGGCCGCTTCCAGCTGTCGCGAATGGCGCCGAGGGTGGCGCGGATCTCCGCCGGATGATGGCCGTAGTCGTCGATGACCAGCACGCCGGCGGGCTCGCCTTTGATCTCGAAGCGGCGGTGGATGCCGGAAAAATCGTCCAATGCCGATGCGACCTGGGCAAAAGGAATTTCCAATTCATGGCCCACGGCCACCGCCGCCAGCGCGTTGGTGGCGCTGTGGCGTCCGGGCAAGTGCAGCCGCAGCTCGCCCACCGGCTTGGCGTGATGCAGCACGGTGAACTCGACGCTGGCGGCTTTCATCTTGAGATCCCGCGCCGAGAAATCGGCTTCGCTGGAGAGACCGTAGGTCGCAAAGCGCTTGCGCACCTTGGGCAGCAGGCCGCGCACGTTGGCGTCGTCGATGCACAGCACCGCCAGGCCGTAAAAGGGGATCTTGTTGATGAACACCAGAAAGCTCTCGTTCAACTGTTCCATCGTCCCGTGAAAGTCGAGATGCTCGCGGTCGATATTCGTCACCACCGCGATGGTCGGCGAAAGGATCAGAAAGCTGCCGTCGCTTTCATCGGCCTCGGCCACCAGAATGGCTCCCTGGCCCATCTTGGCATTACTGCCGAGCATGCGCAGTCTGCCGCCGATCACCATGGTCGGATCCAGGCCGGCCGCGCTCAACACCGCGGCGGTCATGGAAGTCGTGGTCGTCTTGCCATGGCTGCCGGCCACGGCGACGCCGAACTTCATGCGCATCAGCTCGGCGAGCATCTCGGCGCGCGGGATCACCGGAATGTGGCGACGGCGCGCCTCGAGCACTTCCGGGTTGGAGTATTTCACCGCCGTCGAAATCACCACCACCGAAGGATGGGCCGCCAGATTCTCCTCTTGGTGGCCGACGAAAACCTGCGCGCCGAGCGTTCTCAGCCGCGCCGTGGCGTCGCTCTCAAGGAGATCGGAGCCGGTCACCACGTAGCCCAGATTCAACAGCACCTCGGCGATGCCGCTCATGCCGATCCCGCCGATGCCGACGAAGTGAACTCTGTGTTTTTTCTGCAACATGAAAATCCAGCCATCACCCGTACATCAACCGCGCGCCAGGGCATAACAGGCATCGACGATCCGCGCCGCCGCGTCGGGCCGCCCCAGGGCGCGCGCCGCCGTCGCCATCCGCGCCAGGCGCTCACGATCGGAAAAATAGGCGCGAATGCGCGCCGCCAAGACTTCTCCCGTGAGATCCCGATCAAGAATCATGTCCGCGGCACCGCGATCCTGCAGCGCTTGCGCATTGCCGCGCTGGTGATCGTAGATCGCATAAGGATACGGCACCAAGATCGCCGCCTTGCCGAAAGCCGTGAGCTCCGCGACCGTGGAGGCGCCGGCGCGGCAGACGATCAAGTCGGCGCGCGCGTACGCTTCGTCCATCTTGTCGATGAAGGGCATCACCTCCACTTCGAACGGCAGCTCGGCATAGGCTTTTTTGATGGCAGCGTAGTCCGCCTGCCCGGTCTGATGCGTCACTCGCAGCGCGTCCGCCAATTCGACCAATCGTTTCAGGGCATCGACGAAAGCGAAGTTGATCCGGCGTGCGCCGGCGCTGCCGCCAAACACCAAGAGCGAAAATCTTTCGTTCTTCTGCACCTGTGGCAATTTTTGCCAACGCACCGGGTTGCCGGTCTCGACCACGCGGGCGCCCGGAAAATAACTTGAGCTCTCGCTATAAGCGGTGAAGACGCGATCGACCCAGCGCGCCAAAAACTTGTTGGTGAATCCCGGCCGAAGGTTTTGTTCCATGATCGCGCAGCGAATCCCTTTTAATTTTCCCGCCAGCAGCAACGGTCCCGAAGCGTAACCGCCCAAACCGATGATACAGTCGGGGCGAAACGCGCGGATGATGCGCAGTGAACGTAACACGCTCGACGGCACGCCGGTGAGCGCGTCAATCAAGCCGCGCAGGCCGCGCCCTTTCAACCCTTTGACCGTCAACGTTTCCAGCTTGAATCCTTCTTTGGGCAATATGCGAAACTCGATGCCCTGTTCGGTTCCGACGAATATGATTTCGTTCCTCGCATCCCGCCGTTGAAATTCACGCGCGACGGCCAGCCCCGGAAACAGATGGCCACCGGTCCCGCCGCCGGCCAGGATAACGCGCATGGTTAGAGTTTCCTACGCGACAGTCCCAGTAAGATTCCCGCCTCCATCAAATTGATCACCATGGCCGAGCCGCCATAGCTGATAAACGGCAGCACGAGTCCCTTGGTGGGCATGAGCCCCATAACAACGCCCATGTGAATGAGCGCTTGGAGCCCCAACAAGACCGTCAAGCCGAACGCCAGATACTGTTCAAAAGGCTCTTCGATCCGCGCCGTGAGCCTAAGCCCGCGCAGGATGATCACGGCGAAAAGGCCCAGAATCGTGAGCGCCCCGACCAGTCCCAGCTCCTCGCCGATCACCGAGTAGACAAAGTCGGTATGGGCCTCGGGAAGATAAAAAAGTTTTTGCCGGCTCTCCCCCAATCCCCGTCCCCAAACCTGCCCGGAGCCGAAGGCGATCAACGACTGGATGACTTGGAAACCGCTGCCGGCGGCTTCACGCCAGGGATCCCAGAACGTCATCAGACGGCGCAGCCGATAATCCGCTTTCAACATCACGTAAATCAAAACCGGCAGCGCCATCAGTGCGGTGGCGAGCAGATGAGGGACGCGGGCGCCACCGATGAATAGCATCAGGTAGAGCAGCGCGGCTAAAATCAAGGCCGTACCGAAGTCGGGCTCCAACAGCAGCGCCCCTAAGAATACTCCACCGACGATCAAGTGGGGCAGCACGCCGACCCCGAAGGTGCGGATCTTTTCTTCCTTTTTGGCCATCGAATGGGCCAGGTAAAAAACCATCGCGAGCTTGGCGAGCTCGGCCGGTTGAAAGGCGAATCCCGGCAGCGCCAACCAGCGCCGCGCGCCGCCGCGGACCACGCCGACGCCGGGAATCAAAACCAAAATCAGCATCAGGAAAGCAAACCCCAAGAACGGATAGGTCAGCCGCCGGTAGCTCGCGGACGGCGCCAACGCGCAAGCAATGAGCGCCGTCAAGCCGATACCCGCGGCGATCAACTGTTTGCGGAAAAAGTAGGTGCCATCGGCGAAACGCTCCTGTGAATAGAGGTAGCTCGTGCTGAGCACCATGGTGATACCCACCGCCAGCAGTCCGGCGATGGCGAGCAAAAGCCATTTGTCCACGGCAGACCCGTCTCTCATAGAGCCCCGACCAGTGCCTTAAAGACCTTGCCGCGCTCGGCGTAGTTCTGAAATTGATCGAAGCTCGAACACGCCGGCGACAGCAGCACCACGTCGCCCGGTTGCGCGTGCGCGGCGGCATCGCGCACCGCCGACTGAATGTCGTCGACGATGACCGTTTCGGTCAAATCTCCGAGAGCAGCCGCGATGATCTGTTTGGCCGCGCCGAAGAGAATCAGCCGGCGGACTTTCTGTTTGATGCCGTCGCGCAGCACTCCGTAATCGCCGCCTTTGTCGACGCCGCCCGCAAGCAAAATGACCGGGTCGGAAAAACCAGCCACCGACTTGACCACCGCGCCCACGTTGGTGCCCTTGGAATCGTTGTAATAGCGCACGCCGTCTTTTTGCCGCACGAACTCGAGCCGGTGTTCAAGCCCCGGAAAGGCTTCCAGAGTTCTCTGGATCACTTCTCGTTCAATGGCCGCGGACTTGGCGACCGCAACAGCGGCCATCATGTTTTCCTTGTTGTGCACGCCCTGAATTTTCACATGGCGAAGCGGAAAACGTTCTTCGCTTGAGCCATCGCGCCAAACGATTTCGTCGGCCGCAGCGAACACGCCATCGTCGACTTCGGCGAAGCCGAAGGAGATGACCCGAGCCCTGAGCCGCTCGCCGATCGCCCACACCAACGGATCATCGCGGTTTAGAATCGCGATGTCCGCCGCCGTCTGGGCCGCGAAGATGCGCTCCTTGGCGGCAGAGTAGGCTTGGAAGTCCGGGTAGCGGTCGAGGTGATCCTCGGTCAAATTGAGCAGCGCGGCGATGCGCGGCCGAAATGCTTCAACCCACTCCAGTTGGAAACTGCTGACCTCGATGATCCCCCACTCCCAGTCGCCGGATAGCGCGCCGATAAACGGCGCGCCGAGATTGCCGCCGACAAAAACCTTTTGACCGCTCGCCTTCAACATTTCGCCGACTATCGTCGTGGTGGTGCTCTTGCCGTTGGTCCCGGTGATCGCCATCAGGGGCGCGCGAAAAAACCGATACGCCAGTTCGATTTCGCTCAGAACCGGAATGCGCTGTTTAGCGGCTTCTTTAAGCAGACGATTATCCTCCGGCACGCCCGGACTCGGCACGACCCAATCCACGCCGGTCAACCATTCGCGCTCCTCGCCGCCCAAAAGATAGCCGATCGGCAAACCCGCCAGGCTCGTCATCTCCGGCGCAAGCTCTTGTTCGCTTCTGCGATCGCTTACCAACACGTTGGCCCCTTCATTGACCAAAAAGCGCGCGCACTCGCCGCCGGTGCGCGCCAGACCGAGGACTAAAACCGTTTTGCCTTTGAGCTCCATGTTTGCAAACCGAGGATCGAGTATCGAGGATAGCGATTCTCAATCTTCTATCTTCCATTCTCGATCCTCTATCCTCCATCCTCGATTTCCCGCGCCCGTTTTCATCTGAGCTTCAGCGTGCTCAAACCGATCACCGCGAATATGATCGAGAGGATCCAAAAACGCACGATGATCTGCGGCTCCTTCCAGCCCTTAAGCTCGTAGTGATGATGAATCGGCGCCATCAGAAAAACCCGCTTGCGGCGCATCTTGTAAGAAGCCACCTGAAAGATCACCGACAGAGCTTCGATAACGAAAACCCCGCCGATGATGATCAGGAGGATTTCATTTTTGGCCATCACCGCGACGATGCCCAACGCGGCGCCCAAGGAAAGCGAGCCGACGTCGCCCATGAACATCTGCGCCGGGTAGGCGTTGTACCAAAGAAATCCTAGCCCCGCGGCCACCAACGCGGCGCAAAAGACGGTCAGCTCGCCGACCCCGGCCACATAGGGAATCTGCAAATACTCGGCGAATTTTAGATGGCCGGTCGCATAGGCGACGATCGCATAGGCCGCCGCCGCAACCATCACCGGCCCGATGGCGAGGCCGTCGAGGCCATCGGTGAGGTTCACCGCGTTGGACGCCCCGACGATGACGAGCATCGCAAACGGGATGTAAAAGATGCCCAGATCGGGGTGAAAAGTCTTGATGAAAGGGATACCCAAGACCGTGCTGAATCTGGGCGTATAGTAAAGTGCGACGGCGACGAGAAAGGCCACGGCAAACTGGCCGAGCAGCTTGGTTCGCGGCGGTAGCCCCTTGCTATTTTTCTCGGTGAGCTTCAGATAATCATCGGCGAATCCCACCGCGCCCGATCCCACGGTCGCAAGCAGTGCGAGCAGCACGTAGGAATTCGTAATGTCCGCCATCATCAGCGTGGAGAGCACCAGCGCCGCCAGGATCAGCGCCCCGCCCATCGTCGGCGTGCCGGCCTTGACGGCATGGGAGGCGGGGCCGTCATCGCGAATTTGCTGGCCGATCTGCTTTTCGGTCAGCGCACGAATCAGCCAAGGCCCCAAGAGAAACGAAACCAGCAGCGCAAGCAACGCCGCCATCGCCGCGCGGAAGGTGATGTAGCGAAAGACGTTGAAGCCGGAGTAACTCGTGGAGAGCGGAAACAGCAAATGGTAAAGCAAGTCCAATCTCCTAGCCCCGACTATTCATAGGCCGAGGAAAACACGCAACGTAGTGGAGTCCAAGGAGTGAGCCTCGCAGTGGCGCGGCCACATACCTGCCCTGAGCAGTGTCGAAGGGAACGTAAAGCGGCGCCGGCTTGCGCGGTGCTGGGTAATAGGTTTAGGCGCCTTTATCACTGTGCGCTCCGCCACTTAAATATGCCAACCTCTTCAAGGTACAAATCCATCGCCCGCCCTTCAAGTTCCCTCGTGGTTCGATTACCCTCACCATGACCCTGAGTTTATCAAACGGGTCTGGGTGGTGAGCCAGTCGAACCACGAACGGAGAGGCTCGCTCCTTGAACAACTTACGATGCGTAATCCCGGCTAGTCATTTCCGTCCTTGAGTTCCTGCAAAACTTTTTCCATTCTCATGCCCCGGGAGCCTTTGAACAGGAGCCAGTCTCCCCGCTTCACCCGATCGCGCAACCGCCGCGCCATGTCAGCGTGATCTCGGCCGATCACGATTTGCTCATCCCGCAGGCCGCCCCGCAACGCGCCCTTACGAACCTCCACAGACCGATCGCCGAAAAAATACAAAGCATCGATCCCCGCCTCGGCCGCCCTTTGACCCAACCCGCGGTGCTCCTTGGCGCTGTGTTTGCCCAGCTCGAACATGTCGCCGAGAACCGCGATCTTATCTCCCCGGCACTTCATTTCGGCAAGGGTTTCGAGCGCCGCGTTCATCGACGCCGGATTGGCATTGTAGGTATCGTTGATGATGCCCACGCCGCGCCAATTTTCGATTTGCATGCGCATGGAAAACGGTCTGACCTTTGCCAACCCGCGGCGAACGGCGGCCAAATCAGTGCCGGCACCCAGAGCCAACGCCGCGGCGCCGAGCGCATTGGCGATATTGTGCCGGCCCAGATAATTCAGCCTGACTCGGCATGGTTTGCGTCCGGCTTGCAGAGTAACTTCCTGACCCTGAGGGCCGAGCGCGCGCCGGGACCGCACGCGCACATGGCCACGTTTGCCGTAGGTGATTTTTCTCCCCTTGAAGCGCGCGCCGAGGCGCTTTACCCAGGGGTCGTCGAGATTCACCGCGACCGCGCCGCCGGCGCGGATATTTTGGTAAAGCGCGCCTTTTTCTCGGGCAACACCGGCCAAACTGTTCAACCCTTCGAGGTGCGCGGCTCCCACCGACGTGATCATGCCCATGTCGGGATCGGCGATCTCAGCCAGGCGCTGGATTTCGCCGGGATGGTTGGTGCCGAGCTCGACCACGGCCACTTTGTCCCCTCTACGCAAGCGTAACAGTGTCAACGGTAAGCCTACTAAGTTGTTAAAGTTCCCTTCGGTTCTCAAAACCCTGCCGCGAAGCGGTTGACCGTCCAGCGCAGCTTCCTCGAGAATCGCCGCGACCATCTCTTTGGTCGTGGTCTTGCCGTTGGAGCCGGTAATCGCCAGTACCCTGGGGGCGAATGTTTCCCGCCGGTAATGCGCCAGGTCACCCAACGCCCGCAAGGTGTCGCGCACCCTTACCGCTGTCGCCTGTCCGAGCGCAGACACTGGCACCGGCCGATGAATAATCACGCAACGGGCGCCGCGGCGCACCGCCTCGCCGACGAAACGATGGCCATCATGCCTTTCTCCCTTGAGCGCGACGAAGACCGCCCCGTTCTTGACCTTGTGCGAATCCGTCACCACCTCTCCGAATCGCGTCGCATGACCCTGGCGCATGATCTTGCCGCCGGTCGCCGCGAGAATTTCTGCTTGGTTCCACCCCATCCCTCGTTCGCTTACGCGTTGGCGCGCCGCTCCAACTCTTCGCGAGCCACCTCCCGGTCATCGAAATGAATCTTGGTTGTGCCGAGGATCTGGTAATCCTCATGGCCTTTGCCCGCGATCAGCACCGAATCGCCCGGCTTTGCCGAGCGCAGGGCGATACCGATAGCCGCGCGCCGATCGGCTTCCACGCAGTAGCCGCGCTCGGTTTCGGGTCCCGAGTCTAGAGTCTCGCGTTTCGAAACCCGAAACTTCTTTAAGCCGGTTTTTCGCACGCCCGCCTCCACTTCGTTCACGATCGCCAGCGGATCTTCGGTGCGCGGATTATCGGAAGTGACGATGACGACATCGCTCAGCCGCGCGGCGATCTCGCCCATCAGCGGCCGCTTACCGCGATCGCGATCTCCGCCGCATCCGAATACCGTTATGAGTTTTCCCGGCGTCACCGGACGTACCGCCCCAAGGACTTTTTCCAACGCATCCGGCGTATGCGCGTAGTCAACCAGAATCGTGACACCGAGATCGTTCGCCACTGTCTCCAACCTGCCCGGCACCGCTCGGAGCTGACCGATTCCTTGGGCCACCTCTTCTGAGCCGAGTCCCAGAGCCAAACCGACACCCGCTGCAGCCATGATATTCTGCAAGTTCGCCGCGCCAATGAGCGGCGAGGCAAACTCGATGGTTCGGTTCTTAGCGCGAATTTTGCCGCGAAGACCCGCGACGTCGCGCGCGACGTTGAGCGGGTGAATATCCCACTGCCGGCCTTCGCCGTAACTCCAGAGTTCCAAGCCTTCGCTACCCAGTTTTGCGATCAATTCGCGCCCGCGCGGGTCGTCGGCGAATATCACCGCCGCTTTGTCTCGTTTGGCGCTGGCCTTCAGATAATCAGTGAAAAGTCTGCTCTTCGCCAGAAAGTAATCATCCATGTCGCGGTGATAATCGAGATGATCGCGCGACAGATTGGTAAATACGCCGACGTCGAAATCCAAGCCGCGCACTCGCTCCTGGACCAGGGCGTGGGAGGAAACTTCCATGGTGACGGCCTTGACTCCAGCCCGGGTCATTTTGCCGATGAGATCCTGCAAATCGAGCGACTCCGGCGTCGTGTGATGCGCTGGAACCTCATCGCCGCAATACCGATAGTTGATCGTGCCGATGACGCCGGGCTCGATGCCGGCGGCGCGTAGCATCGATTCGATCAGATAGGTGACGGTCGTCTTGCCATTGGTGCCGGTAACGCCCACTAACTTTAGTTTTTGACTGGGCCGGTGATAAAAATGCGCCGACCATTGCCCCATGACGCGCCGGACATCCTTCACCCGGACCCAAGCGACTCCTTGCGCTCCTGCCGTTTTGCGCGCGCAGACGATGGTCGCGGCGCCGCGCTGGATCGCCTCCGCAATGAAATCATGGCCGTCGGCCTTCTCGCCCGGTATGGCGAAGAAGATCTGGCCGGCGCCGACCTTGCGGGAGTCATAGACCAAGCCGCTTATCTCTTGATCGCGATCTCCATTGAACTCTTCCACCTCGGCGAGCATCAAGAATTCCTTGAGACGCATTGCCGTCAACCTTGCAGTTTCAGAACCAGCACTCCTTCTTCGTTCCAACGGCGTCCCGGCGTCGGCGCCTGCTTGATAACGTAACCGCTTCCATGCATTTGCACTTTGACGTTCATCGAACGGGCCTTCTCCACCGCCTCCCGCAAGCTGAGACCGACAAAGTCAGGCACGGAATCCGAGTCGGCGCCGAAAGCGCCGTTGTTCTCTTTCTTTGGCGGGGGCCGAATGGGAACTGCCGCGTGCGCAAACGACGACGACACGGTATCCGGCTTCTGGGGCGCGACGGCCAGGTGACGCAGCGCGCCGCGCGCGATGTTGCGAAAGACCGGTGCCGCGACCACGCCACCGTAGACGTTGACCTCGGGCTCATCGACGAGAACCAAAACCACCAGCCGCGGATTTTCCGCCGGCACAAAACCGACGAAGGATCCGACGCGCTTGCCCGCGGCGTAGCCGCCGTGGGCGAGATCGGCCTTCTGCGCCGTGCCGGTCTTACCCGCCACGTCGAATCCCTCGACGCTCGCCATCGTCCCCGTGCCGCCGGCATTGGTGACTTCCTTGAGCATGGACGCAAGCATGTGCGCGGTTTTTTCCGATATCACCCGCCGCACCACATGAGGCTGATTCTCGGCCAAAACTTCGCCCTTCGGGCTGAGCACGCGGCGCACAACGTAGGGCTTCATCAAAAAGCCGCCGTTGGCGACGGCGGCATAGGCCATCGCCAACTGCATCGGGGTCGTGGAGATCCCTTGGCCAAAGGCATGTGTGGCGAGATCCACCGCCGACCAGGTCTCCGCCTTGCGCAGCAAACCGGGCGCTTCCCCCGGCAGATCGATGCCGGTCATTTGGCCGAAGCCGAATTTTTCGATGTACTTGAAGTAACGTTCCTTCTTGAGCTTCTCAGCCACTTTGGTAAAGCCGATATTGCTCGACACCTGGAGAATTTTGGCAAAGGGCAACCAGCCATAGGGATGAGTATCGTGGATGATCTTTCCGGCGTAGGCGTACTTACCCATCTCGCAGTAGAAAAGATCTTCTTTGCCGACCACGCCCTCTTCCAAAGCCGCCGCCGCGAGCACCGTCTTAAACGTAGAACCGGGTTCATAGCCGTCCGCGACCGCGCGGTTGCGCCGCCGCTGCGCCGTTTCCTGGGAGAAATTGTTGGGATTGAAAGATGGATAATTGGCCAGGGCAAGCACTTCGCCGGTAAAGGGCTCAACGACGATGGCGACGCCGGCCTTGGCGCGGTACTTGGAAATGGTCGCCTCAAGCTCCTTTTCCGCCAGGTGTTGAATGGAACTGTCCAGCGTCAAATGAATATCGCCGCCCGGAGGGATCTGCAGACCTTCGACGCCTTGGACCAAGACCCGGCGTCCAAGGGCATCGCGCTCGATCAGCGACGATCCGGTCTCACCCCGAATATAATCGTTGTATTGTAGCTCCAATCCTTCCAAGCCCTCTGAGTCGCGGTTTACGAATCCGATGACTTGTCCAGCGAGCTGTCCCTGCGGATAGTACCTGTCAGGCTCGTAAAACATTCCCAAGCCTTCAAGGTTGAGCGCCTGGATCCGATCCGCTTCAGCGGGGGAAACCTGCCGCTTGATCCAGACAAAGGGTTTCTCCAACTGAAGCTTTTGCTTTACCTCGGCGAAGTCAAGACTCAGTATCCGAGCTAAACTCCGGCTCATCGCTTCGGCATCTTGGATGCGGCGAGGCCGGGCATAGACCGATCGAGATTCCAAACTCAACGCCAGCGGCTCACCGGCGCGATCCAGTACGGCGCCGCGCTTGGGCAGCACGATCCACTCTTTCAAGTGCTGCCGTTCGCCGAGCCGTTTGAAGCTTTCTCCTTGCCATATTTGGAGATGGACGGCGCGCCCGCCGACGATCGCCACCAAGGCAATGAACAAGATCTTCGCCAAGCCGAGCCGGAAACGAATCCCTTTATAAGACCGTCTCATGGGAGAACGACCACCTGGCCTTTCTCAGGCGCCACCAGTCCGAGGCGTTTGCGTGCCATGGCTTCCAAACGATCGGGCGATGTCAACGTCGCCAACTCCACCGTCAATTCCCGGCGCTCCTGTTCGAGCTGGCTCTCCAGCTTGCTCGTGGTCGACAGCGCATAGCCCATCCGGACCACCTGGAGCCTCACCCAGACATGCAGCAGAACGACTCCCACCAAACAGAGAGACAATGACAGCACGGCCCAATGATAGTGGCGCCGCTCGCCGCGGTCGATTCGGCGGGTTCGCGTTTCCGTTCGGGTTTTTACTCTTAGTCTAACGCCCTCTGCGGCTGGCATGATCCATCCTCTAGACTCTCTCCACCGCGCGCAACTTTGCAGAGCGCGCCCTGGGATTGGACTCAATTTCGCTCGCTGAAGGAACAATCGGTTTTCGCGTGAGCAGCGTGACCTTCCGGTTCCAACCGCAGTGACAGGTGGGCGTGCGCGGCGGACAGAGGCAATCCCGGCCCCACTTGCGAAAGGCCGTCTTCACCAAACGATCCTCGAGCGAATGGAACGAGATGATGACCATGCGGCCGTTGGGCTTCAACAGCTCGTATCCATCCGCTAAAAAAAGTTCCAGATGACGTAATTCCTGGTTCACCGCGATGCGCAATGCCTGAAAGGACTGCGTCGCCGGGTGATGCCCCTGAGCACGGCTTCCTTTGACCCGCTCGATCAATTGGGCAAGCTCCGCCGCGGTTTCTAGCGGCTTGGTCCGGCGCGCCTCCGCGATCCTCCAAGCGATGCGCCGCGCTTGGCGTTCCTCGCCGAAAGTCCTAAGGATCTTTTCCAATTCAGTTGCCGGAAACGAGTTGACGATTTGATAGGCGTCCAGCGATTGGCGGCGGTCCATGCGCATATCGAGCCTTGCCTGCGAATGAAAACTGAAGCCCCGTTCCTCGGATCGCAGCTGATGGGACGACGCGCCGAGATCCAAGATCACCCCGTGCACGGAATTCCAGCCGATCTCAGACAAGATTTCCCGGGCCGCCGAGAAACTCGACTGACGCAACGTCACGCGGTCCTGAAACCTTGCCAACCGCCGCCGAGCTTCAACCAACGCTTCGTCATCCCAGTCCAGTCCCAGGACTTGGCCATCCGGACTACTGTCAATCAGAATCTGTTCGCTATGGCCCGCTCCTCCCATCGTGCCGTCCAAAAAACGCTGGTGCGGCCCGGCATTCAGGAATTGCCCCACTTCCCGAGCCATGACCGGTACATGTTCGTACACCATTCAATGACTGGTCCCGTCGCCTTCCCAGTCGTCGTCAAAACTTGCGACCGCGTCCTCCAGTGACGTGTACTCTTCGAAGAAACGATCCATGCCCACTACCTTGAATATGTCTCGGAGGAACGGGCTCATGCCCGACAGCTTGAGGTCGCCGTTCAGGTTTCTTAGAAGTTTCAATCGCTCGAGCAAAACACCGATGCTCAGGTAATTGATGTGATCGACCGCTTTGAGGTTGAGAACGACCTTGATTCGTTCCTTCTCGATCAGTGAACCGATAGCGTTCTTGATGCGAATCATCTCACGAAAATCGATATCGCCGGTGACATCGAGCACCGATATGTCCTGGATAGGCTTTCGCGCTAACATTGATTCTTCTCCTTTCATCAAGCCCGTCGCACGCTCATTATCCGCCTTTGCTAGAGTCCCAGATCACCGAGAGAATCCGGATCCTGCATTAATTTCTCTTCCGCATCAGCGAAGATCTTTTTCCATGCCGTTTGGTCCCACACGCGAAACTTCTCGAGGGCCGAAACCAGGACCACATCGCGCTTGAGATCGGCGTATTTTCTGAGCGCCGGCGGAATCAGAATGCGCCCCTGTTTGTCCAACGCGCACTCGCACGCGCCGCCGAGATAAAAATTTTGAAACATGACCATGCGCCGTTCGAACTTCGGCTTTTTGCGAATCTCTTCCTCGAAGCGCAGCCACTCATCGATGGGATAAACGTCCAGGCAGCGCATTCCGTCCACGACAAAATTCGTGATGACGACCCTTTCGTCGCCTTTCCCGACCAAGACGTCGCGAAACTTCGACGGAACGCTCAAGCGGCCCTTACCATCGAGCGTATGTTCATAACTCCCACGAAACATAAATTTAGCCGCAACAATGGTACAAATGTGGGAAATAATCCCACTTTATCCCACTCAATGGCCACTTATAACTATCTAAGCTTGTGCTGTCAACAAAAATTTCATTATTTTTCGGGGTTATTTGGCCGGCTCTAACGGGCAACAATATCTTGAGGCCACCATTGAGACTACCCCAACATACAGACCACCCAAGATGTCGGGCTAATCTCTTCTATCCGCCGATTTAAGCCGGATTCCGCAGTTGAACACGAGCGAGGGGCGAACCTGGAGCGGCGAAGACACCCAGGTGTGCTGTTTCAAAGTCTTTTCCGCCGCTTGGCACAACGCCTTATTACTCTGACAAAATTCGCACAGCAGCGAGATTTGTCCCGAACTCAGGGGTAGAAAAGCATTGTCTTCGTTGCGCAAGGTTTGCCCCTCGTTCACGGCGTCACTTTTCCACTGCGGAATCCGGGATGAATCCCTCGTCGCACTGGAAAGAGATCACTTTTTGCCGGACCGACTGATTGGAATATGTTCGGCGAGAGTAGAGTGATTCGAGAGTGAGTGGGCTAAAGTGGATCGTTAAGCCGGATTCTGTCGTGACCCATAACGGAGTCACAGCGATCATTCATCTTGCCCCGTGATTGCTCACGAGGTCGAGCGACCTTACCCGAGGGTTGCGGGCGGACCACCCAGCCCTCCTATTTGGTCTTGCTCCAGGTGGGGTTTGCCAAGCGTCCACCATCACTGGCGGACCGGTGAGCTCTTACCTCGCCTTTTCAACCTTACCCCGTGAAACAAAGTTCCTCCCCTAACGCTCTGGGGAATCCGACCTGAATTTGCTCCTCAGCATTTAGAGGAGCCACAGGCACCTTATTTCACGGGGCGGTATGTTTTCTGTGGTACTTTCCCCCGATCACCCGGGGCCGCCGTTAGCGGCCACCCTGTCCTGTGGAGTCCGGACTTTCCTCTCTCCACCCGAGGCGGAGAGCGATCGCTTGATCTACTTTAGCCCACCGAATTACTCCTGACGGCGTCATCGATGCCCCGGTTGGCGAGCCGGTCGGCGAGCTTGTTTAATTCTCTCGGCACATGAAGAATACGATACCCGACAAAGCGACGCAACAATCCGACTGCGCGTTGATAGAGCACCTTCAGCTTTTCGTCTTTGACGCGATATTTGCCGTTCAATTGCCGAACCAACAACTGCGAATCACTCTGGACGCGAATTTTTTTCCTGCCCATTTGAACAAGCGCTTCGAGGCCCATCAACAATGCTTCATACTCGGCGACGTTGTTGGTTGCGTGCCCAATGTATCGGCTGAGTTCCTTTACAACCGCGCCAGTCTCGTCGCAGATCACCGCCCCGCAACCCGCTTCTCCCGGGTTGCCGCGTGCCGCGCCATCCACCATCAGAAGCCATTCTTTCTCAATGCCTGCCAAGCCCCTGCTCCGAGTCGACCGCTAGGCGGTCCTATTGTCGCAAGCGCCGCATGAACGGCGCATCGTTCCATTTAAAAGAACGCGACTGATGGATACCAACTCTGACAAGGAAAGAACTCGAACCTGTTTTACGCTAAAAAAATCGGTGTGAGATAGCGTCCAAAGAACATTCAAGCCGTCTTCTCATGTTCCACCGGCGGCCTACAGTAAAGAATGCGCTGACAACTGGGGCAAAGATGGACCTTGTCGCTCTTGATGATCTCGTTCCCCAACTGCGGCGGGATGTTCATATAACAGCCCTGGCAGATGCCGCCGGCGACTTCCACCACGGCGGTGCCGCCGCGGCGTGAGAATATCAATTCGTACCGGGAAATCAG
>Ga0326597_10005256_pt1 | contig 18002 bp, 15 predicted proteins | sample RVTome_12_FD_203789 | JGI IMG/M metagenome (GOLD analysis project Ga0326597, IMG submission 203789) | Soil microbial communities from uranium-contaminated site in the Upper Colorado River Basin, Wyoming, United States - RVT100D185 | ecosystem: Environmental > Terrestrial > Soil > Contaminated >... | reverse complement strand
CCGCCAGAATCGGCAGGATCGCCCGTTCGTCGCCAGGCGCGAGCAACGCGGCGGCGAGGCCGAGCCCGACCGGAATCGCACCGAAGACGAGATACGCGAGCCCGGCGAGGAAGCACGCACGGCGGGCGATCGCCGCCGAGCGGGAGGCAAAGATGCGCTGCATCAGATCCTGGCCCGGAAGGTTCCCCAGTGCGCCAGCGGCCAGGACGGCGAGCCATCCGAGCACCGACTCGACGCTGTCGTGTGGCACCAGCGTGAGACGATCGGCTGGCGTTTCTTCGAGGAGCCGCAGCCAGCCGGTCGTGACATCGCCCTGCCCGAGCGCCAGCAGCGCCGCCGCGGCGATCACCAGGAGCCCGGCCACGAGGATCGCAGCTTGCAGCGCGTCAGTCACCACCACCGACCACATGCCGCCGACGAGTGTGTAGCCCGTACCGACCGTCGCTACGATCAGGAGGCCCAGCGCCGGGTCGATTCCGAAGAGTAGCTCGAGCAGCAACGCGAGGGCGACGAACTGCGCCGCGATCCAACCGAAGTAGCCCGGCACCATGAGGAGGGCGCCGAGCGTCTCGGCGCGCGGTCCGAAGCGGACCCGATAGAAGTCGACGAGCGTGAGGAGCTTCATGCGCCACAGCGGCACCGCGAAGAAGGCCCCCGCGAGCAGCAGGCAGAACCCGGCGCCGATTGGATCGAGGGCTGCCGCCCGCAAGCCCTCTGTGCGCACCTCGTCGGTGGCGACGAGCAGTGTGCCCGCTCCGAACCAGGTCGCGAACAAGGTCGCCGCCGCCAGAGGAACGCCGAGTTGCCGGCCCGCAACGAGATAGTCCTCGCTCGTCGCGATTCGCCCGCGCACCCAGAACGCGAGCCCGAACAACAGGACCACGTTGACGATGAGCGCCACACCGACGATCGAAGAATTCACACCGGTCATGGTGTCTCCGTCCCTTGGCTCGAAAGAAGGCCCCGTATCGCGCGATCTACGCGAACTGTAGTATCCCAAAACTCCGTTGACCTATCGGCGGGCGCCGCGAGGGTGGTCGTGCAGGGGCGCGGTATGGGCCGCTGGGGCGGGGTCGGCCTGGTCACTGCTCCTGTCGTTGTCGGCGGAGCGCGGACGGGACTAGAATGCGAGCGTCACCGGCTCGCGCGAGATCAGCGTCTAGCCGCGGCTGTGTCCGGGGTGCTGCGGCAGCGTAAGTACGGGTCGTGGGTTCGAGCCGCCCGTCGGCAGGACACGCGAAACAGGCGGCACGCCGACAGGGAGAATGGTTCCGTGAGACAGTCTGCAGCGCGGCGATGGTTCGGACAGGCACTCGTGGCGCTGATGGCGCTGCTGGCAGCCGGCTGCACGGTGGTGGGGGGCGCTCAAGCGGACCCTGACGCCCGTCAGGCAGAGCCACAGGCGTTGCAGCAGCAACTGGCGGCAGCCGCTCCCGTGCAAGTCGTCCAGGCGGGTCAGCTCGCGCCGCCTCCCGTCAACGCCCCGCCCACGGGCTGGGACACGCCGGAGTCGGTGCGGAGCGGGTTGAAACTGTTTGCCACGTACGACTCGAGCGGCCCGGATGCCTGGGACGTCCGGGCGCACCCGCTGGTCTATTTCACGAGCGAGGGTGTGGGCTCGAACCCGAAGGGTGGCACCCGGATGTCGGGCGTCCAGGTGATTGACGCCTACGAAAAGAAGGTCATCGCGTCGGCGCTGTTCGACCTGGGCGAGGAGGTCACGGAGAATCCTCACAGCGCGGGCATCTCGCCGGACGGCAGATTTCTCTACATCGGGCAGTTGCAGCGCGTCGCGGCCACGGGCGAGACCCACAGCATCCTGCTCATCATCAACGCCAGGACCCTGAAGCTGGAGATGACGCTGGAAGGTCCCCGCGTCGACTGGTTCCATCACATCACCGGGTTCACGGATTGGCAGGGGCGCGATCGCGTGATCGTGGCCTTCGGCCGCACCTCGGGCGGCGGCCCCACCTTCCTCCTCGATCCCAAGGACAAGAATCGGGTCGCGAAGGCCATCACGATCGAAGACGTTGGCGACTACATGGGCCATCCGTATCCCACGGTCGACCCGACCGGCCGCTTCTTGTACAACTCCGTCTTCGCGGCCCCATGGCGCTCGAAGCATCACGACACCGGGGGGATCGCGAAGATCAACCTGGAGACCGGTGGGGTGGCCATGATTCCGTACGTCGGGGAGAACCCGATCGGGATGGCGCACACCTCGGACGGCAGGTTCACCTACGTCAATGATTCACACAGCAGTTTCGTCTACAAGATCGACAACGAAACTAACGAAGTCGTCGACAGCACCTCCGCAGGGGTGGTAGGGCCGTACGGCATCATTCTGAACTGGGACGAGTCCTTCCTCTACCCGATTGGCAAGGGTGAAGGGATGCGGGGTGGTAGCTTCGGTTCGGTGGTGGGGATGGTCGGTACGCAACCGTTCCAAGCGCCCCGCAACCTGATCCACACGATGCCGATCTGGCTCGGGGGGTCGGCCTCGAGCATCGATCACGGAATCCTGCATCCGGACCCCGACGTCAACGAGCTGTGGATCAGCAACATGAAGGGCTGGGAGACCATCGTCCTGGACCTCAATACCCACAAGCCGAAGGCCTACATTCCGACGCCGAACGGCGGCGACACGCATTCGGGCGGGTTCGTGCGGTACAGCGCCGATTGGACTGGCGAGTTGCTGGCCGACATGGGTGGTCCCAAGGGCGCGGTGCGCGAGATCATGCGACAGCGGGCTACGGCTCGCGCCCAGGCTGCGCCGGCCGGCCGAGGCGGTCGGGGTGCAGCGGGCCGTGGCGGCGGTGGCGCGGCGGCTGCGGCGGGCCCTGCGGCTGGCGGGACCGTCGCGGAGCGCGGGAAGGTCATCTTTGAGCAGACGGCCGGGGGCGTGGGATGCGCGAGCTGTCACGGAATGGACGGTGCGGGCAACGCCAACCTGAGTACTCCCGACATCCGGGGCGCGGACGAGGCGCGGGTCAGGTCTGCGCTCGCTGGCGTGAGCTTCATGAGCGGCATCAGACTCACGGATGCCGAACTCGCAGCGGTACTGGCACACCTGCAGACCCTGAACACGGTGCGGTGAACGGCGCTGTGAGGTGAAGCGGACGGACGGGCGCGATGAGCTCATCGCGCCACGCGCGTCTTGGTTCTCGGCGATAGTCCAAGCGGCAGCGCACCCGCGCGGAGTTCGAGGGCCAACATGGAGCGTCGGTGTACTACTGCTGGCCGGGCGCACCTTCGCACACCCCGCCGACGTGCGTTCTTCCGTCCAGTAGTCAGCCCCGCGCCAGAGAGCCCCGCCTCAAGATACGGCATCCGCCCCCGTGCCCACTCGCTGCGGATCACATGGCTGAGGACACGGAGAGCGTGATGACTTCGGTAGAATGCATCGTGAAAGGACCACGACCATGCTGATCAAGCAGTACTACTTGGGCTGTCTGGCGCACGCGTCTTACCTCATCGCTGATGAGCAGACCGGAGTCGCCGCTGTGGTCGATCCCCAGCGGGATATCGAGCAGTACCTGCGTGATGCCGAAGCGGGCGGATACTCCATTCAACACGTCTTTCTCACTCACTTCCATGCCGATTTTCTGGCCGGGCACATCGAGTTTCGCGATCAGGTCGGGGCGACGATCTATCTCGGCCGGCGAGGGGAATCGGAGTTTCAGACGACCAGGGTCAAGGATGGGGACCGGGTCGAGTTCGGCGATGTGCGCCTGGAAATACTGGAGACCCCTGGCCACACGCCCGAAGGTATTTCGATTCTGGTGTACGACCTGGTCAAGAGCGCCGAAAAACCACAGGCGGTGCTGACGGGCGACACGCTCTTCATCGGAGACGTGGGACGACCCGACCTGCTCGCATCGGTCGGCGTGACCGCCGACGAACTGGCCGACATGCTGTATGACTCCCTGACGAAAAAGCTTGTGACGCTGCCCGATGAGACGCTGGTGTACCCGGCACACGGCGCTGGCTCGATGTGCGGCAAGAATCTCAGCAAGGAGACAGTCTCCACGATCGGCGAGCAGAAGAAGTTCAACTACGCATTGCAGCCGATGAGCCGGGAGGAGTTCAAGCGAATCGTCACGGCCGAACAACCGGAGGTTCCAGGCTACTTCGTCTATGACGCCGTGCTGAATCGTCAGGAGCGGCCGAACCTTGCGAAATCACTCTCGGAATCGTTGAAGGCGCTTTCGCTGGAAGCGGTGCAGCAACTCAAAGACCAGGGCGCACAGATCCTTGATGTTCGTGACGCGATCGACTTCGAGGGAGCCCATCTAGCCGGTGCGATCAATGTCGGCATCCAGGGGAAGTACGCGACCTGGTGCGGCACCGTGCTCGACCACGAACACCCCATCGTCGTGATTGCCGAAGCCGGCAAGGAAGAGGAGGCGGTGATCCGCCTGGGGCGTATCGGCTTCGACAATGTCGCCGGTTACCTGCGGGGCGGCATGGACGCCCTTGGCGACCGGCCGGACCTGGTCTCGAAGGTGGAGCGCATCACGGCCGTGGCGTTGTCCGAGCAGCTGGCGACAACCGAGGCGCCGACCGTGGTCGATGTTCGGAGCGAGAAGGAGTGGGCCGCCGGCCATATCGCCGGCAGCGTGAATATCCCGCTGAATCACTTGCGCGCTCGCGTGATGGAGATCGTCGAGGATCGTCCTGTCGTCGTGCATTGCGAGGGGGGCTATCGTTCCGCCATCGCGGCGAGCATTCTCGGACAGGCGGGGCGACCTGACGTGCTCGACATGGTCGGTGGGTGCAACGCCTGGGTCGCCTCCAAATTGCCAGTGGAGACGACACCGACGATCGGTACGTGAGCCTGACGCCAACGCCCACACCTGTCCGCACAGGGAGGCCAGCGCGACTCCGCGCGCCGCTGACAAGCAGGCGATTTTCTCTGGGCGAGATGTCGGAATCGCTGGTCGGTTTTGCATTACCATGTCCACAATTTGCGCACGCTCCCAGCGGCCTGGCGGCCTCGGCCTGAGGGTTTCCATTCAGGAGGTCACGTCGATGAGAATGCCTCTCTTCATTCCGGCTGCAGGGCTCGTCGTGCTGGTAGCCGGCGCGCCGCTTGCGGCGCATCATTCCTTCGCCGCGGAGTTCGACGGCTCGAAGCCGGTGACGCTCAACGGAACTGTCACGAGGATGGAATGGACCAATCCCCACGCGTGGCTTCACGTTGATGTCAAGAGCCCAGACGGCAAGGTCGTCAGCTGGATGGTTGAGGGCGGCGCACCGAATGCGCTGCTTCGACGCGGCTGGAATAGGAATTCGGTCGCGCCGGGCACGGCAGTCGTTGTCCAGGGCTTTCGGGCCAGGGACGGTTCGAACAGAGCGAGCGGCGGCAATCTGACGCTGCCAGACGGGAAGAAGCTGTTCATAGGGTCGACCGACGCGGGCGCACCAGGCGGCGGTCAAGAGGCAGCGGGGAAGAAGTGAGGACGCGAATGGACATCCGGGCCGCCGCGGGGCGCCAGATGCGCAATCGGGGTTTCATGTCGCTGACGCTCACCGGGCTGGTCACGGCGGCGGCGCTTGTCGCGGTCGCCGGACAGGAGCAGAACGCTCCCGCGAACACAGCCGAGCCGGCGACGAACTGGCCGCCACCAAGAACTCCCGATGGCCAGCCGGACCTGCAGGGCATCTGGACCAACTACACCAGCACGCCGTTTGAAGTCCCGGACGAAAGCGACACGCCTGAGGTGTATTCCGGAGATCTGGATGGAACCGGCCGTGGCACCGGTCCTGCGGCCTTCCTGACCGACACGAGCGATCGGCAACTGACGAAAAGCAGGTCGCTGGTCGTGGATCCACCCAGCGGGCGCGTGCCGATCATGCCCTGGGCTGAGGAGCGACGAAACGACAAGCTCGCACACATTCAGGACGACTGGGTGAATCACACCCCGTGGGAACGGTGTATCACTCGCGGAGTCCCTGGGGGGCTGTTCCCTGCCGGCTACGGCTCGGGGTACCAGATCCTGCAGAGTCCCGGATACGTCGCGATCGTCTACGAGATGATCCACGAAGCACGCATCATTCCGCTCGACGGGCGCCCGCACGTCGGGTCGAGTGTCCGCTTGTGGAACGGCGATTCGAGAGGCCATTGGGAAGGCAACACCCTCGTCGTGGATATCACCGGTTACAACGACAAAGGCAGCGTCGCGACCAACGTCGCCACGCAGCGTGTTCGAGCGATTCCCCAGAGCGAGGCACTGCACGTCGTCGAGCGTTTCACGCGCGTCGATGAGAACACGATCGACTACGAGGTGGTCGTCGATGACCCCAAGGTCTTCACCTCTTCCTGGAAAGTGGCGATGCCCTTGCACCGGGAGCCGGACTACCAGCTCTTCGAGTACGCGTGTCACGAGGGGAACTACGCCGTCCCGAATACCCTCAGCGCCGGGCGCGCGCGCGACAAGGCCGCGCGGGGCGCCAGGACGCAGTAGTCCTCCCGAGGAGGTGTCATGCAGAACTGGCTGAAAGGCGCGGTCATCGCACTCGTATCCGCCGCCACGGCCCTCGCGATCTCGCAAATGATGCGAGGGCCGGTCGATGGGCTGGCGCTGGACATCAAGGTGTTGCGGACCGCGGACGGGAAACCGGATCTGAACGGCATCTGGCAGGCCGTCGGTTCGGCACACTGGAATCTGCTGGACCATCAGGCCCGCACGGGTCCGGTGCTTGAGCTTGGCGCCATCCTGGCGGTTCCGGCCGGCCTGAGCGTCGTCGAGGGCAACGAGATTCCGTATCAGCCGTGGGCCGTGGCAAGCCAGGAGGAGAACTTCGAGAACTGGCTGAGCAGAGATCCGGAGGTCAAGTGCTACCTCCCGGGGCTGCCACGCGCGACGTACATGCCGTATCCGTTTCAGATCCTGCAGACCGGCGACAACGACATCCTTATGGCGTACGAGTACGCCAGCGCCAGTCGCGTCATCAAGATGGGGGACGTGGAGCCGCCCCCCGTGGACACCTGGATGGGGCAGTCGGGCGGTCACTGGGAAGGAGACACGCTCGTCGTCGATGTCACGGGCTTCAACGACCAGACGTGGTTCGACCGCGCCGGTAACTTCCACAGCGAGGCACTCCACGTCGTCGAGCGATTCACGCCCGTGAGTCCTGACCTGCTCGACTATCAGGTCACGATCGAGGATCCGAAGGTGTTTACGCGCCCGTGGAAGATTCAGATGCCCCTCTATCGCAGACAGGACAAGGGCGCTCAGCTCTTGGAATTCAAGTGCGTCGAGTTCGTCGAAGAGATGATGTATGGGGACTTGCGCAAGAAGACAGGCGACGAGAAGCCGTTCAGTGCTGCGCGCCTGAGGTGGCCGTAGTGAAGGAGGGCCTCAGCAGTTCTGGGCGCTTCTATGTCGCCTCGACGATCGTCCGCCCTCCCTGTAGTTCACGCTCAGCGAGCCGGGTCGCCGCGGCCAATGCGGCGCTGTCGTCGCCGGCGAGGATGGCAACGGGGACTCGGCGGCGGAGGACGTCCTCCACGGTAATGGCCATCTCGTAGCGCGCGGCATGCACCACCTCGGCCATCACCAGCGGGCACGCGGGCGAGATCCGCGCGGCCAGAGCCTGCTCGGCGGCCAGTAGCGTGTGCAGCCGGTCCACGTTCCGCCCATGCCGAAGTGCGATTGAGTGCGCCGCTTCTGGATCGAGCCCCAGTTGCTTGCCTCGACCGGCGGCACCGTCGAGCCAGTCTGCGAAGACGCCGTCCGGTGCCCACGGAAACGGGTGTGAGGCCGTCGTCGATGAAGCGAGGGCCCGCCCGAGCCGACGCGCCACGACATCGACCGCCTGCGCCGCGTCCGCTCGCGCCGAGGTGAGTTTCCCTCCGAGCGAGAACATCAGGCCCCGCGTGGGTTCGCCCAGCTTCCACTCACGCGGCACGGCGCCTGGACTTTTCGCGGTCGACGAGACCATGGCGCGAACGCCCGAGAAACTCCCGACAATGTCCGACTCGCTCCACGGTTGATCGACCAGCGCCCGGCGGGTCTCCGCCAATAGATAGTCAATGTCTCGGTCCTCAACCCGTTCGCTGCCGGCGGGTCCGTCAAACGGCGTGTCTGTGGTGCCGAGGAGCGTTCGACCCAGCCACGGGATGAGAAAGATTGGGCGCCCATCCGATCGCGCGGTCAAGAGGACGGCGCGATCCGTGGGAAGCGCTGGAAGCACCAGGTGTACGCCCTTGGCCCGGCGGATACGCGGGGGCTCGGCCCCATTCCGGAACGGCGGTCCGGCGAGCCAGGGACCAGCGGTGGCCAGGGTCAGTCGCGCCCGGATTTCGAACCGCCGCCCAGTCAGACGGTCCTCCACCAGCGCGCCTTCGACGCGACCGGCGGATCGAAGCAAGTCCACCGCTTCCACATGGTTGGCGGCCACGGCGCCCGCACGGATGCTCCCGTCCACGATTTCGATGACGAATCGCGCGTCGTCGGTAACGGCATCGCCGTATTCGAATCCGCCGTTCAGGTCCCGCGCGGACAGGAAACCACACATGGCCGCCAGTTCGTCAGGATCGAGCCTGCGATGCGATGCCAAGGCCGATCCGCGCGGCGCCAGCCAGTCGTACAACGTCAGTCCGAGGCGAAGCTGGAACGCACTTCGGCGTCCTCGGCGATCGACGGGGAGCACGACGCGCAGCGGGCGTACCCGGTGAGGGCCCAGCCGCACGAGAAGTTCGCGTTCTGCAAGCGTCTTCCGAACGAGCCGGATCCATCCGTGCTCGAGATAGCGCAACCCACCGTGGATCAGCTTGGACGATGCGGACGACGTCCCCGCGCCCCAGTCTGTTCGCTCGATGAGCGCGACCGTGAGTCCGCGCCGCGCCGCGTCGTACGCCGCCCACGCGCCGTAGATCCCTCCGCCGACCACCAGCAGGTCGAAAGGGCTCGACGAGAGCGCGGAGAGGTTTCGAGTCATCGTCCAGCCGGCCTGCTGTCGCGCACGAGGGACGCAAGCTTCCCTGGATCGTTCGCCATGATGGCGTCGGTACCGGCTGCCATGGCGCGTTCGACCGTGCCGCGATGGTTACAGGTATAGCAAAGCACCGGCTTGCCCATCCGATGAGCCAGGTCGACGAACCGGGAGTGCAGCGTGCGAACGTCCACCGAGGCGGCGAAGAGCGGGGTCAGCACGTCGCGCATACGGGATTCCGATCTCGGCAGCCGCTCCAGATTTCTCACCGTCCGGATTCGCGGGGCGTATCGCCTGGCCACAGCCAGCACTTCCTCATCGAAGCAGAGTAACAGCACGCTCGATTCGAGCTTCCGCCGCCGAACGTCGTCGATGGTCCGTTCGGTCAGGCTGCGATGCCAGGCGGGATCGCGATCCCCCGGCCGCGCCTTGATTTCCAGAAGCAGCCAGGTCCGACCGCCCCAGCGGTCGAGAAGCTCGGACAGCGACAGAAGGCGCTCGCCGCGGAATCGCGGGGACTTCCACTCGCCCGCGTCGAGCCTCCGCAGCTCGCTCCATGGCAACGCAGAGACCCGGCGCCTTCCTCCACCTAGCTTCCCCACCGTGGCGTCGTGGTGGATCACGGGAACGCCGTCCGCGCTCATCTGAACGTCGAGCTCGATGCCATCGATGGGAGCCTCGAGCGCGGCGTCGAACGCGGCGGCGGTGTTCTCCGGCGCCTCTGCCGAGTTTCCGCGGTGGGCGATCACCCACGGCAGGGGCTCACCCGGTCGAATCGGGGGGCGTATGGGGTTGCCATTCATTGAGGCCGACCTCTCGGCCGGGGGACTGAGTCCGGCTTCGGTGCCGGAGCGAGTGTGAGCCGGGCACGCGCCGCGGCTGGCCCTACTCCGTGGCTTCGATCGACTCGACCTGGATGGTCTTGGTTCCTGTGTCCAGGGTGCCGACGACGGTCACCTTCTGTCCGGCGAACGTGTCCGGCGTCGTCTGGTCGCTCAGCATGTAGATAGTCTTGCCGTCTTCCAGTACGTACGAGGCGCCATGGGCAATGACGCACGCCCACGTGCACTCGGCGTCCGTGGGTCCCATCTGCATCTGCGCATGACCGACGCCGGCGCACATGTCATCGGTGATCGTGCCGGTGAACGTCTGCCTGTCCTGGCCGGCGGAGAGCGAGATGACCGCGAGCAGGACGACGCTGAGGTGTTTCATGAGGCCCCCGGTGAAGACGAGGGCGGCGAGCGACGCCGCCCTCCGGTGACTCCGACCGCGCTTACTCTCCTGGGGTCATGAGGTGGGCGGTCAACGTGCCCGCGTTCATGATCCAGACACCGCCACTCTCCCCGTTGTCGGGCAGCCCGAGCGACGCGGCAGTGGCGCCCGGTACGGCGATCGTGAAGTGCGTGCGCGCGGCCGCCTGGCTGTCCCCCATCAAGTGGTACCAGACGGACCCGAACATCGGCTTCGCGCGGGTGCCATCCTTGTCGGCCGCGTCGATCGCCGCCTGCCGCGTGGGTCGGTCAGGCTCGGATTCGAACTTCATGTTCTGGGCGGCGCGTGGCAGGTTGCTGAGGTGGGTGCACTCGGTCGAGAACACCCGCTGTCCGGGCAGTCCGGACTTGTCGAAGCAGACGATCTGGCTGGTCCCCTTCCTCAGCGTGTCGTAACTCCAGTCGGCGGGCTTCCATTTGATGACCGTCGCCTGGTCACGAAGTCGGTCCGGCGCAGCGGTCAGGGCCTTGTCGACGTCGGCCTGCGAGGCCCCGGGCTCGAGCGGCGGCGGTGGCGGCGGTGCGCCGCCGCCCTGCGCCATGAGACTTGTTGAAATCGCCAGTACTCCGAGAACAATCAGGACGATACGTTTCATGAGTCACCTCCATAACTTCGTGATCGCGAGAGGCCGAGTATACCGTGTTGCCTGGCCGCTGAGGTGGGACCGTCGAAGCCGGCGGGCACTCGCTGTCCTGACGGCCCTGGCCGCATTTCTGCTCATCGAGGACCGGCGGTCGACAGCCTCAGCCGCAGGGTTCCTGGCGCGTTCGTCCTGAATGGGTCGATCGGTCATGGCCCTCGTCCGTGTTGCGCGAACAGAGCTGGTGTGCAGAGGAAATGGGCCGTTGGAGCGGCCCGGCGCGGTCAGTCTCCTGTTCGTTGTCGGCGGAGCACGGAGGGGACTAGAATGCGAGCGTCACCGCTTCGCGCGAGATCAGCGCCCAGCCGCGGCGGCTGTGTCCGGGGTGCGCGGCAGCGTGAGGACGGGTCGTGGGTGCGGGACGCCGGTCGGCAGGACACGCGAAACGGGCGGTACGCCTACAGGGAGAATGGTTCCGTGAGACAGTCTGCAGTGCAGCGATGGTTCGGACAGGCACTCGTGGCGCTGCTGGCGCTGCTGGCCGCCGCGTGTACGGTAGTGGGGGGCGCTCAGGCGGACTCCAACGCTGTCGAGTCAGAGATAGCGGCGTTGCAGCAGCAACTGGCGGCCAGGGCTCCCGTGCAAGTCGTCCAGGCGGGTCAGCTCGCGCCGCCTCCCGTCAACGCCCCGCCCACGGGCTGGGACACGCCGGAGTCGGTGCGGAGCGGGTTGAAACTGTTTGCCACGTACGACTCGAGCGGCCCGGATGCCTGGGACGTCCAGGCGCACCCGCTGGTCTATTTCACGAGCGAGGGTGTGGGCTCAAACCCGAAGGGCGGCACGCCGATGCCTGGCGTCCAGGTGATTGATGCCTACGAAAAGAAGGTCATCGCGTCGGCGCTGTTCGATCTGGGCGAGGAGGTCACGCAGAATCCGCACAGCGCGGGCATCTCGCCGGACGGGAGATTTCTCTACATCGGGCAGTTGCAGCGCGTCGCGGCCACGGGCAAGAGTCGGAGCCTCCTGCTCATCATCAACGCCCGGACCCTGAAGCTGGAGATGACGCTGGAAGGTCCCCGCGTCGACTGGTTCCACCACATCACCGGGTTCACGGATTGGCAGGGGCGCGACCGCGTGATCGTGGCCTTCGGACGCAACGCCGGCGGCGGCCCCACCTTTCTCCTCGATCCCAAGGACAAGAACCGCGTCGCGAAGGCCATCACGATTGCAGACGTTGGCGACTACATGGGCCATCCGTATCCCACGGTCGACCCGACCGGCCGCTTCTTGTACAACTCGGTCTTCGCGGCCCCGTGGCGCACGAAGCAGCACGACACCGCGGGGATTGCCAAGATCAACCTGGAGACCGGCGGGGTGGCCATCATTCCGTACGTCGGGGACAACCCGATCGGGATGGCGCACACCTCGGACGGCAGGTTCACCTACGTCAATGACGCACACAGCAGCTTTATCTACAAGATCGACAACGAAACCAACGAGGTTGTTGATACGTCCTCCGCAGGGGTAGCCGGGCCGTACGGTCTCACCATGAACTGGGACGAGTCCATGCTCTACCCGATCGGCAAGGGCGAAGGGACGCACAACAACGGTTCGGTGGTGGGGCTCGTTGGCACGGCACCGTTCCAGGTGCCCAGCAACCTCCTCCCGGACAATCCGGTCTGGCTCGGGGGGTCGGCCTCGAGTGTCGATCATGGAATCCTGCACCCGGACCCTGCCGTCAACGAACTCTGGGTCAGTAACATGAACGGCTGGGAGACCATCGTCGTGGACCTCAACACCAACAAGGCGAAGGCCTACATACCGACGCCGAACGGCGGCGACACGCATTCGGGCGGGTTCGTGCGGTACAACGCTGATTGGACTGGCGAGCTGCTGGCCGACATGGGTGGTCCCAAGAAGGAGATGGTGGACATCATGCGCCAGCGGGCCGCGGCTCGCGCCCAGGCGGCGCCGGCGGGTCGAGGTGGTCGTGGTGCGGCGGGAGCGGGCCGTGGTGGTGCTCGCGGCGGCGGCGCAGCGGCGGCGAGCCCTGCTGGTGGCGGTACCCTCGCGGAGCGCGGGAAGGTCATCTTTGAGCAGACGGCCGGCGGGGTGGGCTGCGCCAGCTGTCACGGAATGAATGGTGCGGGTGACGCCAACCTGGGTACTCCCGACATCCGAGGAGCGGACGAGGCGCGGGTCAGGACTGCGCTCGCGGGCGTGAGCTTCATGAGCGGCATCAGACTCACGGATGCCGAGCTCGCGGCGGTGCTGGTGCACCTGCGGACCCTGAATACGGTGCCGTGAACGGTGCCGTGAGGTGAAGCGGACCGAGGCCAGGATAGAAGGTATAGAGGTCGACATCATCGTGCGACGCAAGTCCGGATCGGCAACGATGCCGCGGACGGCAACGCACCCGCCCGCAGCCCGGCGCCAGGCACGGTGGGTCGTGCTGACGCACCTGGTCGTGGCCGGGATCGGGGTTTTCGTCCCGCACGCGGCCGGCGTGGTGGCAGCGCAGGTGACCCCGCCGGAGAGCGAGGGGCATGCCCATCCCGGCGGACCGGGGCACGACGGCTTCGTGGGCTCCGACATTCGCTACTTTCTTCTCAACGTGGAGATCTCGGACGCCGGCATACAGCCGTCCACTGTCTTCATCCCCGCCGGGCGCCCGGTGCAGCTTGTGCTGCGCGGCCGGGACAGGACCGAACATCACTACAGGGTCGTGGGGCTCGTACCCGATGATCTTTCGTGGGTAGCGGCCCCTCCGAACGCGATGGCGGAAGACGAGTCGGATGACGATCACGCCCACCACAACAGCACGTTTGTTCAATCGCGAGACGCGTCTCCCTCAGGCATACGTCCGACTGGTGACGAGGTGCACGCGTATGTCTCACCAGCGGAAACCGCGGATGTGGTGCTCTTCAGCACCACGCAGGTCGGGACGTTTGTCGTGCGCTGCGATCTCCATGCCGAGGATATTGGCAAGCTGGTCGTCTTCGATGGAGCGACGCACCCGACGGCGTCCGGGACCGAGCTGAGCGTCGCGCGGGAGAACGGGCTGAGCATTGGCATTGCGCCGGGCAACGCGCTGCGCCGCGCAGGAGCGACCCCGTCGAGCCTTGGAGCGGGGAACCCACTGAGCGTCGAGCTGAGCAGAGACCTGGGATCGGTGGCGTATCCGGGGGCATCGCGCGTGCGCGTGCAGGCGACCTACGCTTCCCCGGAGTACGAAGCGCAGATTCTGGGCGGGTCGGCAGGCATGGCGAAACTGGAGCCGGACCGCTACGTCGCCGTCCTGCTCACGGAGGGCGTCCCGACGGGCGATCTGCCCGGTACCGTGGCACCGCCTGACCTGTACCTCAGCGGAACCCCGCTACGGTTGATCGACTCGCAGGTGACGACCGATCTACCCAAGCAGCGGACCACGCTCTACCGGTTCGCTCGTGACGGCGCGTCTGGAACGGGAGATCAGGTCATGACTCTGCGTCTGTCCTCGGGGCAGGAGGCTACCTGGGACCTCTCTTCGTCCCGCGCTGGCGTCTGGAACTGGGCCGTCCCGGCCATCTTCGCTGGCGGTCTGGGTCTCTTTGGGTGGCTGGTCTGGACGATGGCAGGCGGCAGCGTGCGAAAGGTCACAACGAGCTGATTACTGCCGCCGCCAGCCGCGCCGGGCGGACGTGTCGGACGGGACCTCAGGGAACCGTCAGGAACAGAGCAGCGGCGAACGCCACGATAAATAGGAGCCCAGCGGGAATCTTCAGCAACTCAAAGTCCCAATCTAGATCAAGCATATCCACTCCATTGTAATTGAGGTCTTGTGGGAGTTGGGACTCGTTTGGAGTTGGCGCTACAGTCAGGACATCCCATTGACTAGATTGAATCGGGCGCTATGCGCTCACTCGCGGTGCACACGATGACCACTCTGCAGAGACGGTTTACCAGCTGGGCTCCCGAGTTGCTGAGTCTCTTGAGGATGGTTGTCGCCTACCTCTTCATTGCGCATGGAACTCAGAAACTGTTTGGCTATCCGCCTCCCCGTGGGGGATTCGACGGATTCGAGTTATTGGCGTGGCCCGGACTGACCGGATTACTCGAAACCTTTGGTGGACTGGCAGTCCTCCTGGGCATTTTCACGATACCCATCGCTTTTATCCTATCGTGTGAAATGGCCCTTGTGTATCTCCTCAACCACGCCAGTGGGGGCTTCTGGCCAGGATTCAATGGCGGCGATCTGTGGTTTTTCTATTGTTTCGCCTTCCTGTATCTCGCCGCCGCCGGAGGAGGCCCGTGGAGCCTGGATGCGGCGTTGCGAGGGAAGGCGAAGCCTTCCGGCTTTCTGGCTCCTTGGGAACCGCAGCTACGAAGTGTGTTCAGGATCGCGACTCTGTTCGTCTTCATTCCTCATGGTACCGAAGAGATCATCGGCTGGCCGTGGCCGGCCGGTGAAGAGCCGTTCGAAGGCCCCGACTTCTCTACGTTAAGGGGATATGCTCACCTCACTGAGACCATCCTTGGGCCGCTCGTCTTCTTGGGGTTATTTACACGGCCGCTCGCGTTTCTTTTTTCTGGCCAGATGGCCTTTGCATACTTCCTCAGCCATCAGCCCCGGACCTTCTGGCCGATACTCAATCTTGGCGAAGATGCCATTTATTTCTGCTTTTCATTTCTGTATCTGGCTGCCGTGGGTGGTGGGCCTTGGGCCCTCGACCGGCTGCGAAAAGATTCGAAGGCTGCTGCCCAGTAGTAGCGGTTCGAACCAGGAGCCCAGCCCAGTGCAACCCGGCTTTGGGCTCCATCACACCAGGCAACGAGGCGCGCGTCAGCCGCTCTCCTCTCATACCGCCTATCGGCAGGATTGAAGACAGGGAGGCACCGATGAAGCGATTGTGTTTGATTGTCAGTCTTGTGGCTGCTGTTGTTTTTCCGGTTCGCGTATCTTGGGCACAACAGCTGGCACCGGCCAACGCGATGGGCGTAAGGATGTGTCACCTGCATTTGAGCGCTACGGATCCAGATGCCAGTCGGGAGTTCTGGCTCATGGTGGGTGGCACGCTCACAACGCACGGCCCTGCGGCGCCGTTGGTCATAATTCCGGGGGTGATCATTGCCGTCTCGAATCGCGCGCCGACCGGAACCAACGACGGCTCCATCGTGGATCATGTTGGATTCGTGGCGCGGAATGGCTTGGAACTCTTGAGGACGCTTCAGGCCGCGAGCGTGACGGTCACGATGGATATGATCTCCCACGGCGGCTCCTTCTATAGCCCCGAAGGCTTGAGGGTCGAGATCAGGGAGGATCCTTCGCTTGCGACCCCGATCGCTTTCGATTACGTACAACTTCGCGTAGCCGAACCGGCCACCGTGTCCGCCATGCAGGCCTGGTATGTCACAACGTTTGGCGCTCAGACAGGCGTAGCGGTAGACGGTACGCCGACCGCGACGATACCGGGAGGGGTCCTGCGCTTCACGGAAGCCGACTCCGCGGCGAGTCCCGTGGGACGAGCGCTCGACCACTTTGGCTTTGAGATCAGGAACCTCGAGGCATTCTGCATGCAGACGAATGGGTACGGAGGGGCGAAGCCGAACTGCGCATATCGCTACGACGAGGGAGACAAAGCTGGGATCACGCGCATATCGGATCCGTGGGGCCTTTCGATCGAATTGAACGAGGGCTATGAATTCGGCGTCTACCCCTGATCTGGAAGGATTCCCATGAGTGATCAGAAACGTCTCCGTGTGCACGCAGCCGTGGTGATGGCCGTTGCGTGCGCCTCAGGGCTGTACGTCGCGGTGGGCGCCCAGGGGGAAAGCGCCCCGCGCTACAAGTTTGATCCTGAGTGGCCGAAGCCGTTGCCGAACAAGTGGAAGATCGGCGGCGTCATCGGGCTGGGGATGGACCAGGACGACAACGTCTGGGTGTATCAGAGGCCGACCGACCTGACGAACCTCGAACTCGAGGCGGAGCTCGGCGTGTCGGACTGCTGCGTGCGCGCGCCGTCGATGATCCACATCGACAGGAACGGGAACGTCATCGGTTCCTTCGACGCGCCGCAGGGGCACGGCATGGATGTCGATGACAAGGGGTTCGCGTATCTCGGGCAGGACACCGTCCGGAAGTACGATACGCGGACCGGGAAGCTCGTTGGTGAGATCGCGCGCACACCCGAGCGCCTAGGCGGCGTCCCGAACCAGCCCGCCAGTATCCCGCAGCGCGTCCCCGGGCGGGGCGGTCCTGCGCCCGTCACGAGGTTCCTGCAGCCGCCCGCCGTTGTTGCCGCCAGCGCACAGGAGACAGCCGCGAAGGAGATGGCCGCCGTCCACAACAAGTACCCGCCGTCCACGCCCATGATCGTCGGCACCATCGAGGAAATCCGCGTAGACGAGGCGCACAACGAGATCTACGTAACCGACAACTACCTCGGTGGCCGCGTCCTGGTCTTCGATCTTGGCACGCTGGCGTTCAAGCGTGGGTGGGGCGCCTACGGCCATGAACTGGCCGACATCTCGCTCAACGACGCCGACCACGACTGGGTCGGCAGCACGCCCCCGAAGGAGTTTCAGTCGCACCTGACCGTGAACGTCTCCAGGGACGGGCTCGTGTATGCCACCGACCTCGCGACGGATCGGATTCACGTGACGACCAGGGAGGGCACGTTCATCAAGGAGTTCGTCTTCTCACCGCCGGGGACCAAACGCGGAGAGACGGGGAGCCGCGGCGTCGCCGGCTCGGTGACGTGTTCCGCGGACAGGGAGCAGAAGTACCTCTACGTGTCCGACATGAAGAACAACACGATCTGGTTCGTGAACCGTGCTGACGGCACGGTCGTCGGCCGTTACGGGAGCATGGGGGACAACGGCGGTCAGGTCTTCGGCCTGGAGCTGGCCGTCACCGACTCACGCGGCAACATCTACACGGGCGAGGTGTTCTCCGGCGAGCGCGTGCAGCGGCTCGTGCCCGCCGACAGCCCGCGCGGCAAGCTCCTCGAGCAGTTGTCGAAGCTGCCGTAGCCCGTCAGCACGGAGACGGCGGAGGTGTGTCGGCTTCGGCGCCCCTGAGCTCTTTCTTTCCTGGCGCGAAAGAGGGGACTCGAACCCCTGCGGTACTGCTATCGCCAGCCCCTCTAAGCTTCGATTGAGGGAGCGGACCAAGGGAGAACATGAGCATGGAATTTCGCACACTTGGGCGGACCGGCTTGCAGGTCAGCCT
>Ga0326597_10005255_pt1 | contig 18004 bp, 10 predicted proteins | sample RVTome_12_FD_203789 | JGI IMG/M metagenome (GOLD analysis project Ga0326597, IMG submission 203789) | Soil microbial communities from uranium-contaminated site in the Upper Colorado River Basin, Wyoming, United States - RVT100D185 | ecosystem: Environmental > Terrestrial > Soil > Contaminated >... | reverse complement strand
ACCGCAATAGTTCTGCATTCATACCCATTGCGAAGGCCATCTCGGACGCATGCCGGAGAATGCTTCGATGCGCGACGCGCATTGAGAGCGATTTCACTTCGTTGGATATGAATGCACTTTTAAGCAGCTACGCGTCCGGGAAAATCGATTTTAACGATCAGGTAATTGCAAAGCCGTGCAATCAACATGGGCTTACCGTTGTGACCCACGACGCTGACCTCAGAGGATTAACTTTGAATCTTCTCACGGAAAAGCACGCCTGCTGAACTAAAAAACGATGCTGATCGTGTTTCGCGTTTAAACACCATGGCCAAAGCCAAAACTATCTACGCGTGTCAGAGCTGCGGCTATCAGTCGGCCAAGTGGATGGGTAAATGCCCCGACTGCAGCCAGTGGAACACTTTTGCCGAGGAACGCTTCGAGAAAGCCAACTCGCCGCGCAGCGAACTGAGTTTGGGCAGCAAAGAGGAGCCAGCACCCATTCACGAAATCAATACGGCGGAAGAAGGCCGTGTCCAGTGCGGCATCGGCGAGTTCGACCGTGTGCTCGGCGGCGGTTTGGTGCCTGGATCGGTGATATTAATCGGCGGCGATCCCGGCATCGGCAAATCGACGCTGATACTGCAAGCCGTCGCCGCCGTCAGTCAAAAAGACATTACCTGTCTTTATGTCTCCGGCGAAGAATCCCAGCGGCAGATTAAAATGCGCGCCGAACGACTCGGCATCGCGGCGTCCAATCTGCTGGTGTTGAGCGAGACCTCGCTGGAACGGATTCTCGACCACGTCAAAAAAATCAAGCCGGGGCTGCTGGTGATCGACTCCGTCCAAACCCTATTCTCCTCGGTCATCCCATCGGCGCCGGGCAGCATCGCCCAAGTGCGGGAAACTTCCGGTTCGATCATCGTGCTGGCAAAAAAAACCGGGCTGACGACGTTCTTAATCGGCCATGTCACCAAAGACGGCGCCATCGCCGGGCCGCGCTTGCTCGAACATATGGTCGACACGGTGCTCTATTTCGAAGGCGAGCGCGGCCATAGTTTTAGGATTCTCCGCGCGGTGAAAAACCGCTTTGGCTCGACCAACGAGATCGGCGTGTTCGAAATGAAGGAAGCGGGTCTTGCCGAAGTGACCAATCCTTCGGAAATATTTCTCATGGAACGGCCGCTCCAAGTGCCCGGCTCGGCGGTTGTCTGCAGCATGGAAGGCACACGGCCGATCCTAGTCGAATTGCAAGCTCTGGTCAGCCGGTCGTTTCTTGCCGTGCCGCGGCGCACCACCATCGGCGTCGACCACAACCGAGTCGCCCTGCTGGTCGCCGTCCTGGAAAAAAAGATGGGCGCCAAACTTTTCGATCAAGATATCTTCGTCAACGTCGCCGGCGGCGTTGACGTCGACGAACCGGCGGTCGACCTCGGCATAGTCGTCGCCATCGCATCGAGCGCCCGCGAAGAAGTGCTCGACGGGAAAACAGTCTTCTTTGGCGAAGTCGGCCTAGCCGGCGAAATCCGCGGCATCTCCCAAGCCGAAGCGCGCGTCAAGGAAGCCGGCAAGTTGGGCTTTGAACGCTGTATCCTGCCAACCAGCAACTACGTTCAACTGAAGCACATCAAACACCCTAAGCTCGTCGGCGTCGGCTCGCTTAACGAGTGCTGGAAGTTGCTCTTCTGAGTCGCTACGCGTCCGTTTAACGTTCAAAAGTTCAAGGTTCAACGTCGAAATTATACCGATCTCCGTTCAAGACCCTCGCAACACCTTGAACTTTGAACTGCTGTTTGGGTTCTTGCATCGCAGCAAACTGTCCGTTATCAATATAAGCGCTCGCCAAACTCGCGTGCCGGAGTGGTGGAATGGCAGACGCGCCGGACTCAAAATCCGGTAGGGGCAACCCTGTGCGGGTTCAAGTCCCGCCTCCGGCACCAAATCAATCTCAATCCGCCTGGTTGCTTTCGATCGGACGGAACCCCGTCACGGCTAACAAAGTTGCGTAAACCCGCATCGTGGGATCAAGGAAATTCCGTGATCCCAAAACCTCCGGTCATCGAATCAATCTTTAGCGCCGGACCGCGGAGCGTTGTACCATTGCCGGAAGCACCGTTTTCGCCTCATTGGTGTAAGAGGCAGGGTGCGAAACCCGCTGTCGCCCAGCAACGGCCTCCTCCAAACACGACTTTAGCTTTCGTGCTAATTCCCGCGCACCGGCTTCTTCTATCATCGTCAGATGAGTGCCGGGAATTTCATGAACCAACAGTTGGTGATCGGTCATCGATTGCCATTTTTCAATATGCTTGGCAGCTTGTGCGGCTCTAAAATAATCGACCCTCCCGCTGTAAGGCTGCGGCCGATAACGGCGTTGTGCCTTGGCATATTGGTGGCGAAAGACGATCTCGTCCACATAAAAAGTCCGCAATTCAACCGGTAGCCTTTTGTTGATTAAATGGTAGCCGTAACATTGCATTGCTTTTCGCCGCCATTGCGCCCATACATTGACGGCGTGAAATAATTGATCGACCCGAGCATAGGCTACAGGCCCTAAAAGCATCGAGCAACATCTTTCGATGCTATCACGGAGGCGCCAGCGCCTCGGAATGGCCGGTGCGGGAAAAACCGTGTCGATTAGACCTAGAAACCCAACCTCGTGCCCGTCCTTGCGCATCAATTGAGCGAGCTCGTAAGCGATCAAGCCGCCAATCGAATGGCCAGCCAGATAATAAGGGCCCCTAGGTTGAATCTTGTAAATTTCTTTCAAATGAGCACTGGCCTGATCTTCAACTTTACTGCCCCGAACTCTACGACCGCTAAAATGTTGGCCGAGGCCGTAAAAAGGCCAATTGGAGCCGAGGTGGCGCGCAATCTGACGATAGGCCGCGTAACCATGCACGCAGAACAGCGCTGGCATCGACCCGTTTGGTTGCACGGCGATGACGGGCGAAGCATAGTCTTGGGCGTCCGGACGGAGTTCGCATGCCAAGCGCGCGATGGTCGGATATTTGAAAACCAGCGCGATCGGAACATTACAATCCAGCCGTTTTTCCATCGCGGCGACTAATCGAACGGCGATAAGCGAATGGCCCCCCAGGTCAAAAAAATTGTCGTTCACGCCAACTCGATCGACCTTTAATATTTCAGACCAGATCTTGGCTAACAGAATCTCGGTAGCGTCACGCGGTGCCTGGTAGTCGTCGTCATCATCAACACGGCGCCGCATTGATGTCGGAGCCGGCAACGCCTTGTGGTCGACCTTGCCATTGGCGGTAAGCGGCAACGCATCAAGAAAGACAAAGGAAGCCGGCACCATGTATGCTGGGAGTTTTTCTTGCAAAGATAGGCGCAAGAGATCGCCTCTACTAGACACACCAGGCGCGGCAACGACGTAAGCAATTAAACGTTTTTCACTAAGCAAATATTCGTGGGCCACCACCACGCATTCACGCACCATTGACTGTTGCTTCAAAACCGCCTCGATCTCACCCAACTCAATGCGGTATCCGTGGATTTTCACCTGATTGTCAATGCGACCGACAAACTCAATGTTACCGTCAGGCAAGTACCGTCCGAGATCTCCGGTTCGGTAAAGCTTGGCTTCCGGTTCACCGCGGAACGGATTGACAACAAATTTTGCCGCCGTCAGTTCCGAACGACTCAGATAGCCGCGGGCGACGCCTGGGCCACCTATGTAAATCTCTCCCGGGATGCCAATCGGAACCGGATTCATGTGGCCATCGAGAATGTAAATTTCCGTGTTTGCAGTGGGCCGGCCAATGGGCACCGTCACGGCATCCGGGGCAACGGCTTTGACCCGATAAGATGAGGCAAACGTCGTTGTTTCAGTTGGGCCGTAGACATGGATTAGGCGTTTGGGCGGGCCATAGATTAACAAATCTCTAACTCTTTGCGGGTCCGCGGCTTCACCGCCAAAGAGCAAGTGCTGTAACTTGCCAAGCGCGCCGGGTATTTGCTCCACCATCTGATTGAACAGTGCAGTGGTTAGAAAGAGCGTGGTGACACCCTGTTTTTCGATCGCCGTCGACAAAGACCGGGGCGAAAGCAACCTATTTTTGGTCATCAACACTAACCGCGCACCGTTTAACAGAGCACCCCAAATCTCGAACGTAGCGGCATCGAATGATACATTGGACGCCTGAGCCACAACGTCAGCTGAAGTCAGTTCGACGTAGTTCGTGTTCAACACCAACCGATTCACCGCCCGCTGCGTTACGGCGACTCCTTTAGGCTCTCCCGTCGATCCCGAAGTGTAGATCACATACGCAAGATCGTCGGATGCACCTGCGGTCGGTAAATTAGCGTCGCTCTGCTGTGCGATTCTTTCCCAGCCAGCATCCAGTGCGACAAACTTGACCTTGGATTCGGTGAACATACTGACGAACTGCCGCTGCGTGATCAAAACCGGCGCACCGCTGTCTTGCAGCATGAAAGTCAGCCTCTCTTTGGGATAGCTCGGGTCTAGGGGCAAATAGGCGCCTCCGGCTTTGATAATGGCGAGTAAGCCGATAACCATCTCCGCCGACCGTTCTAGGCAAATACCCACCAGTACGTCGGGACCAACACCGAGTGTTTTCATATGATGAGCGAGCCGATTGGCGCGCCTGTTCAACTCGCGGTAAGTCAGCTGTTGGTCTTCATAAACGATTGCCGTCGCATCCGGAGTACGCTCGACCTGCTCCTCGAATAACCGATGAAGACATTTGGCCGAAGGATAATCCCGCTCGGTGTTGTTCCAGTCAACCAAGATCTGACGCCGCTCCTCCGCGCTGAATATCGGCAAATCTGAGATTCGCCGATCCGGATCTGCCACGATGGCTTCGAGAAGCCTTTCAAAGTGATCGAAAATCCGGCCGATGGTCGCTGCTTCAAAGAGGTCCGCACGATAAGTGATGCGCAGCCGCGACTCGCCTTCGCCTTCGACAAAAGCGGCAAAAAGATCGAATTTGGCGGCAGAAGACTCAATCTCAACAGGGGTCACCGTCAGTCCCGGCATTTCCAATTTCGTCTGCGGCACGTTCTGCACCGCGAAGGCGATCTGAAACAATGGCGTCTGGGATTGATTACGCCCGGGATTGAGCTCCTCCACGAGCTTCTCAAAGGGTATGTCTTGGTGCTCATAGGCTTGCAGTGCGGTTTCGCGCACACGCGCCAACAGTTCTTTAAACCTCGGGTTGCCAGAGAGCTGGGTTCGAAGCACCAGCATGTTAACGAAAAAGCCAATCAACCCTTCCGTCTCGGGATGCGTCCGACCGGCGATCGGTGAGCCGACAACGACGTCCTCCTGTCCCGTGTAGCGCTGCAATAAGATTTGGAAAGCAGCCAGCAGCGTCATGAACAATGTTGCGCCTTCTTGAGTGCCCAAAAGCCTCAATTGATCGATTAGAGTCCTGGACGGCGTAAAAAATTGTCTTGCGCCACGCTTACTCGACGAGCCGCTGCGGGGCCTGTCGGTCGGCAGTTCGAGGACTGGTAGATTTTGCAACTGCCTTTTCCAGTAGCCGAGCTGCTTTTCCAAGACTCTGCCTTGCAACCATGCTCGTTGCCACGCTGCATAGTCGGCGTACTGAATTGGCAGTTCGGAAAGCGGACTCGTTTGCCCTTCGGCAAACGAAGCGTAAAGAGCCTTGAGCTCGCGCGAGAAAACCCCACTCGACCAACCATCGGACGCGATATGATGTCGTACTTCCACAAGCACATGACAACTCGGGGACAGCCGGATTAGTGCCAACCGCAGCGGCATCTCGTGGCTAAGATCGAAGGGGCGCTCACTAAGTGCCGCGGCAAGTCGCTGTACTTCTCCTTCCCGTTGGTCCTCCGCGATTCCACAGAGGTCGATGACGGGCAGGTCGCATTCATTGGCTCTACCGATTCGCTGCACCGGCCCGCCGCCATCAGTCATCGCATAAGTCGTGCGCAGGACTTCATGCCGTTCGACAATGGCATTAAACGACGCGCGCAGCGCAGACACATTCAGCGGACCATCCAAACGGAGCGCCGATTTTTCGTTATAGGCATTACTTTCGGGCTCAAATTGATTGAGAAACCACAACCGCTGCTGCGCGAACGACAGCGGCGCCGAGTCCTTAACCGCCCGGCGCGGAATGGTCACCTTTGCGGCATGAGCGACATGATTCTGTTTGAGTTTTAGCTCAAGCAAAGCACGCTTTGCCGGCGACAGAGTCGCCAGCCGCTCGGACAGATTGCTATTGTCCATTGGGTCTCCCGCCATTCATCGATCGACTTGTTTCGCGCCTCGGACAATCATCAGGTCGCATTGCCTTTTCGATCAAGTTCCCTTGTCGTTTTCTGCTGTTGCGAAGAACAAGCTCAATCGCTCGGATAAGGCGCAAATGGATCGACCCGCACATTGATGCAGCTGGCCTTGCCTGACGCGGCCGCCCTTTGCAACGCCGGTATCAACTCTTCGGGGCGGTTTATGTGCTCGCCGTGCCCGCCGAAAGCGCTCATGATTTTGTCGTAATGTATCTCCGGCTGAAACATGGTTATCCGTTCGTCGTGGTCGGGGAACAAGACCTTTTGTGTGATCCCGCCGTTACCGCCCTCATTGTTGACCACAACTACTATGATCGAAATTTTATGTCGTACTGCGGTTTCCATATCCATGGCGCTCAAGGCAAACCCCATATCACCGCAGATGGCAATGACCAGCCGATCGGGCCGAGCGATTTTTGCCCCAACCGCGAAAGGGACGCCGACTCCCATGCAGCCGTTATTTCCTGCGGTAAAGCGCGAGGCGGACGCGTAAGCCGGCAAAACCTGCTGCCCGGCGGCCATGGAAACGTTGCCATCAAGTATGCAGATTGCATCGCGAGGTAGAAACTTCTTAATCTCCTTGAACATTCGATGGGGCGACATAGGTATGGCGTCGTCGTTCATCTGCGCTTCCAGCTTTTCCTTTCGAAGCTTGCGTTCAACTTCCAACGCTGCGTACCACGGCGCTATTGCTTGTCTTCGGGCGCTATCATTTTTAAGCGTCATATCAGCCAGAAGATGCCGCAGAATTTGAGTCACATCGCCGACAGCTCCTATTGTCGGAGCGCGATTGACACCAATCTCGGGTGCGTGGATATCGATCTGAATTATTTTAGCATCGCGGGCGATTTGGCTGCCAAAACGAAAAGTCCAATCAAGCCGTGCGCCTAGTAGCAAAACCACGTCGGCCTTTCCCTGTAGGAATCTGCGCGCGTGGTTAAAGCATAAATGATGATCGTCCGGTAGATAGCCACGGCCCATGGGCGACGTCATGAATGGAATACTGAAGTCGTCGACTAGCCTTCGCAATTCCAGATACGGTTCCGACCAACGAACTCCTTTGCCTATAATCATCGCTGGCCGCTCTGCTTGCAGCAGCACTTCGGCGGCGCGCGAAACTGCCAGATCGTCGGGAATCGGCACGCTTAAGGGCGCCAACGAAGCAGCGTCGGAGGAACGGGTCGTCGCTGTGAGTACGTCCTCCGGCAAATCAAGGTACACCGGGCCGGGGCGACCGCTTACCGCGATCTGAAAAGCTTTTTCCAGGCACCGAGAAATTTCTGAGGGCTTTTCCACCAACACGGACCACTTTGTGATCGATTGAAAAATAGATACCGCGTCGAGCTCTTGAAACGAGCCCATGCCGCGCATGTTTAAGGGCCGCCTGCCGCCCAAAACAACTATCGGCCAACAGTTGTCCCTGGCGACAAGAATGCCGGTGGCGGCGTTGGTGATCGCCGGTCCCGCGGAGAAAAGCGCCACCGCCGCGATGCGACCGGAAAGATAATTCTGCGCGAGCGCCATCATGACGCCCGCCTGTTGATGCCGCACACCGATTGGACGGATACCCAGCCGAGCGCACATCGCGAAAGTTTCCCGGATCGGTGTGCCCGCGACACAGTACACATGCGTGACGCCCAGGGTTTTTAAGCTCTGTGCCACTATCATATGACCATCGGTCTTGGCCAATCTCAGTTTACCTTGGCCGGACTCGGCGATATTATGCGAAGTCTGTTCAAGCACGAGAGTCCCTCGACCATTTGCACCCTAAGCGACAATCGATCCCTCGTCAGTCTCTGCCATCACTCGGACGATCTCAGCGGCTAATTCTGTGACGGTCGGTTTGCGAAATACCGTCGCGATCGAGAGATTGACGTCGAGCGCGGCACGGACCCGGGCTATGACTTGCGTGGCGCTCAAGGAGTCCCCGCCGAGTGCGAAAAAATTATCGGTGGCGCCCACCGCCTCGACACCGAGCACTTCAGCGTAAATTCCCGCAAGCATTGATTCGAGTTGCGTTTCAGGGGATCGAGCCGCCGCTCGCATGTGATTTGCCAACCTCTCGGCCAGATCGACCCGTTGAAGTTTGCCGGTCGCACTGCGGGGAATTTCATCGACGATGATAATTTGTTTGGGGGTTTTGAAATCGGCTACCCGCGTGGTCACAAATTCGCCGAGCTCAGCTGCTGTCGCATGTCGGTGTGGCCGTAGTACCACCGCCGCCGCTACTTCTTCGCCCAGAGTCGGATGAGGCACGGCAAAAGTTGCCGCTTGTTCAACGGCGGGATGGGCCAGCAGGACATCGTCGATCTCGCGCGGCGAGATTTTCTCGCCGCCACGGTTGATCAACTCTTTAATTCGTCCGGTGAGAAACAAGTAGGCGTCGCCGTCTAGATAGCCTTGGTCGCCGGTCCTGAACCAGCCCTGCGTGTAGGCTTTAGCGTTCGCATCACCGTTACCCATGTAGTCATGCATGACGTTGGCGCCACGAATCACGATCTCGCCGATGTCTCCGGTGGATACGAGGCCGCCGGATTCATCCATGATGGACACTTCAGGCCCCGCTGCCAGTCCCACCGAACCAGCCTTGCGCTGACCGGGCGACAGCGGATTGCTCGCCATCTGATGCGCCGCCTCGGTCATGCCGTAGGACTCAATGACGGGAACCTTGAACGTTTCTTCCAATTCGTGCATGACCCGAACGGGTAGCGCGGCAGATGATGAACGCACGAAGCGGAGCGAGTGACGGGTGAGCGCGGTTGGCTGCGCTTGCGCGAGAGAGAGAACAGCGTGATGCATCGTCGGCACCGCCGTGTACCAGGTCGGACGATAAACCTCGATCCATGAAAAAAAATGCTCGCTGTCGAGGCCCGAGGCGCAGATCACGCCGCCACCCGCCATAACCGAGGAAAGCAGCGCGCCCACCAGCCCGTGAATGTGAAACAACGGCATCACGTTGAGGCAGCGATCTGATTGAGTCAGCCGCAAAGTCGCCGCGATATTGCCGGCTGAAGCTAAAAGATTCCCCTGGGTCAAAGGCACCATCTTGGGACGGGAAGTCGTCCCGGAGGTATGCAGGAGCAGGGCGATACTGCCGGCTTCAGGAAAACTAAAATCTGAAGCTAGCGGCTGCCTGCTATCGCTTAAAGCAAAAACACCTGCGGCGGACTCAGGCGTGGGCAATAACTCGATGACTGGAATGCCGCGCTCTTCAACGACGGCGATGGCTGGAGAGTCTATACCCGCTTGGACAATCAACGCTTTGGGCTTGAGATCGGTGAGACAAAACTCGAACTCGCTTTTGCTATAAGCCGGATTCAGCGGCGCACAAATCGCGCTGGCAGCAACGCCAAGAAATGTGACAGCCATATCCGGGCCGTTGGGCAGGACGACGGCAACGCGGTCGCTGGACTGAACTCCTCTAACCCTCAAAGATCCTACAACGCTATCGACCTGCCTGAGCAATCCACGAAAAGTAAGATCGCTTTTGCCAGGTGCAAGAATCGCTACAGCTTCAGGCGCGTGCTCGGCTCGCGCTTTGAGTAATTCATAGATTGTTTTGGATTCTCCGTCGCGCATGTTTTTTTGGTTAGTATGAGCCAGGTCGCTGGTTTGCTTCGAAGCATTAACCCAAGAAGGGCTGAATGACATCGCCAAGCGGTTTCGCCAGCTCATCCCTTCCCCGTTGCTTGGGCCAACAACTGTCGCGCATCTTCTTCCGACATAGTTTCCAATTCGCGCAAGAGCCGCGCGATCTTCTCAAACCGCGCCGGGATCGAGGTCTCGACGTCTTCGATCGGAAACCCCACGAACGTCCCGGAGGGATGAAAGCACTTATCACGGATCGCCTGCTGCTCGGGCGGAAGTTTGACTCCATGATTTAGTGAATCACTCATATCTCACCTCGGTAGAGGCGCGCGCGCTTTCCCGCGCCAGCTGTTTCTGCGCTTCTTCTTCCGTCATCGCCTCTACCTCGCGCAGCATTTGCGCTAGCTCTGTGTCGCCTGCCCGCTTCGTTTGGTTCTGCGTGATGATGGCCGCCATCTCGGCAACCGTCGGCGCATCGAACAGCGCTTTGATCGGCAATTCCAACCGAAATGTTTGAATCACCCGGAAGATCACCCGCGAAGCCGCCAGCGAATGGCCGCCGAGGTCGAAGAAATTGTCTTGGATACCGATCGGATTTATGCCAAGTACTTCAGCCCAGATCGCTGCGAGCGCCGCTTCTGCTGCAGTTCTCGGTGATTCATAAGGTGTCCCGAGCTCGGGACGGGTATTCCCAGGTTCAGGCAACGCTCGGCGATCGACTTTGCCGCCCGGCGTGAGCGGTAGAGAGTCCAGCATCACAAACCACGATGGGAGCATGTAATCGGGCAGCCTATCTCTCAAATATCTTCGTAGCTCACTGACCGTAGCCGATGACTCGATCGACCGGACGCAGTAGGCGACCAGCGTGGCTTCGCCCGGCTCGTTGTGCCGCGCCACGACAACGACCGCGGAAACCCCTGGGTGACCCTGTAATTCTTTTTCAACTTCACCCAACTCGACTCCGTAGCCGCGAATCTTTACTCGAAAATCTTTCCGCCCTTTGTGAATAAGACAACCGTCGGGAAGCATAAGTCCCAAATCCCGCGTATAGTAGAGACGCTTTTCAGAATCGTGCGGGTCAGATTTAAATTTGGCCTCCGTGAGATCGGGCCGCCGCCAGTAGCCGGGCGATAAATAGCGACTCCGGACGACGATTTCGCCAATTTCGTTGAAACCGAGTTCTCTGCCTTCGTCGTCACGTAATACAATCTCTTTTCCCTCGAGCGCGTAACCGACCGGCAGCTCGTTGCCCGGAGTCTCCGTGTTTTGGCGAATAAAATATGTGCAAAGTGGCCCCGTCTCGCTGGATGATAATCCATGTATCAGGATGCAACTGGACGAAAAGTGCTTTCGAAAAAGTTCAACGTCGGTGTTGTAGCCGGATTCACTTATGAGTCGCAGGACACGAAGATCAGGAAATTTCCACAAGTCATCTGCGGACTGGCAGAGGCTGCGGAAGAGGTTCGAGCTGATCAGGCAAAGCGAAATTTTCTCTTCCATGAGCCAGTTGGCGAGGCGACGAACTCCTTCCTTCTTCACATCGAAGGGACAAAGGGTCGCGCCCGTTAGCAAGGCAATAAAAATATGCGTGATCGCATTCGAAGTGCCGGACGGTAACAGTGCCATACGATCCTGTTCATTGGCACGGATATCGCGCGTGTGCAGCATCACGCGGTGCAGTAAGTTGCGGTGCGTTTGAATAACCGCTTTAGGTTGTCCAGTTGAGCCGGACGTGTAAACCAGATAGGCACTAGCGCTCGGCAACATCGCCATCGGAAGGTCGTCGGCGAGATCCCTGTCATCGATCGACTCGAACATGATGCGCTGAAGATCGTTGTTCGGCGCCTCGTTCGACGCCGCGACATGTCGGTCGTCGGAAATCACCAACCGTGTTCCAGAATCCTCCAATATGCTGGTGATTCGGGATTGTGGAAATTCGGGATCCAGCAGTACGAAAAACTTGCCGAGCTTTAGAACACCGATCATGGTGGCAACTTGCTCAATGCCTTTTCCAAGCAGGATTCCAACGGGCTCCGCCCCAGCTAAGGATTTGGATAAGATGGCGCGGGCAATGCGATTCGCGATTGCGTTGAGTTCAGCGTAAGTCACAGCGTGCTCAGCGCTTTTCACCGCAAGCCGGCCAGGATGCCGCCGCACGATCTTCTCAAACCGCTGTGGGATCGATTGTTCGACTTCTTCCTTTGTAAATTCTACGAACCCGCCCGACGGATGAGAACACTCATCCCGAATCGCCTGCTGATCCGGCGGCAGCTCGACGTGATGTTTGGAAGATACGGTCATGTAGTTCCCTGTCTCGAAGTCCTGTTGCGTTCAGGCGCTCGTTACCGTCGGGCTTCGATGAATCTTTCCCGGTGTCCCTTCGCTTGGATCCGTATGAGACACTTTTGACGACTGCTCGCTGGAACATGTGCTCGCTCGAGCCCCGGCTAGACACTCCTTGAGGGTCTGCGCCAGGCTCTTGAGATGGGGCTCGGCCAGCATGCTAAAATGATTCCCAGGCACCGAGCGAACCTCTAACCCTTGCGGCACAAGCTTCTTCCACCCGGCCACTCGTTCGCGGGGGTCTTCCGACTTCAGGTAAACCACCCGGCCTGAATAGCTCTGCGGCACATAGTTCCGATGCGCTTTGGGGTAAATCTTGCCGTAAACCACTTGGTCGACGTAAAATGTCTGCAATGACGGCGGCAATGGCTTCCCAATACGGTGATAGACTTCACAAGTGGCCGTCTTGGCGTCTTTAAGCAATCTCTCTTTCGCCGTCCATCGAACGGTTTGAAACTTCTCGCCGAGCCGGTGCATGGAATGGTTCGGCGGATGATGCGCCGCCTCGACAGCCATCGATGGATCGCTCGGCACGGGAAGCTGGCCCCTTGGCGCCCCGGAATCGAGTAGGACTAAAAGCGCCATCTCTTGTTCCTGTTGTTGCAACTGCTGCGCCATCTCGAAAGCGATCAACCCGCCCATCGAGTGACCACCGATGTAGTACGGACCTTGCGGTTGCACGGCTTGGATTTCTCTTAGATAGTACCCAGCGATGTCTTCGATCCGAGTATGGCGGACCTTTCTCCCCTCCAAGTGCTGAGCTAATCCGAAAAACGGTTGATCGGGACCGAGATACTGCGCAAGCCGCCCGTAGCTATCGGTCCCGTGCACACAAAAGAACGGTGGCTTTGAACCATTTGGCTGAATTGCGATGAGAGGGGATGGAGCCACTTTCTCTTGTTTTGGTAACTCTCTGGCCAACTGTGCTATGGTGGGCGACTTGAGAAGCGTAGCTACAGAAATCCGTTTACCAAACTTCTTTTCCACTTCGCTGACCAGCCGTACCGCCAGAAGAGAATGACCGCCTAAATCGAAAAAGTTGTCATGAATTCCGACCTTGTCCAGTAACAAAATTTCGGCCCACAGTTGCGCCAGCTGTTCTTCAACTTCGTTTCGCGGCTTAACGTAAATCTCCCCCAAATCATGCCGTTTATGATCCAGCTTGGGCAACGCCCGTCGATCTAGCTTGCCGTTGGATAAAGGCAGTGAATCGAGAAATGTGATTGCTGATGGAACCATGTAATCTGGCAATTTGTCTCTTAGAAACTGATAAACCGCTTTAGTTGTGAGCGTCCCCTGCTGGCGCTCTACGACATACGCCACAAGGTATTTTTCTCCCGGCTCGCGGTCCCAAGCCATGACACCCGCATCTTTGATCATAGGATGGGCCGTTAAGACTTTCTCAATTTCACTAATATCAACCCGATAGCCTCGGATCTTCACCATCAAGTCTTTGCGACCGATATGAATCAAAAACCCATCCGGCAGCATGCGGCCCAAGTCACCCGTCAAATATATGCGCTCGTCTCCGCCTTCAGGATCTGGTAAATATTTTGCGACCGTAAAATCTGGCTGCTTCCAATAGCCGGGATTCAAGTTCCGCGCCTTAACAGCAATTTCTCCAATTTCTCCCGGCGCCACCACTTCATTGTCTTCATTAAGCAAAAGGATTTTCTTACCCGCTACGGGATACCCTAGGGGCGAACCGTGCTCAGGGAATGAAAAAGTCCGATCCACCACGGCGGAACAAATACCCCGGGTTTCCGTCGAGCTCATTCCGAATACGAACAAAGAGCAGGGATCGAAATGCTTCTTGTAAATTTCGAAGTCCAATCGAGTAATGGGTGCACCCGATAACCGTATAAAACGTAAATGACGGAATCTTTCTCGCCCCGAGAACGACTGCGCTAGCTGGCGAAACGCGGACGGTGGCACGTGCAAGATGGTGATCTGTTCCCGTTCTAACCAGTCAGATAATAGATGAACGCCATGTGCCTTCGTATCGAAGGGAAACAACGCTGCGCCGTTCAGCAAGCTGCGGAAGAAACAGTATTGTGCCGACCCAAAACTCAATGAATGCAGAAGCGATAATCGATCCTCGGTTGTGATTTGTAGTTTGTCTGTCGTGTTCAGGAGGCCGCAAAGTACGCTTCGATGAGTTGAAAACACACCCTTGGGTTGTCCCGTAGATCCCGAGGTGTAGAGAATATTTGCCAGAGCCCCGGGTGACACTGTCACACGTGTTTCTTCCTGAGAGTATTGGCCGATTGCATCGATACTTAATAACGGACGATGTCTGGTTGTTAATTCTCGAGCCACAATCAAGTGATCATCATCGGTAATAATCAGGGGCGCGTCTGAATCATCGGCAATATAATGATTCCTCGCCATTGGAAATGATTCGTTCAATACGACGTAAGCCTTACCCGCTTTGAGAACACCCAAAATCGTCGCGACCGCATCGACTCCATGTGCCAGCAGCAGCGATACTGGCTCACTACCGGGACCCCGTGATTCCAGTATCGCCTGTGCAATTCGATTGCTGTATCGATTCAATTCATCATAAGTCAGCGAGCGTTTACCTTCCCTCACCGCGAGCCGATGCGGAAACAGCTTTACAATTTTCTCAAATCGCTCCGGTATCGACTGCTCGGCATCTGCCGTAGAAAATTCAACGACCGCGCCAGGCCGATTAAGGCACCTGTCCCGGGTCGCCGGTTGATCCGCCGGCAGTTCACCACAAATCTTGGTCAAGTCGTCCATGTCCGTCTTTTCGCTAAATTGTCTATTTAGCGCCCCGTGAAGGAACTTCCGCAACCACAATCTTGGCGCGGTTGTCCGCGGTGAAAACAGGGAGCTTCAGCAACCGTTGTGCCAACACGGAGTATTTCATTGGGTAAGGTAATTAGAGGTAAAACAGGCGAGAATGACTGCCATAGGGGAGGCAAGAGATATGGCGGGAATATCCTTGGTAGGTTGAGTTGTAACAACAATGACAATGAGTGCGCCGGAGTGGTCTCAGAAGAGCTACTTAACCGGGGCTATGGTCTCCATCCAGATAATTCCAGGGCGCCCTACTGGCACCACGGCCCGCCAAACGGTTAATCAACAAAGCTTCTCAGTGATGCCCTGTCGGGCGACACTTTGATCCACCCAAGATTCCTCTTGAAAGGATGGGGACTCTCGGTGGCCAATTGATTGACACCCGTAAAGTGAAATATATGATGGCGGGCACGGGGAGGACGTAACGATGGCGAAACAGGGATTCAACATTCTCGACAGCGACATGCACATCATGGAACCACCCGATCTTTGGGAACGCTACATCGACAAGAAGTATCAAGCGCGCGCGCCGCGCGGGGTTACCAGCCATAATGTCCGCGATTTGCGCATGGTTTATCCCGACGGCAAAGACTGGGCGCGCCAATCGGTGCGCGAAAGCGACATCGCCAGCGGCCGCAACTTTGAAAAGAACCAGGGCGTTTATAAGAAAGACGCCGAACGCGGCTGGACTTCTGAGGTGCAGCTCGAAGCGATGGACATCGAAGGCATCGACGTCGCGGTGCTCTATCCGACCCGCGGCTTGCGCGCCCTAGTGGTGGAAGACATGGAGGCACCGTTTGCCGCGGCGATGGCGCGGGCCTACAACGATTGGCTTTTTGATTTTTGCAAACAAGATACGCGCCGCCTGGTCGGTGCGGCGATGATCTCGACCTATGACATCAACGACGCGGTCAACGAAGCGCGCCGTTGCGCTGAGAATCTGGGTTTTCGGGCAATTTTCCTGCGCGCCAATCCGCTGGTGAACCATCAATGGCAAGACGACTATTACGACCCGCTGTGGTCGGCGTTGGAGGACCTCAATCTGGCTGTCGGTCTGCACGAGTCAACCGGCACGGGCAGAAACCAGTTCGGCCAGCGCTTCGAGCCCAATCTCATGCTGCGTCGGGTTTATGCTCAGCCTTTCGAGCAGATGGCCGCACTCGGCTGCTTTTGCGCCGGCGGCGTGTTTGCGCGCCATGCGAAATTGCGCGTCGCGTTTTTGGAGGCGAACTGTAGCTGGTTGCCCTGGCTACTGTGGCGGCTGGACGAGACCTGGGAGCTCGAAGGCGATGTTTGGGCGCCTGATGTGAAGATCAGGCCGAGCGAGTACTTCAAACGCCACTGCGTGGTGTCGATTGAACCGGATGAGCTGACCGCGACGAAAATCATCGACCAGATCGGCACGTCAAATTTAGTCTTCTCAACCGACTATCCCCATGGCGATTCGAAGTATCCCCAAGCGGTCAATCACTTTTTGAAATTGCCGCTAGCCGACAGCATCAAGAAAAAAATTCTTTGGGACAACTGCGCGGCGTATTACGCCATGGAGTGACCCTTCGCCACGGCAATCAATATCCCTCAACGCTTCTGGCGGCCGCGCCAGTCGGCATCGTACCGCTGTTTGATGCGCTCCCGCTCATCCGGCGGCAAACGTTGGTAGCGGTCCCACTCTTCACGCAGGTGGTTTTTGTCCTGGGGCGGCAGTTTCTCCCAACGTTGATAGTTGCGTTGAATTCTGTCCTTTTCCTTGGGCGTTAAATGACGCCAGTCTGCCGCGCCAGCCAATGAGCTGGTCGCCAGCGACCAGCAGAAGCAAAACATGCAAGCTTTCGTGCCTAAAATTTTCATTTCCGCCATCCAGTGAATCGGCAATTTTAATTATTTCTACGCGGTTGTTAGCTCGATTCTCGAAAGACTTGATCGGTCGGATTTAGGTTTCATCCTACCACCATCAGGTTCTTCAATTTGACTCAGCGATTCCAACATATCCAGCGATCTGAAAAACTCCAACTGGTTCGTATCTGCGATGATTTCCGAAGGCAACTGAGTGGACGATCCATCGGTGAACAAAGGTACCGAGACGTTACCAAAGAACAAACCGAGAGCAAGCACGACCACTGCTGCCGTCCCAAAGGCTGGGACCTGCCAAGTTTTCATCGGCACATATAGATTACGCCACCAATGATTTCGTTCGTCGTGCTCGCTAAGCTTGGCGACGGTTTCACGGTAATAACTCTCCCAAAAAGTCTGCGGCAACTCTTGGCTCTTGGCCAATTGCGGCAACAAGCCGCGCAAGTCATCGATAAAACGCCGACAAGCGAGACACTCCGACAGATGCCCTTCGACGCGCTGACTATCCGCCGCGCCGCTCTCGCCATAGTAGTAGAGCACTAGATCTTCTTCGTATATCTTGCAGGCACCGCTGAGCGGCAATGGTTTTTTCATGGCCTCACTCCCTAAACAAACTCGACAAGACTCTGGCGCAGCGCGGCCACCGCTCGGTGCAGATAAACCCGCACGGTTCCTTCGGTGGTCTTCATGACCTTGGCGACATCGGCGATGGATAAGCCTTGATCGTTGCGCAGCAAGAAGGCGGTCCGTTGTTTATTCGGCATCGCTTGCAAAGTCTCGCTCGCCCGCCGGGTAGCTTGTCCCGCGATCGCTGCTTGCTCCGGCCGAAAGCAGCTGTCTGCCAGTTGCCGCTGCTTGTTGGCCATGGCACTTTGATCATCCAACGACTGCCAAGTGACCTTGCCGTTACGCCGCACGTGATCCAAGCAAAGGTTGACGAGAATTCGGTAAAACCACGTGTAAAAGCTCGATCGGCCATCAAACTGCTTGATCCGCGAAAACGCCCGCAAAAAGGCGTCTTGCGATAAATCTTTCGCAGTTTCGGTGTCGCGGCAGAAGCCAATTGCGATGTGAAACGCCTTTTGCATATAGCGCCGCACGAGCGGTTCGAAACACTCGCTCT
>Ga0326597_10005254_pt1 | contig 18005 bp, 18 predicted proteins | sample RVTome_12_FD_203789 | JGI IMG/M metagenome (GOLD analysis project Ga0326597, IMG submission 203789) | Soil microbial communities from uranium-contaminated site in the Upper Colorado River Basin, Wyoming, United States - RVT100D185 | ecosystem: Environmental > Terrestrial > Soil > Contaminated >... | reverse complement strand
GCGGTGGGACGATCTGCCGGAAGGCGTTCGCCGGAAGGCGTCGGACGTCGTTTACGACTCCGTGGGCGCGATGATCGCGTGCTCGCAACTGCCCGAAGTGCTGGCGCTGGTCCGGTTCCTGAAGAAAATGGGCGGCGCGCCCGAGTGCACCCTGATCGGGCACCCGGGACGCACCAGCCTGGTCAACGCCGCCATGGCCAACGGCGGCATGTCGCACGGCGACGAGGTCGATCCCGTGCACCTCAAATCGGTGGGCGGCCACGTTGCCTCGGGCCCGGTGCCGACTGCCCTCACGGTCGGCGAGTGGACGGGCGCAAGCGGCCAGGCGGTGCTGCATGCGGTCGCGCTGGGTTACGAGGTCGGCGGCCGGCTGATGACCATCTTTTACCGCGAGCGGGACTACGTCGCGCGGCGCTTCTATCCGACGGCGGTGGTGGCGGCGATGAGCTCCGCCGTGACGGCCGGCGTGCTGCTCGGGCTCGGGCGCGAGCCGATGCAGGTGGCGCTGTGCCTCGCCGCATACCAGGCGGCGGGCCCGGACAACATGACCCGGGATCCCGCCCACATGGGGAAGACTTTCCAGGTTGCGGCGGCCAACCGCAACGGCGTCACGGCGGCGCTGCTGGCGCACGACGGCTGCCACACGCCGCCGGACATACTGGACGGCTCGCACAGTCTTTTCGACGCTTACCTGGGCGCGCCGGACGCCGGCGCGGAAATGCTCGCGGATCTCGGGGCCTACTATTCGATCACCGACGTCATGCACAAGCGGTATCCGGTGGGCAGCCCGAACCAGGCCTACCTGCAGGGCCTGTTCGGCCTCATGGAAAAGCACGCGGTCCGGCCGGGAGACATCGAAGCCGTCGAGGTCCAGATCCCGGCGCGCGGACTGAAACGCGTTCCCACCACGCGCCACGCCTCGATATCGGCGCTGACGGTCTGCGCGATCGCGGCCGCCCACGGCAAGCTGGACTTCTACCGGCTGCACGATCCCGCCGGGGCGATGGATGCCGCGGCAATCGAAATGCAGAACCGCGTTCGCTTTGTCGGGCGCGACGACTGGACGGATTTGCAGGCCGGCCACCGGGCGATCGTGACCATCCGGACGCGCGGGGGAGGCACGTTGACGGAAGAGGTGCGGCACCGGCCGATGGATGCGGCCGAGCTCGACCGGAAGTTCCGCGACCTGGTCGAGCCGCGTCTCGGCGGCGAAAAAACCGGAACCGTCGGAGTCATGCTGAAGCGGCTCGATTCCGGCGCGAATATCAGGCCCTTGATGGAGGCGCTACAGGGCGCGTGACCCGTTTTCGGCCCGCGCGCCGGGGGTACCTTTGGCGATGGTCTCGAAAAAGCCCTCTCTCGGGCGGGCGGCTGCGATAATTGCGCCGTGGCGCCGTGATCCGGGAGACGGGCGCCGACAAGCAGTGAACGGAATACACGACGCGAGGAGGTCGCAAATATGAAAATCGGATCGAGATTCAAAACAGGAACACTGGCGTTGGCAGCCGCAATTACCGTGGCGGTCCCGGCCTGGTGCCAGGCGCAGGGGGAACCCTACCCGTACCGTCCGATCCGGCTGATCCAGCCGTTTCCGCCGGGCGGCGGCGCCGATGTCGCCGCGCGTTTTGTCGGGCAGGGACTCTCGGAGCGGCTGGGGCAGACGATCGTGGTGGACAACCGCGGCGGCGCCGGCGGCTCGATCGGCACCGAGATCGCCTCGCAGTCGACGCCCGACGGCTATACCCTGCTGATGGCGACCGCCAGCACGATCGTCATCAACCCGCTCGTCAACAAGGTGCGATTCAATCCGATTCGCGACTTCGACGCGGTGGTGCACATCGCCAACGTCCCGCTGATCCTGGTGGTGCATCCTGCGGTGCCCGCGAAATCGGCGCAGGAACTGATCGCGATGGTCAAGGCAAAGCCGGGGACGATCAACTTCGCCTCGTCGGGCGAGGGCACGATCAGCCACCTCGCCGGGGAGTTGTTCAAGCTCCTCACCGGGACGGACATGGTGCACGTGCCGTACCGCGGCGGGGGCCCGGCGCGCACGGCGCTCATGGGCGGACAGGTGCAGGTGAACTTCGGCAACATGCTGGCATCCGCGGCCGACGTTCGGGCGGGGCGGCTGCGCGCGCTGGCGGTGAGCACGGCGAAGCGCACGGTGGGCATGCCGGAAGTGCCGACCCTGCAGGAGGCGGGCATCGCGGGCTACGAGGTCATCCAGTGGAGCGGCATGCTCGCGCCGCGCGGCGTGCCCCGGGCCTATCTCGACCGGATCAACCGGGACGTGAACGCGGTCCTCGATCAGCCGAAGACGAAGGCGTTTTTCGTGAGGGGCGGATCCGAGGCGGTGGGCGGCACGTCGCAGGCATTCGGCCAATTGATCAAGTCGGAGATCGCGAAATGGACGAAGGTCATCAAGCAGTCAAAGATCAAGACCAAGCGGTAGCGGCGCAAGCCGCCAGCCGCCGGCTGGCCGAGTTCGCTGTCGGCCTCACTTACGACGGCATACCGCCCGAGGTCATCGAGCGGGCGAAGGACTGCGTGATCGACACGGTGGCGGCGTGCGTCTACGGCTCGCAGCTCCCCTGGAGCCGGACCGTCGCGGATTACGCGACCCGCAACAGCGCGCCGGGCGAATGCAGCGTGTTCGGCACGCCGCTCAAGGTGCGCGCGCCCTTCGCGTGCCTGTCCAATGGCGCGGCCGCCCACGCGTTCGAGCTCGACTGCCTGTGCGAGCCGAGCGTCGGCATCCATCCCAGCGCGGCGCTGGCGGTGCCGGGCCTCGCGCCGGCCCAGGGCCGCAAGATGGACGGCAGGAAACTCCTGACCGCGATCGTCGCGGGCTACGAGGTGCTCTATCGCATCGGGGACTCGGCGAAGCACGCGATCGAGAAAAACGGCTTTCATTCGCCGGGCGTCGTCGGGCCGTTCGGCACGGCGGTCGTGATCGGGCGGATGTTCGACATCGATGCCGCGCAGATGGCGCACGCCTTCGGCATCGCCGGCTCGATGAGCGGCGGCCTCATGGAGTTCTCGAAGACGGGCGGCATGGTGAAGCGCCTGCACCTCGGGCGCGCCGCCGAGGCGGGATTCATGGCGGCGGTGCTGGCGCGCGACGGCTACACCGGACCGTCGGGCGTGTTCGAGGGCAAGTTCGGTTTCCTCAACGGCTTCTGCAGCGGCGGCGATCCCGCGCGGCTCACGAAGGATTTCGGCACCGTGTGGCACACGCTGAAGAACAAGATCAAGCGCTATGCCTGCCACTCGACCGCGCAGGTGCCGGTGACGCTGGCCCTCGATCTGAAGGGGAAGCACAAGCTGTCGGGGGACGACGTCGCGGCCATCGCCATCGCGGCCAACGAGAAAACATTGAGCCATCACGCGATCCTCGAGCCGCGGGACATCACGATGATGCAGTACAGCGTGCCGTTCTGCGTGGCGACGGCGCTCTACCGCGACCCCCTCGATCCGAGAATCTTCGACGAAGCGACGCTCAACGACCCGAAGATCCGCGCGCTTTGCAAGAGCGCGAAGGTCGAGTTGCTGGAAGGCGGCAAGGGCTTCCTGTCCTCCGCCGCCCGCGTCACGCTGAAGCTGAAGAACGGCAAGGAATTGACCGCCGAGGGCCACGATTTCAAGGGCACGCCGACGATGCCGCTTACGCGCGAGGAGCTGCGCGACAAGTTCCTGAAGCTGACGGCGCACAAGGACCGGGCGAAGGCCGAGCGGCTGTTCGCGCAACTCGCGGAAACCGAGAAGGTGAAGGACTTCAGCACGCTCGACTTCGCGCTGTAAGACTGAACCGCCAAGGCGCCGAGACCGCCAAGAGAATCAGTCAAAAAATAAAGCCAAAAGCACAACGGCCAGCTGAATGCAGCCGGCCGCATCTATGCCTGGGCCTTGCCGCCGCTTGTTGAGCGACACGTTATGTTCTTGCAGTTTCTCCGCCACTGTTAATTGATTCGATCTTCTTGGCGGTCTCGGCGTCTTGGCGGTTGATTTAGGGTCGTAACGCGCGCCAGGCGTCGTGGCGCATGCGTGCCACGACCTCGAAGTCGCTTCCCAGCGGCCTGACGACAGCCGCTTCTCCCTCGGCGAGGTAGGGCTCGCCGGCGACGGCGTAGAACGGATTGCCGTGACTGGAAATCACAAGGTTCGTGCCGGGCGGGGGCGGGGAGGACAATAGTTTGCGGAGTGCCGCATAGCGAGCGGGATCGTCGCCGCGCACCGGCCCGCCCCGCACCGCGTGGGTTCTCTCCGCGCGTCCGGCCAGCGGCTTTGCGGGCTGCGAGCTGCGTCCCTCGGCAGGCGCGGGAACTGGCTGGAACTGCTGCGCCGGCGCCGCGGCGGCGGCGAACGCAAGGACGAGCGGGAGCAAGCGAACTGCATTGTTCATACAAGCCGTGGCCGATCGAGGAATCCGTCGCTCCCGCGGAGGCGGAAGCCCAGAGTCGGCAAGATACTGGATTCCCGCCTCCGCGGGAATGACGCTTCAGCGGCTCTCATCTGCGGCCAGGTTTGTGTTGTATCCTTCGCGCGTGAAATTTACCCGCCGCGCCGTGCTGAAAGGCATCGCCGCCCTGGCAGTTGCGCCGTGGTGCCGGCCCGCGCGCGCGGAGCCGTTGACCCTGACCGCCGGCGTCGGACGCCAGCAGCTCGTTCCTCCCGAGTACCCGGACACGGAAATCTGGGGGTTCAACGGCGCGGTGCCGGGACCGGAGCTTCGCTTCCGGCAGGGGCAGACCGCGCGCATCGTCGTCGCCAACCGCCTGCCGCAGGCGACGACCGTGCACTGGCACGGGCTGCGCGTGCCGAACCGGATGGACGGTGTGCCGCACCTGACCCAGGAACCGATCGCGCCGGGCGCCGATTTCGTCTACGAGTTCGCGCTGCCGGACGCCGGCACCTACTGGTACCACCCGCACGAGCGCAGCCACGAGCAGGTCGCGCGCGGGCTCTACGGCGTGCTGATCGTGGAGGAGCGCGAGCCGATCCGGGTCGATCGCGAGATCACGTGGGTGCTTTCGGACTGGAAGCTCAACCGGGATGCATCGCAGCGCGAGGATTTCGAGAGCCTCTTCGACATTTCGCATGGCGGCCGCGTCGGCAATACCGTGACGATCAACGGGCGCTTCACGCTGAAGGACGGCACGCTGGCGTTGCGAAGCGGCGAGCGCATCCGGCTGCGGCTCGTGAATGCGGCGGTGGCGAGAAACTACCTGCTGAACTTCAGCGGGCACGAGCCACGCGTGATCGCGCTGGACGGTCAGCCGGTCGAGCCGCACGTGCCGGACCGGGCGCTCCTCTATCTCGCGCCGGGCATGCGGGCCGACATCGTGCTCGACTGTCTGATGCCGCCCGGCTCGAGCGTGGCGGTCACGGACGAATACAACCCCAACAGCCCTATTCCGCTGATGACGCTCGCGTACCGCGCCGACCGGCCGCTGCGGGACGCGCCGTTCGACGCGCCGGTCGCACTCGCGCCCAATCCGCTCGCGGAGCCGGACCTCGCGCGCGCCGAGCGCCTGTCGGTGGTATTCGAAGGGGGCGCGATGGGGGCGTTGCGCGAGGCGACGCTGAACGGCAAGCGACTGCCGCTGCGCACGCTCGCGCGAGAGCACGGCGTCGCGTGGGCGATCAACGGCATCGCCGCCAAGGGGCACGTGCACGAGCCGCTCTTCACGCTGACGCGCGGCGGGCACTACGTGATGGACCTCCGGAATGAGACGGGCTGGCCGCACCCCATCCACCTGCATGGCCACGCGTTCCGTGTCATCTCCCGCCATGGCGAGCCGACACGCCACCGCGAGTGGCGCGACACCGTGCAGCTCGAGGCCCGCGAGCGCGCCGAGATCGCCTTCGTCGCAGACAATCCCGGCGACTGGATGTTCCACTGCCACGTCCTCGCGCACCAGGCGGGGGGCATGTCGGCCATGCTGCGCGTCATGTGACGCGCAGCATGGCCGGCGACTCGCGACTCGCGGATTGCGGATCGGGTCCCGCCGGCCGGCGGAAACGTTCGCCATAGGTAAGACTCGAGTCACGAGCCGCTAGCCTCTAGCCACCATCCACCATCCACCATCCACCATCCCTGATTCCTGTGCGGGCCGCCGGGTGTCGTGTATTCTGGCGCGACTTTTGAACTTGCTCGACTACTCAAATTGGGTCCATCAACCGGAACTGCGGCCCGCGCACTGAAAGACTGGGGCCTCCTCGCGACGCTCGTCGCGCTGTGGGGCTCGAACTTCATGTTCGTGAAGCTCGGCGTGGCGACCGTGCCGCCGGCGACGCTGGTCGCCTCGCGGCTGGTGATCGGCGCGGTGATCCTGGTGGCGGTGGTGCGCGCGACGGGTTGCGTCTTTCCGCCGCTCGGGCGGGCCTGGCTGCCGTACCTCGTGCTCGCGATCGTCGGCAACGCCGCGCCGTTCTGGCTGATCACCGCTGGCCAGCAGACCATAGACAGCGCGCTGGCGGGCATCCTGATGGCGATCATGCCGCTCGCCACGCTGGTGATGGCCCATTTCTTCGTCGCGGGCGAGCGCATGACGCGCTACCGGCTGGCGGGTTTTGTGCTGGGCTTCGCCGGCATCATGGTGCTGATGGGCCCCGCGGCGCTGCGCGGCCTCGGCGGTTCTTCGATCCAGGTTTTCGCCCAGTTGTGCGTGCTGGCGGGCGCGCTCTGCTACGCGACGCAAAGCGTGCTGGTCCGGCTGATGCTGAAGGGCGACATCATGGTCGCATCGGCCGCAATCATTGCCATCGCGGCGGTGATCAGCGTGCCCGTTGCGCTGGTCGTGGACCGGCCGTGGAGCCTGTCGCCCAGCTGGGGGTCCGTGGCCGCCGTGATCTGGATTGGCATCGGCCCAACCGCGATTGCGACGCTGGCCTTCCTCAAGCTGATCGGCTCCGCCGGCCCGACGTTCATGTCGCTCGCGAACTACGGCATACCCGTGGTCGCGCTGTTTCTCGGCGTGGCGCTGCTTGGGGAGGACCCCGGCGCCAACGCCTACACGGGGCTCGCCATGATCCTCGCGGGGATTGCGCTGAGCCAGATGCGCCGAAACTCGGTGACCCGTGACCCGTGACCCGTGACCCGCGACCGGAATGATGCAGGCGGAAGGCTGCGCGACCCGGGATTGTCCATTATTGCCTTGTGCCTTTTGCGTTGCGACTTGCCGCTTCTACCCGTTTGTCGCTTGAAAACCGCCGTTTGGGCCTCAATATTCGGCTTACGTGAGTTCGGTCACGGTCGCGCCGGAACGAAAGGGGCGCCGCCGTGTCATCCAGTAAAGGGCGGTGTGCGTTAAACGCGCCAGAGGCGGTGAAACGATGAACATCATCTACAGCAGCGACAGCTACTACGTGGTGGAATATCCCGCGCAGCACGGCTACGAGCTGGTGGACAAGCGCTGCCAGCGGGGGACCTTCTTCCAGGGCGATGTCGCGGACCGCTTCGCGCACTCGTTGAGGGCGGCCGTTGCCGAGGAAGCGTCGGAGGAAACCGTCGACGAATTCCTGGGCAGCTTCGAAATCCTGCTCGACCAGCCGCTCGTCGTTCACTAGCCGGCGCGCACGCGCCGCGACGTGCGTCTAGTGTGATTCGCGGGTCGGGGGTCCACCCCAAACATCGAGTCACCAGTCACCAGTCACCAGTCACTGGTCACCGGTGTCACCGGTCGCGCATCAATCGATGCGCGACCACCCGGGCTCGTCCCGGTCCAGCATGCGCTTGATGGCGGCGAAATGCAGCGCGGTCTGCTCGCTGTCTTCGGCCATCTGTTGGCCGGTCTTCATGGCGACCCGCTCCGGCACCACGCGCAGCGGCCTGCCGGTTCCCATCGCAAGCACCTGGAGCATGCAGGCGCGCTCGAGGTAGTAGAGGTCGTCGAATGCGGCCGCGACGGTCGGTCCGCAGACGATGACGCCGTGGTTCGCCAGAAACAGGACGTCGGCGTCCTGCGCCATGGCGCACATGCGCTCGCCCTCCGCCTCGTCGAGCGCGAGGCCGTTGTACTGGTCGTCGTAAGCCACGCGGTCGTAGAACTTCAGTGAATTCTGGCTTGCCCACTCGAGGCGGCCGTCGTGGACCACCGTGAGCGCGGTCGCGTACGGCATGTGGGTGTGGAGCACGCATTTCGCCGACGGCTTCGAGCGGTGCATCGCGCCGTGGATAAAGAATGCCGTAGGCTCGACGCGGTGGCGGCCCGCCACTTTCCTTCCCGCGGCGTCCACGACGACCAGGTCGCCTGCCGTCACCTCGGACCAGTGCATTCCCTGAGGGTTGATCAGGAAATGGCCGGGGCGGCCCGGCAGCTCGAAACTGAAGTGATTGCAGATTCCCTCGTCCAATCCGAGGCGGTGGGACCAGCGCAGCGCCGCCGCAAGATCGCGGCGCGCCTCGATTTCGGGCTGACTCATCGGCATGACGCGGGACAGATCTGGTTGTAGACCGAGAATTGTAACTCCGCCGGCCACGGCGGATTGTCAACCCAGTCACCAGTCACCAGTCACCAGTCACCGGTCACTGGTCACGGCCGTCAGGCGGCAAGCTCCACGATCTCGTAGTCGCGGCGATGGCTTCCGAAGAATCGGGTGAGTATCTTGTAGGTGTCGAGGTCGAATACCGGCCGGGGCCGCTCGTCCGTGAGCGTCGCGAGTTCCGAATCGGATGTGACGGTGCCGAGATAGGACCAGCGGTCCAGCACGATCAGGGCGCCGGCGCCGTTCTCGCGCACGCCGATTCGTCCCCGGAACGGCCACCGGCGCATCCGGAGCTGCGCGAGCGCGGCGGCCAGCCGGAGCGCGTGCGCGGAGCGGTCTTCCCGCTCCACGCAGGCCCCGCGGCAGCGTTTGAGCTGGTAGGCAAAGCAGGGACCCCGGCCTTTCTCCAGCCCCAGCACGATCGGGCAAAGCTGGTGCGCGGTCGCGATTTCCCGCAGCGCCTCGAGCGCCGCCGCGCGCGAGCGGAACAGGCCGTAGAGATCGTCGAACCCCGTTTCCTCGAGCTCGAGCGCGGTCGCGAGCCGAGGAGCGGAATGGAGATCCTCGACCCGCCAATGCCAGGCGCACAGCTCGGACGTGCGCCGCAGCCGCCGGTTGTAGACCGGCGCCAGGCGCTTGACGAGGCGCGATTCCTCGATCAGCGCGCCCAGCTCGCCGGCGGTCTCGATCCAGTCCACCCGCTGCACCTGCTGCGCGATCTTCATGTCCCGGGCGTCGCGGTGATCACCCGTGAAATGCGCCATCACGCGGCTCCTCAGGTTGATGCTCTTGCCGACGTACAGCACGGCACCGTTCCCGCCATGGAACAGGTAGACGCCGGGAGACTCGGGGATGTCGTCGAGCGCGCCTTCCGGGAGCCCGGCCGGGATGGCCGATGCTTTGACGAGACCCGCCACTGCCGCGCCCAGGGCTTCCGGACCGAACGCCTGCCGCCAGCGATCGAGGAGCGCGCCCAGCACCCGCGCATCGCCCAATGCGCGATGCCGGGCATCACACGCGATGCCGTGGCGTTCCATCAGCGCGTCGAGATTGTGCCGCCGCTCGTTGGGGTACAGGCGGCGCGAAAGCTTGACCGTGCATAGCACGCGGCTCGCGTAGCGCTTGCCAACGCGGCGGAATTCGTTCCTCAGGAAGCCGTAATCGAAGCGCGCGTTGTGCGCGACGAGGAGCTTTCCGTCGAGCCGGGCGAGCAGCGACGCCGCGAGCTCGGAGAATTCGGGGGCCAGCGCCACCATGGCATCGGAGATGCCGGTAATGGCCTGGATGGTCGGCGGGATCCGGATCCCGGGATTGACCAGCGTGGACCATTCCGTCGCGCGGCCGCCTGGCGCGACCTCGATCAGGCCGATCTCGGTGATGCGGTCGTAGACCGCGTTGGCGCCGGTGGTCTCGAGGTCCAGAAAAACCAGCGGACCGTCAAGCACCGGCGAAACTCCCGGCGGCCGAGGGATCCGTGCCCATCTCCGGGCGGATCGCGGTTCGCGGATCGCGGTTCGGCAGGCGTGCGGGTGAACCGGCGGTCTTTCGTCGTCCAGTCACGATCCGCGAGCCGCGAGTCACCGGGCTTGATGGCCGATCGCCCGCGAGATGTTCTCCGCCGTCTCGCGCACCTTGGCCGCCCAGCTCTTGTCGAGGCGGTCGGAGGGTGCCGACACGGACAGTCCGGCGACGAGCTTGCCTTCGTCGTTGTAGATGCCGGCACCGATGCAGGAGACGCCTTTTTCGGCTTCCTCGTTGTCAAAGGCAAAGCCCTGGCGCCGGACCTTGTCCAACTCCCGCGCCAGGCCGTCGGCATCGGTCAGCGTGCTCTCGGTGTATCTCGGCAGCCCAGTGCGCCGGGCATAGTCGGTGCATTTGTCCGGGCCATCCTCCGCGAGAAAGACCTTGCCCACGGCCGTGATATGCAGCGGCGCGCGCGCGCCGATGATCTGGACCACCCGCATCATCGAGCTGTTGCCGGACGTCCGCTCGACGTAGACGACCTCGTCGTCGTGCCGCACGGACAGGTTGATGGTCTCGCCCAGATGCTGGTGCAGCTGCTGCATGTGGGGCAGGGCCTCCTGGCGCACGCTGATGCGGGACTTGACCAGGCTGCCCAGTTCGAGCAGCCGGATGCCCAGCCGGTAGGTGCCCGGCTCGATTCGGTCGACGAGCCGGTTGTCGACCATGACGGACAGGATCCGGTGCGCGGTGGACGGGTGCAGCCGGGTTTCCGTGGCGAGCTGCTTGAGATTGACCGGCGAGGCGTGCCGGGAAAGCGCGCCCAGCAGATTCATCATGCGCTCAATGACCTGGATCGAGGATTTGGCGGCTTTATTTGCCACGGCAGGGCCCCATTCGGATTTTGCCGGCCGATTTTATATGCCGGAATGGCCACCAGCAACCAAAAGCGCGTTTTTTCCCCCCCTCATGAGCCCTAACACAGGTATCGCCAGTAATACATTGTTTTTGCTATAATATAAAGCTCCCTCGTACCGATCAGAATCAATTCGTCATGTCAAAGACCGCTCTACTCGCTCGCAATCGCAACGGCCACGGACGCAATGGTAGTGGTCAAACCCGAAACGGCAACGGCCATAGCCGCAACGGCAATGGCCGAAACGGCAATGGCAGGAGCCACACGGGGGCCGCGCAATCAGCCCAGGACGTCAAAAACTACATTACGCCGCAGGGATACGCCCGCCTGAAGGTCGAACTCACCAAGCTGCTCGATATCGAGCGGCCGGAACTCGTGAAGACCATTTCGTGGGCCGCCTCGAACGGCGACCGTTCGGAGAATGGCGACTATATCTACGGCAAGAAGCGCCTGCGCGAAATCGACCGGCGCATCCATTTCCTTTCCAAGCGGATCGACAGCGCGGAGGTGGTGGATCCGGCGCGCCGCGGGGAATCCGACCAGATTTTCTTCGGCGCGACCGTGACTTATGCCTATGTGCGGGGCGGGCGCGACGATCGCACGGTCACCATCGTGGGCGTGGACGAAGTGGACGTCAAACGCGGCCAGGTCAGCTGGCTGTCACCGATCGCCCGGGCGCTGATGAAAAAGCGCTCCGGGGACGTCGTCACGCTGGCGACGCCTTCCGGCGAGGCGGAGATCGAGATCATCGGCGTGCGCTATCGCGCTTCCGCCTGAGCTTTCCCGATCCAGGCCCCGCGGCCGTTGCCGGGCGGTGAGGGCCTCGCTACCATATAACGTCGAAGCCGGACGCACAGCGCCGGTTTGATTCCGCGTGCCGGAACGGACGGTTCTGTCCCCCTTCGGCACACGGTTGGTCGGTGCTGGTCGTCGTCGCCAATCCCACGGCATAACCGCAAGCTTCAACGGACGCAGGCCGACCTTGACCGTTTCCTTCTTCGCCGCTGCCTTGTCTTCGTGGCGCGCCGCCCATCTTGCCGTGCCCGACCTGCGCACGGACGATCTGTCGCTGGACGCGGTGGTGAAGCTCTCCATCAAGGCGGTCGCCAATGCGCGCACCGCCGATAACCTCGGTGCCGAGCGCGACGGCACGGGGGTGGTCTTCGCCGAGAAAGGCCTGATCCTCACCATCGGCTACCTGATACTCGAAGCGGGCTCGATACTGGTGGTCGCGGGCGACGGCCGCGTCTATCCCGCGAGCGTGGTGGGCTACGACCACGCCACGGGCTTCGGCTTGTTGCGGGCGGGCATCGACTGCCGCCCGCTCGAGATCGGCAGCTCCGCCGGCGTGCGCGAGCTCGCCACGGTGCTGGTCGCGGCGCACGGCGGCGCCGGCGGCGTGTCGCGCGCCTGCGTGGTATCGAGCCGGCGCTTTACGGGCTGGTGGGAATACATGATCGACGGCGGCATTTTCACGGCGCCGCCCCGATTCGAGCACAGCGGCGCCGGGCTGCTCGACGCCGACGGGAAGCTGGTCGGCATCGGGTCGCTCTGGGTGAGCGACGCGCTCGAGATCGGGGCCGCTTTCCCCGGCAACATGTTCGTCCCTATCGACCTTTTGACGCCGCTCCTGGACGAGCTGGTCTCGAACGGAAAACGCCGCGAGCCGGCGCGACCCTGGCTCGGGGTCTATTCGGAGGAAATCCAGGGGCACGTCGTCGTGACGCGCGTCCTGCCGGAATCACCGGCCGCGAAGGCCGGGCTCGCCCGCGGCGACATCATCCTCGGCGTGGGCGGCGAGGCCGTGGGCCGCCAGAGCGAGTTCTACCAGCGCCTCTGGTCGAGCGGGGACGCGGGATCGGCCGTGGTGCTCCACGTGCTCCACAAGCGGACGGTACGGCAGTTGACGGTCCAGTCGATGGACCGGATGGCATTTCTGCGGCCTTGGGCCAGTTAGTCGGAAGAGCGTGATTCGCGGATCGCGGCTCGTGACTCGAACCGGCGTTTTTCCCGAGCGGCGGGAAGGGCTTAACGGCCACCAGCCACCAGTCACCAGTCACGAGTCACGCGCCTGGCCGAAGGTCAGGCGCCGCGTGAGACGATCCAGTAATCCACCGCGCGTCCGATGCCGCGGCGAAAGCCTTCCAGGCGCAGCACCTGCCCCGGGGTGATATTGGCGAGGTTTGCCTCGGTCCCGAAGGTCTCGAGCAGCTCGACGTGCTGCTTCGGAAAGCGGTAGGGGTCGGCCTCGATCAGCAGCCGGTGGAACCAGGGCTCGGCCTTGAGCGCGGGGATCGCGTCGGCCCGCGCCGCGACCAGCATGTCGAAGTCGCTTTGCTCGACGATCACGTGCTCGATGCCCTGCCGGCCGACGGCGTCGACCACGCTGCCGAGCTCGTCCAGCGACAGCGGCTCGGTGGGCGTCTTGCGGCCGAACTCGTACTTGATGTAGATGCCGCGCTTCTGGAAGCGCTCGATCATGCGCGCCCGCTCCTCCGCGGTGAGCGAGACGTAGTTCTCGGAGATCTCCAGGCCGCCGATCTCCAGCTCCAGGAGCAGCGCCTCCAGGCCGTCGAGCTCGTTCTTCCGCCACGCGTACTCGAACAGGATGCCGCCGGCGAACGGGATCACGCCGTAATCGCGATAGGTGCGCGCGGCGGCCCGGGCGATCTCCCGCGGCAGCAGCAGCGCGTTCAGCGCGTAGAGCTTGGCGTAGTCGATGTAGTCGGCGCAGGCCTCCAGCACGTTGCGGATGCCGTCGGGCGCGCCGGTCCAGCCGAACGTGTCCGGCCCGAAATCGATCATCGAGGTGATGCCACGGACGCGCGGCTTGGCCGAGCGCGGTGGCAGCGCGAGCGTCATGGCGTCAGGCTTTCTTTCTGGCGGGGCGGAAATCATCCGGCGCGCCGGGCGGGATCGGAGGATGCGCCTTCAGGCTTTCCTGGAACGCGTGGATCATGCGGCGAATGGGCGTGCGCGCCCAGCTCGCGCTGGTGTTGACGTCGGTCTCCTCCTTCGGGTCCTGCGTCAGGTTGAACAGCAGCGGGGACTCGAGGTGGTTGGCGCCCGCATTGGGCTCGGCCTCCCACACCAGGTGCATCTTCCAGTCGCGCCACTTCGCCGCGCGCAGCTCGCTCTTGATGTAGTAGAGGAAGCCTTCGCGGCTCGATCGCTTCCGCCTGCCGAGGAAGAAATCGAGCTGGTCGATCCCGTCCACCGGCCGGTCCGCGGGATTGCGTGCGCCCGCGATGCGCGCGAGCGTCGTGAAGAGGTCCGTCACGTGCACGATCTCGTTGCTTTCCCGGCGCGGCGGAACCCGCCCGGGCCAGCGGATCATGCACGGGGCCCGCAGCCCGCCTTCCATCGCGGTGTGATAGGTGCCGGTCCACGGGCCGGCCGTGCCGCGCCAGGGACGGCGGAATTCGGGCCCGTTGTCGCTCGCGAAGATGACGAGCGTGTCGTCGGCGATCTTCAGCGCTTCGATCTGGTCGAGGACCTGCCCTACCCGGTGATCCATCTCCGCCAGCGAATCGGCGAAATCGCCATGGCCGGTCCTGCCGGCGAAGTCCGGGTGGGGGAGCGTCGGATAGTGAAGCTGGGTGATCGGCACGTAGGCGAAGAACGGGCGCTTCGCCCGCGCCTGGCGCCGGATGAACGCGTTGGCGCGCGCGACCAGGTCGGAGTCGATGCGCCGCCGCATCGCGAGGTCGTAGACGGCGACGTTGCGCGCGCGCCGCCCCTTCTTTGCTTCCATCACGTAGGGCAGGGGGGTCGTCCGCGGATCGTAGCCGGGCGAGCTCGTGAACATGCTTTCGTTGGTGGTGCGCGGAATGCCGTACCACTCGTCGAAGCCGCGATCGGTGGGAAGGCGTCCCGGGCGGTCGCCCAGGTGCCACTTGCCGTGGATCGCGGTGGCATAGCCGCGGGACGAGAGCAGTTGCGCCAGCGTGACCTCCCACGGGATGATGCCCTGAGGGAGGCCCGCCGGCACCGACTGCAGCGCGCCGGTGCGGATCGGGTGGCGTCCCGTCATCAGCGCCGAGCGCGTGGGCACGCAGTCGCTCTCGACATTGAAGTTGAGGAGCCTGAGCCCTTCGGCGGCGAGCGCATCGATGCGCGGTGTCGGCGCGCCGCGCAACGCGCCGCCGCCGTAGCAGCCGAGCTCGCCCCAGCCGAGATTGTCGGCGAGGATCAGCACGATATTGGGTGGCCGCGGTTTCCTGGTGTGCGCCATATCGCCGGGCAGCGGGAATTCGCGTCGCATCCTAGCACAGCGCGCGTGGGCGCCCGGCGCGAGTCCACGGGTTGATTTCTGGGATAATGCCCTGCAGCCGGGAAATACGCGCGAAGCGCGGCGGACCAGTCACGAGTCACGAGTCACGAGTCACGCTCCATCGGGAAAAATGCGCGTCGCCCTCTTCGTCACCTGCCTCGTCGATTTCATGCGGCCGCGCATCGGATTTTCGGCGATCCGGCTGCTCGAAGCCGCGGGATGCGAGGTCGTCGTGCCGCGGCGCCAGACCTGCTGCGGGCAGCCCGGCTACAACGCCGGCGCGCGTTCCGCCGCGATGGCGCTCGCGCGCAAGGTGCTGGAAGAGTTCGAGGATTTTGAATACGTGGTCGCCCCTTCCGGCTCTTGCGCCGGCATGATCCGCACGCATTATCCCGATCTCTTCCGTGACGATCCCGGCACGCTGGCGCGGATAAACCGGCTGTGCGCCCGGACATATGAGTTGACCGATTTTCTCGTCAACGTGGTCGAGCTGGATCGCGTGCCGGGATTATTCAAAGGGACCGTGACGTACCACGATTCATGCTCGGGCCTGCGCGAGCTGAATGTGAAACCGCAGCCGCGCCAATTGCTTGCCAAGGTGCCGGGATTGAAGCTGGTAGAGATGGACGAAGCCGAGACCTGCTGTGGCTTCGGCGGCACGTTCGCGGTCAAGTTCGGCGAAATCTCCGCGCACATTGCCGAGCGCAAGTGCGCCAACATCGCCGCGAGCGGCGCCGACGCGGTAGTGCTGGGCGACCTCGGCTGCATGCTCAACATCGAGGGCCGCCTGCGCCGCCGCGGCGACCTGAAGACGAAGGTGCTGCACGTCGCGGAAGTCCTGGCCGGAGTCGAATCGGAACCGCAGATAAACGCAGATGAATGCAGATAATCGCTGAGAACCGACCGTGAAGCTCGCCAGCTTCGAAAACCTAGTCCGCGCTTTCGAGCAAGCCGGCGTGCGCTACCTCGTCGCCGGCGGGCTGGCCGTGAACGCGCATGGCTACCTGAGGTTCACTCACGATGTTGATCTCGTGATTCGGCTTCTTCCAGACAATATCATCCCTGCATTCGGCGCGCTGGCATCCCTCGGCTACAAGCCGAGAGTACCGGTAACGGCCCAGCAGTTCGCGGATCGGGCACAGCGGCAGCAATGGATCAGCGCAAAGGGCATGAGAGTGCTCAACTTCCACAGTGACCTGCACCGGGAAACCCCTGTGGATGTCTTCGTCATCGAACCCTTCGATTTCGACCGCGAGTACGAGACCGCGCCGAAACAGGAAATCGGGCCCGGTTTGTTCGTCCGCTTCGTCTCCATTCCAACCCTGATCGCCATGAAAGAAGTTGCAGGCAGGCCTCTGGACGGGGATGATATCCAGCATCTGCGCTGGATCATGGAAGAGGCATCCCGTGGAAAGAGAGATACCTGAGGAACTCTGGGCCGAAACGACCTGGGAGGGCAACCGCCGCGCGCAGTTGCGCAACGCGCTCGAGCTCACCGTGCGCGAGCGGCTGCAGGCGGTCGAAGACATGGGTGAAGTGGCCGAGCGTTTCCGTCAAATGCGCGCCCGCAGCGATGTGCTTGAACAACGGCGATTCGCCGATGACCCGTCCTGAACCGGGCGACGATTTAATCGACTGGAGCCTGACGACCTGGGAGGGCTTCCGGCGGGAGCAGTTGCGCCGGTGGGCCGCCTTGTCGCTGGAGGAAATCCTGCTCGCCCAGGAGGAAATGCGGGAACTTGCCGAAAAGCTGGGTGTGGAATCCGGACGCTGATAGGCGGCGCCCGCTTCCAGCTCGCTCGCGAGCCGCATCCACGCGAATCGAACGACTGATTTCCAACGATTCGGCTTCGCCGCTTCGGCGACCGGAAAACGAACCGCAGATGAACGCGGATAAACGCTGATGAGAGTAACCCCTAAGAGCCGCGCGGTAGCGCGCCGAGTCTTTGGGGCGGGCGTGCCCCGCCCCAAAGACTCGTTGTAGCTCCCGCTCTCACCCCGGATAGCTACAATACACCGCCCGTAAGCCCCTGTTTGATTGGGTCTTATGGGCGTTTTCTTTTCGGAAGTGGCTCCTAGAACAAGAGCATTTGGTCTGCTTTTACTGCTTTTTCCTGGAAAAGCGGCATGCCTACGAGCAGTTTCATGCTGGCAAATTGCTTTTCGGTGACGGTCAGACAACGAACCGAGCCTTCCGGGGGCAGGTTATCCACCAGCCGCATCATGTGTTTTTCCTCGGTATCTCGACCGTGAAGTATGCGACCGTATACCGAGAACTGGATCATGTCGTAGCCGTCGTTGAGCAGAAAGCGGCGAAACACCGTGTAGGCGCGACGTTCCGCACGAGTAACCACCGGCAAGTCGAAGAATACGAGCAGACGCATATTTCTTCGCGTACTCGTGCTCATGGTTACGAGTCGTAAACGTGTTGACGCAAGCCGATGAGCGTGGGCAATTCGAGCGGATTTCCGGCACCGCTTTCGTAAATTCGTGCGACGCTTTCAACCGTATGTTCAATAGCGGCGAGGGTGGACATCATCCCGCGCGGCATGGAACCCGCCGGGCTTTCTATTTGTAGCGGGCGCAGACCGGAAAACCTACGCCCACAACCTCTGCGAGGTCAAGCGAGACCGTGCGCCGTTTTGCTCGCACCGCGTGTGGGGTCCTGCCCGTGTGGCTGATAACTTCCGTTTTGCCGTGGGCGTCTATCGACGTTAATCTGCGGTAAATTCGCGGCGCTATTGGGTGTTCGAACCACCAGCCACCAGCCACCAGTCACCAGTCACCAGTCACCAGTCACCAGCTACGAGCCACCAGTCACGCATCATGAAAATAGCAGTCATGGGTTCCGGCCGCCGGCCGGGCGGG
>Ga0326597_10005250_pt1 | contig 18010 bp, 15 predicted proteins | sample RVTome_12_FD_203789 | JGI IMG/M metagenome (GOLD analysis project Ga0326597, IMG submission 203789) | Soil microbial communities from uranium-contaminated site in the Upper Colorado River Basin, Wyoming, United States - RVT100D185 | ecosystem: Environmental > Terrestrial > Soil > Contaminated >... | reverse complement strand
CCTCCCCGACGCGCCACATCACGAAAACCTTGGGCTGCGGAGAGGTGATGTTGTAAAGGTAGCCTTCCGCCTCGTCGGGATGCAGCTTCAGCACGTATCCGGGGAACACCATCTGGGTCAGGCGCTTCTCGTTCACGATGACGCGCTCGCCGCGGCCCGCCGGCTCCGGATCGTGCACGATCCCCTTCGCATCCCAGCGCTCCGTCCCCCAGCGGTCCTCGAGGCGCACCCGCTCCATGATGACGGCGACGGGGTACGGCGCAACGGCACTCGGGGCGACGTTTTCCAGCATGGCGGGAATTGTGCGCCAGGCGGCGCTGCCGCGCAACCGGAAACGCATCCAAATACTTGATTTGCAATCAGTGTTTTCCTTGCCCAAGGCCGGCTCCGTTTGCCATAATGGCAAGCACGTGGCTTCGCTCCGGAGCCGGCCTATGTCGAACCTCAGCAGCCCCCCATCTCGATTAGGACCGAGCGATCAGTTCGCGCGGTCCTTGCGCGACCTGCGCATCTCGGTGACCGACCGCTGCAACTTTCGCTGCGTCTACTGCATGCCCAAAGAGGTGTTCGGCTCCGATTACGCGTTTCTCGATCGCCGGGAAATCCTCAATTTCGAGGAGATCGCCCGTGCCGCGCGGGTCTTTGCCGGCCTGGGGGTCGAAAAAATCCGCCTCACGGGCGGAGAGCCCCTCGTTCGGCGCAATCTGGAGCAGTTGATCGGGCAGCTGGCCAGCATCCCGGGGCTGGACCTGACGTTGACGACCAATGGCTCCCTGCTCCAGCGCAAGGCGGAACCGCTCAAGGCGGCCGGCCTGCGGCGCATCACGGTCAGCCTGGACTCCATGGACGACGCGGTGTTCCGGCGGATGAACGACGTGGATTTCCCGGTGACCCGCGTGCTCGACGGCATCGCCGCCGCGGCGGCGGCGGGCCTCACCCCGATCAAGATCAACACGGTCGTCAAGCGGGGGGAGAACGAGAACGAGATCCTGCCGTTGGCCCGTCACTTCCGGGGCTCGGGCCACATCCTGCGCTTCATCGAGTACATGGACGTGGGCCACACCAACGGCTGGCGCATGGACGACGTCGTCACCGCGCGCGAAATCATCGAAACCATCGGCCGGGAATTTCCGCTCGAGCCTCTCGATCCGAACTATGCCGGCGAGGTCGCGGAGCGCTGGCGCTACCGGGATGGCGCCGGCGAGATTGGCGTGATCGCATCCGTCACGCAGGCCTTTTGCAGCGGCTGCACACGGCTGCGACTGTCCACCGAGGGCAAGCTCTACACCTGCTTGTTCGCCACCACGGGTCACGATCTGAGGACTTTGCTGCGCGGCGGCGCTTCCGACGAGGAAATCCGCGACTGGATCGCCGCGATCTGGTCGAAGCGCGGGGACCGCTACTCGGAAATCCGCTCGTCGAACACGGTGCGGACGCCGAAGATCGAGATGTCCTATATCGGCGGCTGACACCGCCTCTTAATGATGAATGCTGAATGATGAATGCGGAATGGCCAGCGGTTGTCCCCGGTCATCATTCATCATTCATCATTCATCATTCATCATTCATCATTCATCATTCCGCATTTTCGTGACTAGGCCCTACCGCCCCGAAATTACCAGCGCCGGCCGGCCGCTCACGTTCGAGGTCGATGCCCTGAACGAGCGCGGGGAGATGCTGCGCACGCCGATCGCCGGCGAGCACCCCCTCACGCTTTACCTCGACAAGCGCGAAATCGTCACCTTGATGACGCTCGGGCAGGCGCCCGAAGCGTTGGCGATCGGGTACCTGCGCAACCAGCGCCTGGTCGCCTCGGTCGAGGAGATCGCGGCGGTTCAGGTCGACTGGGAAACCGACTCCGTCGCGGTGACCACGCGCAAGGGCGTGAGGGGACTGAAAAACCGGCTGAAGAAGCGCACCGTCACCACGGGCTGCGGCCAGGGCACTGTATTCGGCGACCTGATGGAGGAGATCGACTCCATCCGGCTCCGCGACGACGTGCGGCTCGCCGAAGAAACGCTCTACGCCCTGCTCGACGCAATGCGGCGCCACGAGACCATCTACAAGAGCGCGGGCGCCGTGCACGGGTGCGCGCTGGCTGCCGGCGGCGAGATTCTCTATTTCGTCGAGGATGTCGGGCGCCACAACGCGGTGGACGCGATCGCGGGACGCATGTGGCTCGATCACGTGGACGGCTCGGACAAGGTGTTCTATACCACGGGGCGGCTGACGTCCGAGATGGTGATCAAGGCGGCGCAGATGAAGATTCCATTTCTCGTGTCGCGCTCCGGGCTCACCGAGATGGGGCACCAGATCGCGCAGCGGGTCGGCATCACCATGATCGGGCGCGCGGTGAACAAGCATTACCTGCTGTTCACCGGCCAGCACCGCTTCGTCAAGCAGACCATGCCGACGATGCTGGCATGACCGGTTTGGTGCGTGTTGAGTGTTGAGTGTTGAGTGTTAAATTCTCGAAACCGCCCTTGGCTTCTCACTCAGCACTCAGCACTCAGCACTCGGCGCCGATCACGGGCGTGATTTTGGCCGGCGGGCAAGGCCGCCGCATGGGCGGCGTCGACAAAGGCCTGAAGCCGCTGCGCGGCCGGCCGATGGTGGCCTGGGTCATCGAGCGCTTCGCGCCGCAGGTCGACGAGGTCCTGATCAACGCCAATCAGAACCCGGCGGACTATGGCGCGTTCGGCTATCGCGTCATTCCCGATGAGATCGGTGGATTTGCGGGCCCGCTCGCCGGCCTGCACCGGGGGCTGTCGGCCGCCGCGCACGATCTCGTCGCGACGGTTCCCTGCGACTCCCCGTTCCTGCCCCACGATCTCGTCGCGAGGCTGCGTGCAGCGCTCGAGCGCGAGAACGCGGAGGTGTCCGTGGCCAGGACCGGCGACCAGCCCCACCCGGTGTTTTGCCTCTGCCGCCGCGCCGTGTTGCCCGGTCTGACCGAATTTCTGGCCGGCGGCGGGCGCAAGATCGACGCCTGGTACGCGCAGCTCCGCATCGTCGAAGTCCGGTTCGACGACCAGCCGGACGCATTCAGCAATATCAATACCCAGGAAGAGTTGCACGCCTTCGAGGGCCGCGCGTTGCCCTCGTGACCCGTCAGGTCACGACCCACAACTTAGGATCCACGCGCCACGAGCCTTCCAGCCTCCAGCAAAGCGCCCTGCAGCCCGACGTGCGCATTCAGAATCACGTGCACGGGAATGCTCTCCAGCAGCTCGCTGAACCGGCCCTTGCCCGTGAAGGCTCGCATGAACGTCCCGTCCTTCAGCTTGTCGGCGATCTTCGGCGCGATCCCGCCGCCGACATAGATGCCGCCGTGCGCGAGCATCGCCAGCGCCAGGTTGCCGGCGAAGGCGCCGTAGACCGCGACCAAGATGTCGAGCGCGCGCGCCGCGAGGGGATCGATCCTGGCCATCGCGAACTCCGAGATCAGCGCCGCGATATCGCTGTGCGTCTTCGAGGCTTCGAGCAGTTGCCGTGACGGCATGCCTGCGCCGGTTTCCTGCAGGAAGCTGAAGATCCGCATCAGGCCGGGACCGGAAACGATGCGCTCGAAGGAGACCCGTCCGAAGGTCCGGCGCAGGTGCGCGAGCAGCTGGTCCTGCAACTCGTCCACGGGCGCGAAATCCGCGTGCCCGGCTTCGGACGGATGCGTCACGTAGCCGCCTTCCTGCCAGGTCAGGACCCCCACCCCGAGCCCGGTCCCGGCACCGACGATGACCCGGGTGCCGCGCGCGGCCGGCTGACCGGCCTGCAGCGTCAGGAGATCCTCGGCCTTCAGGGTCTCCAGGCCCTGTCCCGCCGCGGCGAAATCGTTGATGATCCTGACCGTCGGTATCGCGAACCGCCGGCCCAGCGCCTCTCCCGCGACGTTCCATCCGAGATTCGTCAGCGTCGATGTATTGTCTTCCACGGGCCCCGCGACCGAGAAACAGGCGGCGGCGATCCGGTCCCGGTACGACGCCACCTCGGACCGGCTCAGAAAGGCTTCGAGCACGTCCTCGAAGCCGCTGAAACTCCGGCTCCCGTAGACGTGCTGCTCGAGAATCGCCCCGGATCCCGGTTCGGCCAGCGCCAGCGCGGTCTTGGTCCCGCCCAGGTCGGCCGCAATCAGGCAGTTTCCGCTCATGCCGGCCCCGCCGTCACGCGAACAACGCGGTCTGCGTCGGCGCCGCTTCCTCGCCCATCGCCTCCGGCTCCGCGATGAAGTAGCCCTGCGCGAAGTCCAGGCCCAGCTCGCGGATGCAGGCTAGCGAGGCGGCATCTTCCACGGACTCCGCCACCGTCCGCATGCCCAGTATGTGGCTGATGCGGTTGATCGAATCCACGATCGCGTAGTCCATGGGGTCGTTGGCCATGTCCTTGATGAAAACGCCGGCGATCTTCAGGAAATCCACCGGCAGGTACTTGAGATAGGCAAACGAGGACATTCCCGTGCCGAAATCGTCGAGCGCGAAACGGCATCCCATGCCCTTCAGCTCGTGCATCAGCTCGGCGGCCTGCGTCAGGTTCGAGATCGCCGTGGTCTCCGTGATTTCGAAGCACAGCAAGCCGGGCGGCAGATCGTATCGGGTCAGGAGGTTGCGCAGGAAATCCGGGAAACTCTTGTCGTTGATGCTGGCGCCGGAGATGTTGACCGAGTAGAAGCCGCGCTCGCCGCCCGCGCCCAGGCCGTGCGGAATCTTGCCCGCCGACCACTGCCGGCTCAGGAACTCCACCAGCGAGCTCACCACCCAGCGCTCGATGGAAGTCAGCAGGTTATAGCGCTCCGCCGCGGGCATGAAGCCGGTGGCGGGCACCGGGCTGCCCGAGCGGTCGAGCATCCGCACCAGCACTTCGTAATGCGGATCGGGTTGGCCGGCGCCCAGCGGCGCAATCTTCTGGCGGTAGAGCCGGAACTGGCCGAGCTCGAAGGCGCGGCTGATCTCCGACACGAGCTGCATTTCCTCGCGCCGGCCGCCCGTATCGGTCTCGTGCGGACGGTGCACCTGGACCCGGTCGCGGCCGCGGTTCTTGGCCTCGTAGCAGCAGACGTCCGCCGCGGCGAGGACCTGGTTGATGTCGCTGCTCGACGCGTCGATCGGCACGAGCCCGATGCTCATGCCGACGTCGAACGTCTTGCCCTCCCACACGAACCGGAACTCGCGCACCGTCTCGCGCAGCGCGTTCGCGATGCGCAGAGCCTGGTCGACGGGGCACGATTCCAGCAGCGCCCCGAACTCGTCGCCGCCCAGCCGCGCCAGCGTGTCGCTGCCGCGCATGCGCGTGAGCATGATCGCGGTCAGCTGGCGCAGCAGCTCGTCGCCCGCGCTGTGGCCGCAGGTGTCGTTCACCGCCTTGAACTTGTCCAGATCCATGAACAGCAGCGCGTGCTCGCGGCGCTGCGCGCGCGCGGTCTCGATCAGGTCCGTCAATCGCCGCTCGAACTCGCGCCGGTTGACCAGCCCCGTTAGCGCGTCGTGGCTCGCCTGCCAGATCAGCTGTTGCGCCATGGCGCGCACCTGGCTCACGTCGTGGAACACTACGATCATGCCGTGCACCGTGCCGTCGCGCCCGCGTATCGGCGCGTGCGAGTAGCGCACCGGGCATTCCCTCCCGCTGCGGTCCACCAGCCGCACGGCGATCGGCTCGGCGCCGCCCGTGCCCTGGGCCTCGGTCAGCGGCAGCTCGCCGATGGGCTTGCCGCTTCTCTCGTCCACCACGCGGTAGACCTCCGACAGCTGACGGCCCGCCGCCTGTGCGCTGCTCCAGCCCAGATAGTGCTCCGCTACCGGGTTCAGGTACTCGATGCGCCCGCCGGCGTCGGTGGTGATCACGCCGTCCATGATCGAGTGCAGGGTGACTTCCGCGAGCTCCTTTTCCCGCTCCAGATGCGCCTCGGTTGCCGACACATGCCGGATCACGAGCACCGCGATCACGATTCCCGCGAGGAGCGCGAGCAGTCCGCCCGCGCCGATCAGCAGGAAGCCATGGCGCATGCCGGCGTTGGCGGCGGCGATAGACTCGGCGGTCTGCGCGTGATTGGCTTCGAGCAGGAAGTAAAGCGTTTCCTGCAGGCGGCTGTCCGCCAGCACGGCCTGCGTGAGGTTGAGCTCCGACGCCGGCGCGATCTCGCCGCGCATCAGCAGACCGACGATGCGGTCGCCCAGCACGAGCGAGGCCCCGGCGGCCGCGAGCGCCTCGTCGCGCGCCGCCTGTTCGCCCGAGGCGACGCCCAGCGCGCGCAGCGGCCTGACCGCGGCCTGGAACCCGGCCACGGCCTTCTGGTAGCGGGTCAGCACCGCCGCGCGCGATTCGCGGGTATCCGCGCCGAACAGGCTGTCGATTACGGCCGTGCGCTGCCCGTTCGCGAGAAAGAGCTCGGATACCGCGCCGATCTTCCGGCCCTGCGCCTCGGTGAGCGAGTGGATCTGGCTGTTGAACGACTCGATCCGGGAAAGGCCCATGGAGATCAGGGCGACGAGCGCGGACAGCAGCAGTCCGAAGCTCACGAACAACAGGTACTTCGACTTGGCCCTGGCGAGCGGTGCTTTCATCGCTAGGGCCGGCTGACGGCGGGTGCAACTCGCGCCGCCGTGTCCTGGCGGTAAAAGGCAGCGAGCTGCCGGTAGACGCCGGCGTACTCGTCGCGCACGGCCAGCGGCAGCTCGAAGAAGGTCTCGCTCAATACGGCGAAGAACTCGGACGGGTTCTCCGCCGCGTAGGGGTCGATCCCGGTCGGCTCGTTGCGGCCGATGCGGCGGCGGAAATCCTCGTACGCGGAAGCGAACGCATCCGACCACGCCTCCCGGTCCATGCCGGCATGCAGCGGCGGAAAGCCGTTGGCGTCGCCGTTGAGCATATCCAGCTTGTGCGCGAACTCGTGCAGGACCACGTTATACCCGGTGCTGCCACCGCGCAGCTCGGCGTCGGCCCAGGACAGGATGACCGGTCCCGCGAGCCAGGACTCGCCCGACATGGGCTGTGCCACGTGGTGCGCGACCCCGTCGGTGTCCACGTAATCGTACTCGGCGACGAACTCGTCGGGGTACACGATCACCTCGGACCAGCCCCCGTAATAGTCGAGGTCAAGATTGAGGATCAGCATGCAGGCCTGCGCGGCGATGCCCACGCGCATGTCGTCGCGCAGCTCGATTCCCCCCGCCCCCACCACCGCCTTGTCGTGCAGAAACAGCGTCGCCCAGTCGCGCAGGCGCCGCCGCTCGTCCCGATCCAGGGCGCGCGTGAACGGGTATTGCTCGATTACCGCCTGCCACAGCGCCTCGTCGATCGCGGCGCGCCTGAGCACGCGGCTCCGCCGCCATTGCCTAAACGCCTGCAACATGTACGGATGCCGCGGGCGCGAATGGATGACCCGAGGACCGGCGACCGGTGGAATCCAGGGGGTTCACTTGGCGCCTGTGCCATCGTCGCGCCGCTCGACCACCTTGAGCGGCACGGCCTCCGGCGGCTCCAGGTCGGCCGACTCGATCCGCTGGAACTGCTGCGTGATCTTGCGGCTCGAAGTCTGGACGTCCTCGGCGTCCTGGTGCGCCTGGCGGATGTGGTCGGCCAGCTTCTTCATGCGCTCGTCGAACCGCCGGAAATCCTGTCCGAGCCGCCCCAGGGCCTCGCGGATCACGTGGACCTGCTTGCGGGTCTCGACGTCCTTGAGCACCGCGCGCGCCGTGTTGAGCACGGCCATCAGCGTCGTGGGCGACACGATCCACACGCGTTTGGCATTGGCATGGTCCACGACCTCCGCGTGGTAGGCGTGGATCTCGGCGAACACCGCTTCGGCCGGAACGAACATGACCGCGCCGTCCGACGTCACGTCGGGCACGATGTATTTCTTCGCGATGTCGTCCACGTGCTTGCGCACGTCCGCCCGGAACTGCCGCTGGGCGGCCGCGCGCTCGAGATCGTTCACGCCGGGCGCGAGCATCCGGTGGTAATTCTCGAGCGGGAACTTGGAGTCGACGCACACGAGCCCGGTCGGCTCGGGCAGCTTCAGCACGCAGTCCGCGCGGGCGCCGTTGGGCAGCGTGTACTGCATCTCGAAGGCGGCGGGCGGCAGGACGTTCCGCACCAGCGCCTCGAGCTGCACCTCGCCGAAGGCGCCGCGGGAGCGCTTGTCGCCGAGCAGCTCCTGCAGGCTCACGACGCTGCCGGTCAGCGTCTCGATCTTCTTCTGCGCCTCGTCGATGGTCGCCAGGCGCTGCATCACGTTGACGAAGGTCTCGTTGGTTTTCTTGAAGCCCTCGTCGAGCCGCTCGTTGACCTTGCCGGCGATCTGCTCGAGGCGCTGGTCGATGCGGGCGTTCAGCTTGTCGGTCGTGTCGCTGAGGCTTGCCGCGAGCGACAGCTGGAGCTGGTAGAGGGCCTCGCGCGTCTGCTTGAGCTCCTCGGCCATCAGCCCGCGGAGCCGCTCCGAGCTGTCGCCGACGGCCGCGCCGACGCGATCGGACTGCCGCGTGAGCCCGTCGTGCAGGTCGACCAGCATGAGGCGGTGCTTTTCTTCGAGCACCTCCGCGTAACGCCCCTTGAGGTCGCGCTCGATGCCCGCAATCTTGAGGAAGACCATGACCGCCAGTCCGGCGAGGACCAGCAAGCCAAGCCAAATGACGATCTCCAACGCGGGCTCCAAGCCGCCCAAGTATACCCGTATCGGCGCCCGCCGGCCCTATTCCGCCTCGCGCAGCGCCGCGATGGGCGGCCGCGACAAGGCGGCGCGCGCGCCAGCCAGCGCGTTGACCACCACGCAAGCGGCGCCGAGCATCAGTCCCCACGCCCAGAGCCAGGCGCCGGGCGTGTAGGCGAGGTGCAGCACGCGCTCGGCGACGAGCATCCCGATTCCGCTGGCGCCGGCGGCTGCGAGCCCGCCGGCGAGCAGCCCGATCACGATGAACTCCGCGCGCTGCGCAGCCGCCACCTGGCGCCGGCTTGCGCCCAGGGCACGCATCAGGGCCGCCTCGCGCACGCGCTCGTCCTCGGTGGCGAGCAGCGCCGCGTAGAGCACCAGCACCCCGGCGGCGAGCGCGAACAGGAACACGACCTGGACCGCCTGGACCACCCGCTCCATGACCGCCAGTGCCTGCCGCAGGATCGCGCTGGTATCGACCACGGTCATATTGGGAAACGCGTTCGTCAGCGCGTTCATGGCTCCCGCGTGCGCACCCGCCAGGTGAAAACTCGTGATATAGCTCGTGGGATAGCGCGCCAGCAGCCCGGGCGTCGCGACCACGAAGAAGTTGACCTGCATCGAGTCCCAGTCGAGACGGCGCAGGCTCGTCACCGGCGCGGTGAACTGCTGTCCCCCCACCGACCAGGTGAGCCGGTCTCCGACCCGGATGCCGAGCCTGCCGGCGATGCCCTCCTCCACCGAGAACGCGCCGTCCGTCCGGTCCCGGGACGTGAACCAGTCGCCAGCGACGACCTGGTTGTGCGCCGGCAGGGCGTCCATGTACGAAAGATTGAACTCGCGCTCCACCATGCGCCGCGTGCGCGCCTCCTCGTAACCTGCCGCGCTGACCGCTATCCCGTTGATCGCCACCAGCCGTCCCCGCACCATCGGGTACGTGGTCACCGGCGGCAGGCGACTTTGCTCGAAGAACGCATTCAGCGGCGCGCGCTGATCGGGCTGGATGTTCAGGATGAAACGGTTGGGCGCGTCGGGCGGCGTCTTGGCGCGCCACGCCTCCAGCAGGTCGTCGCGCGTGACCGTGAGCAGGAGTATCGCCGTCAGCCCCAGCGACAGCGCGAGAATCTGCACCGTGCTGGCCCGCGCCCGGCGGCGCAAGTTCGCGACGCCGTAGCGCCACGCCACGCCGCCCACGCGGCTGCCGATCCGCACCGCGAACCGCAGCACGCCATAGCTCACCAGCGTGAACGCGACTCCGGCCGCGGCGAATCCGGCCAGCGCATGCGCGCCCAGCCGGAGATCCCCCGCCTGCCAGAGCACGAGGCCGGAAAAGGCGACGGCCGCCGCGCCGTACGACAGCAGCGGATGCGTCGTCGCGCCCCCCATGTCGCGCCGCAGGACCCGCAACGCCGGCACCTGCCCGAGACGGGCGAGCGGCGGGAGCGCGAAGCCCAGCAGCAGGACGAACGCGAGCACCACGCCCTGCGCCGCGGGGATCCAGGACGGCGGCGGCAACCGGGCGGATACGATCTCGGTCAAGCCACCCGCCAGCAGGCTTTGGGTCGCGAATCCGAAAAGACAGCCAAGCGTGGCCGCGATCATCCCGAGCGCGACGAATTCCCAAGCGAACAGGGCGAACAACTGCCTGCGGCTCGCGCCGAGGCAGCGCATGACCGCGTAGTTGTCGAGGTGGCGCTCCGTATAGCGGCGCGTCGCGAGCCCGATTGCCACGCCCGCCAGCACGACCGCAAGCAGCGCGGTCAGGCCGAGGAACTGCTGCGCCCGGTCGAGCCCCGCCCGGATTTCGGGACGCGCGCTGTCGAGCCCTTCCAGCCGCTCGCCCCGCCCGAGGCGGGGCCTGGCCCAGCCCTGGTATCGCGCGAGCGGCTTCGGCTCCCCGGCGAACATCAAGGCGTAGGTCACGCGGCTGCCGACCTGGATCAAGCCGGTCTGCGGCAGGTCGGCCGCGTTCATGATCAGCCGCGGCGCCAGATTGAAGAACGAAACGCCGCGGTCGGGCTCGAGCGTGAGGATGCCGCCCACCGTGAAGCGCGCATCGCCCAGCTCGACTGCCGTGCCGACGCCCGCGTTCAACGCGTGCGCCAGGCGCTCGTCCAGCCACACCCGGCCTCGAGCGGGAATCCCGCCTGCCTCCGCGTCAGCAGCGTTGAGCGCGGGGGCGATGCGGAGGCGCCCGCGCAGCGGATAGCCCTCGCTGACCGCCTTGACCCCCGCGAGTTGCGATGCCCCGTCTCGCCGCGCCATGCTGATGAACTGGGTGCTGGCCGCGACGGCAAGCCCGCGGGCACGCGCCTCGCGGCTGAACTGCGGGTCCAGCGCGTGATCCGCCTTGATCAGGAGATCCGCGCCGAGCAGCTGATGCGCGTCGCGCGTGAGCGCCTGGTGTACGCGGTCCGCGAAGAAAGCGACGCTGCTGACGCTCGCCACCGCGACCGTCAGCGCGGCCGCGAGCAGCCGTAATTCGCCCGCGCGCCAGTCGCGCACGAGCATGCGCATGCCCAGTTGCACGCGGACCATCAGCCGTTTCCCGGCACGATGCGCCCGCCGGCGAGGCGGATCTGCCGCGTGCAGCGCCGCGCCACCATTTCGTCGTGCGTCACGAGCACCAGCGTGGTGCCCTGCTCGGCGTTCAGCTCGAACAGCAGGTTGATGACGTCCGCCCCGGTTTCCGCGTCGAGATTGCCGGTCGGCTCGTCGGCGAACAGCACCTTCGGCTCAACGACGAAGGCGCGCGCGAGCGCCACCCGTTGCTGCTCGCCGCCCGACAGGTATTTGGGATAGTGGCCCAGGCGCTCGCCGAGGCCCACCCGCTCGAGCATGGCCCGCGCCCGTGCCTCGGCGTCATCGCGCTCCGCAAGCTCCAGGGGGAGCATGACATTCTCGAGCGCGGTCAGCGGCGCCAGCAGCTGGAACGACTGGAACACGAACCCGACGAGGCGCTTGCGCAGGGCGGCCCGTCCATCTTCGTCCAGGGAAAAGAGCTCCTGATCCGCGAGATGAACGCTCCCGGCAGTGGGCGTGTCCAATCCGGCGAGCAGGCCGAGCAGGGTCGACTTGCCGGAACCCGAGGCGCCGAGCACCGCGAGGGCCTCGCCCGGCAGGACGGTCAGCTCGATATCCTGCAGAATCGTGAGGCTTGCGGCACCATTGGGAACCACCTTGCTCAGTCCCCTGACGCGTATGACCGCCTGTACCATTCGCTCCGGCATGTTGAAACTGTTATCCGCCCTGCTTCTGTGCGCGACGGCCACGGCGCATGCGGCCACGCTGCTCGTATTCGGAGACAGCCTGTCTTCCGCCTACGGCATCGGCTCCAGGGAGGGCTGGGTGACCTTGCTGGAAGAGCGGCTGCAACGGAGAAAGTTCGATTATAACGTCGTCAACGCGAGCATTTCCGGCGAAACGACGAGCGGGGGCGCGACGCGCATAGCGGAAGTCCTCACCCGCGTGCGCCCGGCCATCGTGATCGTCGCGCTGGGCGGCAACGACGGGTTGCGCGGGCTGCCGGTGTCGCAGACCACGGCCAACCTGTCGCACATCGTCGAGGCGGCACGGCGCCGCGGCGCGCGCGTGCTCCTGGTCGGCATTCGCATGCCTCCGAATTACGGGCCGGCCTACACGCGGGAATTCGAAGCGGGCTACCTGCAGGTGGCGCGGCGCCACCGGGTACCGCTCGTTCCATACCTGTTGGCAAGCGTCGGAGAGCGGCGCGAGCTGATGCAACAGGACAACATACACCCCACGGCCGAGGCGCAGCCGATCATCCTCGAGACGGTGTGGAAGGGCTTGGAGCCCCTGCTCAAGAAGCCGGGAGAGCGGGAAATCGGGAGATCGTGAGAGCGCAAAACCGGGTTTTCCCTCTCACGCCCTCACCCTCTCCCGCCCTCACGGATTCTGTCGCTCTCCCGCTCTCACGCCACTACGATGCGCGGTTCCCCGCTCGCGAGCGTGCCGACCTGCGCCGCGTACTTGAACCCCTCCAGGCGGAAGACATCGAGCACGGCCGGGACGGCAGCAGGATCGCAGGCAACCAGCAGGCCGCCGCTGGTCTGGGGATCGGTCAGTATCGTCCTCGCCCACGGCGGCGCGCCGCCGGGCAGCTCCACCGCGCCGCCATAGCTCTCCCAGTTGCGTCCCGAGGCGCCGGTCGCGTAGCCGTCCTCGACCAGGTGCCGCGCGGCCGACAGGATCGGTATGTGCTCGAAGCTCAAGCGCGCCTGCAGCTTCGAGCCGCGGCAGATCTCGAGCAGGTGCCCCAGCAGGCCGAAGCCCGTCACGTCCGTCAGGGCGTGCACGCCGGGCATCTCGGAGAGCCGTATCCCGGGTGTGTTGAGCTGCGTCGCCGACTCGAGCATCTGCTGATAGGCCTTGTCCCGGAGCTCTCCCTTCTTGAGGGCCGCGCTCATGACGCCGATTCCCAGCGCCTTGCCGAGGATGAGCGCGTCGCCGGCCCGCGCCTGGTCGTTGCGCTTGACCTTGGCCGGGTCGATCAGGCCGAGCGCGACCAGGCCGTAGATCGGCTCGGGCGAATCGATCGAATGCCCGCCGCCGATCGGCACGCCCGCCTGCGCGCACACATCGTGGCCACCGGCAACGATGCGGCGCACGACTTCGACCGGCAGCTTGCCGATCGGCACGCCGAGCAGCGCGAGCGCCAGGATCGGGCGCGCGCCCATGGCATAGATGTCGGAAATGGCGTTGGTGGCCGCGATCCGCCCGAAGTCGTACGGATCGTCGACGATGGGCATGAAGAAATCGGTGGTCGCAACGAGGGCCTGGGTATCGTTCAAGCGATACACCGCGGCGTCGTCGCTCGACTCGTTGCCGACCAGCAGGTCGGCGTACGGACGGACGGCGGGCAGCCCCGCAAGCACTTCGCTCAGCAACGCTGGCGTGAGCTTGCAGCCTCAGCCGCCGCCGTGCGACAGTTGCGTCAGCCGGATGGGTATTTCGTTTGGCAGGTTCATGGTTTTGGATGGCCGAGGGCGGATGCGCGCAACCCGCAACCCGGATCGGGAAAGAAAGGCGCTTTGCGACAGGGATTGCCGTGCGTGGACCCGCTCTAGCTACCGTAGCACAACTGACCGATTTTGACGAGATCATCGACGTCCGCTCCGAGGGGGAATACGCGGAGGACCACGTCCCCGGCGCGATCAACTGCCCCGTGCTCGACAACGCCGAGCGCGCGCAGGTCGGAACGATCTACAAGCAGCGCTCCCCGTTCGAGGCGAAAAAGCTGGGCGCGGCGCTCGTGAGCGCCAATATTGCCCGGCACATCCAGCGGCATTTTCTCGGTCGCGACCGCGAATGGCGCCCGCTGGTCTATTGCTGGCGGGGCGGCGCTCGCAGCGGCGCGTTCGCGCACGTGCTGTCGGAAGTGGGCTGGCGCGTCGCGAGGCTCGATGGCGGATACCAGGCCTACCGAAGAGCGGTGGTCGCGGATCTCGAGCGCCTGCCGGGCCGATTTCGATGGCGCGTGATTTGCGGCTTGACGGGAACCGGCAAGAGCCGCCTGCTGCGCGCGCTCGCCGCCGCGGGCGGACGGGCGCTCGACCTCGAAGCGCTGGCGTCGCACCGGGGCTCCGTGCTCGGCGAATTGCCGGACACGCCGCAGCCGTCGCAGAAGATGTTCGACAGCCGGCTTTGGGACGCGCTTCGCTCGCTCGACGCCGCGCGCCCGGTCTACGTCGAGGCCGAAAGCCGGAGAATCGGGCAATTGCGCCTGCCCGCCGCGCTGGTCGAGGCGATGTGGGGATCCGAGTGCCTGGTCCTCGAAGCGCCCCTCCCCGCCCGCGTCGGCCTTCTCATGGAGGAATACGCCCATTTCTTCGATCAGGCCGAAGCGCTCATCGCGCGCCTGGAGTGCCTCGCGCCGCTGCACGGGCGGGCCGTCATCGCGAAATGGACGGACCTTGTCCTCGCGCGCGACTGGCGCGCGCTCACGTCGGAACTGCTGGTGACGCATTACGATCCGGCATACACGCGCGCCATCACAAAGCACTACCCCGCGCTCGACCGCGCGCGGAAGCTGGAGCTGCACGACACCGGCGACGCGGCGTTCGAGCGCCTTGCGCAACAGTGCCTCGACTTTGAGGATTCCCATGGACGGGCAAGCGTATGAAGCGCTGCGCTGATACGGTATACGATTTCTACTCATCACTCATCACTCATCGCTCATCACTGCTTTTGTGAAGCTCGCTTTGCGCATCGAGGTCGCCACCCTGCGCGGCGCGCAGCGGGACGCCCCGCGCCTCGCGGCAATGCTCAAGTCCCTGGGTGCCGGGGCGACCTTCCTGTTCAATCTCGGGCCCGACCACACGGGGCGGGCACTGGGCAGCCTGCCGCGGGTGCCGAAGCTCAAGTGCTACGGCGCCGCCGCGCTCCTGTCCGGGACATTGCAGCCGGCTGCGGACGTCGGCGCGCGTTGTGGCGGCGAAATGCGCGCCGTGCGCGACGAGGGTTTCGAGGCCGGGATCCTGGCATGGGATCGGGCGAACTGGATCCGCCGCGTGGCGCGCGCGGACGAGTCCTGGACGGCGGCGGCGATGCGGCGCGCCCGCGACCGCTTCGAGACGGTTTTCGGCGGACCCGCGCTCACGCACGGCGCGCCAAACTGGCAGATGAACCGCTACGCGTTTCGTTACACCCAGAGGCTGGGCTTTCTCCATTGCTCAGACACGCGCGGCACCGGTCCCTTCCTGCCGGTCGTCAACGGCGAGCTCGTCTCCTGTCCCCAGCTGCCGACGACGCTCCCGACGCTCGACGAGCTGCTCGCGGCCGGGCTCAATCCCGACGAAATCGTCCGGCGCCTGCTCGAGTTGAGCCGAAAGCCGCCGCCGCCGGGCCACGTCTACACGGCGCGCGCCGAGGTGGAAGGCACGGTTTACGAGCCGGTGCTGCGCGCGCTCCTCGCCGGGTGGCGCGAACTGGACCAGCAGCCCGTCGCGCTGCGGGATTACGCGGCAGGACTCGACCTTGCCCGTCTGCCGCGCCGGGTAGTCGTCGAGCAGCCGATGCCGGGCGCGCGCCGCGCCGTGTCGTCGGAAGGGAAGGAGTTTCTCGCGCCGTGATGGCGCGACCGCCGCTTGCGCGGGGGACCCGTTTCCGTCAACATAATTCCCGGACCCTGGAACGACGAGGCGCAACCCGCCGAATGCTGGATCAGTCTGCACCCGACTTCGAGCTGCCCGCCACCGGCGGTAAGTCGTTTCGCCTCTCCCGCGCCAAGGGCGCGCCCCTGGTCCTGTATTTTTACCCCAAGGACAATACCCCGGGCTGCACGGCCGAGGGCCAGCAGTTCCGCGATCACTATACGGACTTCCAGCGGCTGGATTGCGGCGTGTTCGGCGTGTCCCGCGACAGCGTCAAGTCGCACGAGAACTTCAAGAGCCGGATGCAGTTCCCGTTCGACCTCCTCTCCGACACCGACGAGGTCGCGTGCAAGCTCTACGACGTCATCAAGCTGAAGAACATGTATGGCAGAAAGGTGCGCGGCATCGAGCGCAGCACGTTCGTGATCGACGCCAAGGGCGTCGTGCGCCGCATCTGGCGGGGCGTCAAGGTGCCCGGCCACGTGGACGAGGTGTTCGAATTCGTGAAAACACTGAAGTGATCCGGCGTCTCGATTCCCCCGCCCCCCGCGCTCCGCGCCTCGGACTTGGCGCCCTGTATTCGGCACTCTGCACTCTGCACTCTGCACTCCACGCTATGCTGGGAGGTACATGAATCCGCGCAAGACCGTCTCGTCGCCGTCGTCCGTCATCGCCCGCCTGCCCGCCGCCACCAAGCTGTTCGTGCTCGACACCAACGTGCTGATGCACGACCCCACCAGCCTATTCCGCTTCGAGGAGCACGACCTGTACATCCCGATGGCCACCCTCGAGGAACTCGACAACAACAAGAAGGGCATGTCCGAGGTCGCGCGCAACGCCCGCCAGGCGAGCCGCTACCTCGACGAGATGATCACCCGCTGGGACCAGGCGATCGCCGAGGGCATCGCGCTCGAGGTCCACGGCGACAAGACCGCGACCGGGCGCCTCTTTCTGCAGACCGAGGCCATCAACGGCGACCTGCCGGCGCGCCTCGCGAGCGGCAAGTCGGACAACCAGATCATCGGCGTGGTGAGGCACCTGCAGGAACAGCATCCGCAGCGGCACGTCATCCTGGTGTCGAAAGACATCAACATGCGCATCAAGGCGCGCGCGCTCGGGCTGTCGGCGGAAGACTATTTCAACGACAAGGTGCTGGAGGACACCGACCTCCTGTACACCGGGGCGCGGGAGCTGCCCGCCGATTTCTGGGACACGCACGGCCGGGAGATGGAGTCCTGGCAGCAGCACGGGCACACCTACTACCGCGTGCACGGGCCGCTCTGCGGAAAGCTCCTGGTCAATGAATTCGTCTATCTCGAGGCGGACCGGCCGTTTTACGCCCAGGTCCGGGAGGCGAGCGGCAAGACCGCCATCCTCGCGACGCTGCGCGACTACGCCGGGCAGCGCCACAACGTGTGGGGCATCACCGCCCGCAACCGCGAGCAGAATTTCGCGCTCAATGTGCTGATGAACCCGCAGATCGACTTCGTCACCCTGCTGGGCCAGGCAGGAACCGGCAAGACGCTGTTGACGCTCGCCGCCGGGCTCATGCAGACGCTCGAGCAGAAGACCTACACCGAGATCATCATGACCCGCGTCACGGTGCCGGTGGGCGAGGACATCGGCTTCCTGCCCGGCACCGAGGAAGAAAAGATGAATCCGTGGATGGGCGCGCTCGAGGACAACCTCGACGTGCTCAACAAGCCCTCGGACGAGGCCGGCGAATGGGGCCGCGCCGCCACGCGCGACCTGATCCGCTCGCGCATCAAGGTCAAGTCGCTCAATTTCATGCGCGGCCGCACCTTCATCAGCAAGTTCCTGATCATCGACGAGGCGCAGAACCTGACGCCCAAGCAGATGAAGACCCTGATCACGCGCGCGGGGCCCGGCACCAAGGTCGTGTGCCTGGGCAACATCGCGCAGATCGACACGCCCTACCTCACCGAGGGCAGCTCGGGACTCACCTACGTGGTGGACCGGATGAAGGGCTGGCCGCACAGCGGGCACGTGACGCTCACGCGCGGCGAGCGCTCGCGTCTCGCCGACCACGCCGCCGAAGCGCTGTAGCCGCGGCCGCTAGTGCCCGGACTCGAAGCGGCCCGCGTCGCCTTCGTAGTTCGCGAAGCGGATGTGCCTGCCGAGGAACGTCAGCTTCTTCATCCCGGTCGGGCCGTTGCGCTGCTTCGCGATGATGATCTCGGCGATGCCCTTGTTCGGCGAATCGGGATTGTAGACCTCGTCCCGGTAGATGAAGAGAATCAGG
>Ga0326597_10005249_pt1 | contig 18014 bp, 15 predicted proteins | sample RVTome_12_FD_203789 | JGI IMG/M metagenome (GOLD analysis project Ga0326597, IMG submission 203789) | Soil microbial communities from uranium-contaminated site in the Upper Colorado River Basin, Wyoming, United States - RVT100D185 | ecosystem: Environmental > Terrestrial > Soil > Contaminated >... | reverse complement strand
GGAGTCAGTGCCTTCGAAGGTCGGTACGAGACGATAGTCCGGTCAGCAGAGACGATCGCCACCTGGCGGCACTACGAGCACGAATACACGATGCCCCCGGAGTTCGATAGGATCCGATTTGAACTCAACATCTTGCGGCGGGGCACCTTCTGGATTGATGAAGTGACGATCAGTGGCATCAAGTGATAACTGAAAAGCACGGCACGCTGTCGAGAGCCGGATAACCTGCCAGTGGACCTGCCGGTTCGCGCAATTCAGTGACAGACCGTCAGGCAACAAATATGGAAGAGCTGTAGATCATCTTGCTGGTCTTGGTTTCGTGCCGCAAAACGCGATGAATATAGAACTTTGCCTGCGCATAACAGAACCGATATTGAAAGTCGAGGTAGGTGCCGACGCACTGCTCGGCAAGGATGAAGTATTTGCCGAGCTGGCCAACGCAAGGAGGGAGGAGAGTACGGGAATAGAAAACCTCCTCGTCGCAAGTTATATTATCTGCTCGAAGCAGAATAACTAGACGGGCTCGAAGCTCGACAGAGTTCGTCGAAGTCTGACGACCCAAAGCCGGTATGTTCCGGCGAACACGATCTATCGCTCGTTGAGACATTCACAGGGGGTCAGTTCATACCTACCATCTCTCACACTTACAGGAGGTACCATGAAGACCGTGTTTACATTTGCTGGACTGGTTGTATGTGCATTGCTCGTCCTTGAGACGGCTCAAGCCCAGGTCGCTGCACAGATCATTGCACGTGAGAAGGCATCGTGGGAAGCATGGCAAAAGAAGGACAAGACATTCTGGGCGGACTTCCTTACAGATGATGGAACATATTTCAGTCCTCGCAGCCCATACATGGAAACCGATCCGAAGGTGAACTTCCTCCCCAAGATCGATGTGTACTTCGAGCAGTACAAGATCCTCGACTTCCAGATGTACAACGCCCGGGTGCAAATGCTCGGCGATAATGCCGCAGTGCTGACGTACAATGAATCCGTGACGGCGGACTTCGGTGGCAAGGTGACGAACTTCACTGGAAAGGTCACCGCCGTGTACGTAAAGCAAGGCAACACATGGAAGGTTGCCCACGGTCATGAGACGCTCAACCCTGGGATGGACTAGACGCGAGCTGACGAGGAGGAGGGGAGCTCCTCAATAATTATCTACCAGTTAGAGCCACCCGGCTACTGAATGCCAATTTCCAAGCGCCAGCTCACCAGGGAGAGCAAGCTCTATCAGCTGTATTTGAGGTTTGTGCCGAACTCGTACATCGAACTTGAGAGAGCATTGGTCGGCTGCAAGACGCTTCTCGACGTTGGCTGCGGATCATCATCCCCGATTTCCATTTTCTCGGACAGAATGTACACTGTCGGCGTGGATGCGTTTGCGCCAAGTATCGAGAGGAGCAAAGCCGACGGTATTCACAATGAATATCATCAGATGGACGTGATGGATATCGGGAAGCGGTTTTCGCCGAGGTCGTTTGACTGCGTCCTTGCCTTCGATCTCATCGAGCACCTGTCGAAGGAAGATGGCGTACGGCTCCTTGGCATGATGGAGATGATCGCTCGAGAACGGGTCGTTGTGTTCACACCGAGCGGGTTCCTGCCGCAAGGTGAGTACGAAAGCAACCCCTGGCAGGTGCATCGTTCCGGCTGGACACCGGAAGAGATGCGTGACCGGGGCTACGATGTGATCGGTGTAAACGGATGGAAGCATCTGCGGGGCGAGCTCGGCGCGGTGCGCTACCGGCCCGCTCTGGTGTGGGCGTTCATATCGGACCTTACACAACTCTTTGTACGCAGCAGGCCCGAGAACGCCTACCAAATGCTGTGCGTGAAAAACCTATAGCGGAAAAAACTCAAATCCCAAAGCTCAAATCCCAAATCCCAAATCCCTACCACCTTTCACCTTATGTCCTTCTCTTCCGACCTTATCGAAGTCGACCTCTCATCGGTCGCTGACAGTCCCCTCATCAACAACGACATCGCGCCGACGAAGATCTCACAGCGGACGTGGGGAACATACAACATCGCTGCACTGTGGATCGGCATGAGTGTCTGCATCCCGACGTATATGCTGGCGAGCGGACTGATCGCAGGAGGCATGAACTGGTGGCAGGCCTTGCTCACCATAACTCTTGGCAACGTCATCGTTCTCATCCCGATGGTCCTGAACGCACATGCAGGGACGAAGTACGGGATTCCGTTCCCGGTCCTGGCCCGCGCTTCTTTCGGGACGATTGGCTCTAACGTCCCCGCGCTCCTCCGGGCGGTGGTTGCGTGTGGATGGTTTGGCATCCAGACCTGGATTGGCGGACAGGCGTTCAATTCGATGATCATCCTCTTGTTGCCGGAGTGGGCGATCTTTGAATGGGGACCGGCGATCGGTTTTCTGATCTTCTGGGGGATGAACGTGTATTTCATTGTGAAGGGAACCGAGTCCATACGTTGGCTTGAATCGCTTGCCGCGCCGTTCCTGATCGTCGTCGGACTCGGGTTGTTGGGCTGGGCATACGACAGGGGCGGAGGGTTCGGCCCGATTCTCGGTCAACCGAGCAAGTTCCAGACGGTGGGCGAGTTCTGGACGTTCTTCGTTCCTTCGTTGACTGGCATGGTCGGGTTCTGGGCAACGCTTTCGTTGAACATCCCCGACTTCACCCGCTATGCGCGGAGCCAGCGCGCGCAGATCATCGGACAGGCAATCGGCCTGCCGCCGACGATGGCGCTTTTCTCGTTCATTGGTGTTGCGGTGACATCCGCCACCATAGTGATCTTCGGCGAGGCGATATGGGATCCGGTTGCATTGCTGTCGCGGTTTGAGAACCCCGTGGTTATCCTCCTCGCGCTCATTTCGCTGGTTATTGCCACACTCACCACGAACATTGCGGCAAACGTGGTGTCTCCTGCCAACGACTTCGCCAACGTTCTCCCCAAAAGAATCAGCTTCAAGACCGGCGGACTCATCACTGCCGTCCTGGGGATTGCAATGATGCCGTGGAAGCTGCTTTCCGACTACGGGACGTACATTTTCGGATGGCTGGTCGGGTACTCGAGTTTCCTCGGACCGATTGCCGGTGTGTTGATCGCGGACTATTTCGTCGTGCGGAAGAAAAACCTCGAAGTGAAGGACTTGTATGTGCGAGGAGGAAAGTATGAGTTCACGGGCGGGTTCAATCCGAAGGCACTTGTTGCCCTCACATGCGGCGTCGTGGTCGCGCTGGTTGGCCTGGTCGTGGATCAGGTAAGGTTTCTCTATGATTACGCGTGGTTTGTAGGATTCGCGGTGGCGTTTGGGGCGTATGTAGCGCTCATGCGAGGTGAAGGGAGAAAGGTGTAAGGTGCAAGCAGACAAAGATGGGAAGAGACAGGTTAAGGTTTATGAGGACCTAGAAGTCTATCAAAAGCTATTGCAACTTCATCTAGATGTCCACCTTGTCACACTTGCATTCCCAAAGCATGAGATGTTTGAGCTTGTCCCAACTAAGGAGATCCTCGAACTCCATTCCTGCAAACATCGCAGAAGGTTGGAATAACAAGCATGTGAATATCTATTTGGAAGGTATTAATAGGGCGTTTGGTGAGCTTCAGGAAACCCGTCATCATCTGACGGTGGCGTATAGAAAGAAGTACATAGCAGACGAAACATTTCAGAAATTCATTGAACGATACGAGGAATGCGGGCGAATGCTCCGTGGCCTCGAGAGAGCACTTCTCCGCCAACAAGTGAAGCGATAGGCATGGCTGATCGCCCCTTTCACCTATCACCCTCCACCCTACACCTGTCCTCAGCTCATCCAATTCGTTTTTGACTCCGGATTCCACTTGGTTGTCGTCTTCTTCAGTTTGGTGAAGAACTCGATGGAGCTTTTTCCGGTGATGTCGCCGCTGCCGAACTTGGATTCGTTCCATCCCCCGAAGGAGAACGGCTCACGGGGCACGGGCACGCCGATGTTTACGCCGATCATTCCCGCGCTCGCCCGCTCAATCACGTAGCGCGCAGCTCCACCGCTCTGTGTAAAGACCGATGCGGCGTTACCGTACGGTGAGTTGTTCTCAATGTGGAGTGCTTCATCCACCGTCTTTGTCCTCATGATGGAGAGGACAGGTCCGAACACCTCCTCCTGCGCGATCTTCATCTCCGGCTTCACGAAGTCGATGACTGTTGGGCCGACGTAGTAGCCTTCTTCTTTTCCTTCGACACTCACTCCGCGACCATCAACCAGCACCTTTGCTCCCTGTTGCTCCGCTTCCGTGATGTAATGCTCAATTCGTTCCTTTGCTTGCTTCGAGATCACGGCGCCGAGGTTTTTCCCCGGCACGATCTTGCGCGCCTCATCGCAGAGACGTTGTATTATGCGGTCGACAGACCCAACAGCCACCATCGCTGATGCCGCCATGCAGCGTTGACCAGCGCAGCCGCTCATGGATGCAGCGACGTTGGATGCCGTCATTTCTTCGTGCGCATCCGGCAATACGATCAAATGGTTCTTCGCTCCACCAAGACAGAGCGCCCGCTTGAAATGCGATGTCGCTCGCGTGTACACAATCTTTGCGACTCGTGTAGAGCCGACGAATGTCACTGCCTCAATCCCCCGGTGGTCGCAAATCGCTTCGACAGCGGCCTGACCACCTTGCACCACGTTGAACACTCCATCAGGCAAACCAGCTTCCTTGAGCAGCTCGGCGATGCGAATGGAGCTGAGTGGAACTTGCTCGGACGGCTTGAGGATCATTGTGTTCCCCAACACCAGAGCGTTCGGGATTGTCCAGTTCGGCACCATGTTGGGGAAGTTAAATGGGGTGATCGAAGCGACGACACCAATTGGGTATCGGTCGATGCGACACTCAACTCCTTTGCTGACCTCCAGGATTTCCCCGGCATTCAGTTGAGGCATGGAACAGGCGAATTCGGTCACCTCTATTGCTTTCTCAATCTCTGCCATCGCCTCGTTCATGATCTTGCCATTTTCCTCATGCACGAGTTCGGCAAGCTCTTTGGCGTTCTTTTCGAACAGCGATTTGTACCGAAAGAAGACCTGCACCCGTTCCTTGATCGGTGTTGCAGACCAGGCAGGGAATGCAGCCCTGGCGCTCTGCACTGCTTCATCAACATCTGCTCGCGTTGAGAGCGGCACACTGGCAATCTGCCTGCCCGTGGACGGATTGGTCACGGGGAGGCTCGTGACAGACTTCGGCTCGACAAACCTGCCACCAATGTAGTTTGGGACGCTTCTGATTCCTTTCGCAGCAGGTGGGGAGGAAGCGGTTGCAGGGGTCGCTTCTGTTAAGGGTGTCATGGAAGGATCTCCTTGTTGGAACAGTGACTCTCCGCTGTCAGGCGGGCTTCAAAAAGTTACAGAAGAAGGAAGGTAATGTCAACCGGCGGGAGGCAATCAGGGTTGTCCGCTGGCCGGGATTGGCTCATTCACCTATGTCTTCATTCCACAGCGCAGGGTTCTTCCGTATGAAGTCTCGCATCATTGCTTTGCATTCGTCCGAGTCAATGTCGACCACCTCGACGCCATGGGAAACCATTAACTCCCTTGCCCCGGCAAACGTCTCGTCCTCTCCAACAACAACCTTCCTGATGTTGAACTGCACAACCGCTCCGGCGCACAAGTAACACGGCATAAGCGTGGAGTAGAGAACTGTGCCCTTGTACGAGCCGACTCTTCCCGCGTTGCGCAGACAATCGATCTCCGCGTGCGTGATCGGGTCGTTGTCCTGCACACGACGGTTGCGTCCACGGCCGATAATGGTCCCGTTGCGAACCAGCACCGAGCCGATCGGTATGCCCCCTTCCTGAAGACCCTGTTTTGCTTCATCGATGGCGGCGCGCAAGAATGGGTCAATTGGGAGGGACACGACGCTTCCGTTCGTTATCTGGTTCCAACAATACCATCACCTCTACTTCCGCTGTTCCGGGAAACATGTCGAATGGTATCGCGCGAGAAACCCTGTAGCCCGACTTCTCCCAACGTTCGATTTCCTTTGATATCAGGTCAATCTCACAAAACACATGCAGGACTCTGGCCGGTTGTTTTGCCGCAATCAGCTCAATGACTCCCTCCGCGGTGCCTGACCTCGGCGGGTCAAGGATGACAACATCCCCTTGACCGGCGTTCTTGAGAGTCCTTGGCAATGAGTCCGCAGTGATGTCCGATTGCACGAACCGCACATTCTCTGCTTTCTGTCTCCTGGAGTTGGCAATCGCAGACGCAACTGAGGCATGCGACATGTCCACTCCGGTCACGGTTTTGGCCCTGTCCGACAAACAGAGTCCAAAGAGACCGTAACCGCAGTACAGGTCAAAGACACCGACTGTTTTGTTCAAGTCGAGCAGTTTCCTCGCTTCGGTCACCATCGGTTCGATGATTGACTGGTTGACCTGAGAGAATGAGAGGGGTGAATAGAGGAAACTCCTTCCGAGGGTGGTCTGGTAGATTTCTCCTTTTCCGAATATCTTCCTGAAACGCCTTGCTTGTCGCGTTTCGGCAGAGCCGAGATAGTAGCTGCCATCGGAATCATCCTCGAACAGAAAGACACCCGTGATCTTGTCGCAGACATGCGTCAAGGACTTGGAGAGTGTATTGGCTGAACGAACGAGCGTCGGTGAGATTGAGTGGACATTCAGAATGACGCTGAATTCCGTGTAGCTTCCCTTGATGATAACGTACTTGAGCTCCCTCGCCAACGGCTCGGCGTATGGTTTCCCCAGGCTCTGTTGGGTCTGATCATAAATCACTGCATGCTCGGGCGGCTCGATCGCGCACCGCATGACATCCATTGGCTTTTGTGCGCCGCGAGCTGTGAGACCTATGAGGCCCAGCTGTACAGTTCCATTTGAAGCGAAAGCCTTGCGTTTGGTGACTGTGCGGTAACAGCGTTCGCGGGGCGAACAAACGAGAGACGAGAGCTGGACGGTGGGGAATTGTTGCCGCCAGAATTTCTGCAATGAGGTGTTTTTTATCCTTCGCTCGTCCTCATATTGCAAATCGACTGCGAAGCAGAGGTTGCAGCGGCGGCCGGCGCGGGTCTGGCATTCACCGTTCTCTAGTGGTCGTGGAGGGACGTGCGCTTCCTTGATCGCATCGACAAAGCATTCTTCAAAGGTGCTCATGTGAAAACGTACCGCGGGTGGAATATCAAGAACCGTACATCGACGCTAGGACGACAGCGCGCCGAGCGCTGTGGTGAGTCTCGGGATAGCGCTCCGGATATCCTCGAGCGAAACAGCGCCCACAGAGAGCCTGAACCACCCCGACTCTTCGTTGGTACCGAACGCCTGGAATGGGACCACGGCAACCCCGGCATTGTTCAGCAGGTATTTCCGGATATCTTCGTTGGTAACCAGTCGGGTTCCCTCGGGAGTCCGCTGGCCGTTGAGTGCGAAGCGGGCACTGAGATAAATCGCTCCCATGGGCGTGATGGCATCCACCGCAAATCCTTCCTTCCGTAGTTGCATCAGGGCTGAGTACAGGGTGTTCAGCCGTGCCTGCACACCGGACTTCATGTCCTTGTGGTATGCCTGAATTTCATCGGTTGCCCCCAGCAGCCTTGCGACTGCAACCTGCTCCGCGCGCGGTGCCCAGGCACCAACATGCCCGAGGATGCTTGCCATCTTCCGGGTAACGTCCTCCGGTCCAACCGTCCAGCCAACCCGCACTCCCGTTGCTGCAAACGGTTTCGAGATCCCATCCACGAAGATTGTATACGGCCTCAGTTCCGGTCGCAAGTTTACCGGGTTGCAGTGAACTGTACTGCCAAATGTCAGCATCCAGTAGACCTGGTCGTACATGAGATAGAGCGGCCTCTCTCCGTTCGAACGCCTGGCGTTCTCTTCGAGGACGAGGTCACAGATCTCTTGTAATGTCTCGCGGTCGAATGCTGTTCCCGTGGGGTTAAGCGGTGAGTTGAGTGCAAGCAATCGCGCCCCCCGGACTGCATCCTTCAATAGCTCGCGTGTCGGCAGGAAGGAGTCCTCCCTCATGCATACAACGGGTCTCCCGACCGCCCCGGTCAGGTGGCAGTAGTGGTTGTTGTTCCATGAAGGAACGGGATACACGACGACATCGCCCGGATCAATGAGAGCACTATACGTTGCGTAGATTCCCGGCCTCGAGCCGCCAGTCACAAGTACCGATTCCAGGGGATAGGAGAGATGCAACCAATGTTCACAGAACGCCTGTACCGCCTTTCGCAAAGCAAGCATCCCGTCCGGCGGGGGATAGTTGGTTTCGCCGCGGGCCAGCGCGTCCTTGATATTCTCTTCGAGGAATTTTGGGATGCGGAACTCGGATGGACTGAAATCTCCTACTGTCAGGTTGCAGATCTTCTTTCCCTGCGCAAGCATACCCCGGATATCGGTGGCTATTTTGAGAATCTCGGAGCCGATAAGCCCTTGAGCCATGGAGGACACCCGGCCGTCGGGTTCTGCTGGGTGTGGCGGTGCTTCAGTAGGCTGACGACTGGTTTCCCGATACATCACTCTTGTCCTGATATGTGGAAGGAACGGTGAAGCAGCTGTAATATAAGAAAAATAATGAGCAGACAATCGGGCCTCTCACTTTTCTTGATCTGCCAACCCCACCTTCATAATGATCTGATAACCTGGTCTGCTCAATACAGTAGGCGTCAGCGATTCATAACTTTTGGGTGGTCATAGAAGGCGGAAAGACAACCGAGGTTTTGCCAGTTCATCATTGCGACTAGGCGGGAGTGCACAAATCAGCTCCGAGATTTCTTTTCGATAACAGGCCAGACAACATACGTCACTTCGGCTTCGGGCTGGCCTTTCGGTCTTCTCGACATACACTCAATCCAACTCTTAATATTGATCCCTTGACAAAGACCTAGCATCATAGTATATTCACTCCGCCACACTGTAGCAGGGAAAACAAGTGTGGAACCAACCGATCATTCGTTACCACCCGCATATGCTTTGTGCAAAAACTACTCGTCTGTTCAACCCGGAATCGGGTTCTGCTGGCATCGCCTCTGGCATTCTCATCAATGTAAATTTTGCAATAACGATCTCGGCAGAGTAGACTTTTTCAGGTTGTGCATAGCATTTGGGGCAAATTGCAAAGAACAAGGAGTGATGACTGCAGGGTTCCTTGTACTGATGCTGGCCGATACATTGGCCGAGCCACTGAAGATTCCGATTACCGCATCGGATACGGAGAACCACAAACACACCCTTTACTTTGGATTCCAACCGAACGCAACGTATGGATTTGACGTTCCACTCGGGGAGATGCCGATACCACCCGTACCTTCAGTTCAAGCGTTTGATGTCAGGTTTCTCGATCCGTCACGCCGCAAGCAATTTCCAGGGGATGGGGCATATATGGATATCCGCCCATTTCAATCTCGAACTCAGACCGATACTTTCTTTATTCATGCTCAGCCGGCGAATGGTTCATTTCCTGTTACCTTCTCTTGGCCGGAGGGACTCGATGAATACTTTGATACAATCTTGCTGACATATCACCACGAGGGGTCCGCACATACCATTGATATGACGAAGCAAGTAACTTTTGCAATCACGGGAACAGAGTATAATTTTTTTACCGTTGTTACCTCTGGTTTGAAAGGGAAGCTTCCGTGGATGAACTGAATCTGGAAAAACGAATTTCGCGTAAGGTTTTTACTCTCCCGTCTCCTCTGAGAAAAAGTGTCGACTGGCCTCTGAGCCGTTCGCACCGAATTTCGATCGGTCTCATAATGGTGGTCTTCGGTGTCGTGCACTGTATGCTCCTTGGTGTCAGTTCTTTTTTCACTTCAACGGGGCACCTCCACGCTCAGACAAGCGGCAGAGAGGAACGGGGTGGGGGCCTCACACAAGGTGGAACACTCACGTTTGGTTCAGACGGCACAGTGATCTCAGGCGCTTCATACTATTCGGAGACAATCGGCCTTGCAGGCTATGTTGGTCAGCCACTCAAGGCACTTCAGTTTCGGGTCATCTCAAGAGGAGGACTGAGGCTTCGTAGCGTGGCGCGAGGAGGAGATATCAGGAGCAGTTCTGAATGGAATATGTCCCATGTTGTCGTTCATGGCAAGGATGGTGTCGATACTGCAAAGGTGGTGATTTTCGGACTCGGCGTGAGGTCGCTCCCGTCGCGTGAGTATTCCGACTTGCTGAAACTGACATATGATATCGTTAGACCGGATGGTAGCGGAAATGCAACACTGTTGCTTACAGATGTTCTCGGTGCGCTAAGGAATGGAGAAAACGCGAACGTTGTCGCGGGGTCTCAACGAGTTGTTTCTCTTGGTAAGAACAGGTAAAAGAAACGCAGAACTAATCCCCTGAGCTAAACACGTAGGATGAACACTCCCCCCATGTTCCCCCGCATCCAGCTTAAATGCGTTCTGTCTCTTGTGCTTGTATTTGCTGCATCAGCGATGGCCCAATGGACTGCAAACACTTCTTTGAACACGCCTGTGGACACTTCATCCAACGAGCAACAAAATCCCACAATGACATCCGACGGCGCGGGTGGGGTAATTGTCGTATGGGAAGAGGACTTCGGAGGCAGTACCTCACTCGATATCATCGCTCAACGGATTGATGCATCGGGGAACGCCCGGTGGGGTACGGATGGCGTCTCCATCTCGGTTGTTGCGGGTGATCAACGCTTTCCCACAATTGTTGCTGACGGGTTGGGCGGCGCGATCATCGCATGGTACGATGGACGAGGAGTTGACACAGATATCTATGCCCAACGGGTGGATGCTACAGGTTCAACTATGTGGTCGGCCAACGGCGTACCTGTATGTCTTGCGGCTGGCAACCAGTGGGACCCGGTGATTACAAGCGACGACGCTGGTGGCGCAATTATTACGTGGTATGAAGCCCGTTACGACACCGCAGCGGATATCTTTGCCCAACGCGTGAATGGCGCCGGCGTAGTGCAATGGGCGATCGACGGCGTTCCTTTGTGCAGTGAGCTGAACGGGCAGGTGACACCCGTCATTACTTCGGATGGGGGTGGAGGTGCCATTGTCGCTTGGCTGGATTTCCGAAATGGAGTAGTCGAGTTGTTCTCCCAGCGGGTGTCTCAGTCAGGCATGCCCCTTTGGGCGGACGATGGTGTACGGGTGTGCGATGGTTCGGATTTTCAGTACGCGCCCGACCTTACCAGTGATGGGACAGGAGGCGCAATCATCACGTGGAATGACTTCAGGACGGGGGAGGGATCTGATATTTATGCTCAGAGAATTAATTCTGCCGGAATGCCCCATTGGCCGGCAACCGGTATTGGAGTATGTATCGTTATTGACTACCAGTACAGACCGAGGATTGTTTCCGACGGATTGTCCGGAGCAATCATATGCTGGTACGATTATCGCAATGGCGTCAATTCGGATATCTTTGCACAGCGTGTCACACCTCTGGGCGGCTCCCTCTGGTCGCCAAACGGAGTCCAGTTGTGTGGGGCAATCAACGACCAGCAGTTTCCGACACTTGTGAGGGATGGGAGGGGTGGCGCGTTTGTGGGTTGGCAAGATACACGCAATGGATCGAATCCGGATATTTTTGCGCAGCATGTCAACGATCTCGGAGTTGCAGGGTTTGTTGCTGACGGTATCGCGGTGTCTACAGCCACGAATGGGCAAGAGTTTCCGCGGCTCGTTGGCAACTTTTCGGGGGGCGCAATCCTGGCCTGGGGAGATCGGCGGACCGGCATTCATCAGGACATCTACGCCCATAGGATTGTCCTTGGTAATCCCGATGCGGCCTTTGGCTACTGGGTGGGGGGCATAGCAACAGATATTGAGGCTGCACCGGCGTACGCGGGATTGCATCAAAGCGCGCTCGACGGATCGGATCCGAGGGACATTTTGGAACCCTCTACACTTCCAGCCAACTATGTCAGCGTCACGTCTGTGTCAACAACCGCAGATCGGTACTTGCAGGATGTGAGACAGGAGACCCCCGAACTGGCCCATACCGCAAAGCGATGGGCTCTGGAGTCCCGGACGAGCGAAACAGGTTCACTCGTAAACCTTGTATTTACAGAGGATCGCCTGCCATCCCAATTCACTCCCGTGTTGTATGCGGTTGAATCCGGGTCATACACGGATTTGCGAAGTGTGCCTGTATATTCTTATACACCGTCATCGACTCCTGGAGAACCGACAAACCTCCTGCTGCTGCTCGGCGACAGCACCAAGCCCTCAATCTCAGTGGTTTCGCCGAATGGAGGCGAAGTCCTGGTTGCAGGTTTCCCGTATACCATCACGTGGAACTCCTCAGATTCATCAGGCTTACTGCGGCATTATATCTATTATACTCTCACAGGCACTCCACCCTATACATTGTTGGATTCCACAATCGGTCAGAGCAGTTCGTATGAATGGACTCCAATGGATGCTTCAATGGGAGCGTTCCTTCGTATTATTACCGTCGACTCCGTACTAAATGTGAATTTTGACACAAGCGATACTGCCTTCACTATTGTGTCGGGGGACAGTGTGGCGTATACAACATTCGCAGGATGGAATATGGTAGGTGTGCCGGTGTTGCAGACGGATATGTCGCCACAGGGCATCTTCGCGGATGATTTCGGGGGGAGCCCGATCAATGTGTTTGGCTTCAGCCTGGCGACCGGGTACTCCGTGCCTGATACGCTAAGGCTTGGGAAGGGATACTGGCTGAATACACCAACTGCACGCGACATCGACGCTGTGGGAACAGCTCAGGAATCGGTGACGTTTCCGCTTGAGGCCGGATGGAACATAATCGGTAATCCATTCCCTGCTCCACTTCAAAAGTCATTGCTACGTTTTACGGACGGAATAACCGTCAAGACAATAAGTGAGGCTCACAGCGCTGGCTGGTTGGTGGACTTGTTGTATGGTTTCGACGGTTCAGCCTATGTCCAAGAAAATGTCTCCCTTGCTGTGTGGAATGCTTATTGGGCGAAGATCCTCGTTTCCAACTTGTTCATCATATTTGACCTTAATCCCTCACCTGCGAGGGGGGTTGAAATCAATTTGCAGCGAGCACGGCCCCACGTACAAAGGGTCACGAATCGTTAGGTTGTCTGGAAGTGCGAGAGACGTTAAAGGAGAAATATCCGCTGATTCACATTCAGTAATTGATTTCGGACAGGATACCATATGAAAAGAGTGTGCTTTTGGGTTTCGAGGGCGTTGGTGTGCAACGTGATCCCATGCGTCGTTCTGGCACAAGGGTTCTGGCAACAGACGAACGGACCTTACGGGGGGACGATCGTCTCGATGGCGACCAATTCGGCGGGCCACATTTTTACAGCCTCGGGAAGTGGAGGCATCCATCGATCAACGGACAATGGCGCGAATTGGTCAAAGATCAACACCGGCCTCACCAACACTGACGTGCGCAAGGTTGTCGTTTCTGCAGACGGTGACGTATTTGCCGCAACATCGAGCGGGATATTTCGATCAACCAACAACGGAAATGCCTGGGCACCATCGAATAATGGACTTGCAAATACGAATGTGAGGACCATGGCGACCAACACGAGTGGTCATATATTTGCAGGAACAACGGGCGGGGGCGTGTACCGATCTACGGACAGGGGATCAAGCTGGACAGCAATAAACAACGGTATTCCATCGGTTTCCATTAACTCCCTTGCCGCTAACTCCATTACTGGACACCTTTTTGCGGGCACGAATTCCGGTGGTGTGTACCGGTCAACAGATGCTGGAACCAGTTGGGACGTTGCGAACAACGGGCTTACAAGCCTCGTAGTACGTGCGCTCGTTATTAGATCCAACACAGATACCCTCTTCGCCGGGACCAATAATGGTGTATTTTTCTCACCCAATCGAGGAACCGACTGGACAGCCGTCAACTCAGGTATAACATCCCTTGTTGTTTCCTCGCTGGCGTTTGAATCAGGTGGCCTCTTGTTCGCAGGTAGTGAAGGGGGCGGTGTGTTTGTGTCATCCGACCTGGGGGTGAACTGGTCCTCTGCCAACAATGGCATCACAAGCAATAGCGTATATGCCATCCTCCCCGTAGGGTCGCAAATGTTCGCAGGAACTCTGGGCGCGGGGGTTTTTCGCACGACCAACTCAGGTGCCCAGTGGGCCCAAATGAACAATGGCATGCTGAACTCGGTTGTGTTGTCCCTTGCCTGCAGTCAGACCGGAATCATGTTCGCCGGAACAAATGGCGCAGGTGCCTTCCGAACGACGAATGCAGGCGCGTCATGGGAGGATGCGAGCAGCGGCCTCACAGATCCCGAGGTTTATTCAATTATCGTTAAGTCGAATGGTTGGCTGTTTGCCGGTACTCTTGGAGGTGGGGTGTTCCGTTCAACAGATCTTGGGGCGGGCTGGACGGAGGTCAATAGTGGGCTTACCGATCTCAACGTGTATGCCATCACACATAACTCATCGGGACAACTTTTTGCTGGAACCGGTGGCAGTGGAGTTTTCCGTTCAACGAACGACGGGAACTCCTGGGTTCAGGTCAACAGTGGACTGACGACGCTTAGTGTCCGGACTCTCACTGTGAGCCCGAACGGGTTTGTGTTTGCCGGAACCAACGGTCTCCTGGGAGGCGGGGGGGTGTTCAGATCAACAAACGATGGCACAAGTTGGTCGGCAGTGAACTCCGGACTGGGAGGAGCAAATGTCATCACATCTCTTGCAGCCAAGCAGGGTGCGCTCTTTGCAGGCAGTCTTGGGAATGGGATGTTTCGTTCGACGAATAACGGTAACAGTTGGACAGGCATCAATAGTGGTCTCACTGGCAGCAATATCAACTTCATCGAAATAAATGGAAGCGGTGAGTTGTTTACATCGCTGGCAGGAGGTGGGGTTTTTCGATCTGTCAACGACGGGAGCACGTGGACGAGCATCAGCTCCGGTTTGACAACTCTCAATATAAGTCCTCTTGCCCTTGATTCAATCGGCGTCATCTTTGCGGGGAGTAATGGAAGTGGCGTGTTCAGAAGCTCTGAATCCACCATGGGGACAACGATTGCCCTCAACGCTGGATGGAACCTCGTTTCGGTCCCACGCGTGCCTCCAGATTTCTCCGCATCAGCGTTGTTCCCGGATGCGGTCGGTCCTCTCTATGGTTTCGATATGTCATCCGGGTACATCCCATTATCAACCCTTGCAAACGGGCCTGCCTATTGGGCATTGTTTTCTACCGCGACGAGCACCACCATCTCAGGTGGTCCGCTCTCGTCCGTTTCCCTCAGCATTCCTGCCGCCGGGTGGGTGTTGCTTGGCTCAATAACATCATCTGCTCCACTCTCGTCGCTGACGTCTACCCCCCCCGGGGCAATTGTACCTGGATCGATTTATACATTTGACGGATCTGGTTATGTTCAGGTCTCGACCTTTGAGCCGGGGAAGGGCCACTGGGTTCGCGTGAATCAACCTTGCACCATAACTCTACAGCAATAGCGACATACACCGCTCTCTACCTCATGAATCGTCGAGAGGCCGGATCTGCATGAGAACTTACTGTTGGGGTGGAATTCTCTCACACGGATCTTGAGCCTCTCAATGCAAATACTTGGTTTTTTAATTCCCCGTTGAGTACATTGTTTGGAAGTTGAACCGCTAACGCCCCTCCGTCGGTCTCTGTGACAAAGACGTTTACGCCAATTCAGACTCTGCTCCTGGGCTTCGTCGTCCTGATTCTCCTCGGCACTTTTCTTTTGCAGCTTCCCACTTCAGCGAACGGAGAGCAAAAAACCGCCTTCCTCGATGCTTTGTTCACTGCAGCATCTGCCGTGACCACGACAGGACTTGTCGTAGTTGATACGGGGACGCACTACTCTGCATTTGGACAGGTCGTCGTCCTCTTCCTGTTCCAGGTAGGTGGGTTGGGCTACATGATTTTTATTACTCTCATCTCCCTCGGCATCGTGGGAAGGTTTAGTGTGAGTGGAAGGCTGCTGCTGATCGAGTCAATTGCAAGGCCAAAGACCATCGAAATCAGGAAATTCGTCAAGGCGGTCATCGTCTTTGCCGCGGCGTTTGAACTTCTGGGATCTGTATTATTGACCCTCGTTTTTGCACAGAAACTCCCTTTGGGTGAAGCCGTGTTCTCAGGTGTGTTTCATTCGGTTTCGGCATTTTGCACAGCGGGCTTTTCGTTGTATGCCGACAGCTTTATCCCGTATCATGACGATGGCGTTGCCAATCTCATCGTTGCATTGATTACTATTGGTGGGGGGATTGGGTTCTTCGTCCTGTATGACCTGGCACGTTTCTTCCGTGGGTTGTTACGAAAGGACTATCCGCGCAAGATTTCCGACCACAGCAAGCTTGTGCTCACACTCTCGGGATTACTCATGGTCGTTGGAACGCTTGTCCTGTTTAGCGTGGGGGAAGGCACGAAACAGGGCGAGTCGCTCAGCGACAGGTTTCTGACAGCGTCGTTCCAGGCACTATCGGCATCAACTACTACAGGTTTCAATTCGATTGACATTGGTTCCATGCAGGCGTTGAGTCTCGTGTGTCTCATGGTTTTGATGTTCATAGGCGCTTGTCCCGGCGGCACGGGTGGAGGCATTAAGACCACCACGTTCGGTATCATTCTTTTGTTCATCCGCAGTGTGCTTACCAACCGTGGGGATGTGAGCGCCTTCCGGAGAACGATTGTGTTGCATACCGTGAGGAAGGCCTTGGGGATCGGTCTCATTGCATCTCTGTATCTCGGTGTGCTGGTCCTCGCGCTCTCGATTTCTGAGAACTTCCCCTTTATGTCGATTGTGTTCGAAGCAACTTCTGCTCTCGGTACGGTTGGGCTTTCAACAGGAGTGACGTCATCCCTGAGTGCAACAGCAAAGATACTCATCATGATAGCGATGTTGATCGGTCGTATTGGTCCGCTGGCGATCGGGTATTCCCTGGTTGGCCGGTTCAAGCCGAAAGGATACGAATACCCGACCGGCAACGTCATGGTTGGCTAAAACTAAGGAGAAGGAATGAAGCAATTCGTTGTTATCGGCCTCGGGACATTTGGGTTCAACGTTGCGGTCGCGCTCGCGAAGCAGGGACGCGAAGTGCTGGCGATCGATATGGACAAAGAAATTGTGGAGGATGTCAAGGATCTGGTCACCGATGCCGTTGTGGCTGATGTCACCGACAGGGAAACCCTCGCGGAGCTCGTGGGTGGAGATTTTGACACCGCTATCCTGGGCCTGGGAGAACACTCAATGGAGGCGACAGTGCTGGCAATCGTCCATCTTAAAGATCTCGGACTGAAGACTATCATCGTGAAGGCGATCAATGAACTTCGGGCAAAGGTATACTCCTCGGTGGGTGCCACTGAAATCATTTACCCTGAGAAGGAATCTGCTTATCGCCTGGCCCGGAAGCTCACAGTCCCCTCGCTCATCGATGAAATTCCTCTTGCTCCGGAGTACAGCATTGTCGAGCTGGCCACACCCAATGCGTTCTCGGGAAACACCCTCCGCAAGCTGCGGCTTCGGGAAAAATATGGCGTGACAGTGATTGCGATCAAGGATGTCCTCAAGGACTCGATGGTTCTGCTTCCGGAACCGGACCAAGTGATAGGAGTCGATACCGTTTTAATCGTCATCGGGCGGCACACCGACATCGACAAACTCAAGTCCTTCGAATAATGTCAACGGATAAGCACCATCTTCCTTGTCAGTACGCGTGGGTCTTGCGTTCCACGTAAGGGGTTCCAGATTAGTCTGTAGAAGTAAATGCCGGAGGGAAGAGCATCGGCATGAAACGTCACCTCGTATGACCCCGGGGATTTCTTCTCATGGATGAGCGTTGTTATTTCTCGACCGAGAACATCGTACACTTTGAGTGACACTATTACCAACTCCCCAGCCGGCCCGGACAGACCACCATTCTCGTTGGCTTGGTCGGAGGTTGGATAGGGGAGTGAGAACCTGATAGTTGTAGTTGGATTAAATGGGTTTGGGTAGTTCTGGTGGAGTCCGATCGACGAAGGGATCTGTAGACTCTGCAGGTCCTCCATGCCGAGGATGGCAGTGTTGTATCGCAGTATG
>Ga0326597_10005248_pt1 | contig 18014 bp, 15 predicted proteins | sample RVTome_12_FD_203789 | JGI IMG/M metagenome (GOLD analysis project Ga0326597, IMG submission 203789) | Soil microbial communities from uranium-contaminated site in the Upper Colorado River Basin, Wyoming, United States - RVT100D185 | ecosystem: Environmental > Terrestrial > Soil > Contaminated >... | reverse complement strand
TCGTCGTCGCGCCTTGCCAGGAACGACGATTGCTCGCCCAAAATGGGAAGTTATTCTTGCGCGGGCCCTTGGGGGATCCTTCACGCGCCCGGCGGCTTGCGGGCCACGACCAGGAGCGAGTGGCCAAACGGCGCGGACACGTGACGCAGCACCCTGCCCTCGCCGCCGAAGACGGCCGCCAGCAGGCGGTTGATCAGCCTGCCCGGCCGGTGGCTCAGGTTGGAGCGCGGGTCGTCCTCGATCGGGAACAGACGTTCCTTGAGTTTCAAGAGCAGCACGGCCGGCAGGATCAACGGGAACAGGACCACGTTGACGTAGGTCGCCCGTTCCACCTTTAGACCGGCCGCGCGGATCTTCTCGACCAATCCGGAACGGGTGTAGCGCCGGCGGTGGTGGGCCACGCGGTCGTTGTTGGAGAACAGGAACTGGTAGGCCGGCACCGTGAAGCAGGCCAGGCCGCCGGGCTTCAGCACGCGCCCTACTTCCAGGAGCGCGGCCCGGTCGTCGTCGAGGTGCTCGAGGCAATCGAAGAAGGTCAACAAGTCCTGGCTCGAATTCGCCAGCGGCAGGACCTGCGCGCCGCCCACGAAGCTCCGCTCGAAGCCGCGCTCGCGGCAGATCTGGATCGATCGCAGGTCGGAGTCGACGCCCAGCGGGCGGCCGAAGGCGTTCAGCTCGGGCAGCATGCCGCCCACGCCGCAGCCGATGTCGGCGATCTCGAGGTTGCGGCCCCGCTCGTCCCCGGGCAGGTGCCGCGCCAGGATCCGAAAGTAGCTCGCGCGGCGGCCGACGAACCACCAGTGGTCGCGCTCGAGCGAGAGGAACTGTTCGTAGGCGATGCCTTCCACGCGCTCAGGACTCCCAGGACTCCGGGCGCTTCCTGGCCACGATCAGCATCTCGTCGAACAGGTTGACGTACAGGGCGAAGCGGCCGACCAGGTGCAGGGGCGAGGCCAGCACCGAGAGCAGCGGGTGGATCTTGCCGACGCGCTCGACCAGGAAGTTCATCGAGACCTGCTTGCCGCCGCGGCGGGGCGAGTTCTGTTCGACCACGAAGCCGGCCCGGTCGAGCAGCTTGGCCGCGGTCTCGGGACCGAAGTGGTAGAGGTGCTCGGCCATCTTGTAGTGGTGCCAGCGCCGGCCGAGCAGCTTCGCGAACCAGGACTCCACGTTCTGGGTCTCGACGATCAGCAGGCCGTCCGGCTTGAGCAGCCGGTGCGCCATCCGGAGGTGCGGAATCGGATCCTCGAGATGCTCGACGACGTCCCAGAAGGTGATCGCGTCGAAGCTTCCGAGCGGCAGGTCAGTGTCGAGGATCGAGCCGCAGACGATCTGATCGAGCCCGAACAGCTCGCGCGATTTATCCGACATGTAGGTCGAGAGCTCGACCCCGTGGCAGTCCCAGCCGATCTCGGCCATGGTCGCCAGGAAGCAGCCCGCCGCCGAGCCCACGTCGAGGACGCGGCCCGGCTCGGGCTTGCGGCTTCGAATCACCTCGCGCCGCATGCGGTAGGTGGCCAGGTAGAGCTCCCGGTCGTTCAGGTAGTCGGTGTACCCGAACTCGCGGGCTTCCTCGGAATGCCAGTAGGCGGTCTGGTACATCGCCTCGATCTGCTCCGGGTCGAGCCGCGGCAGCGTGTAGACCAGCCCGCAGCCCTGGCAGCGCACCACGCGGTAGGGCGGTTGGCGGAACATCGTCCGCGGATCGTCCCGCCCGCAGAGGTAGCAGGGAACTTCCCGGGTCGGCCTGGCGCTCACGACGTCGGCGGACCGCCGCATCAGTCGACGTGCTCCTCCCCGACGAGCAGCTTGTCGTGATCCTGATCCTCCCGACCCTCCCCGCCCAAGGCACCCACCAGTCGATCGGCCAGCACCATCCCCATGGCGATCGAGTGATCCATGTTGCCGTACTGGAAGAGGCCCTGGCGACCGGTGGAATGGAAGTTCTGAAGGCTCTTCATCCAGTCCATGCAGGTCTTCACGTGCTGGCGGTAGATCAGGTCATACAGCGGATAGGAGAAGCGCTCGCGGTGGATGAAGGCGCCCTCGACCTCGGCGCCGCGGATCAGTCCGACGCGTTCCAGGTCGCCCGCGGCCAGTTCGATCAACTTCTCGCGGTCCATGTTCCAGGTCTCGTCATCGTAGTTGCAGGTGATCTCGGCGCAGACCAGGGTCTTGCCTTCGGGCGCACAGTGCTGGGAGAAATTCTTGAACTCCGACAGCCGGTGCACCCTCAGGTGTTTCTCCGGCAGGTAGATCCAGTGGTCGTCGGTCACCTTGTCGCGGTCCAGCGTCAGCATGACGAACACGATCGCCTTGTACTTCAGCAGTCGCCGCGACGCCATGATCTCCTCGGGCGGCGCGGGGTCGAACAGGTCGAGGACCACGGTCATCGGAATCGTGCTGATCAGATGCTCGACCTCTTCGGTCCCGGTCTGGCCGTCGTGTTCGTAATCGACCGCCGTCACGCGCGCGCCTTCGCGGCGGATGCGCTGGATCGCGACGCCGGTCAGCACGCGGTTGCCCCTCCGCTTCAGGATCTCCTCGGCGTAGCGCACGGACAGCTGGCCGATGCCGCCCCGCTCCGGATAGATGAACTTGGAAACCAGCGTGCGCGGCGTGTCCCGCGGCCGGAAGAGCGTCTTCTTGACCGTGTCCATCAGGTTCAGCAGCGTGATCCGCTGGGACGCCCAGTCCGCCGAAATCTGCGTGCACGGGATGCCCCAGGCCTTCTCCGTGTAGGTGCCGAAGAACAGTTCATAGAGCGTCTTGCCGAAACGCTTCAGGACCCAGTTCTGGAAGCAGTCGTCCGGGATCGGGTGGATGCGATCCTGGATGCGGATCGAGAAGTAGTCGGTGAATGACCGGAACATCAACCAGGGCGGCAGCGAGCGGATGACGTTGGAGGCGCTCAGGGGGTAGTTGAAGAACTTGCCCAGCATGAAGATCCGGCTGAGCCGCTCGCGCCAATGGACGTTCTCGCCGAGCAGTTCCTCGACTTGGCGCTGGACCCGCTTGTTGCGGGTGTGGAAGCGGTGGGGCCCGAGGTCGAACGTGTAGCCGTCCTTCTCGAAGGAGGCCGCCAGCCCGCCCACGTACCCCTCCTTCTCGAGCAGGCTGACCGTTCGTCCCTGGCGGGCCAGATTGTGGCCGGCCGACAGGCCGGCCAGGCCGGCGCCGAGGATCGTGTACTGGTGGGTCATGAGTGGGTCACCGGATTTGCTGGTGTCACTGGTGTCACTGGTGTGTCGGGGGCCGCACCGCGCGAGAGAGAATGTCCCTCTTCGTGAATGCCGCCCAGCCGGCTTGGGGGGTTTGAAGGCGCACGGACGGTTCCGGCAGGAGCCGAAGTGTAGCGCAAGATCACCGTGAGATCAGGCATCCTTCCGCGGATTACCGCTCTCGCGATCTCAACGTCCATAACCGCCCCGGGCCGCGCGCAACCGGATCGCCAGCAATTCCGCGAACGAGCGCGTCGTGTCGCGCACCAGGCGGACCTTGGAATCCGGGCGATCCTCCCAAGTCACCGGCACCTCGGCGACCTGGAATCCGAGCCGCTTCGCAAGAAACAGGATTTCCGCGTCGAACGACCAGCCGTCGACCACCGAACGGGAGAAGATCGCCTGGGCCGCCTCGCGGCGAAAGGCCTTGAAACCGCAGGTATAGTCGGAGAACCCGATGCCGAGCAGCCGGTTCACGACCTGCGTGTAGCCGAGCCCCATGATCGTGCGCAGCCTCGACTGCGCCGCGCGGATGTCGGCCTCCGCGTGCTTGCGGGTTCCGATGACCACGTCCGCCCCCTGCTCGAACCGATCCCGGAAGCGATCCAGCTCGGAGAGCGGGGTGGAGAGATCAGCGTCGGTGAAAAAGACCAGTTCGCCTCGGGCCTCGAGCATGCCCCGGCGCACCGTCGCGCCCTTGCCCAGGTTGATGGAATTCTCGAGGATCGTCAGCGGCAGGCGCTTGCTCAGGCGCTCGAGAATCGAGACGCTCGCGTCCCGGCTGCCGTCATCCACGGCGACGATCTCGAAGTCGCCGCCGAAACATCCGCTGAGGAATCGCTCCAGAGCTCCGAGCGAAGCCTCCAGGACCGGCTCTTCGTTGTAGACGGGGACGACGGCACTGATCATGTGGATTCGAAGTCCAGGGTTCCGGCAAAGGCCGCCGATGATATCGTCCGGTTCACCTCGAAAGAATGAACAAGGTTCGGCAACGCGGATGACCGAGCGCACGACCGATGGGATGACCGAGCGGTGGATGGCGGCGGCGCTGTTCGCCGTGGTGGTGCTGGCCTTCCTGGCTCGGGGCCTGCCGCCCGGCAGGGCTCCGGTGGCGGTCGGCCCGCTGTACGGGGACGGTCCGGAGGTGCCCTTCGAGGCGGTCCGCCCGGCTGATTTCGAACCCCACAATCCCTACCTGTCGGACCAGGCGCTGGCGTTCTATCCCATGCTGCATTTCATGTCGGCCGCCGTGCGGGGCGGCGAACTGCCGCTCTGGACGCCGCACTCGGGCGGCGGCTTGCCGATGATCGGCAACCTGTCGTCGGCGTTCTTCTATCCATTGTCCTGGCTCAGCTTCCTGCCCGACGAGATCCTGGGCGTCTCGCGCGGAATGCTCCTGTCCGCCCTGATCCGGCTCTGGCTGGCCGGGTTCTTCGGGTTCCTGTTCCTGCGCCGGATCGGGCTCGCACGCGTCGCATCGGTCCTGGGCGCCCTGGGTCTGATGCTGTTCGGCTACCAGACCGGCTGGCTGTTCTACTCGATCTCCAACGTGGCCTGCCTGCTGCCTCTCTGTCTCTACCTGACCCAGCTGTTCTGCGAGCGGCCTTCGGCCGGGCGCAGCCTGCTGCTGTCGGCCGCGCTGGCGCTCCAGTTCCTGGGCGGGCATGCGGAAACCTCCCTGGCGCTGGCCCTGGCGGTCATCGCCTGGTTCCTGACCGCGGCCCGCGAGCCGGGACGGCTCCTGCCGCCTTTTGTGATGATCGGACGGTTCGCGCTCGCCGGCCTCCTCGCGCTGATGCTCTGCGCGTTTCAGCTGCTGCCGTTCGCGGAGTATCTGTCGCTCTCCCAGGGGCGACAGAACCGGTTGGCCTCAGCTCCGCCCACCTTCGAGGTGCTCGCGCCCTTTTCCGCCCAGGGGCTCTCGTTCGGCCTGGGCTCGCTGGCCCTGCTCGCGTTCTGCGGCTGGTTGCTGCGCCGGGACGCGGGTGGCCCGCGCGCGCTGCTCTTCGGAGCGGCCGCGGGAGGATTGAGTTTCGTCGCGATCCTGCTCCTGGAACAACTGGGGTTGCGAGCCCAGCTCCTGCTCTTGCTCGAGCCGGATCTGTTCGGCAGCCCGCTGGGAGGCGGCTACCGAGGCCCGGAGGCCTACACCGACGTGAATGGCGGCTACGTGGGGGCCTTCGCCCTGGGACTGGCGCTGCTCTATCTGGTCGCCGGGCGAAGGCGCCGGCTCCGCTGGCCGTTCGGCTTGCTGCTGCTCCTGGCCTGGGTCCTCCCGGGCCACATCGAACCATTCCATTCGCTGCTCCGGTCGGTGCCGCCGTTCGACCTGACGGCGTTGACGCGCCTGTTGCCGCTCTCCGGACTGGCCATCTCGGTGCTGGCGGCCGGCGCTTGCGACGAGCTGCGGGAGGCGGGTGGAGAGCGCTTCCGGCGCGGTGTGCCGCGGCTGTTCGCGGCCCTGGCGACGCTCGGCGGCCTGCTCTTCCTGGCGCCCGGCCTGGCCGGGTGGGGGGCCGCGGGATCCGCGGAGAGTGAGCCGCCGCACCCGGAGGCGGCGCGACTGCTCGCGCCGGCGGACGGCCAGGTGTTCCGGCCGGAGATCGACGCGCGCGGGCGCGGCCACCTGGAGATCCCTTGCGTGATCGCGGTGCCGCCGGGCGTGGCTCAGGTCAAGCTCCGGGCCGGATCAGGCTTCCTGGTTTCGCTGGCGACCGAGCCGGCGCTGCGGGAGCAGGGCGGCCAACTGGAATCGGTCTGGCATGCCACCCGGGAACAGGCCGGGCGCTACGCGCTCCAGGTCGAACTGGAGCACGTGGCGGGCGGGACCTCGGTCGGGCCGCGCGCTGTGATCGTGATCGATCGGGAGCCGGCCCTGACCCGGGCGGGCCTGGCCCGGCTCCTGGCCGCGTTGCTGTTGCTCGCCGGCCTGGTCTGGTGGGGGATCGGGCGGCCGGTCTGGCTGTGGCTCGCTCCCCTGGCCGTCGGCGCTGAACTGTTCCTGTTCGGCTTCGACTACAACACCTACGTTCCGGAGGAGATCGTCTATCCGCCCACCGGACTGACCGACTTCCTGATCCAGCGGCAGGCCGAGGCCCTGGAAACTGGAGCGGGCCCGTTCCGGGTTCTTTGCGAGAACAACATCCTGCAGCCCAACATGCACTACGCCTACGACCTGCAGGTGCCCCGAACCTACGACCAGCTCGAGAACCGCGACTTCCAACGCTTCCTGTTGGTGTTGACCGGCGGCCGGACGAACTTCACCCGCTACAACCACGAGACCATCGACTACGGGAGCCCGCTGTTCGCTCTGCTGAACGTGCGCTACGTGGTGACCCAGGCAGCGCTGGATCACCTGCCGGACTTCCGGCTGGTGTTCGAGGAAGGCAGTGGACGGGTGTATGAGAACCTGGCGGCCTGGCCGCGCGCCTCGATCCTCCCCGAGGCGGTGGACGGCAGCGGACTGACGTTGCCCGAAGCGTTGCGGTATGACCCCCGGCGGACGGCGTTGCTCGACCGGCCTCCACCCTCGCCGCTCGGCGGCACGGGACGCGCGGTCGTCAAACACTACTCGTTGAACCGGATCGAACTCGAGGTGAGCACCGACGGGCCGGCCCTGCTGCTGCTCACGGACAACTTCTTCCCGGGTTGGCAGGCAAGCGTAAATGACGTAGAACAAGAGATTTACAGAGCAGCTCTGTGTTTCCGCGCGGTTCCCGTTCCGGCCGGCCCGTCGCGGGTCGTGTTCCGGTATCGTCCTTGGTCGTTCTGGATCGGCGTGGGCCTCGCGGCGCTCGCGCTGGCGCTGTCCTGCGGCGTCCTGCTCTACCGGCGCCTGGCGGCCTCACGATCGACGCCCCTCCGGGCGAGGTGAGGTCGTATGCGTGAAAGCGCTTGCGGGCGATCTTTAGGGGGATCTAAAGAAAAGCGGGCGTTGCGACGAAAGGGTCTCAATAGTACGTCTATCCTGGTGACGGCCGGGCCGTGGCGGTGCGGCCCGCAGAACGCCCCGCAGAACGCCCCGCAAAACGCCAGCAAAACGCCAGAGGATACGCAGGAGGTGGGCATGGCCGCCGAGAAGGTTGACTACCTGGGCTTGATTCGTGACAGCATCGATCGGAAGGAATTCCGCGAGCTGCACTGGGACGGGAGTCTGGGAGATTACCTGGCCCTGGTTCAGGAGAATCCGCTGATCATCCGCAACGCCTATCAGCGGCTCTTCGATCTGATCCTCTCCCACGGCGTGGAAGCGCTGGAGGACGGCAAGGGCGAGAGCCTGCACTACAGATTCTTCGATGATCCCATGGAGAACGGCAAGGACGCGGTCTTCGGGCTGGATCGGTCCCTCGCGGCCCTGGTGGGCAACATCAAGTCGGCGGCCTTCGGCTACGGGGTCGAGCGGCGCGTGCTGATGCTGCATGGTCCGGTCGGTTCCTCCAAGTCGACCATCGCGCGGCTGATGAAGAAGGGCATCGAGGCGTACTCACGCACTCCGGATGGCGCGCTCTACAGCTATTCCTGGCAGCTCGAGGACCACGCCGAGCCGGAGCCGTGCCCGATGCACGAGGAACCGCTGATGCTGGTTCCGGAGCCGGCGCGCAGCCGGATCGTGGCCGATCTGAACAAGAGCCGCAAGGCCGAGTACCGGCTGGCGCTGCAAGGCGACCTCTGCCCGTTCTGCCGGCACCAGTACAACGTCCTGCTGGCGGAAAACGACGGCGACTGGAACAAGGTCCAGGAGCGCGTCCGTGTCCATCGCCTGCTGCTGTCCGAGAAGGACCGGGTGGGCATCGGCACCTTCCAGCCCAAGGACGAGAAGAACCAGGATTCCACCGAGCTGACCGGCGACATCAACTATCGCAAGATCGCCCTGTACGGAACCGATTCCGATCCAAGGGCCTTCAACTTCGACGGGGAATTCAATATCGCCAACCGGGGCGTGATCGAGTTCATCGAGGTGCTCAAGCTCGACGTGGCCTTCCTGTACGACCTGCTGGGAGCCTCCCAGGAGCACTCGATCAAGCCGAAGAAGTTCGCCCAGACCTACATTGACGAGGTGATCATCGGGCACACCAACGAACCGGAGTACCGCAAGCTGCAGAACAACGACCTGATGGAGGCCTTCCGCGACCGCACGATCAAGATCGACGTGCCGTACAACGTGGTGTTGGCGGATGAACAGCGGATCTACCAGAAGGACTTCAACAAGCTCTCGGTCAGCAAGCACATCGCGCCTCACACGATCGAGGTGGCGGCCATGTGGGCGATCCTGACCCGTCTCGAGGAGCCCAAGAACGCGAGCCTGACGCTGCTGCAGAAGCTCAAGCTCTACAACGGCAAGTCGCTGCCCGGCTTCACCAAGGACAATATCCGGGAGCTGCGCGAGGAGTCCGAGCGCGAGGGCATGGAAGGCATCTCTCCGCGCTACATCCAGGACAAGATCTCGAACGCCCTGGTGCGCGACGGCGAACCCTGCATCAACCCCTTCATGGTCATGAACGAGCTCGAGGAGGGTCTGCAGCATCACTCGCTGCTGACCAGCGAGGACCTCAAGAAAACCTATCGGGACCTGCTGACGGTGATCAAGGAGGAGTACGAGGACATCGTCAAGAACGAGGTCCAGCGGGCCATCTCGGCCGACGAGGAATCGATCGCGCGCCTGGCCGGCAACTACATCGACAACGTCAAGGCCTACACCCAGAAGGAAAAGATCAAGAACAAGTACACCGGCCGGGACGAGGAGCCGGACGAGCGGTTGATGCGCTCGATCGAGGAGAAGATCGGCATCACCGACGGCCGCAAGGACGATTTCCGGCAGGAGATCATGAACTACATCGGCGCGCTGGCGCTGGAAGGCAAGACCTTCACCTGGAAGTCGAACGAACGCCTGCAGAAGGCGCTCGAGCTGAAACTGTTCGAGGATCAGAAGGACACGATCAAGCTGACCAGCATCGTCTCCACGGTGGTCGACCGGGACACCCAGGAGAAGATCGACGTGGTCAAGTCGCGCATGATCAAGAACCACGGCTACTGCGAGATCTGCGCCACGGACGTGCTCAACTACGTGGCCTCGATCTTCGCCCGGGGCGACACCAAGGAAGAAGAGTGACCAGTGTCTCGCGAGGTCCTGAGTTCCCTCAGAAAGATCGACAAGGACCGCAACCGGTTCCACGAGATCGTGCGCGGCAAGATCAAGCAGGATCTCAAGAAGTACGTCAAGCACCACGAGATGATCGGCCGCAAGGGCAAGAACATCGTTTCGATCCCGATGCCGCAGATCGAGCTGCCGCACTTTCGCTACGGCCCGAATCCCAAGGGCGGAGTGGGGCAGGGCGACGGCGAGGCGGGGACGCCGGTCGACGCGGGCGACGGCGCCGGGCAGGCCGGCAACCAACCGGGCCGGCACAAGATCGAGGTCGAGGTCAGCCTCGAGGAACTGGCCCAGATCCTGGGCGAGGAGTTGCAGCTGCCCCGGATCCAGCCGCGGGGCGAGAACCAGATCGAAACCTATTCGGGGCGCTACACCGGCATTCGTTCCGCGGGTCCTGAGTCGTTGCGGCACTTCAAACGCACCTATCGGGAAGCCCTGCGAAGGCAGCTGGCTTCAGGCATCTACGACCCGGAGGATCCGATCATCGTTCCGGTGCGCGAGGATCGCCGCTACCGCTCCCGGCGCGAGGTAAAGAAGCCCGACTTCAACGCGGTGATCATCTACATGATGGATGTGTCCGGCAGCATGGGCAAGGAGCAGAAGGAGGTCGTGCGCACCGAGTCGTTCTGGATCGATACCTGGCTGCGTTCCCAATACAAGAACCTGGAGGTGCGGTACATCGTGCATGACGCGGCCGCCCGGGAGGTCGATCGCGACACCTTCTATCACCTGCGCGAGAGCGGCGGCACCAAGATCTCCTCGGCGTATGAGCTCTGCGCCCGGATGATCGAGACGCATTTTCCGCCCGCGGCCTGGAATATCTATCCGTTCCACTTCTCCGACGGCGACAACTGGAGCGGGCGCGACACCGAGCGCTGCGCGAAACTCCTGAACGAGATGCTGCTGCCGGCCGCCAACATCTTCTGCTACGGGCAGGTGCGGTCGGCCTACGGCAGCGGCCAGTTCAAGAAGGACCTCGATCGCGCCTTCGCCGACGACGACCGGATCATCACCTCGGATATTCCGGATCGCGACGGCATCCTGGATTCGATCCGCGAATTCCTGGGGACCGGCCGATGACGACCTCGTTGACCCCCGAACTGCAGGCGGCCCGGGAGCAGATCGAACGGTACGCGATCGAGTACGGGCTCGACTTCTTCGAGACCGTCTTCGAGATGCTGGACGCGGACCAGCTCAACGAGGTGGCCGCCTTCGGCGGGTTTCCCACGCGCTATCCGCACTGGCGCTTCGGCATGGAATACAACCAGCTGGAGAAGGGTTACACCTACGGCCTGTCGAAGATTTACGAACTGGTGATCAACAACGATCCCTGCTACGCCTACCTGATGCGGTCGAACGCTTTCGTGGACCAGAAGCTGGTCATGGCCCACGTGTTCGGCCATTGCGACTTCTTCAAGAACAACCTGTGGTTCTCGAAGACCGACCGCAAGATGATGGACCACATGGCCAATCATGGCACGGTGATCCGGCGCTGGATTGATCGGATCGGCCTGCAGGAGGTGGAGCAGTTCCTGGACGGCTGTCTCTCGTTGGACAACCTGATCGACCCGCACTCCATGTTCATCCGCCGCAAACTGAGCGCGCCGCGGGATGACGGCTCGGATGAGGCCCAGAACACCCAGAACGCCCGGGACGCTCGGAACACCCGGAACGAAGGCGTCAAGTTCCGGGCCAAGAGCTACATGGATTCGTTCGTGAATCCTCGCGCGCGTACCGCGAGGGAGCTCGAGAGGATTCGAAAGGAAGCTCGGGCCGAGACCAGGTTTCCGCCCGCTCCGGTCCGCGACGTGCTCGAGTTCCTGCTGCACCATGCTCCGCTCAAGCGCTGGCAGGCCGAGATCCTCGAGATCGTGAGGAAGGAGGCCTACTACTTCGCGCCCCAGGCCATGACGAAGATCATGAACGAGGGCTGGGCCTCGTACTGGCACTCCACCATGATGACCCAGAAGATCCTCGATCCAACCGAGGTGATCGACTACGCCGACCATCACAGCGGCACCATGGCCAGCTCGCCGGGCCGGTTGAATCCCTACAAGCTCGGCATCGAGCTCTTTCGGGACATCGAGCAGCGCTGGGATTGCGGCAAGTTCGGGAAGGAGTACGAGGAGTGCGACGACTTCGAGGTCAAGTGCCGCTGGAATCGCAACCTGGGGCTGGGCCGCAAGAAGATCTTCGAGGTTCGCCGGACGCATAATGACGTGACCTTCCTGGACAGCTTCATGAACCAGGAGTTCTGCGAGGCGCAGAAGTTGTTCAACTACGGCATCAACCGGCGCACCGGGCAGTACGAGATCATCGATCGTGACTGGCGCAAGGTGAAGTCGCAGCTGTTGTTCAGTCTCACCAACTGGGGCCAGCCGTTCATTCACGTGCTGGACGGCAACTACCGCAATCGGGGAGAACTGTACCTGGGCCACAGCTGGAACGGCGTCGACCTGCAGTTGGACGTGGCCGCCGAGACGCTGAAGAACGTCTGCCTGATCTGGAACCGCCCGGTGCATCTCGAGACCTGCCTGGAAGGGAAGGGGCTGATCCTGACCTGCGAGGATCCGCGCGGAGAGATCACGAGCCAGGAGATGACTCCCTCGACTTCCCCGGAAGAGCAGACCGCTATCGGCCGGGGATGACCCTTGACCCATGAGATCGTGCTCGCCCCGGCCGCCAGGCGGCAGATCCAGACTCGGCATCCCTGGATCTATCGCGACCTGATCGCGTCGGGCGAGGCGCCCGCGGGAGCCCTGGTCCGGGTGGTCGATTCGAACCGCCGGCCGCTCGGCATCGCCGCCTGGTCTCCGATCTCCCGGATCGCACTGCGTTTTCTGAGCCTCGATCCAAAGGCCGAGGACCCCTCCTCGGAGAGCTTGCGGGAGAACTTCCGGCTGGCCGTGAGAAGGCGCCGCCCGCTGGAAGAACTCACCGACGCGATCCGGCTGGTCTCCTCGGAAGCTGACCGGCTTCCCGGCCTGATCGTCGATCGCTACGCCCAGGTGGTCGTGGTCCAGGCGCTGACTCCGTTCGCGGAGCTTCTTTTGCCGGAGCTGCTCGAATGGATTCTCGAACTGGAGGGCGTGGAAGCGGTCGTGGCCCGCAATGATTCCAGCGTGCGCGAACTCGAAGGCCTGCCGCGGGAGGTTCGCTTCCTGAGTGGCCGGCGCTCCGGCGAGGTCATCGTGCGGGAGGGGGGACTGCGCCTTTCGGTCGATCCATTCGAAGGGCAGAAGACCGGGTTGTTCCTCGATCAGCGGGCCAACCGCCTCGAGCTCCGCCGACTGGTCGAGCCGGGCGAGCGCGTCCTGGACGCCTTCAGTTATACCGGTGGCTTCGCCCTCCAGGCCGCCCTGGCGGGTGCGGAAGTGGTGGCGGTGGACGACTCGGCCCGCGCGGTGGCGCAGATCTCGAAGAACGCCGAGCTGAACGGCCTCGCTTCCGTCCAGGCCCGGAAGGACAATGCCTTCAAGCTCCTGCGAGCCCAGTTGGAGGCGGGCGAGCAATACGACGTGGTGGTGCTCGATCCGCCCGCCTTCGCCAAGAACCGCCGTGATCGGGAAGGTGCGCTGCGCGGATACCGTGAAATCAATGTCCGCGCGCTGCGTCTGCTGCGTCCCGGGGGTCTGTTGGTGACCGCCTCCTGCTCCTATCACGTGGATGAGCAGAGTTTCGAACAGATGCTCAGGCGCGCGGCCGCCGACGCGCGCCGAGATCCGGTCCTGATCGGGCGAGGCGGGCAGGATCTCGATCACCCCGTGCTGCTCTCGCTTCCGGAGTCACGTTATCTGAAGTGCCTGTTTCTGCGGGTTCCATGAGGAATGGCCCGTGCACGAGAAAAGCGCCGCCGGTTGGGCGACGCTTTTCCGATGTTTGGACTCAGCGGTTGAAGATCAGCGGCGCTTGGCAGCCTTCCTCTTGGTGGCCTTCTTCTTGGTCGCCTTCCTCTTGGCAGCCTTCTTCTTGGCAGCCTTCTTCTTGGTGGCCTTCTTCTTGGTCGCCTTCTTCTTGGCAGCCTTCTTGGTGGCCTTCTTCTTGGTCGCCTTCTTCTTTCGTGCGGCCATGAGTAAACTCCTTGTGAATGGGAAACGAAGAGCGATCACACTTCGAAAGTCTCATCGGCGGCAAACATCCGGTTCTTGAAGGGATTCAGCACTTTTTCTTTGCAGGCCTTGGATCCGCCAGCCGTGATCGGACGCTTGACGGTCGCCGGCAGGAGCGATAAAAAGACCGGTTTGATGTGGCCTGGATCATTCAGAGCGCTGGGTGGGGTCACGACGTCACGACAGATGCGCACCCGTAGCTCAACTGGATAGAGCGCCGGCCTACGAAGCCGGAGGTTGAAGGTTCGAGCCCTTCCGGGTGTACCAGCTTCAGGTGCCTTGTCTCAGCCCGCTCACGCCGCCCGCGCCCCCCACGCATCAGATGACCCCAGCGAACCATTTTCTGCCGAGACCCGGCGACGAAGAGGATGAGGCCTTCATGGGTCTGGCGCTCCGTGAGGCGGCCAGGGCCCTGGAGCAGGGGGAGGTGCCGGTCGGCGCGGTGATGGTCTCCGCCGGCTCGGTGATCGCGAGGTCGCACAACCAGGTTCGCATGCTGCGCGATCCGACGGCGCACGCGGAAATGCTGGCCATCACGCAGGCGTCGGCCGCGTTGGAGAACGAGCGCCTTCGAACGGTCACCCTCTACGTGAGCCTCGAACCCTGCGCCATGTGCGCCGGCGCGCTGGTTCTGAGCCGGGTCGATCGGGTCGTCTATGGAGCGGCGGACCGAAAAGCGGGGGCTTGCGGGTCGGTCTTCGATATTCTTGCGGACCCGCGCCTGAACCACCGGCCGGTGGTGAGGGCCGGCGTCGGCGCGGCCGCGGCCGCGGCGATGCTGACGGAGTTTTTCCAGTCCCGCAGGCAGCTGCGCGGGCCGGTCGTGGAGTCATGAGTGAGCTGGAGAGGTGCCAGAGCGGTCGAATGGGTCGGTCTCGAAAACCGGTGACTCGTTTTGCGGGTCCGAGGGTTCGAATCCCTCCCTCTCCGCCATCCAACCGGACTGAACAGGAGCCAGGACGAAGTACTGCGGTTCTTAGATGAAGCCGCGCATGAGATTATTGGAGAGGTGTCAGAGCGGTCGAATGAGCACGCTTGGAAAGCGTGTGGGTGGTCATCCTGCCCCGGGGGTTCAAATCCCCCCCTCTCCGCCAGATCAGATTTGCCGTGCAGCCGGGACGCTGGAGGTGTCCTGAACCCGAAATCCTCCATAATGCGGGGGTGATGCTGCGCCGAGGGTCGGCGAACCCGGATCGGCGTGGGCGGAACCGGCGTTGAAGAACGGGTCCCAGGCAACGAGGGACTGTGAACCTGGTCAGGCCCTGACGGGAGCAGCCATAAGCAGCCCCCCTCGGGTGTTCTGGGGGTGCCCGTTCGGAGCCGGGGATGTTCGCGTTCCCGGGAGAGTTGATTCGAAGCGCGGCGCACGGCTCTTTCCTGGTCGCGGCGTCTGGTATGCTCGCGCCTTCGTCTGACCCCCAGTCCTGGTTGTCCGGGCCGCGCCATGTCCTATCTCGTTCTCGCCCGCAAGTACCGTCCGGAGACCTTCGAGGAAGTGGTCGGCCAGCCCGCCACGGCCCGGACGCTCAGGAATGCGATCCGGCTGGAGCGGGTCGCCCACGCGTATCTGTTTGCCGGGCCCCGAGGGGTGGGCAAGACCTCCATGGCGCGGATCCTGGCCAAGGCGCTCTGCTGCAGCCAGGGGCCCACGCCCGTGCCCTGCGGCCAGTGTGACCGCTGCAGGTCGATCCAGCGCGGCAACGACCTGGACGTGGTGGAAATCGACGCCGCCTCGAACCGGGGGATCGACGACATCCGGGCGCTCCGGGAGAAGGCCCGCGTGGCGCCCATGCAGGGCCAGAAGAAGCTGTACATCGTCGACGAGGTGCATCAGTTGACCTCCGAGGCGTTCAATGCGCTGCTGAAGATCCTGGAGGAGCCGCCGGCCCACGTGCTGTTCGTGCTGGCCACCACCGAGCCCGAGCGGATTCCGGACACGATCCGCTCCCGGTGCCAGTTCTTCGAGTTCCGGCGGGTCTCGGACAAAGACATCGCCCTGCGTCTGGCCGCGATCTGCCAGGCGGAGGGGATCGAGGCCGAGGAACCGGCCTTGCTGGCCATCGCCCGGGCCGCCCGCGGCGGCGTGCGCGACTCCCAGTCGTTGCTGGATCAGGCGATCACCCATGACGAAGGGAAGGTCACGCTGGCGGGCGTGCTGTCGGTGACCGGAAGCCTCTCCCGGGACAGCGTCCATGATCTGCTGCGATTCGCGGTCGCGTCCGATCTGCCCAGCCTGCTGGCCTCGATCGACCGGCTGTGCCAGGCCGGAATCAGTCCGGAGGCGATCGTGGGCGCGTTGCTCGACGAGGTCCGCGAACTGCTCGTCGCGTGCGCCGCCGGCCAGGACTCCGGGTTGCTCGAGCAAGGATCGGCCGGCCAGCGTCTGCAGGAGTTGGCCCGGCAACTCGACGTGGATCGCGTGCTGGCCATGACCGCGTTGCTCCTGGAGGCCCGCCGCCGGGTGCGCGAGCAGGACGAGCCGCGCCTGCCGTTGGAGGCGGCCTTGATCCGGATCGCCCGCGCGCCGAACCACACGTCGATCGCGGAGCTGCTGGGGGCGCTGAACGAGGCTCCTTCCGGTGCCGCCGCCGGAACCGCCGTGGGCATCGCAGCCGGTCCGCCCCAGACATCGCGCCACGCCGCCTCAGGCGAGACCGCGGGAGACGTGTTGAGCCGTCTCGCGGCCGAGATCGGAGTGCGCCACGGATCGGTCGCGAGCTACCTGAAGAGCCATGAACCCGGCGCGTTCGACGGCTCCACGCTCGAGCTGATTCCGGGTCCGTCCAGCTCGAAGCTGTACGACCTGAACGACCGGAAGGTCAAGGAGGTGGTGGAGCAGGCGGCCCGGCGCACCTTTGGAAAACCGCTCCGTTTGCGGCTTTCGGATCCGCCGGCGGGATCCGATGCGGCCGGCGCGGCCGCCGACGAACCGCCTCGCAAGCCCTCGATCACCGATCAGGCTCGCGAGATGTTTGATGGAGAGAGCATTGACTGATCGGCGCGCGGGCAGCCGCCTGCGCCCGATCTTCTGACGGCAGCGTGCCGGAAAGGTCCAGAGATGGCAGGACTTGGTGACTTCGCGGGACTCCTGAAGCAGGCTCAGAAAATGCAGCAGGAGATGGGGCGGGTGAAGGAGGAGCTGAAGCAACGGGTCGTCGAAGGCTCGGCGGGCGGCGGCATGGTGACGGTCCACGTCAACGGCAACGTCGAGGTGCTGGCGATCAAGATCAAGCCGGAGGTGATCGACCCGAACGAGCGCGAGATGCTCGAGGACCTGATCCTGGCCGCGGTCAAGCAGGCCGTCGAGAAGGCGCAGGAGCTCGGCCAGGCGGAACTGGGCAAGTTGACCGGCGGCCTGTCCCTGCCGGGACTTTTCTGATCCTCGCAGCCCGCCTTGTCAAGGGCGGCATGTTCTTCCCGAACAACGAATAAGGGCAGAATCGGAACACAAATCCGGGACTCCGTGCAACCCGGCGGGAAGCGCGATATACTGCTTGGGTACTGAAATTGCTAAGCAGTCCCTTCTTTCAAGGCGCCCGTGGCCATGGCTTACCCGAAGCCGATCCAGAAGCTGATCGAGGAATTCGCGAAGATGCCCGGAGTCGGCGCGCGGACGGCCGAGCGCCTGGCCTTCCATGTATTGAGGTCTGCGCCGGAGGAAGCTCTGAGCCTCGCCCTGGCGATCCGGGACGTGAAGAAGACTGTCCGGACCTGCTCGATCTGCTGCAACGTCGCCACCACCGAGCCCTGCCCGATCTGCGCCGACCCGGAGCGCGAACGGGACACGGTCCTGGTCGTTGAGCGCTCCAACGATCTCGAGGCGTTCGAAGCGGCCGGCTTCCGGGGCGTCTACCACGTGCTCGGAGGGGTCGTGAATCCGATCGAGGGAGTCCATCCCGAGCATCTCACCGTCCCGCGCCTGGTCGAGAGGGTGGCCTCGGGCACGGTGCGCGAGGTGATCCTCGGCATGGATCCCGACTTCGAGGGCGACGGCACCGCGTTGTTCCTGGCGTCGACGCTGAAAAAACAGGGCGTCAAGGTCACGCGCATCGCCCGAGGAGTCCCGGCGGGATCGTCGATCGAGTACTCGAACGCGGCCGTCTTGGCCGAGGCGGTCACGGGCCGGCGCGAGGCGGAGGCCGGATCATGAGGCTCGAACTGCAGCTCAGCCAGCGGCCCGAGATGCAGCTCCGGCTGTCTCCGCAGCTGATTCAGCGGATCGAGATCCTGCAGCTCCCCGCTCAGGAACTGATCGAGCTGATCGAACAGGAATCGGCCGAGAACGAGCTCCTGGAGGTCGAGCAGGCCCGCTCCGACCTGGGCCCGCAGCAGAACGGCTCCGAAAAAGTCGCCGGCGAGGCCGAGCTCTCCGATCAGGTCGGCGCCGACCTCGAGCGGTACTCCGGTTACAACGAGATTCTGCGCAAGCCGGTCCGCCACGACGGGGAGCGCGACCCCAAGATGGAGGCGATGAAGAACGCGCCGGCGGCGCCCGGCACGTTCAAGGACAACCTCAGGGACCAGGTCGCCTTC
>Ga0326597_10005247_pt1 | contig 18014 bp, 11 predicted proteins | sample RVTome_12_FD_203789 | JGI IMG/M metagenome (GOLD analysis project Ga0326597, IMG submission 203789) | Soil microbial communities from uranium-contaminated site in the Upper Colorado River Basin, Wyoming, United States - RVT100D185 | ecosystem: Environmental > Terrestrial > Soil > Contaminated >... | reverse complement strand
GCGCTCAGGAGATAGAGACCCTCGACCTTGCAGCCCTCGTTCCTGGAAGCGAGATCGAGCAGACCGTCCCTCCAGGCGCCGTGCTGCGCGTGAAGGTGATCAACCGCGTGCCGAAGCATTCGTATACTCTGAGAGCGGACGTGGAGACGATTCCGATCGTGGAGCTCAATTTCTCCGCCCCGACGACCCGCGCGGTCGCGGCCAACTGCGACGACGTGATCGACCAGCTCCTGAGCGGGCTCGCGCCCGCCGAGACCGAACCGGAAGTCGCCACGGTCGTACAAAGCGCGCGCGATCAGGGCACAACCCTCTGCTCCGGCGAAGAGAGGCAAACGCTGAACCACCACATCGAAGAGAAGACCACCCACACCTTTCGCGCCGTGGTGCTCTCCATGGGCGAGCGCCTGGTCGTCCAGGTCTCCCGCATCGAGGGGGAGCAGACCCTCGTCTGGAAAACGACCTACACCACCGGACCGCGCGGCCGGTGGCTGACGACGTACGGCGTCGGCTTTCTTCCCGACGAGGACGAGGAGTTCTTCGCCGAGTCCCTCGGGAACGGACAGTTCGAGATTCGACAGAAAGCGCCCGCCGGCGGTTTGGACTTCGTGCCGGCGATCTTTTTCACGTGGCTTCCCCGCAAGTGGGAGAACCGGAGCTGGGCATTCAGCCCCGCGGGCGGGCTCGGGTTCGACGTGTCGAGCCCCGTCGTCTTTCTCGGCGGCGCCGCGATGTTCAATCAGAATCTCAGCTTTCTAGCCGGGGGCGTCTTCCACCAGCAGAAGCGCCTCGACGGGCAGTATCGGGTGGGCCAGATCGTGGGCGAGGCGCTGACCCCGGACCAGCTCGCGGTCGAGCCGTACCACATCAACTTCTTCTTCGCGGTCGCCTTCCGTTTCGGGAGCAATCCGTTCAGCTCGGCCTCGGGAGAATGACGAGCGCTCTTCTGATCCTGACCCTCGTCCTTCAGCCGCGCGAGAGCGCTATCGCGGCGGCGAGATCCGATTCTACGAGGCGTACGTCTCTCACGGGAACAAGGCCAAAGCGCTTCGCTACGCGATGGAGCGCACGCGGGAGCGCTACGCCGATCCGCGGTACTGGGCGGGGTTCAGCCTCCTGGGCCTCGCCGAGTAGAGTCTCCTGTAGCGGCGGCGGCTACATCAGCCTCGCCGGGTCGCCTCTCACAACCAATTCAATGCGAAGAAGTTGTATTTCTGGCGCAGGAGTCCGTCCCCGGCACGTCCTTTGCTCTAGCAGCACGCGGAGGCAAGGACAATGGCCATCGCCAAAACCGTAGAACGGGAGATCGACATCGCCGCTCCGGCAGAGGGCAAAGCGGAAGCCGGCACGGGTTGGACCGAAGCGTACCTCGGTGGGACTCCCGAGGCTGAATCCCGCATGGTCCGCGCGTTCGTCCGCGACATCCAGCTCGTCCAGGTCAACAACAAGAAGAACGCCAAGGCAGGCGAAGTTCGCCGCGCGCTCCACGCGAAGATACAGCTCGGCGTCTCCAACGCCGAGTTTCGCATCCTCCCGAACATTCCGGCGGAGCTTGGGGTGGGCTTCTTCCGCCCCGGAAGCCGATACCCGGCGACCGTCCGCCTTTCGAACGCGTCCGGCGAAGTGAACCCCGACGGCAAGGCGGACTTTCGCGGGGCCGCGATCCGCGTCACGACCCCGGACGGCGCCTCTCACGATCTGCTCATGACCAACGCCTCCGCCTCTCACGCGCGAGACGCCCGACAGTTCATGGTGGCGGCGAAGGCCCTTTCGAGCCCCTCGAAGGTCACGATCCCCTTCAAGCTCCTCTTCGGCCTCGGCCCGTTCGAGATGCCGCGCATGCTGCTGAGCCTCATTCGCGGCGCCTCCCGTAAAGTCTACAGCCTCGCGGCCGAGACGTTCTGGAGCCGCGCCCCGATCCGCTTCGGGCGCTACGCGGTCAAGTACAACTTGACTCCCGCAGTGGGCACGAAGCCCGTGCCCGATTCACGAGTCCCGCTCCTCGCGAAAAGAGATAACTTCCTGCGGGAGGACCTGGTTGAGCGGCTACTCGAGGGCGACATCGTCTACGACTTTCGGGTGCAGCGCTACGTGAACGCGAGCGATACGCCGATCGAGGACGGGGTGCTGGAGTGGAAGGAATCCCATGCGTCCTCCGAGACCATCGCCCAGCTCATCATCCCCCGGCAGGACCTCAACGCCCCCGAAGCTCGGTCGGCGGAAGCGCTCGTCGAGAGACTCGAGTTCAATCCGTTCAACACCACCGAAGAGTTTCGACCTCTCGGAAGCTTGAACCGAGCGCGCAAGATCGCCTATCAGGCGAGCGCCGACCATCGGGAGCAGCGAGTCTCCTTCGTTCCCATCGGATTCTTCGGTCGCGTTGCGGAGTCCCTGATCGAAAAGACCTTCGCCGTCGTGAACGTCGTCATCCCCTGGCACACGCTTCCGGTCTCCTTCGGCCTCGCGAATCTGTACGCGTTTCGGACGGTTCTGAGGCGGGAGAATCTCCACGACACCGAGGAGCGCGAGATCGTTCCGAGCGTCAACCCGACCCCTCCGATCGCGCCGGCGCGGGAGTCCGCGGCGTACCGCGATCCTGAGGGCCTGAACAATGATTTCTCCGAGCCGCGCATGGGAGCCGCGGGGGCGCGGTTCGGGCGGAACGTCCCGCTCGACCGGGTCGTCAAGAATCCTCGCCTCCTGGAGCCGAATCCTCTCACCGTGAGCCGCGAGCTCATGACGCGCCACTCCTTCGTGCCGGCGACATCCCTGAACCTCCTGGCCGCCGCCTGGATCCAGTTCCAGGTCCACGACTGGTTCAGCCACAAGAAGAAGAAAGACAGGTTCATCGAGCTTCGCGGCTACGAATGGGACCGAAGTCCCATGCGGGTGCGGGAATCGCTCCCCGAGCCCACGCGCGACCCGGCGCGGCCTCCGGCCTTCGCGAACGAGCAGCCCCACTGGTGGGACGGATCGCAGGTCTACGGCGCGAGCGAGGCGACCACCAGGTCCTTGCGCACCACGAGCGGAGGCAGGCTTCTCGTCGAGGGCGGCCTCCTCCCCTTCCAGAACGGATCCGAGGTGACGGGTCTGAACGACAACTGGTGGGTAGGCCTCAGCATGCTCCATACCCTCTTCACTCTCGAGCACAACGCCATCTGCGACCGCCTGGCGCGCGAGTACCCGCACTGGGACGACGATCTCCTGTTCCAGAAGGCGCGGCTCATCAACGCCGCGCTCATGGCCAAGATCCACACCGTCGAGTGGACCCCGGCGATCGTCGCCCATCCGACGATCCAGGTGGCGATGCGCGGCAACTGGTGGGGCCTCCTGGGGGAGAGAATCACGACGACCCTGGGACGCATCGGTGAGGACGATATCTGGAGCGGCATCATGGGCTCTCCTCCGGACCACCACACGGCGCCCTACTCCCTCACCGAGGAGTTCGTCTCGGTGTATCGGATGCACCCCCTCATGCCCGACGACTTCGCCTTCCGCTCCCACGAGACGAACGACTCACTGGGCGCAAAGAAGCTCGAAGACGTCCAGGGGCCGCACACCCGCGGCGTCGTGGAGTCCCTGGGAATGAAGAACCTCTTCTATTCCTTTGGGATCACGCATCCGGGCGCGATCACCCTCCACAACTATCCTCGTTTCCTCCAGCACCTGGTGCGGAGGGACGAGAATGGGAATCAAGAAGAGTTCGACCTCGCGGCGGTCGACGTCCTGCGGGATCGGGAGCGCGGAGTTCCGCGCTACAACGACTTCCGGGAGGCGCTTCACCGTCCGAGAGTGAAGTCCTTCTCGAAGCTCTGCAAGAACCCGGCGTGGGCCGATGAGATTCGCCGCGTCTACCAGAACAAGATCGACGACGTGGACCTCCTGGTGGGGCTCTTCGCCGAAACCCCTCCCCGGGGCTTCGGCTTCAGCGACACCGCGTTTCGTATCTTCATCCTCATGGCCACGCGGCGGCTGAAGAGCGATCGGTTCTTCACCACGGACTTCACCCCCGACGTCTATAGCCCGGCGGGCATCGACTGGATCGCCGAGAACGACTTCAAGAGCGTTCTCATCCGGCACTACCCGGAGCTCACGCCCATCGTGCAGAACCTCAAGAACTCGTTCCAGCCCTGGCGGCCGGTTCCGCTGCGCTCCCTTGGAACGCGCCTGCGGGAGTCGAACCCATGACGGACTTGCTTCGCGGCTTCGAAAGCGCCCTCGAGTACCCGCTCCTGAGGGCAATGTTCAACCGGCGGACGCGCCGCGTGAGCAAAGGGGTATCGTCGGTTCCCGCGGGAAGTCTGAGCTACACCTCCGACCAGAAGCCGCAGCCCCTGAGCGAGCTCGAGGAGGCGCTCCTCATTGCGGCAACCGGGACCACCGGCATCACCATGCCCGACCGTCCCTTCGAGCTGGAGAGCGGCGAGGACATCCTGGGCTCACCCAACCTCTACATGGGCGGGCGCGCCGCGGGAAGCCCGGACAACGCCCAGGCGACCCATTTCCTCCTCATCAACGACGAGGGAACGTACTTCCTGAAACGCCTTCCCGGAAACGAGCGAGAGGTCTCGCTCACTCCCGAGAGCCTGGTCGATCGGGCGCGGCGATCGAAGCACCGCCTGATGGAGGGACGGCTCGACCTGCCCCGCCGATTCCCCTACTACCTCGACTCGAACCGTTTCCTGTCGAATCTCCCGGGGACGACGATTCTCTTGCCCATCGTGGACATGACGCGGCAATACATTAACGGGCTTCTCTATCTCCTCACCCAGCCGGACGGCACCCGCCCCGCGATCCTCGACGACCGCAATTACTACATGCCGGCCGGCGTCCGAAAGTGGATCCGGAACGGTTTCCTCAACAAAGACATCCCCGCGCCCCTGGGGGCGCTCGGTACTTTCCGGACCGACATCGAGGCCTATCTCCTGCTGCAGAATGTGTTCCTGACGACGCAGGCGATGGGCCTCGGCGGCTGGATCCACGCGTCTTTCGCCTCGCCGTATCTCTTCGGACACCCTCTATTTCGGGAACAGGCGAAGGGGCTCGGGTTCCGCTATCAGATTCCCAAGTTCCGCCTTCGCGATATGTTTCGCTGGGGCACGTTTCTCGCCAAGCCGCGCGCGAACCCCGTCGGCCTCGACGGCATCCTCGAGGGCCTCTGTCCTCCCTACTACGAGAACATGTCGGATGCGGTCGACGCGGTCCTGAAGATGAAGTATGGCGAGAACGGGACCTATCGCGACCCGGAACCCTTCGAAAAGATCTTCCGCGACGGCTACACCAGGAAGTACCTCGATGAGGTCCCTCCGTATCGGGCGGAGACCATCGAGTGCGTCAAAGACATTTGCAATTACATTTACAAGACGCACCGTCGGTTTCCGGCTCACGTCGACGCGATCTTCGTTCCCGGTGTCTGGATTCAGTCCCACCACCTCGACCTGCAGTACTATGACTTCCTCTTCCGGGACGGCTACTCCGCGTCTCATCGGAAGCACCAGGAATTCTGGCACGGCGGCGAGGCGCAGGAAGAGAGCGACCGAAGCCTGGTGAGCGCCGTCGCGACACCGTGAGTGGCCTTTTTTTCCGTGCGGGCCTCCTCGCTGGATGTGCGGGAGCGGCGCAAGTCCGGGCGGTCAAGCCGGTCCAGTCGAAAACAGACCGGCGCTATCAGCGCACAGATCGGAAACCACCGCGTCGAGCTCGGGGTCCACTCGAAGCGCAACGCTTTACTGAACCAAAGACCTGCCGCGCTCTCTCAGATTTCTGTGAATCAGCGTGCGGTGCATCCCCGTATCTTCCGCTGCTTTCGTCTTGTTGCCGCGGTGCCTCTCGAGGATTACGTCGACGAAATCGTCCTCGAGCTTCTTCGCCGAGCGAGACGCGAGCTGGAGGAGGTCGCGCCGCCGTTCCTGAAGCTCGTCATACGTCTCGGGGACCCTTGTCGTGAGGTCGCGAAAGGGCTCCGGCTTCGAGAGCTGCGCGGTGCGATCCTCACTCCGCAGCTCGAGGGGCAAGTCCTTCCTCAGGATCTCGCCGTTCCTGCAAAGAATCATCAGGCGATGGACGAGGTTTTGCAGCTCCCGCACGTTTCCCGGCCAGGCGTAAGCCTCGAACAGGTCGAGCACCGCATGGTCGACACGAGGCGGCTCGACGCGAAGCTCTTTGGCATATCGTCGAACGAAATGCGCCACCAAAGGCTGGATGTCTTCAGGACGTTCTCTCAACGGAGGCACCCTCAGCGGGACGACGTAGAGGCGCCAGTACAGGTCCTCGCGGAACTTCCCCGCGTCTTTCATCTTCGTCAGGCTCCGGTTCGTCGCGGCGACGAAACGAACGTCGACGGGAATGTCGTGCCCGCTCCCGAGCCGCTGAACCATCTTCTCCTGCAGGACGCGGAGGAGCTTTACCTGGAGTGAGAGAGGCATCTCGCCGATCTCGTCGAGAAAGACGGTGCCGCCGTTCGCTTGCTCGAATCGCCCCGTCTTCCTCTCGAAAGCGCCGGTGAATGCCCCCCGCTCGTGTCCGAATAGCTCACTTTCGAGGAGCTGCTCGGGTATGGCCGCGCAATTGACCACGACCCAGGGCTTGTCTGCCCTGCGGCTCTTCCGATGGATCGCCCTCGCCACCAATTCCTTCCCGGTTCCGTTCTCTCCCTCGATGAGCACCGTCGCCTCACAAGGCGCAACCTGCTCGAGCCGTTCCAGCATACGAACCAGGGCCTTCGAGCGCCCCACGATGCCCTGCGGATAACAGCAGGCGGCGAGCTTCGAATCGATGTCTCGTCGAGACTCCTCGGGCGCCGATGGGGTCAGGGTAGCGCGTAGGTAGATCGACAGGAGTCGCGCGATTTGAACCAGCTGCCGATGGGCTCCATCCTTAACCGGCTCCGGTCGTTCGAGGTGCAGGCACATCGCGCCCAAGAGCTTCCGGCCCGCGCGCAGAGCAACCGCGATGCTTCGGCCGCTCTCCCCTGTCGAGGCCTGCTCGAGCGGAGCCTCGCCCTCGAAGAGACGGGACACTACCGTCACCGCGCCTCGCCATACCGCTTCGTCCTCCTGGCCTCCGTGGGAGGCGAGCGTTTCGACGAGGCCCAGGTCGGGATCCACCTGGAGGATCCATGCCCGCGCGGCGCCCATCTGGCCCACGACGTCCCTCAGGACGCGGTCGCAGAACGACTGCGTGCCCGGCTGCGTGCAGTAGTGATCGGCCAGCCGGGCCGCCCACTGAGACGCGGGTTCCTCGGAAAGGGCAGCCGCTCGCGAAGTATCGAGGCGGACGGAGGTCAAGGAACAGCCGCTGAGAGCCGATGCTCTCTGGTGGCGGTAGGGGGCGAGTGAAGTTCCGGACATCTCAAATCTCCTCCCGCTGGGTTGACTCGGAGCATCTCTTTCATCCCAATGACGGCACGACAACGGGGTTTTTCCTCCTGCGGCTGAGGAGATTCGCCAGGTCGGGGCTGCGGGAACCGACGGGCTCCGTTATCGAGGTTTTTTGCAACATGACGGAGGAATTTTGCGGATTGTTTCGTCTTCCATTAGAGAAGAATCAGGGGGCCCTGTTCGAATGCGCGTCGTCTCCTCCCGGCCGTGCCGGCACGATATTGTCGGTGCGGAGCCCACGACGGAGTTGTTTTCGTCGAACAAACCGGCTAACCTTCTGCCAATCACGGAGATGGGCTCTATGCCGGCGCCGGAGTATTTCCAGGCAGGGCTTCCCATCATCGAAGACGTCATCGCGTTTCACTGCTTCAGGGGCCGGCTCGCCTCGGAAGAACGGGAGGATTTCTACTCGTGGGCGATCTGCAAGCTCATCGAGAAGGACTACGCCCGGCTCCGCAAGTTCGAAGGGCGTAGCACGTTCCGAAGCTTCCTCAGCGTCATCGTCGGAAACCTTCTCCTCGACTATTGGCAAAGCAAAGGTGGACGACGCCGGGTGTCGTCTGCCGCCAAGCTCTTCGCTCCCGAGGGGGTCTGGCTCGAGCGTTACCTGGGCGATGGCTGCACGGTCTCCGAGGCGATCCAGATGGTCAAGTCGAACCATGCTTCGACTCTCTCTGACGATGAGCTTTATCACGTTACGCTCCGGCTGCCGCTGAAGAGGAAGAGGCCGAGGTACGTTTCCGAATTCCTCGCGACTCAACTAGCCAGTGCCGATTCGTCCCCGGAGCGCCTCGTCGAAGCCAGGTCCGAGGACGCATCAAAAGCCCGTCTCGAGGCGGAGCTCCAGCGCGCCCGCGAGAAACTTACGCCCGATGAGCGGGTCTTCGTGCGAATGCGCTTCGAAGACGGCTCTCGAATCAACGAGATTGCGAAGGCCTTCCACATTCCGGAGAAGGTGTTCTATCGCCGGTTTCAGAGGATCCTCCGCCGTCTTCGGCGAGCGCTCGAGGCGCACGGACTGGACGCCGGATGCCTTGCTTTGTATCGCGACGACGAAGGGAGAGACGCGAATTTTCGAGTTCGAGCCGTCTAGAGTCAGGAACTGGGAAAGAAGAGATTTGAGAAAAATGATCACCGCACCCGAATGTCCTCCCGCCGAGACCCTGGCCTTGCTTCCGGACGGCCGAGCGAGTCGGAAAGTAAGGCTGGCGCTGATGGCTCACCTGGACACCTGTGCCCAATGCCGGAGGGTTATGGCCTATACCGGCCAATACGAGGCCTCTCAGGACCCGGAGCCAATTGGGCGGGTCGACACCGGCTGGTGGCAATTCGTGAAGGCGGCGCCGCGCCTTTCCCTGGCATGCGGCGTCCTACTCGCCGCCGCGCTCTCGGCTCCGTTCATAACGACGTGGCTCCACAACCCCGCGCCGGGTGTTGGTCATCTGTCCACGGAAGCCATCGTATCCCCTCTCTTCGAAAACAGGACGGTCTCGTCCTATTCCGACCATCGCTGGACGGGTCACGCGAACTCGTTTCTTTTCGGCTCGGGACCGACGCGAGTTCAGACCGCCTTTCGCATCGGTGTCCAGGAGGTCGACTTTCGCGTAGCGCTCGAGGAAGGCCGGCGGGAAGATGCTTCGGCTGCGCTGCGAACCCTTCGGTCCCTCAGCCGTGCTGCGGAGGATCGCGCGCATTTTTCGGAACGCTGGTCTGCTATGGAGGAAGCTCTTTTCGGTAGTGCTTCCAAAGAGCGGTTCGTCGAGGAGCTCGCCCGTCTCGATTCTGGGCTCTACTCCGAGCTGGATCCCATGGCACTGGATCTGGGACGCTGGACCGAAGCCTCGCGAATGGCGGCGGCGAGTCGCAGCAGGTCCTACTTCAGGGAGTCCGACTTTCAGCGTATCCTCGATGACTTCGACGAGCGGCACCTCTCACCTCCTGTCGCGCAGGAGCTTCACCGCATACGGACTTGCGCCGCCGCCACTCCGTCTGGATGCGATCTGGAAACACTTCAGAAGGCTTTTCGCCAGCTGGTCCTTCTCCACTGATCTCATGCGAATCCCCCTGGTAACCGCCGCGTTCCTCGGCCTGCTTACGTGTGTGTGGCCCGCCCGCGCGCGGGGACAGTCATCGCTACCGACGGAGCACGCGAGCTGGTGGATTCGGACGTATGGGCTCGTCGACGCGAAGAACAGCGAGCCCGTCCGCCGCGCCCACACGGTGTTCGAGCGACTCGCCGCCGCTGCCGACAAGCGTTCGAACCGGATGCCTCGACTCGTCATCATCCGGACCGACGGTAGCCCCTTCGCCATGGCGCTCAGTGACGGCACGATCCTGCTCACGGAAGGGGCCTTGAGGATCTGTTATCGCGGGGTTTCCGCGGGAACCGGACACGCGCGGCTCGCATTCGTTCTCGGGCACGAGCTCTCTCATCTGGCCAACGACGATTTCTGGCACGCGGCCGCCTTCGGCGCCTTCACGTCCTACGGCACGGAGGGCAAAGCGCGCGACGCGCTTCGGCCCGTCTTCGAACGCACACCGGATGAAGCCCGCCGCGTGGAGCTCCAGGCGGACGCCTTCGGCATGCTCTACATGACGACCGCCGGCTATGAACCTCGCGCCGTGCTGGGCAACGGCAACTTCTTCAATGAATGGGCTCGTCAGATGGAATCCCTCGGTGTGGTGGAAGGCGAAAGCCACCCCGAGCCGCAGCAGCGGTCCGCGTTTCTCGAGACGCAGATGAAGGCCGTGATCGAGGATCTCGACCTGTACGATTTCGGGGTGCGACTCTTTGAGCTCGGACGTTTTGAAGATGCCATTGTCCTGCTCGAGAAGTTCGGCGACCGCTTTCCGAGTCTCGAAGTGCTCAACAATGTCGGTCTCAGTCATCTGCAACTCGCGGCCTGGTTCCTGAGCCGCTGCGATGAGCGGATGGTAGTGGCGTTCAAGCTTCCCACGGTGCTGGACCCGGCCACTCGCGCTCGGAGACTTCGCACGTTCGAGGCGGCTCCCTCGCCGTGCCTTCGAATCGAGAGATTCGACCATCACTACAAGGAGGCGGAGCGCTATCTCCGCGAGGCGGCCGAGAAGTCGCCAGACTATTTGCCAGCCCGTTTGAACTTGCTCTCCCTCTTCATCCTGGGCCAGAAAGGCGCGGAGGCCCTCGCCGCCGCGCAAGCGGCTCGGGAAGTGAGCCCGGACGATCCCCGCGTTCTCGCGGCACGCGCCGCGGCCATGTATCTGGTCGAGCGAGAGACCAACGTGAGAATGGCCGATGCCGCGATCGAGGAGCTCCAGGTGTTGCGAAGAAAGTACCCGAAGGCTCCCGACGTCGCTTACAACCTCGGCGCTATCCTGTCCGAGCGCCGAAGGGTGGAATCCGCGAAGACGGCGTGGCAGGCGTTTCTCGCGCTCGAGCCCGACGGAATGTACGCCGACGTCGTCCGGGAGTACCTGGGTGCCTCCTCGCCCGCTACAGCACCCAGCACGGCTCCGTCACCGGAACCAATGCCGCCGGTGCCCCTCGGAGAGTTGAACCTCTCCGACATTCAAGCGCGCTTCCCGCGTGTCGAGAACAAGGAGGTTGAAATCGGCGCCTTCAACGTGAGGGTTCTGCGTTCCGACCGATGGCGGGCCTTCGCGATGGAGTCGGTTATCGAGGTCGTCGAAGAGCGCATCGAGCCACCGATGGAAGAGCGAGAGGCGCGCGCCCGCTATGGCAAGCCTCTCCGCAGTCAACTCACTTCCTCCGGCGTGGTTCTGTTCTACCGCACCTTCGCGGTCGACGTGGTGAACGATGTGGCAAGCGCGCTGTTGTTCTTCGGAGAAACTCGCATCAATTAGCGCGACGACGCGCCCGCCCGGGAGTTTTTCAGGCCGAGTTTGGTGGGAAATTTTCCAGGAATTCGTATCGGCGCCGAGTCTCCCCTCGGTGCCTTTTCAAGGAGGCATACTATGGCGCTTTGGACGGTCATGGTCTATCTCTCGGGGGACAACAACCTCACCGAGGAGATGATTCTCGCTCTCAAGGAAATCCAGCGAATCCAACCGAACGATTACATCAAAGTGGTTGCCCAGTTCGACCCGAGCGGCCTCGGAGTTCCCACGCGCCGTTACGATTTCAGCATGCCCGAGCCCGGGCGAGAAGGTGACGGGAACCTCGACCGTTTCGCGGTCGCTGACGTCGTGCAACTCGACGAGACCAATACGGGAAACCCGGAGGCGCTCAGCGACTTCATTCTCTGGGCGAAACACAGACACGAAGCCGAAAACTATTTTCTCATCCTCTCCGGGCACGGAAGCGGCGCCGAAGAAGACTTTCTGTTGAAGGACGAAAGTTCCGGCGACTCGCTGACCATCCCCGAGCTCCAGTGGGCGATCTGCCGGGCGAACGTCCCGATTCGCATTCTGGGCCTCGACAACTGTCTCATGAGCACTGCGGAGGTCATTGATGCCGTGTCTCGTCATCGACCCATCAAGAACGGTGACGCTCCGTGCACGAGCGCGGCTCACGTCGAGTACGTGATCGCCTCGGAGGGCTTCGCGCCTTCGCAAGGTTGGCCTTATCACCGCTTTCTCGAAAGCATTCTCAAGAGCCCGCAGATCTACCTCGACCCGAAAACCACGGTGGCGAATGTGTTGGAGCTGGTCGTCGATGGCTATGGCCGGTTTTATTCCGACTACGACTTCGCGGCGGGCGAGTCGACCGACATCTCCGCCATCGAGGTGAAAGAGATTGCCCCTCTCCGCGATAGCCTTACAGCTCTCACCACCGTGCTCACCACGAGTCTGAACGATCCGGCGTTTGTCGACCAGCTCCTTCTGGCCAAGTGGTCCTCCCAGACCTACAAATTCGGGCAGTACGTCGATCTGCGAGATTTTTGCGAGATCCTTCGGGACCGGACGCAAGGTGTGTTTCAAACCGTCTCCGACCACTGCCAGCTCGTCGTCGACGCCGTGAAGCACTGCGTCGTCCGCTCTTGCTGCACCGGGCCACGGGTCCAGCGCTCCTATGGCTTATCGATGTACTTCCCCTGGGCGGTGATCCACGAGAGCTACCAGCAGCTCTCGATGCCGAAAGAAACGGGCTGGTTCGACTTTCTCCTGGCGTACCTCGAGCGCACGCGTAGAGCAAGTCGCCACGAGTGCGATCGCTACAAGGTGCATCGCCCTCTCCTGGTTCCGCCGGACCAGCAGTGCAACGTGCAGAGAGTGTTTCAGAAGCGGAAGCGCCCGGACCTCGGTATTTCACTCGGCCTTGGCTTCCTGCAGGCGCCCAATGTCCCGAGCTCCTACGCCTCTAACAGCAACGGAGAGAAGCGCTACATCGCGAGCAAGTACATCGCGAGCAAGTTTCAATCCGGCGCCTCGGATTTGCAGCCCGTCACCCAGTGGATCCAGAATCCCGCCACGGGCTCTGGAGCGACGTGCTACGTCAGGGGCGAGGACGGCGGAAACGAGTTTCCTCTGAAGCGCGATGACGGCACCTCGGGCTCCCACTCGTTGGGCCCGTGAAGAGAGGACGACACGAGGCGGTACGTTCCCCCGCAGTCGAGACGCTGCGCGCTCGGCGCATGGAACGTCCTCGCCTCGCTTCTCCTTGGATTCGGCGTCGAAGCGGCCCAACCGGCTAGGGGCGGCGAGCGCTCGCTTGAGGCAGCGCTGCCGCCGTCTGCGGGCTGCAACGCGACTCTCCCACTGGCCAGCGTGTCGTCAGGACTCTCGACGCTCGACATGGAGGCAACGGGTTACGGCGTTTCAGTGACCGTTCACGCGCCCGACGGGCAGGTGGTGAGACGTGTTACGCGTTCTCGGCTCGACGGGCCCACAATGCTGTCGTTCGCAGTGTCGAAGCCGGGTGACTATCGTTTGTCGATCGAGAAGAGGTTCTGCGACGACGACGTCCATATCGGGATTCGCCTCGAGTCCCGCCAGCTACCGGACGCTGGCGAAAAATGGATCGAGCTCGAGAGGCGCTTTGACGAGGCTGAAGACCTTCGCCTTCGATACCAGGAGCAATCGAGTCGAAATGCTGTTCGACTATTCGAGGAAGTCGCATCAGACTCTATCGGCGCGGGCGCGCTCCGGCTGGCTGTGCGAGCGAAACAGAGGCGTGGCCTCGGACTCGAGAGCCTGGGTGAGCTCGAGAACGCCGGCGCGTGCTACTTGGAGGCCCTTCGCATCGCTGAAAGCGCCTTCGATCCTGCTCTCCAGGCTTCGACGCTCTCGAGCCTCGGTCTGACCGAAACCATGCTCGGGCAAACCCAGGAGGGCTTTCGCCACTGTGAAGAAGCCCTGGCGCAGAGTCGCAACCGCGGAGACCGGCGCGGAGAGGCGGATGCCTTACATTGCCTTGCCGAGGTCTCGTACCATCGAGGCGATCTGAGTGGGGCTCTCGACACCCACGCGCAAGTGCTACCCCTCGCCCGATCGGCAGGCGATCGCTGGCTCGAGGCGCGGACTCTGTTGAATATGGCGTATAGCCAATCGGATTTGAGCGAGCTCGAGGACGCGGAAAATAACTATCGTCGCTCGTTGGAGCTTTGGGAACGACTGGGTGAGAAGCGCTTCAGGGCGCTTACGCTGGTCGGCCAGGGTCGGCTCTCCCTTCGTCTGGGAGAGAACCAGAACGCCGAGGACCACTTCGAAGAGGCAATGAGATTGGTCGACCCGATGGGTGACGACGTCTGGAAGGCGAGCATCCTGGCCGGCTTCGGTGAGGTCTCCTTCAGGATGGGTCTTCCCGACCGCGCGGTCGTCCACTATCTGGATGCTCTCGACCTGGTGCGCTCTGCGGGTCTTCGAATGGCAGTGGTGGAAGGACTGTTTTACCTCGGAGACGTACTGCTGGCGTCCGGTAGATCCGAGGAAGCCTTGAACCGCCTCAACGAAGCCTTGGATCTCAGCCGCGAGCTCGGCATCGCCCGGTGGGAAGCAGTGTCCCTGGGCAGCATCGGCACCGTGCATCGGGCAAGCGGTGAGATGACCCGGGCGCTGGAGTTTTACCAGCTCGCACTGGCAAAGATGCCCGAGGACGCCCTGAGGTACAGGGCACTGACTTTAAACGCACTGGGTGCGGTATATCGCGATTTGAGCCAGCCCGCCGCTGCAATCGACGTCTTCACCAAAGCGCTCGAACACAGCCGAGCATCTGCGGATCGGTTTCAAGAAGCTTCTTCGCTCTACTACCTGGCCGAGGCCGCGGCTTCGGCGGGGGATCTGGGTGCGGCCCGCTCGAATCTGGAGCGCGCGATCGGACTCGCCGAATCCCTCCGGGGGCGTGTCCTCAGCCGAGATCTGCGCGCCTCGTATCTGGCCTCGGTTCACGATTACTACGAGCTCTACATCGACGTCTTGATGCGAGCCAGCACGGGCTCGGAGTCGCTCATCGAGGAAGCCTTCCGTGTCAGCGAGCGCGCCCGGGCTCGTTCCTTGCTCGAGAGCCTCGCCGAGTCGCGCATCGATATCCGGAAGGGTGTGGAAGAAGATCTCCTCGCCCGCGAGCTCCGGGTTCGAGAGATCTACAATGCCAAGGCCCTGCGCGAAATGGAATTGCTCGAGCAGCGAGGAGATAAAGCTCAGCTGGACCCGCTGGAAGATGAGATGGCGCTCCTCGCCGCTGAATACGACCGGATCCAATCCCAAATTCGAAGCGGGAGCCCAAACTTTGCCACCCTGACACAGCCGGAGCCGTCGACGATCCAGGAAATACAGAGAAATCTCCTGGATGACGACAGCTTGTTGCTGGAGTTCGCCCTCGGAAAAGAGCGGAGCTTCCTCTGGGTCGTGTCGAACAAGGGAGTTGCCGCCGCGACCCTCCCGGGTCGAAGCGAAATCGAGGGTAGAGCGAGAAGGTTGTACGAGCTTCTTACCACACGGCAGCGCCAGGGAGACAAAAGTCCGAGCCAGTGGAGAAGACAGCTCCAGCAGGCCGACTCCGATTACGCTCGAGAAGCGAGAGAACTCGGCCGCATCTTGTTGGGCCCTGCCGAGTCGGAGATCCGCCAGCACAACCGATTGGTCATCGCCGCGGAGGGGTCTCTCCAGTATGTGCCTTTCGGCGCGCTCCCGTTCGGAGATGACGAAGGAGCCGGCGACGAGGACGTACCGCTCATCCTGCGGCACCAAGTCGTACGAGGCCCCTCGGCCTCGGTCATCGCCGCCATTCGACGCGGCCGGACAAAGCAAACACCAGGCGTCTCGAAAATCGCCGTTTTCGCGGACCCGGTTTTCGGCTCGGAGGATTCGCGCATCGGGACTCGGGGCGCCCAATTCCGGGTTCAAGAGGAATCGGCACCATTGCAGCTCTCGATGGCCCGGCTCGCCGCAACGCGTCTGGAAGCGGAGGCGATCCAGAGCGTGGCGCCGGCGGGCTCGGTTCTGCTCGCTACCGGGTTGGAGGCCAGCCGGGAACGGGTGATGGACCCGGGGCTTGGCGACTACGACGTCGTTCATTTCGCGACGCACGGCATTCTCAACGACGAGAGGCCGGAGCTCTCTGGAATCGTGCTTTCGATGGTGGACGAACGCGGCTCGCCTCGGGACGGCTTCCTGCGCTTACACGACATCTACAACCTCACACTTCCCGCGCAACTCGTCGTTCTCAGCGCCTGCGACACGGCGCTCGGCAAGCTCCTTCGTGGAGAAGGCCTGGTCGGGTTGGTTCGCGGCTTTATGTACGCGGGAGCCTCCAGTGTCGTAGCCAGCCTCTGGAAGGTCGACGACGAGGCGACGAAGGAACTGATGACGCTCTTCTACAAGCACCTGCTCAGCGAAGATATGGATCCCGCCGCCGCCCTTCGGGCAGCCCAGATCTCGTTGCTGCGGGATGAGGACTTTCGCCGACCCTACTACTGGGCTGCCTTTGAGCTCCACGGAGACTGGCGTTGAGAAACTCGGGTCGATCCGTGAAGCACACTCCCTTGAAGGCACTCGTGACTCCCGGCGGGGTCGCCCATCCTCGCCCGGTCGCGCTCGATAAGGCGCGTCCCGGACGCTCGTCTTCGGCTTCTCGGACCACGGGTTCCGCGAGGAACGGCGCTGGACGCCGGCCGACCGCCACCGCCGTCCCCGATACGCACACGGCGGCGCGAGCCCGTGGGAAGTCATCACACCCCTCGCCGTCCTCTATCGCAGCTGAACTGGGTCCTCGGGCTTCACACCGCCTCAAGGGGCTCGAGCAGCCCGATGAGCTCGTCGCGGGTGAACGTCTTGCTCTCGCCGGGCTCGTCCACGCGAACGACCTCGTGCATCAGGCGTCGCTTCCTCTCGATGATGGCGGAAATCTTCTCCTCGAGCGTGCCCTCGGTCGTGAGCTTCAGGACGGAAACCGCCTTGTTCTGGCCGAGCCGATACATTCGGTCCGTCGCTTGGTCCTCGCGGGCCGCGTTCCACCAGCGGTCGTAGTGGAGATCTTGGCCGTTCGGAGCGACGGGATCAAGTCGCGCAAGCGCGACCGGCCGGGCTCGGCAGCCAAGAGACAACATCGTAATGAGTCAAGAACCCTGCTTCCCGTTCTTCTTTCTCGCGCGGTGCGCCCACCAGACCGAGTGCCCGGCGCCGAGAATCAAGAGGATGGCCAGGAGAATGCCCGGGAGGTCGGCGGACATGGAGTAGATTGCCATCGCCGCGGCAGGAACCATGACCATCAGCGCCGCCAGACCGCAGCTCATATTCACCGCGTAGCGGACCGACGAGATACTTTGCGTGGGGATCCTCTCACCGACCTCCGGAGGTAGCTAAGGATTCGAGCCTGGGTCCTTACGTCGCCTCGAGGGCTCGTGCCAGGCTCTCGGCCTCATTCGCTGAAACAGGGACACCTCCAAATCGGGCGCGATAGAACCTTCCCCCAGGTTACGGGCACGAGCGGAAAGACGCCACTTCCACACCCTGACCATCACCGAGTGGGGGAGCTCGCGCGACGCTGATATCCGAGGCGGCCATTTTCTGTCACCCGCTGTGACAATTCGTGGCGGGGCATTGCTCAGAAAACCGCGTAATTGGCGGAGATTCGCGCGCGTCCTCGACGGCATGTCGATTGCAATGGGCGCACAGCGTGCCGCCTCCCGGCACTTTTCATGGAGCTTAATGATTGTTCGGAGAACAAATACTTCACCGCGCCGGGAGAAATCCTTTCTACCTCCTGAGCGCGCTCTCTATGCTCCTCGGATGCTTCGCTCTCAGCCGTCACCTGACATTCGTACCCGGCCAGTGGATGCCGCTCGTCATCCTCATGGGAGTCCTTCAGGTCTACGAGTTTCTCCTCCTCGGTCTCGCGTTGTATCTGAATCGGCGCGGTCCCGCGAGAGCCGATGCCGCGAGCTTGCTCCTCCTGGGTCTGGCGTTCCTGGTCGACGTAACCTATTTGAACGCGGAGCTCGCCGCAGCGCACCCATGGGTCGCTCCGTGGGTCGCTCTCGCGCTCCTCGTGCTCGCGGCGGTGAAGCTCGTCCTTCTCCGGGACGCCCTGGCGCTCACGTCGCGGCGGGCGCTCGCCGTCGCGCCGTACTGGAGAGGTCCGGAGATGACCGCCCTCGTCGAGCGCGCCTACCGCCTCCGCTCGCAAGCCGACGCCCAGTGACGCTATCCTCAGATCGATGCCTGGAGCGACGTCGAGACAGAGGCTCCTGCTGCGCGTCG
>Ga0326597_10005245_pt1 | contig 18015 bp, 16 predicted proteins | sample RVTome_12_FD_203789 | JGI IMG/M metagenome (GOLD analysis project Ga0326597, IMG submission 203789) | Soil microbial communities from uranium-contaminated site in the Upper Colorado River Basin, Wyoming, United States - RVT100D185 | ecosystem: Environmental > Terrestrial > Soil > Contaminated >... | reverse complement strand
TGCTCGTGCTGGACGACACGCCTGCGTTCCCGGCCGCGTTCCTCGGCGCGATGCGCATCGGCGCCGTTCCGGTGCCGGTCAACTTCCTACTCCGGTCCAGTGACTTCGGATATTTCCTGGATGACTCCGGCGCCGTGGCGGCTGTCGTCGATCATGCCTTCCTGCCTGCGGTCGAGCCGCAGGTGGCACAGCGTCCCGGAGTCGCGCTGCTCGTCGCCAACGGGGAACCACCGGACGGTGCGGTCGCCTTCGATTCATGGATGAATGCAGGGACCGACGAGATGGCTGCCGTCGAGCCGCAGCCGGACGACATGGCGTTCTGGCTCTACAGCTCCGGATCGACCGGACCGCCCAAAGGCGTCGTCCACACCCACTCCGACGTGGCCGGCACCTGTGCCAAGTACGCCGTGCCGATCCTCGGGATTCGCCACGGTGACGTGGTCTTCTCGAGCACCAAGATGTTCCACGCCTACGGGCTCGGCAACAACCTGACCTTCCCATTGTGGGCCGGGGCCACCGCCGTGTACCTCACTGGGAGGCCGGTGCCGGACCGGCTGTTCGAACGTGTCAACACCCACCACCCCGACCTGTTGTTCTCCGTTCCGGCGCTCTTCAACGCGATGCTCGCCAGCCCTGACTTCGGTACCGTCGACTGGTCGTCGGTGCGGCTCGCGATATCGGCGGCCGAAGCCCTGCCTCCCGAGATCTGGCGCAGGTTCCACGATCGAACCGGCATCGAGATTCTCGACGGCATCGGTTCGACGGAGATGCTCCACATCTACTGCTCGAATCGGGCCGGCCGGGTGAAACCAGGGAGCTCCGGGACACCGGTGGACGACTACGAGGTCGAGATTCGTGATCCCGACGGGGCGTTGTGCCTCCCAGGAAAGCCGGGGGAGATGTGGGTCAAGGGTCCGAGTACTTTCGCCGGTTACTGGCAGCAGGAGGAGCGCAATCTTGAGAAGCTGCGCGACGGCTGGTTCCTCACCGGTGACCGGTACCACGTCGACGAGGACGGGTACTACACCTACGAGGGCCGGGTGGACGACATGATGAAGATCGGCGGCCTGTGGGTGAGCCCGATCGAGATCGAGAATCGACTCATGGAGAATCCCGCGGTGAGCGAGGCGGCGGTGGTCGAGGTCGCGATCGACAGCCGGTCTCGTATCAAGGCGGCGGTGATCCTCGCCGAAGGCGTCACCGGCGACGAGCAGCTCACCGCCCGGCTCCAGGAGTGGTGCAAGGACGCCCTCCAGCGGTACCAGTACCCGCATGTGATCGAGTACGTCGACGACTTCCCACGGACCGCCACCGGCAAGATCCAGCGGTTCAAGCTGCGCGGACGGGACGCCTGACCCGACGGACCCGGCCCGACGGCAGACACCACTAGCGTTGGGATCGGCTCCGGGAGAGGAGTGCGACATGTCCACATCACCCCCGTTTCGAGCGGATCACGTGGGGAGCTTTCTCCGTCCGGCGGAGGTGGTTTCCGCTCGGCAGCGGCGAGCGGACGGTGAGATCGGACCGGGCGAGCTGCGCGAGGTGGAGGACGAGGCGATCACAGACCTGGTCCGCCGTCAGGAAGACGTCGGTCTGCTCGGCATCACCGACGGCGAGCTGCGTCGATTCATGTTCCACCTCGACTTTCTCGAACAGCTCGACGGGGTGACGGTGAGCGAGGGGGAGTTCCTCGCCAGATTCCGGAGAGACGACGGCACCGAGGTCGGCTTCACCCCGCCCACGATCAAGGTGACCGGTCCCATCCGGCACGGCCACCCGATCCAAGGAGCCGACTTCGACCATCTCGCCTCCCAGGTCACCAACACGCCGAAGGTCTCGATTCCTGCGCCGTCGATGCTCCACTTCCGCGGCGGCCGGCAGGGGATCAGCGAGGAGGCCTATCCAGATCTCGAGGTCTTCTTCGACGATCTCACCGCCGCCTATCGCCAAGAGATCGCAGACCTGGCGGCGCGTGGATGCCGGTACCTCCAGATGGACGATACGAACCTCGCCTATCTGTGCGATCCGGAGGTGCGCGAGCGCACGGCCGCCCGCGGTGACGATCCCGACGATCTCACTCGGCTGTATTGCCGCCTGGTCAACGACTCGTTCCGGGATCGCCCCGACGACATGGTGGCTGCCATCCACCTGTGCCGAGGCAACTTTCGCAGCGCCTGGGTGTCCCAGGGCGGGTACGAACCGGTGGCGGAGGTGCTGCTGAACGACATGGAAGTCGACGCCTTCTTCCTGGAGTACGACGACGAGCGATCGGGGGACTTTGCCCCACTCCGGTTCGTTCCCCCGGACAAGAGCGTCGTGCTGGGGCTCATGAGCTCCAAGCGCGCCGAGGTGGAAGACGCCGACGACGTCAAACGGCGGATCGAGGAGGCCGCCCGGTACGTGCCGCTCGACCAGCTCGCCCTGAGTCACCAGTGTGGCTTTTCGTCGACGGTGCACGGCAACGAGCTGTCGCACGACGACCAGTGGACCAAGCTGGCGGCCACGGTCGCCATCGCCGCAGACGTCTGGGGCTCATGACCAGGACACAAGTCGCCATCGTGGGAGGCGGGCCGGCGGGGACGCTCCTCTCGCATCTGCTGCACTGGCACGGCATCGAGAGCGTCGTCCTCGAACGGCGATCCAAGGAGTATGTGCTGGGCCGGATCCGGGCGGGCGTCCTGGAGCAGGGGAGCGCCGACACTCTGCGCCAATACGGTCTCGGCGGTCGGATGGATCGGGAGGGCCACGCCCACGACGGGGTGTATCTGGGTTTTCGAGGCGGCCGGTTCCGGGTCGATTTCAAGGAGCTCACCGGCTCCTCGGTCATGATCTACGGCCAGACCGAGGTGCAGAAGGACCTCTACGACGCTCGAGACGCCGCCGGCGGGGCGGTCATCGACGAAGCCGAGGACGTGCGGCTGGTCGATCTGGAGACGGAGCGGCCCTCGGTGACATACACCCGACATGGTGAACGGCATCGATTGGAGTGCGATTTCGTGGCGGGGTGCGACGGATCTCACGGCGTGAGCCGTCCGTACATCCCCGATCAGCGCGCGTTCGAGCGGGAGTATCCATTCGGCTGGCTGGGAATCCTGTCCGAGACGCCGCCCATCGCCGAGGAGCTCATCTATTCCAACCATCCGCGTGGTTTCGCTCTCTGCTCGATGCGCAACCCGCAACTGAGCCGGTACTACGTGCAGTGCGACGTCGACGCCGACGTGTCGGACTGGCCCGACGATCGGTTCTGGGAGGAACTGTCCACCCGCATCCCCGGAGACGTGAGGGGATCGCTCGTGACGGGTCCCTCGATCGAGAAGTCGATCACCCCGCTGCGTAGCTTCGTGGTGGAACCGTTGAGCCACGGACGCTTGTTCCTGGCCGGCGACGCCGGACACATCGTCCCTCCGACCGGAGCGAAGGGCCTGAACCTGGCGATCTCCGATGTCGTCTATCTGACTCGGGCGTTGGTCGCCTACTACGAGACGGGGTCCGCAGAGGGACTCGCCGCGTACTCCGACACCGCCCTCGCCCGCGTGTGGAAGGCGGTCCGCTTCTCGTGGTGGATGACCACGCTGATGCACCGGTTCGGAGATGACGGGCCCTTCGGTTCGCGGGTGCAGGAGGCGGAGCTCGACTACCTGGCCGGGTCGAGGGCGGCGAGGACCGCCATGGCCGAGAACTACATTGGGCTCCCACTCTGAGAGAGGGCGGATGGACGACACCTACGACCGAGGAATGGCCACCAGGCGGGAGGTGCTCGGAGCCGACCATGTCGACAGGGCGACGGCCGCGGTTTCCGAGCTCGATGCCGATTTCCAGCGATGGATCACCGAATCCGCCTGGGGTTCTGTCTGGAGCCGACCCGGGCTGGACCGTCGCACCCGGAGCCTCGTGACCGTCGCCATTCTCGCCGCCCTCTGTCGGGAGGAGCTCGATCTGCATCTTCGGGCCAACACCGAGGCGACGACGGAGGAGATCGTCGAGGTGCTGTTCCACGTCGGCGTCTACGCCGGCATTCCCGCAGCGCACTCCGGGATGCAGCGCCTCAAGTCGATCGTGGGGGCCGGGCACGATGGATGAGACCGTTCTCCGTCATCTGACGCCGCTGCGGGCGGACGATCATCCTCCATTCCGGTACCCCGACTACCGCTCGACGGTGGCTCGCTCACCGGAGAAGGACCCGGTCAAGATCGTCCAGACGCTCTCGGAGACGACCGGGCCGGGTCTCGTCTTCTCCGATCTGTCCGAGGAGGATGCCGACCTCACGACGAACGCCGGCACCGGTTCACCGGCGATCGGCGAGCGAATCATCGTCACCGGTCGTGTGACCGACGAGGACGGCCGCGCCATCCCGGACACTCTGGTGGAGGTGTGGCAGGCGAACGCCTCCGGTCGCTATGTCCATTGGCGGGAGACCGAGTTCCCGGCGCCGCTCGATCCGAACTTCATCGGCGTGGGCCAGTGTCTGACGGGCGAGGACGGCACATACCGTTTCACGACGGTGAAACCGGGCCCGTACCCGTGGGGGAACCACCCGAACGCCTGGCGACCGGCTCACATCCATTTCTCGTTGCTGGGACCCTCCTGGGGGAGCAGGCTCGTCACCCAGCTCTACTTCGAAGGCGATCCGCTTCTGTCGCTCGACCCGATCTTCAAGTCCGTCCCTGAAGACAAGCGCGGTCGGTTGATCGCCCGCTACGACCACGACGTCAGCATCGAGAACTGGGCGCTCGGGTGGCGCTGGGACATCGTGTTGCGCGGGCATGCCCGCACCCCGTTCGATTCCGTGGAAGCTGATCGATGAGCCGGTCGGGTCCGACGCCGTCGCAGACTGCCGGGCCTTACTTCTCGATGCGGCTGGCGGCGGCCGGAGACGAGGTCCTCGTCGCAGATGGCGTCGGCGGGGAGCGCATCCGTATCGAAGGCGTGTTGCTCGATGGGGAGGGAGAGCCCATCGAAGATGGGCTGATCGAGATATGGCAGGCGAACGCCGGTGGTCGCTATCGCCATCCGGACGACGGCCGAGCGACTATCGACCTCGAGGAGGGCTTCACCGGATTCGGACGGGCACAGACATCGTTCGCGGACGGGACGTTCCGATTCGACACCGTCAAACCGGGGCGGGTTCCCGACCCCGAGGGCGAGCTCCAGGCGCCGCACGTCAACGTGATCATCCAGGGGCGCGGGATGCTGCGACCCTGCTACACCCGGATCTACTTCTCCGACGAGGAGAACGCCCACGACCTCACGTTGGGCATGGTGCCGGAGGAGCGGCGGCACACGCTCATTGCTCGACGCGACGAGTCGTTCTCCGAACCGGCGGTCTACCGGATCACCCTGCGGTTCCACGGGCCGGACGAGACCGTGTTCTTCGAGTTCTGATGCGCGGTGCGCCATCTCCTCGCGGGCTGCGCCACCCGTGACGGGTTCCTCCATCGATCCCGGCTTCACGACCGAAGCGATGGCCCGCATCTGGTCGAACGCCGGCAGGGTGACTGCCATGATCCGCGTCGAGGCTTCCCTGGCACGGGCTCAGGCTGTCTGTGGGGTGATCGAGGATGCCGTTGCGGCCGAGATCGGCCGGGTCTGCTCGGCGTTTTCCGTCGACGCAGATGCCGTCCTCGGTGAGGGATGGGAGGTCGGCACGCCGGTCGGGGTGCTCGTCGACCGTCTGCGGGCGACGGTCGATCCGGCAACGGCCCGGGCCATTCATCTCGGGGCCACCACTCAGGACATCGTCGACACGGCCGCCATCGTGCTGATCGACGAGTCTCTCGGCGAGCTCGCAGATGGCCTCGTCGGTGTCGGCGACGAGATCGCCCGTCGTGCCGAGACCCACCGGCGGACACTGACGATGGGCAGGACGTTCCGCCAGCATGCCGTGCCGACCACGTTCGGCATGCGGTGTGCCCAGTGGCTCGTCTCGGTGTCCGCGGACCTGGAGCGCGTTCGCACGACGAGGTCGAGGCTCCCGGTCCAGCTCGGTGGGCCGGCGGGGACCGGCGTCGGCCTCGGGCCCGACCCGTCGGCGGTGGTCGAGGCGTTTGCCTCCGAGCTGGCCCTCGTGGTGCCGACGCTGCCGTGGCACGCCGACCGGACCCCGATCGGCTTGGCAATCGAGGCGGCGCGCTCAGTTGCTGTCACCTCGGGCAAGGTGGCGTCGGATCTCATCGATCTGGCCCAGACCGAGGTGGCGGAGGTGGCCGTTCGCCCGGGACGTTCTTCGGCGATGGCGGGCAAGCGCAACCCGATCGATGCCATCCGCACGCTCGCAGCCGAGCAGGTGTGCACCACCCTCACCGCGGCCGGGAGACCCCATTCGCTGGACCGGGCTGCCGGGCCGTGGCATGCGGAGTGGTTCTTCGTCCCGATGGTGTTCCAGACGGCGGGGGCGGCATTGGAGGCTGTTTCCCGGGCCTTGACGTCCCTGACGGTCGACACCGAAACGATGGCAGGCCGGGTGGCGGACCATGCCGACGCGGAGACGGTGGTGGAGACGACCGGGGTGTTGGTCGACCGGGCCCGTACCCGGTGGGAAGAGGTGCGGGGGTGAAGGTTCGGGTCGATGGAGCGGCCGTCGATTACGAGGTGCTGGGTCCGGCGACCGATGCGCCGGTCGTGTTGTCCCACTCCCTGGGATCCGATCGCTCGATGTGGGAGCCGCAGGTCGCCGACCTGCGCCGGAGTCACACCGTGGTACTCGTCGACACGCTCGGCCACGGTCGATCGGATTCGCCGCCCGGGCCGTACACGATCGCCCAACTGGGGAGATCGGTCCTGGCGGTGGCAGACCAGGAACGCATCGAGGAGTTCCACTTCTGCGGAGTGTCGATGGGAGGTCAGATCGGGTTGTGGCTGGCCATCAACCACCCCGGCCGGGTGCGCTCCCTGGTCGCCGCCAACACCGCCGCTCGCATCGGTACCGTCGACGGGTGGGAGGCTCGGGTCGACGCCATACGGGCGAGAGGCATGGACGGGATGGCGGCCGAGATCGTGTCCCGATTCCTGGCGGCCGGGTTCGCCGAGCGCCAGCCGGCGCGGTGGACGCGTGTCGTCCAAACCTTCCTCGAGACGAACCCCGAGGGCTATGTCGCATGCTGTCAGGCCGTGGCCGCGTGCGATCTGACCGACGAGGTCGGAGGTATCGAGTCGCCCGTCCTGGTCGTCGGCGGCTCCGAGGACCTGTCCACTCCGCCGGATCAGGTGGCCGCCCTGCACACGGCCATCCCCGCCAGTGAGCTGGAGGTCATCCCGGGGGCGGCGCATCTGTCGAACCTCGACGCACCGAGCGAGTTCAGCGCGCTGCTCCAACGCTTCCTCGTCGGCTGAGGAGAGTCATCGGGACTGCAGGTGCGGTGCGAGCCAGCCGGTGGAGTCGTAGTCGGCCAGACACGCCTCGACCAGGGCGTTGCGCCTGTCGGCGTCGCCACGCGTCTCAGACCAACGGAGGGCGTCGAGCCGCTGCTGGTCCTGGTTCCCGGCATAGTTTCGCTCATAGAGCGCATGACGGCCCGCGAACTCGGAGTAGAGCGCATCCCAGATGAGCTTGAAGAGCTTGATGCGGTCGGGTCCGCTGAGTCCCGTGCCCCGGTAGTACCGCTCGATCGTCGATCTCAGCTCCGGGGTCTCCAGGTCCGACACGCTCGACACCGTGTAGCTGGGCGCACCCGCCAACGTGCGTTCGAAGATGTCCCGCACCCCCTGCCAGGCGTTGGTCATGTAGATCCGGGCGGCAGCGGCGGTCTGCAGTCGCGGGACGACGGACTCGCCGATACCCGGTTCCGGGTCGTGGGCCATCGCCGACGACAGAGCCCAAATGAGATCTCGAACCGCGATGAGCTCGCCGATGTCGGCCTGCACCCCGCGGAATTCGCTGGTCCCGGAAGCAGCTGTCCCCTTCTGGAGGAGACCGATGCAGAAGTCGAGCTTCGTTGCAAGCCGGATCGACGCCTGGAAGTTGTACCGATTGAAGAACCCCGACTCGGCATAGAAGCCTTTCGTCCTCTCGACGTCGCGGTACACGAGAACGTTCTCCCACGGGATGAGGGCGTCGTCGAAGACCATCACGGCGTCGTTCTCGTCGAAGCGGGAGGCGAGAGGGGCGTCGAAGGGATGTACACCGATCTCGTATGACGGCCTCGAGAGGAGTCTCAGTCCCTCGGTGTCCATGTCGGCGATGAACACCAGCCGCCATGTCCTCGTCCCGGCCGGATTCCATGCGCGCCGCCGTGCCGCTGTTGACGGCCACGAAGGTGGCATGGGTGAGGGCGGACGCGGTGGCCACCATCTTCGCTCCGCTCACGCGGATGCCTCGGTCTTCCTCCCGTGCCAGGCGGACGTACACCTCGCCCACCTCCGACCGCGGCCGGTGACGGTCCACCGGCGGATCGATGAGCACGTGGTTCATGTAGAGAACGTCGCGGGCGCACCGTCGGTACCAAGCCAGGGCATTCGCTGCGTATTCGCCGTAGAAGGAGTGTCCTTCGGCGAGCTGAGCCATGAAGCTCGCCTTGTAGTCCGGGGTGCGGCCCATCCACCCGTAGGTGGCCTCCTGCCACACCCGGATGGCATCGCGGGCGCGGAGCAGATCGGCGGCCTCGTAGGCGGGGGCGAAGAAGGCGTGGGTGGTGGTTCCTTCCCGATCGGTGGTCGTCGTCAGGTCGTGCGTAGCCGGATCGTGCAGCAGGTCGTAGAGCCTGGCGATGGATCGGGCCGCGTTCCTGAACGCGGGGTGGACGCTGACGTCTTTCACCCTTTCGCCATCGAACCAGACCTCACGCCTGTCCACCAGACTCGCCAGGTAGGCGGAACCGTCCAGCATCGCGTGCCTCCGTCTCTCCGGACGTCGACTGTACCGGCCGGTCGCCGCGGGAGGACCGGGCGGGCGCAGGCGTTTGCGGTCAGCTGAAGGCGGCGGCCATCCCGATGGTGGCGCCCACGAGGAGCTGGAGGCGGGCCGTCGCACCCAACACGCCGATCAGCCTGCCCGGGTCGTCGGTGGTGGCGAGCACCGAAACGGGTCGCACGGCGAAGGGAGCCCACAGCGCCGCCAAGGCGGTGAGGACCGGGGTCGCTCGGAACAGGCCGGCGGCTCCGATGACGACGAGGGACCCGTAAACCAGCCAGGCGTACAGGCGTCTGCTGCGATCGCGTCCCATGACCACGGCGAGCGTCCGCTTGCCGGCGCGGGCGTCGGTGTCGAGGTCACGCACGTTGTTCGCCACGAGTATCGCCGTGGCGAGCGCACCCATGACGGTGCCCAGGACCCAGGCGTCGAATCCCGGGCTGGACCCCCCATGGGCGAACCGGGTGCCGACGGTGGCCACGAGCCCGAAGAAGACGAAGACGAAGACTTCGCCCAGCGCCCGATAGCCGTAGGGGAGGGGACCACCGACGTAGGTCAGCATCGCCAGGATCGACGCCAGTCCGATGACGATGATCGGCCACCCGGCGATGACGAACAGCCCGACTCCTGCCGCGGCGGCGACCGCCACGCTCACTGCGACCGCCGTCCACATGGCCGGCGGGCTGATCCGACCGGCGGCCACCATCCGGGTCGGACCCACCCGATCGGCGGTGTCCGCTCCCCGCCCGGCGTCGGACACGTCATTGGCGAAGTTGGCGGCCACCTGGATGGCGAGTGCGCCGACGAGGGCGAGCAGGAACGTGTCGCCGCGGTACACGCCGTCGTGGGCGGCGAGACCGGAGCCGACCAACACGGGGGCGATGGCGGCAGGAAGCGTGCGGGGCCGGGCGGCCGCCACCCAAACGCGCATCAGTAGTGCCAGGGGAACTTCGAGAAATCCGGACGGCGCTTGCCGAGGAACGCATCTCGTCCTTCGGCTGCTTCCTCGGTGGCATATCCGAGCCGGGTCGCCTCACCGGCGAAGAGCTGCTGTCCGACGAGGCCGTCATCCACCATGTTGAACGCATATTTCAGCATGCGCTGGGCCGTGGGGGACTTGGCCATCACGGCCGCCGCCCACTCCAGTGCGACATCCTCCAGTGCGTCGTGGTCGACGCTGGCGTTGACCATGCCCATCCGTTCCGCCTCGTCGGCAGAGTGATCCGCCCCGATGAAGAAGATCTCCCTCGCCTTCTTCTGACCCACCATTCGGGCCAAGTACGCCGATCCGTATCCGGCGTCGTAGCTGGCGACGTCCGCGTCGGTCTGCTTGAAGACGGCGTGCTGCCGGCAGGCGATCGTGAGGTCGCACACGACGTGGAGCGAGTGGCCACCACCCACCGCCCAACCGGGGACGACGGCGATGACGACCTTCGGCATGAAGCGGATGAGACGCTGGACCTCGAGGATGTGGAGGCGCCCCAGACGGGCGGGGTCCACCGTCTCGCCTTCGGCGTACTTGTACCCGTCCGTCCCCCGGATCCGCTGATCACCGCCCGCGCAGAATGCCCATCCACCGTCCTTCGGTGACGGTCCGTTCCCCGTCAGCAGGACACATCCGACATCCGGCGTGGTGCGGGCATGCTCCAATGCCGCGTAGAGCTCGTCGACCGTGTGCGGCCGGAAGGCGTTCCGCACCTCGGGCCGGTCGAAGGCGATCCTCACGGCGCCCAGACCCGGAGACCGGTGATAGGTGATGTCGGTGAAGTCGAATCCGGCGACCGGCTTCCATCGGTCGGGGTCGAAGTGCTCGGAGATCGATTCGGAAACCATGAGGTGGACGGTACCTGGCCATCGGTTGGGAACGACCCGCGCCCGTGCTCCTCTCGCCGGGCCGCCGGAGTGAGCACATCTGCCGTTCATCTGGTGGCTACATTCGCTCCACGTGGACATAGCGACCGGTCGGCGGAACAGAGCCACGGCCTGGATGAGGGCCGCCGCGGTCCTGGTCTTTCTCTTTCTCTTCCTCGTCGGTGTCAAGGCACTCGAGTCCGGTATCAAGGCTTTCGGGGCAGATGCCGCCGAGCGGCTCTTCGACCTGGTGTCGTCTCCCGTCGCCGCGCTCAGCGCCGGCATCCTCGCCACGGTGCTCGTCCAGTCCTCGAGTGTCTCGACCGCCACCATCGTCGGCATGGTGGGGTCCGGGGCGCTGACGGTCGGCGCCGCCGTGCCGATGATCATGGGGGCGAACATCGGAACCACGGTCACGAACACGCTGGCATCGCTGGGTCACATCAGGCAGGGTCAGGAGTTCCGAAGGGCGTTCGCCGGTGCCACGATCCACGACTTCTTCAATCTGATGACCGTGGCTCTCCTGCTCCCGCTGGAGTTGTGGACCGGCTTCCTCTCCCGCTCCGCCGAATATCTCACGGACGTGTTCTCGGACCGCCGGCCGTCGGTGACCGCCGTACCCCCGTCGAGCCCGATCAAGGAGGCGATCGGGGCGCCGGTCGACCTGGTCGCCACCGCCGTCGAGGCCCTCACCACGTCGCCGTTGATTCGCGGACTCGTCCTTCTCGCCTTCGGTCTGGCCTTGATCTTCCTGGCGCTCAGCTCGATCACCCACAACATGCGGAGGTTGATGGCGGGCCGGATCGAGGCATCGCTGAACGCGGTGCTCTCCCGCGGCGCCGGCATCGGCGCCATGGTGGTGGGGATGCTCATCACGGTGTCCGTGCAGAGCTCCAGCATCACCACTTCCGTGCTCATCCCGCTGGTGGCAGCCGGCATCCTCACGCTCGAGAATGCCTACCCGGTGACACTCGGCGCCAACGTGGGGACGACGATCACCGCACTGCTGGCTTCGCTGGCCGCCGAACGCCGGGAAGCGTTGACCATCGCTCTCACCCACACCCTCTTCAATCTGTGCGGCATCGCGCTGCTCTACCCGGTTCCGGCCATACGACGGATCCCGCTGATCCTGGCCCGTCGGCTGGCCGAGGCCGCCCAGAAACACAAGCAGATCGTCGTCATGTATGTCGTCGGCGCGTTCATCGCGCTTCCCGTACTGGGTATGTTGCTGTTCTGAGAGGTTTCTTCCCATGGTGTTCGAATTGTTCAAGGGTCAGTCGGGGTCGGCGCTGGAAGCCATCGAGGCCCGCGTCGGTGAGATGCTCGCCACGTGTGAGCAGGTCCTGCGGTTGGCGGTGTCCGCCTTCGATCCGGGAGTGTCGGCGGAAGCGATCGGACCCGAAGTCCGGAAAACGGATCGACAGGTGAACCGGATGGAGCGGACGATCCGGCGAGAGCTGGTGGTGCACGCCAGTGTCCATGCCGGAGCGGACCTGCCGCTCGTGCTCGTCTACATGTCGATCATCAAGGACATCGAGCGGATCGGCGACTACGCCAAGAACATCTGGGACATCGCCGTGGCGATCGAGGAGCGGCCCGATGCCCCCGATCTGTCGGAGCTGAGGCCGCTGTTCGAGCGGACCATCGGCCTGATCTCGGAGATCGCCGAGATCTACGCCGCCCGGGAGATCGACCGTGCCACCGACACACTCAACCGCTGCGACGGATGGCTCGACGAGTACGACGCCAAAGTCGAGGCACTGATGTTGTCGGCGGCGCCCTCCACCCAGGGGGTTCCGAAGGCGCTGCTGCATCGGCACATCAAGCGGATCACCGCCCACCTCATGAACGTGCTCACCGCCGTCGTGATGCCCTTCGACCGACTCGACTATTGGGACGAGGACAAGGTCGACCGGGAGTGAGATCAGCCCTCGGCTGTCACAAGTCTCGTCTGATCACATCGATCAGTTGGATGGGGACGGTGGCCGTATCCGTCTCAGCCGTGACCACGACATGGTCGGTGGCCACCACGGCGATCCGGCCGCGCATCGCGAGGTGTGGGAGGAGGATCGTGATCGGTTCGCCCGTCGCCTCGTATTCGGCCAGTCGCGCTTTGAATGTCCTCGATCCGCCGGTCACGGTGTGTCCGCCTGCGGTGGAACGCTCGACCTGCGACAGGATCGATCTCTCGAGGCGGATGTCCCACGATGTGTCGTCACCGACGACGGTGGCGTAATCGGTTCCGACGTAGTCGACGGTGCCGCGGACCAGGCCCATGCGCGTCGTGGCGGTGACCCGGTCGCCACGGTGCATGACCTGTTCCCACACCTGGGGGAGGGACCTGTGTCGGAGCCGCCCGCGCTCCGTCTCGACCTCGGTGATCTCGAGCTCGTCCAGCAGCTCGGCGCCCGCCATCCGCCGGAGCTCGGCGGCGAGGTCGGTCAGATGTGGCGGTCGGTCATACATGGATGTCGCGCTCCTCCGTCCCTTTCCCGTCGGTCGGTGCTGGGGCGGAGATAAGCGAACTCGTCCAACGCCAGATCGCGAAAAAACGCTTTCAGGACGGAGAGCATGTGAGGGCGAAACCTGCTCACAATGGAAAAAACGTTTTCCGACATGAGGAGACTCATGCGCAGGACGCAGCGCACCACCATCAAGGACGTCGGACGCAGGGCGGGCGTCTCGGTGGGAACGGTGTCCAAGGCTCTCAACGGCACAGGGGCCGTTTCCGAACTGACCGCCCGCAGGGTCATCGAAGCCGCCCACGACCTCGGATACAGCCCGAACAAGGCAGCGCAGGGGCTGGTCGGAGGGCGATCCTTTCAGGTCGGATACGGGCTCCCACAGCTCGGCGCATGGGGGAACCCCACCCTCAACGCATTCCTGCATGCGATGGTGCTGGCGGCCAGCGGGCATGGTCTCGAGATCACGCTGTTCGCCGGCAACGAGGCAGACACATCCACCTACGAGGAACTGATCAGGCGGGGAGCCGTCGATGGGTTCGTGCTGTCCGACACCGACTACGAGGACCCCCGCGTCGACTACCTGTTGGAGCAGTCCCAACCCTTCGTCACATTCGGGCGGACGGCCCGCAGCGAGCGTCATTTCTGGGTGGACGTCGACGGCGCCGCCGGCACTCGGGACGCCACGGATCACGTCATCGCCCGCGGCCATCGGCGCGTGGCGGTGATCGCCTGGCCGGAAGGCTCGGAGACCGGTGACCTCCGTGTCGAAGGCGTCGAATCCGCCTTGGCGGAACATGGACTCGAGCCGCCGCTGATCGTGCGGACATCGAGCGGGATCGAGCCGGGACGGCGTGCCATGGCGGAGATCCTCGATGGTCATCCAGGCCACACCGCCGTGATCACGGTGCAGGACGATCTGGCGATAGGCGCCGCTGTGGAGGCGAAAGCACGCAGGGTCGACGTCGGCTCGGAAGTCGTTGTCGTGGGATTCGACGACATTCCCTCGGCGTCCATCGTCGAGCCGGCGCTGACCACCGTCCGTCAGCCGTTCGAACGCATCGGCACCGTCATGGTCGGCATGCTGGCCGAGGCGCTGACGGGTGCCCACCAACCGCGGGGTGAGCTACTCACCCCGGAACTGGTTGTGCGGGCCAGCACCGGAGGCAAAGAGTGATGACGACGGACCCGCATCTCGTGGTCGAGGATCGCTTCGTTCCGAGTCAGGCGAACTGGCGTGAGTCGCTCTTCACGACTGGCAACGGATATCTGATCACTCGCGGGGCCTTCGAGGAACATCGCGCGGGCGAGACGCGGGCGACCTTCATCAACGGCGGCTTCGTGACCCCGCCCGGCGAGCTGCCGCTGCTGGGCGCGGTGCCGGATTGGACCGGCTTGGGCTTCGCGGTGGATGGCGAACCGTTCGATATCCAAGAGCGGCGGCCATCCGGCTACCGGCGCGTTCTCGACACCGACTCTGGCGTCATCACACGAACGGTCCTGTGGCGCGGTGCCCACACCGGGACGGTCCGGGTGACGTTCCGCCGAGTTCTGTCGCTCGACCGACCACACCTGGCGGCCCTGGAGGTCACGTTCGAGGCGCTCATCGGCGATGTCATTATCGAATCCCAAACCGGGATCGATGCCGGGATCCCCAGTCCGTCGGTTCCGGTGTGGGTGCCCGAACGGGTTGCCCCGGACGGCTCGTCCGGCGGCACGAGCAGCTACCACAGCATCGACGGGATCCACCGTCTCGACCTGACGTGGCGTGTCGACACCGAGATCCCGTTGACCTATGTGCAGGACGAGGTGCATCCCAGGGTGCGCGGGGTCGCCTCCCTTCGTGAAGGCGAACGCTTCGCCCTGACCAAGTACGTCAGTTACCGCCTCGAGCGGGACGGAGACGTCGCGGTCGCTCTCCCCCCGCCGGGGACCGACTTCGAGGCCGTCGCCGATTCCTCCCGTGCGGCCTGGGCGAAGCGCTGGCAGGCCTCCGCCATTGCCGTCGACGGAGATCCGGACGCCGAGCAGGCATTCCGGTTCGCCGCCTTCCAGCTGATCGGCGCCGCCTCCCCGGACGACCCCGGAGCGGGCATGGGAGCGCGGATCGGCGGATTCGGCTACCGGCATCACGTCTTCTGGGACATGGACATCTTCGTTGCCCCGTATTTCGCCGTATGCCAACCGGACCTGGCGCGGGCGCACCTGGCGTATCGTCATCGGGGCCTCGGGGGGGCGCGCCGCAAGGCTGCCCGCTATGGCCGGGAGGGCGCGTTCTACGCGTGGGAGTCGGCTGGAACGGGAGACGAGGTGACGCCCGAGTGGTCGAACCCCCTCTACGGGGAGCCCGTGAGGATCTGGACCGGTGAGCTCCAGGAGCACATCACCGCGGATGTCGCCTGGTCGGCACACCACTACTGGCGCTGGACGGGTGACGATGGGTTCCTCCTCGACGAGGGGGCCGAGATGATCGTCGAAGGAGCTCGATACTGGATGAGCAGGATCGAGCACGAACCGGACGGCTCACACCTGCGCGACGTGATCGGACCCGACGAGTATCACATCCACGTCGACGACAACTTCTACACGAATCTGCTGGCCGCATGGCAGCTTCGGCTCGCGCCACAGGTGATATCTCGGCTCGATCGGATCAGGTCGGGAGCCGGCGCGACACTCCTCAGAAGTCTCGGCGTCTCGTACGACGATCTGGCTTCATTCGTCGATGCCGCCGACAGAACCGTTCTACGTCGCAGGGCGGACGGCGTGTGGGAGCAGCACGCCGGGTTCTTCGATCTCGACACGATCGATCTCACCACGTTCGAACCGAGGCTGCACTCCCTCTACGACCTCCTCGGCGAGGAACGCCTGCAGTCGACGGCAGTCATCAAGCAGCCCGACGTCCTGATGGCGATGACCCTCCTGCCGGACGAGTCGGATCGCACCGGATCGGGAAGGGCCAACTGGGAGTACTACGAGCCGAAGGCGGACCATGGCTCTTCGCTGTCGTTGTCGTTCCATGCGCTCCTCGCGGCTCAGATGGGTGAGCCGGATCTCGGCTACTCGCTTTTCCGGCGAGCAGCGGCGATCGATCTCGACGACTCCATGGGCAATGGCGCCCACGGGATCCACACCGCCTGCCAGGGAGGCCTGCTGATGACAGCCCTCTTCGGATTCGCCGGTCTCCGATTGGAGGACGGCGAACCGGTCACCGAACCCCGGCTGCCCGACCATTGGAAGTCGGTCGGAATCGCTTTTCGGCATCGGGGTCGTGCCTACGACGTCGAGGTATCGCGATGAGGGACACATGGGACGCACGAGGTCCCCGGGAGAAAGGAATGAGGATGCAGGAGAAACGATGGATGTGGACCGTGGCGGCACTCGCCTTGGTCGTGGCTGCGTGTGGCGGCGGCGAGGACGGAGCGGGGGACACCACACCCGACGACACCACCGCGACGACCGGCGAGCAGACGACCACGTCGCTGTCGGACACCGCGACAACGGTGGCCGAGGGCTCGCTCGAAGGGGTGCAGTTGAAGTTGTGGGGCTGGTCATCGTCCGACGCAGAGAATCAGGCACTCTCGGATCTCGTCGCTGCATTCAACGACGAGACCGGTGCGGCGGCAGAGTTCCAACCCCAGGCCGAGTATGACGCGACGTTGCAGGCGGCGCTCGCCGGAGGCGAGCCACCCGATGTGTTCTACGTCGACAGCTTCAACCTGCCCAACCTGGCGAGCGAGGGCGTGCTCGCTCCGATCCCGGATGGTGCAATCGACGACCCCAACGACGTCTACGCCTCGCTGCGTCAAGCGTTCACCTACAACGGAACCTGGTACTGCCCGCCAAAGGACTTCTCGACACTGGCTCTGGTGTACGACCCGACCGTTCTCGAGGACGCGGGGGTGTCGGTGCCCACGAACTGGGACGAGTTGGCCGCTGCCTCCACCGCGCTGACTACGGGTTCGACGACTGAGATCGCCGCCGGGACAGCTCAGGCCGGGCTTACGATGGGTGTCGAGTATCCCCGATGGGGAGTGTTCCTGTTCCAGAACGGGGTCGCACTCACCGATGATGCCGTCACCGAGGTGACACTCGACAACGACGAGGCTCGGGAAGCCCTCCAGTACGTGGCCGACCTCTACCAGGGCGGATATGCCGTGAAGCCGCAGTCGGTGGATGCCGGCTGGGCGGGCGAGGCGTTCGGTCAAGGCAAGGCAGCCATGACGATCGAAGGCAACTGGATCGTCGGGTTCCTGCGCGACACCTTCCCGGACAAGGAGTTCGCCGTTGCCGAACTGCCCGTCGGTCCGGCCGGACCCGGAACCTTCGCGTTCACCGTTTGCTACGGCGTCCCGGTCGATGCCCCGAACCCGGAGGCATCGTGGGCGCTCGTGAACTATCTCACCGATCGCGACGGTGCGCTGGCATGGACCAACGCCTTCAACGTCATGCCGGCCCGGGAGTCCGTGGCCGACGACTGGCTCAGTCCACGGCCCGAGCTCGAAGCGTTCTTGATCGGTGCCGACTACGCCAGGCGCTGGGGGTTCAAGCCGGGGGCGAACGATCTCGTGGGCGTGTTCAACGAGATGGCCGAAGCGCTCGTGGAGGGCGACGCGACCGTCGACGAGCTGATCGAGGAGGTCGAGGGCGCCGAGAGCCTGCTGAGAGACTGAGCGGTCGGTGCGGGGGCGCGTGTGATCTGCGCCCCCGCACCTTCGACGCCGAGGAGACGTCATGACGGTGCGAGTGCGGGAGAGAGGGCGGCGTAGGCCGGCTCGACGAGGGAGGTCGCCGCGTCCCACCGAACGCGCCCGGCTCGACGAACGCGAGTCGCTGATCGGGTGGTTGTTCATCGCGCCT
>Ga0326597_10005244_pt1 | contig 18018 bp, 11 predicted proteins | sample RVTome_12_FD_203789 | JGI IMG/M metagenome (GOLD analysis project Ga0326597, IMG submission 203789) | Soil microbial communities from uranium-contaminated site in the Upper Colorado River Basin, Wyoming, United States - RVT100D185 | ecosystem: Environmental > Terrestrial > Soil > Contaminated >... | reverse complement strand
GGCGAGCCCCCCGGGCCGCTCCTTGACTTCGCATTTCAACGTCATGCGATCGTTGCCGGTCTCGCCATCCACCACCAGGCGCGCCTTCAGCACCTCCCTGTGACGCCGCAGCACCTCGTCGATCTGCTTGGGCGTGACGAACATGGCGCGCACCTTGGTGGTCTGATCGGCGCGCCCCATCCAGCCCTTGATGCGCATATTCGTGCGCCCGCAGGGGCTGGTACCCGCGAGCACCGCCGACAGATCGCCGGTGGCGAAGCGAATCAACGGGTAGTCCGCATTGAGCGAGGTGACCACCACCTCGCCCACCTCGCCCGCGGGCACCGGATCGCCGGTGCCGGGCCGCACGATCTCCAGGATCAAGGATTCCTCGAGGATCATGCCCTCGGTCACCGTGCCGTCGGGCAGCGCGCTCTCGTAGGCGAGGAGCCCGAGGTCCGCGGTGGCGTAGAGCTGCTGCACGCGGATGCCGCGCGCGCGCATCGCCTGGCGCAGCGCCGGCGGCAGGTACTCCGCGCCGACGATCGCCTTGTTGAGCGAGGCGATGTCGGTCTTCAGCTCGTCGGCTTTTTCCACGATCAGCTTGAGAAACGACGGCGTCCCGGCGAACGCGGTCAGGCGCAGGTCGCGGATCGCCGCCGCCTGCATTTCGGTCTGTCCAGTGCCGCCGGGCACCACCGTGCAGCCGACGGCGAGCGCGCCGTGCTCGACCATCGAGGCCGCGGGCGTGAAGTGGTAGGAGAACGCGTTCAGCACGAGGTCCCCGGGCCGGAATCCGGCGGCGTAGAGCGAGCGCGCGGTGCGCCACCAGTCCCTGCCCTGCCCTTCCGGGTCGTACACGGGTCCGGGCGAAACGAAGAGCTTCGCCAGCTTCTCCAGCGGCGTGGCGTTCAGGCCGCCGAGCGGCGGCATGGCCTTCTGCAGGTCCGCGAGCTCGGACTTGCGCGTCACCGGCAACTGCGCGAGCGCGGCACGCGTGGTCACGGCCGCAGCGTCGACGTCCTTCAGGATGCGCGCCCAGCCGGGCGCCTTGTGCTTTGCGAGCGCCAGGTGCTTGGGCAGCGCCGTCATCAGCGCCGCCTCGCGCTCCTCGGGCGATCGCGCCTCCAGGGCGTCGAAAAAATCGGGGTCAGAGCCCGATTTCGGTTTCTGCATCGTCGTCATGTTCGTCCTGCGAAATCGGGCTCTGACCCCGATTTCTACAGCCAACGCTTCCTGCGGCGGTAGGACTTCACGTCGCGGAAGCTCTTGCGCCCGGCCGAGGAAAAGCCGAGGTAGAACTCCTTCACGTCCTCGTTCTCGGCCAGCGCGCTGCCCTCGCCGTCCATCACCACGCGGCCGTTCTCCAGGATGTAGCCGTAGTCGGCGTATTTGAGCGCGATGTTGGTGTTCTGCTCCGCGAGCAGGAAGCTCACCTTCTCCTTCTCGTTCAGGGTCTTCACGATCTCGAAGATCTCCTCCACCAGCTGCGGTGCGAGCCCCATCGAGGGCTCGTCGAGCAGGATCATCTTCGGGCGCGCCATCAGCGCGCGGCCAATGGCGGTCATCTGCTGCTCGCCGCCCGAGGTGTAGCCCGACTGCGCCTTGCGCCGCTCCTTCAGGCGCGGAAAGTAGCGATACACCTTCTCCAGGTCGGCGTCGAGGTTCGCGCCGCCGCGCGTATAGGCGCCGGTGAGCAGGTTCTCCTCGACGGTCAGGTGCTGGAAGCAGTGCCGCCCCTCCATCACCTGGCAGATGCCGCGCTTCACCAGCTCGGAAGGGTTGAGCTTGTCGATGCGCTGGCCCATGAACTCGATGTGGCCCTTGGTGACGTCGCCGCGCTCCGCTTGCAGCAGATTCGAGATCGCCTTCAGCGTCGTGGTCTTGCCGGCGCCGTTGGCGCCGAGCAGCGCAACGATCTGGCCTTCCTGCACCTGCAGGGACACGCCCCTCAGGACCAGGATCACGTGGTCGTAGATGACCTCGACGTTGCTCACCGAGAGGTAGGCGTCGGTCCCGGCCTGCGGCTTCAGCACAGCGGACATTGCAGCTCCACACGTGAAGAGGGGGAAGGCGTGCCTTCCCCCTCTCGGGTTGCCCTAGTGCGTCACGGCGCTCAGCAGTCGCGCGGCGTGATGCCCTTCTCCTTCGCGTACTGCGCCGCCGACTCCTCGACCATCGGGCGCACGATCGACTGGTCGGACTCGATCCAGTCGGAGACAACGTTCCACTTCCTGCCGTCCCACTGCATGAACTTGACCGCGCCGCCGCCTTCATGGTCTTTGCACGACACCTTCAGTGGCTGCATCAGGTCGGTGGCGCCGAGCTCCTTCAGGCGCTTGGCGTCGATGTTCAGGTTCTCGATGCCCCAGCGCATCTGCTCGCCGGTGATCGGCTTGCCCTTGCCGAACTTCGCCTGGGCGGTGCGGACCGCCTCCACCGTGATGATGCCCGCGACCACGCCACGGGTGTGGTAGATCGAGCCAATGCGCGACTTGTCGTCGAAGTCCCCCTTGCCCTTGCCGTAGACGTGCTTGAGGATATCCCTCATCACCGGATGGTGGGTGCCCGGGAGATTGAACGCCGCCGCGTAGTAGCCCTTGGCCGCATCGCCCGCCGGGATCACATCCTCTTCGGCCCCGGACCACCACACGCCGAGAATTTTCTCGCGCGGGAAGCCGCTGCGCGCCGCGGTCTTAAGTGCCGTCGGGTTCATTACCCCCCAGCCGCGCAGGATGACCCAGTCGGGCCGCAGCTGGCGGATCTGCAGCCACTGCGCCTGCTGCTCATTGCCAGGGTGGGGCACGGCGAGGTGCGTCACCTGAAAGCCGTACTTCTGGGCCTGGATGTCGAGCACCGGGATGGTCTCCTTGCCGTAGGCCGAGTCGTGATACAGGTTCACGATCTTCTTGCCCTTCAGCTTGTCCATCCCGCCTTCCTTCTGGCCGATGAACTTGATCTTGGCGGTGTTCTGCGACCAGTACGTGGTGATCAGCGGGAACACGTACGGGAAAATGCGCCCGTCCGCCGCGTCCGTGCGCCCGTAGCCCATCGAGATGATGGGAATCTTGTCGGCGGTTCCCTTTTCAATCAGGGAATACGTGATGCCGGTGGACAGCGGATGGATCACCGTGGCGCCGGTCGGGCCTTTGTTCTTCGAGCGCTCGTAGCACTCCACGCCGCGGGCGTTGTTGTACTCGGTCTCGCACTTTTCCCATGTGAGCCTGACGCCGTTCACGCCGCCGTCGCGTTCGTTGATCATCGCCATGTAGTCGATGATGCCGCCGCCGAAGCCCGAGCCGCCGGGCGCGTACGGGCCGACCCAGTAGAAGTTGGCCGGCACGAACTGCTCCTTGGCCTGTCCCAGGACGCTGCCGGAGAACCCGGCCGCCAGCACGAGCGCCAGGGCGAAAGTAGTGCGTTTCATCTGGTCTCCTCCTTCATTTTTCAACCCCGAGGAACTGCCGAGGGTCTGATCCATATAGTGGAACAACCAGTATAGCCAATCTATTCCGAGTGTCTAGTGCGGGAACGGCCACAGGCGCAGCTTCTCCTTGGCGATCTGCCACAGCCGCGCCAGGCCATGGGGCTCGACGGCGAGGAAGAAGATGATCAGCCCGCCGAAGATCATGAGCTCGATGTTGGAGACGATGGCGTGCGAGATGTCCAGCCCGAAGGTGTGCGACGCGGCACCGAACAGCACGTTGAGGAAGATGGGCAGCAACGTGATGAACGCCGCCCCCAGGAACGAGCCCAGGATCGAGCCGACGCCGCCGATGATGATCATGAACAGGATCCTGAACGACAGATCGAGCGTGAAAGCCTCCGGCTCGACGGTGCCCAGGTAGGTGTAGGCGTACAGCGCTCCTGCGACCCCGCAATAGAACGAGCTGATGGCGAAGGCGAGCAGCTTCGTCTTCATCATCGGGATGCCGATGACGCTCGCCGCGACGTCCATGTCGCGCACCGCCATGAACGCGCGCCCGGTCTCGCTGCGCATCAGGTTCTTCGCCAGCAGGGCGAGCACCGCCACGATGCCGAGCGTCAACAGGTACTTCGACTGCGGCGTGTCGAAGGTATAGCCGAGGATTTCGACGGTCTGCGCGGTGATCACGCCCGAGGGGCTGTTATTGGTGAACCAGCCGATGCGCTGGATCGCCCACAGCACGAAGAACTGGCAGGCGAGCGTCGCCACCGCGAGGTAAAAGCCCTTGATGCGCAGGCTCGGCAGCCCGAACACGATGCCGACCGCCGCCGCGCAGATGCCCGCCAGGATGAAGCTCGGGATGATGCCGAGCCAGGGCATGCGCAGCACGAAGTTGTAGGCCATGAACGCGCCCACCGCCATGAACGCCGCGGTGCCGAGCGAGAGCTGCCCCGCGTAGCCGGTGAGGATGTTCAGTCCCAGCGCGGCGAGCGCGAAGATGAGGAACGGCGTGAGGATCGCCGACAGCCAGTACTGGTTGGCGACCATCGGCACGACCACGAACGCGATTGCGAGCAGCAGCGCCACGGCGATGCGGTCCTGGCGGATCGGGAAGATCTGCTGGTCTTCGGCGTAGGTGGACTTGAACTGCCCGGCTTCGCGGTAGAGCATGGCTAGACCCGGTCGATGATCTTCTCGCCGAACAGGCCTTGCGGCCGCACGAGAAGGAAAAGGAGCGCAATCACGTAGGCGAACCAGGACTCGATGCCGCCGCCCACCATCGGCCCGAAGTAGACTTCGGCGAGCTTCTCCGAGGCGCCGATGATCAGGCCGCCGACGATTGCGCCGAGAATGGATTCGAAGCCGCCCAGGATCAGCACCGGCAGAGCCTTCAGCGCGATGAAGGTGAGCGCAAACTGCACGCCGTTCCGCGCACCCCACATCAAGCCGGCGACGAGCGCCACGAAGCCCGCCACCGCCCACACGATCGCCCAGATGTTCTTCAGCGGGATGCCCACCGCGAGCGCCGCCTGGTGATCATCGGCCACCGCGCGCAGCGCGCGGCCGATCCGCGTGTAATGGAAAAAGAGCGCGAGCGAGGCCACCAGCACCGCCGCGATGCCGGAGGCGAACAGGTCGAACTGGCTGATGAACATGCCGGTGGAGTCCGCCAGCCATTGCATCGGCACGTCCGCGATGCCGAGATCGAGCCCGTGCGGCTGCGAGCCCCACACGGCCTGCGACAGGCCCTCGAGCACGAAGGTGAGGCCGATGGTCGCCATGAAAAGCGTGATCGGCGGCTGGTTGACGAGCGGCCTGAGCACCACCTTCTCGATCGCAATACCCAGCACCACCATCACCGCCAGCGTGATGACGAGCGCCAGCCAGAAATTGACGCCGCGCTCGAGCAGCGACACGAACGTGAGCGCCGCGAGGAACACCATCGCCCCTTGCGCGAAATTGAACACGCCGGAGGCCTTGTAGATGAGCACGAAGCCCAGCGCCACCAGCGAATACATGACGCCGGCGAGCAGGCCGCCGATCAGCACCTCGAAGAAGAAGGACAGGTTGGTCAATGCGCCACTCCCAGATAGGCGTCGATCACCGCCTGGTTGCCGCGGATCTCCTCGGGCGTGCCGTCGGCGATCTTGCGCCCGTAATCGAGCACCACGACGCGGTCCGAGATGTCCATCACCACGCCCATGTCGTGCTCGATGAGGACGATCGTCGTGCCGTAGTGGTCGTTGACATCCAGCACGAATCGGCACATGTCCTGCTTCTCCTCGAGATTCATGCCCGCCATGGGCTCATCGAGCAGCAGCAGCCGCGGCTCGGCGGCGAGCGCGCGCGCGAGCTCCACGCGCTTTTGCAGCCCGTAGGGCAGCTTGCCCACGGGCGTCTTGCGGATGTGCTGGATCTCCATGAAGTCGATGATCTCCTCGACCGCGCGCCGGTGCTCGAGCTCCTCGCGCCGCGCGCGCCCGAGCCAGATCGCCTGCTCGACGAAGCTGGCGCGCATCTTGAGGTTCCGGCCGGTCATCACGTTGTCGAGCACCGTCATGCCCTTGAACAGGGCGATGTTCTGGAAGGTGCGCGCGATGCCCATCGATGCCGCCTCGTGCGAGTCCATGTCGTGGAACTCGCGCCACGCGCCGTTGGCGCGCAGCCGGATGGTGCCCTGCTGCGGGTGGTAGACGCCGTTGATGACGTTGAGCATCGAGCTCTTGCCGGCGCCGTTCGGGCCGATGATGGCGCGCACCTCGTGCTCGCGCACGTCGAAGGACACCTCCTGCAGCGCCTTCACGCCGCCGAAGGCGAGCGATACCCTGTCCACCGCCAGCACCACCTCGCCGATGCGCGCGGCGCGGCTCATGCGGCGCGCTTCGCCGCCTCGGGGCGGAAGGTTCTGGCGTCGCGGATCCTGAGGTCGGCGGATATCGTCCCCGTGCGCCCGTCCTCGTACTTCACCTGCGCCTCGACGTGCACCGACTGCTTGCCGCCGTACAGCGCGTCGACGAGCGTGGCGTATTTCTGCGCGACGAAGCCGCGGCGCACCTTGCGCGTGCGCGTGAGCTCCTCGTCGTCCGCGTCCAGGATCTTGTGCAGGATGAGAAAGCGGTGAATCTGCGAGTTGGCGACTTCCGGCTCCTGCGCCAGATCGGCGTTCACCTTCTCCACGCATTCGCGCACCAGCTCGTAGACCTCGTCGCGCGTGGCGAGGTCGACGTAGCCCGAGTAGGGCATGTTGCGCTTCTCGGCCCAGTTGCCCACCGCTTCGGCGTCGATGTTGATGAAGGCGCAGACCCGATCGCGCTGGTGCCCGAACGTCACGGCCTCCTGGATGGTGGGGAAGAACTTGAGCTTGTTCTCGAGGTACTTGGGCGCGAACAGCGTGCCGTCGGCGAGCTTGCCCACGTCTTTCACGCGGTCGATGATCTTCACGTGGCCGTCGGGGTCGAAGTAGCCCGCGTCGCCGGTGTGGAACCACCCCTCGCGGTCCTTCGCTTCCATCGTCGCCTGCGGGTTCTTGTAGTACTCCTTGAACAGGCCCGGCGAGCGGATCAGGAGCTCGCGCTCGGGCGTGAACTTGAGCTCCACGCCGGGCACCGCGGGTCCCACGGTGTCAGATTTCACCTGGCCGTTGGGCTGCACGCAGACGAAGACGCTGGTCTCGGTCGAGCCGTAGAGCTGCTTCAGGTTGATGCCGATGGAGCGGTAGAACTTGAACAGATCCGGGCCGATGGCTTCGCCCGCCGTGTAGGCGACGCGCACGCGACTCATGCCGAGGACGTTCCGCAGCGGCCCGTAGACGAAGACCTCGCCCAGCAAGTACTTGAGCCGGTCCATGGGCGCTACCGGCTGCCCGTCCAGCAGCTTCCCGCCCACGCGCCCGGCGACGTCCATGAAGTAGTGGAACGACCTGCGGCCGCCCCACCATAGATCCTCGATGCGGATCATCACTTGCGTCAGCAGCGCCTCCAGCACGCGCGGCGGCGCGAAGTAGTAGGTCGGGCCGATCTCGCGCATGTCGGTCATCACCGTCTCGGCCGACTCCGGGCAGCAGATGCAGTAGCCGGTGACAAAGGGCTGCGCGTAGGAAAAGATGTTCTGGCCGATCCAGGCCGGCGGCAGGTAGGCGAGCACGACGTCGCGATCGTCGAGGCCTTCGAGCTCGGCGGCGGCCTTGGCGCGGTCGATGAGGGCGTGATGCGTGAGCACGACGCCTTTCGGCGTCCCGGTCGTGCCGGAGGTGAAGAACATCGCCGCCGTGTCCTCGCCGCGCCCCTTGGCGATCTCGGTCTCGAGAAACGCCGGGTCGCGCTTGAGGGCCGCGCGCCCCGCCTCCAGGAGCGCGTCGTAGCTCGTCAGCTCGGGCTGCGTGTAGTAGCGCAAGCCGCGCGGCTCGTCGTAGCAGATGTGCTTGAGCGTCGGACAGCGCGGCAGGATCTCGAGCAGCTTGTCGACCTGCTCCTGGTCCTCGGCGAGCGCGTGCTCGATCTCCGCGTTCTGGATCGGGAACGCCATCTCGGCGGCGACCGCATCCTGGTAGAGCGGCACGGGAATCGCGCCGAGGCACTGCGCCGCGCACATCGCGGCGTACACGCGCGGGCGGTTGTCGCCCACCAGCGCCATGTGGTCGCCGCGCTTCAGCCCCTGGTCGGCGAGCGCGCAGGCGAGCGCGCGCACTTCTTCGGCGAATTGATGCCAGGTCCAGGTCTGCCAGATGCCCAGATCCTTCTCGCGGATCGCGGGCAGCGCGCCGCGCACCCGTGCGTGATGCATCAGGAGCTTGGGAAACGTATCCAACGTCCCGATGTCGATGCTCATCGAGCCTGTTCCTCCTCCAAGGACCGCATGATTCTTACACAGAACTCCGGCGTTTTGCAGTGCAGCGACTCCCCTGGCGCGGGGGCCTAGAATTCCGAACAGTGCGCAGCACCCTCGCCTTCCCGCTGGTCTTCGTACTTTCGATGGCCTGCGCGCCCGCTCTGGCCGCCGGCATCGCGTACGGCGTCGAAATCGAAGCGCCGGAGATGCTCGCCGAGCCGCTGCGCAAGGGCCTCAACCTGATCCGCTGGCAGGGCGACCCACAGATGACTCCCGAGCTCCTGCGGCGACTGGCGGACGAGGCCGAGCGGGACGCGCGCGAAGTGGCCGCCGCGGAAGGGTACTTCTCGCCGCAAGTGCGCGTCGCGATCGACGAGCAGGCCCGGCCCTGGCGGGTGCTCGTGCAGCTGGAGCCCGGCGAGCGCACCACCGTCGCCGTGGTCGAGATCCGCTTCAGCGGGCCGGTGGCGACGGACGACGAGGCGCGCGCAGCGCTCGATCGCGTGCGCAGCACCTGGGCGCTGCCGCGCGGACAGCCGTTCCGGCAGGAAGACTGGGAGCGCGCGAAGCGCCAGGCGGTGCGCGGGCTGGCGCGCTGGCGCTACGCCGCGGCACGCCTCGGCGAAAGCGAGGCGCGGGTCGATCCGGCCATCCGGGAGGCGAGCCTGTCGGTCGAACTGCAAAGCGGTCCACCCTTTCGCTTCGGCTCGGTTCAGGTGTCCGGCACCCTGCGCTACCCGGCGCAGATCGTCGAGAACATGAATCCGGCGCGCCCCGGCGATGACTACGACCGCGACGTCCTCGTCGTCTACCAGCGCCGGCTGGTGGAGACCGGCTACTTCGCCAGCGTGCAGGCGGAAATCGACGCGCAGGCCGCGGACGCCGCCGCCGCGCCGCTGCGCGTAGCGGTCGTCGAAGGACAGTCCAAGAATGTCGAGACGGGCGTGAGCTACAACACCGACGTCGGCCCGCGGCTGCAGCTGCGCTACGGCGACCAGGACCTGCGCGACTCGGCGTGGCGCCTGCGCAGCGGCTTGAGCGTGGACCGAAAGAAGCAGGAAGTGCAGCTCGACCTGGACTCGCCGCCGCGGCGCAATGCCCGCTGGAACAACTTCTTCTCGAGCGCCAGCCGGACGGACATCCAGAACGAGGTGGCACGCTCGTTCGCGCTCGGCGTGGCGCACAATTTCGGCACGGACCTGGCGAATTCGGCGGCCATCCTGTCCTGGCACCTCGAAGACCGGCGCACCGGCACGAGCCTCACCGACAGCCGCCACGCGGTGTACCTCGGCCTGCGGCGCGGATTCCGCAGCACGGACGACGTCATCGCCCCGCGCACCGGCTACTTCGGCAGCGTGGAAGTCGGCGGCGGGCTGCCTTCGATATCCACGCAGGAGTTCCTGCGCGCGATCGGCAAGGCGTCGCTCTTCATCCCGATGGGCCGCAGCGGCGACCTGCTGCTGCGCGCGCAGGCGGGCGCGGTGCGCGCCGACACGCGCCAGGGCATCCCCACCACTTTCCTGTTCCGCACCGGCGGCGACCAGACGGTGCGCGGCTATGCGTACGAGAGCCTGGGCGTGCAAGAGGCAGACGCTATCGTCGGCGGGCGCCGGCTGTTCGCCGCCAGCATCGAGTACACGCACTGGTTCGCGGAAGAGTGGGGCGTCGCGGCGTTCGTCGATGCGGGAGACGCCTGGGACGAGGGCGAACGTTTCCGCGCGGCGCTCGGCTACGGCTTCGGCGCACGCCTGCGCACCCCGATCGGGCCGGCGCGCGTGGACCTCGCCTACGGCGAGGACACGCGCGAGCTGCGCCTGCACCTGTCCGTCGGATACGTCTTCTGATGAAACGCAGATGGCGCGCTCTCGTCGTCCTGCTGGTGCTGGCCGCGGCGGCATCATTCGCCGGCCTGGCGTGGTTGGCAGGCACCGAGGCTGGACTGCGCTGGACAATCGCGCGCGCGGTTTCCGCGAGCGACGGCAAGCTTACGATCGCGCAAGCAAGCGGCACCCTCACCGCCGAGGTTCGGATCGGGCGCGTTGCGTACGCCGACGGTGGAATCCGCGTGGAAGCGCAGGGCGTGCGCGGTCAAGGCAATGTGCTGGCGCTGCTTCGCGGCGCCCTGGGCATCGAGCCGCTGCACATCGCGTCGCTGCTGGTGGTGGTGGACGAGCGCAAGGCTGCAACGCCGGATGCGCCTCTCGATGTGACGTTGGCGTTCGCCATCCGCCTGGCGCAGGTGGCGATCGCGCGATTCGAGCTGCGGACCGCGGATGCGCGGCACTTGCTGAGCGACCTGAATTTCTCGACCATCGCGCTCGGCCCGCGCACGCTGTCCGCGCTCGGCTCGTTCACGCGCCCCGACGAGCGCTTCCCCGCCCGCGTCGAGGTGCAGCTGAAGGGCTCGTTCGCACGCCTCGAGGCCGCGCTTGATGCGACAATCGCGGGAATCCCCGCGCACGCCACGTTGATCGTGGCGCCCCTCGATACGCTCGTCCTTCGCTCGCTCGAGGCGCGCGCAGGGCCGGTCGATCTCGCGCAAATCGATCCGGCGCTGCCGAGGACCTCGCTCTCCGCGGTGTTGCAGCTCGAGGCCGCTCGCGGCGCGTACGCGGGCACGATGTCGTTCGCCAACGCATCCCCCGCGGCGCTTGATGCCGGCGGATTACCGATCGTCGCGGCGCACACCCGCTTCACCAGTCCCGATTTTGCGAGCGCCTCGCTGCAACAGCTGCGAATCGAACTACCGGGCGGCGCCACGCTTGCCGGCACTGGCGAAATCGACGCGCGGCACCTGCGCGCAGCAGTCGAGGTGCGCGGACTGGACCCCAGCATGATCTACAGCACCCTTCGACGGATGGACCTGCAGGGCAAGCTGGACATCGGTCTCGCCCGGGACGAGCAGTCGGTACGCGGTGCGTTGTCGCAAGAGGGCCTGCGGCTCGAGGGGCGTGCCGTACGCCACGGCGCTGCGATCGACGTGCAAGCGCGGCTCGCGCTCGAGCGGCTCGATCCTGCCGACTACGGCCCGTATCCGAAAGGATCGTTCAGCGGCAGCGTCGAGGCCGAAGGCAAGCTTGGCCAGGTCACGGCGCTCGATGCGCGTTGGACCCTCGAGCGGAGCACGCTGCTCGACCAGCCGTTCGAAAGCCGCGGGCGCGCGCACTTTTCAGGCGACCGCGTCTCGCGCGCGCAGGCCGATCTCAAGCTCGGCCCGAGCCGGGCCTCGGTGCGCGGCGACTTCGGGCGCGCGGGAGACCGCCTCGCCTGGACGCTGGCGATAGCGGAGTTGCGGGACGTCCTGCCCGATTTCGCCGGCCAGCTGCAGGCAAGCGGCACCCTCCAAGGCGCGTGGCAGGAGCCCGAGGTCAAGGCCTCCGCACAGGTGCAGGCGCTGCAGCTGCCGGGCGACGATACGCTGCGCACGGCGAAGGCGACGCTCAACGGCAAGCTCGCGCGGCACGAGGCACAGCTGTCCGTCAGTGCGCCGGATACCCACTTCGAGGCGCGTCTCGCCGGCGGCTGGCACGCAGAACGAGGCTGGCGCGGCGAGATCCGTTCGCTGACCAATGCCGGGCTGTACCCGCTGCGCCTCGCCGCGCCGGCGACGCTCGCCGTCTCGCGCGAGCGGGTGGCGGTCGGTCCGCTCGAAGCGCAACTGGAGCCCGGGCGGCTGAAGTTGCGCGAGCTGGCCTGGGAACGCGCTCGGCTGACGACGAGCGGCGAGTTCGATGGGCTGCCCGCCCGGTGGCTGGCAGTGGCAGCCGGGGTCGGCGAGCACGTGCGCTCGACGATGCTGCTCGACGGTTCCTGGTCGATCGCCGCCGAGCCGCGGCTCAAGGGCACCGTGCGGCTGCGGCGCACCAGCGGCGACGTTGCCGTGCTTTTCGACGGCGATCCCATCGCTCTCGCCCTTACCGAAGCGGCGCTCGATGCGCGGTTCGAGGACAGCGGCATGGCGCTGACCGTGAATGCGGACTCCCGCTATGGCACGCTGGTGCTCGAAGGCGACATCGGGCCCGCGCCGGGTGCCGGCGGCATTGGATTCGGGCCGCAGTCCGCGCTTTCTCTGCGGGCACGATTCGAAGGAACAGCGCTCAGCGCGCTCACGCAACCGCTGCAGACCCGGGCCAGGTTCAACGGCGATTTCTCGGCCGACCTGCGCGCTGCGGGAACGCTGGGCGAGCCGCGCCTGGACGGGACCCTGCGGGCCACGGGGGTCAGCCTGGAGATGCCGCGCTACGGCGTGCACCTGAAGAACGGGCGGCTCAGCGTAGAGCTCGACGGCGAGCGGCTGCGCGTCGCGGAGCTCTCCATCCGGGGCGGGGCGGGCGAGTTCACCGCGAGCGGCAGCCTGCCCATGCGCCTCAAGGACGGCGGCGGCAAGCTCGCCTGGGCGGCGCGCGATTTCGGCATTCTGGAGCGTCCCGACCTGCGCCTCGCGGTTTCCGGTGCGGGTGCCGCCGGGTTCGAGGGCGGGCGCGTATCGCTGACGGGTAGCGTGCGCGCCGATCGCGGGCACCTGCGCATCGAGCGCGACCGGCTGCCGACGCTGGGGGAGGACGTGGTCATCGTCGGCGCGCCGCGCAAGCCCCCCAGCGCGCAAGCGCGCCTGCCGATCTCGCTGGATATCGAGCTCGACCTGGGGCAGAACCTTTCCATCGACGCCGAGGGACTGGAAGGCAGGCTGACCGGCCAGTTGCGATTCGTCGGCAGCGAGGACGGCGAACTGCGCGCATACGGCCGGTTGCAGCTGGTCAATGCCACCTTCGTCGCCTTCGGCCAGCGCCTCGAGATCAGCCCGGGCGTGCTGGTGTTCGACGGTCCGCTCGACAATCCGGGGCTGCAGGTCACCGCCTGGCGCCGCAAACAGGCGGTCGAGGCCGGCGTGCAGGTGAGCGGCACCGTGCAGGTGCCGCGCGTGCAGCTGGTGTCGCAGCCGGCCGTGCCGGAGTCCGAACGGCTGTCCTGGCTGGTGCTCGGGCGCGCGCCGGTCGATGCGAACCGGACAGACGTCGGCATGCTGCAGGCGGCCGCCGGCGTGCTGCTGTCGCGCGGCGACGCCGTGCCGATCGATCGGCGCATGGCGCGCGCCGTGGGCCTCGATGAAGTCACGCTGCGCGGCGGCGGGGAACTGGAAGGCAATGTGGTGGCCTTCGGCAAGCGGCTGTCGGACCGGCTGTACGTGAGCTACGAGCAGGGGGTAGGCGCCGTGGCCACGAACCTGCTGAAGCTCGACTACGCACTCGGCAGGCGCTGGTCGCTGCGCGCCGAGAGCGGCACGACGAGCGGCGCGGGCCTGTTCTACCGCTTTGCGTGGGACTAGGGCGTAGGGTGGGCCAACGGCCCACCCTACGACAGGTTTCAATCCATCAGCTTGCGCAGCACGTGGCGGCGGTTACGCGTATGCGGGCGCACCTGCGAGGGCCAGCGCCCGGCCTCGACCGCCTTTGCCCAGGCGTCGCTCGTGAGCACCTCGGCGCTTTCCAATTCGTAGTAGGCGCTGTAGCGCGGCTCGCCCTCGGCGACGATCGACTTCTTCTCGCCGCCGATCGACATGGTGAGCGGCACGCTCACCGCGCGGCGCACCGACAGCACGCCCGCAACCTTGAGCAGCTCCGGCACGTGCTCCTTGTCGTAGACCTCGTTGAACAGGGCCTCCTTTTCAGGCGCCACGTCCATGCTGGCGATGAACAGGTACTTCGCTTTTCCGGCCATCCTGGCACTCCTTCCGGTGAATGAAATCAGCCGGGCACGATACGTGTGCCCGCCTTGCCGGCGAGCGCCGGCGCGAGGTGCGGCGGATCGGTGATGATGCCCTCGGCGCCGCCGCCTTCGAGGAATTCGATCACCGCCGCGATCTTCGGGCCCATGCTGCCTTTGTCAAACTGGTCGGCGGCGTAGAGCGTCTTCGCCTCGGCAAGCGTCAGCCTATCGAGCCAGCGCTGCGTCGGCTTGCCGAAGTCGAGCGCCACGCGCTCGACGCCGGTGGCGACCACGAGACGATCGGCGCCGAGCGTGCGCGCAAGCAGGCTCGAGGCGGTGTCCTTGTCGATCACCGCTTCCAGTCCGCGCAGGTCGCCCTTCGCGTCGCGCATCACCGGGATGCCGCCGCCCCCGCAGGCGACCACCACGTAGCCTTCGCTGACGAGGTGCCGGATCACTTCCAGATCGACGATCGCCTTCGGCTTCGGCGAAGCCACCACGCGGCGCCAGCCGCGGCCTGGATCTTCCTTGACGTGCCAGCCAAGATCCGCGGCGCGCTTTTTCGCGGTGGCCTCGTCCATCGGCGAGCCGATCGGCTTGGTCGGATCGCGGAATCCCGGGTCGTCCTGGTCGACCAGAACCTGCGTCACCACGGCGGCGGCTTCGTGCTTGAGGCCGCGGCGACGGAATTCGTTGCGCAGGGCCTTCACGAACATGTAGCCCAGCGCGCCCTGCAGATCGGCGCCGGCATAGTCCATCGGCACCGGGATCACCTCGTGCAGCGCGAGCTCCGAGCGGCGCAGGATGAAGCCCATCTGCGGGCCGCTGCCGTGCGTGAACACCACGCGCCAGCCCGCTTCCAGCATGTCGACCACGTAGCGCACCGTCTCGGCGGCGGTGTCGTACTGATCGGCGATGGTGCGGTGCTGCTGGTCGCGGATCAGCGCATTGCCGCCGACAGCCACCACTGCCAGCCGGGCGTTCGCAGTCATGGCTTCACCTCGGCCTCGAGAGCGGCAAGCGCCCGCGTGAAGCAGGCAAGCGGCGCACGCGTCAGCCCCGCGCCGATCTGGCCGATGCCCGCCTCGCGATGCGCGATGCCGGTGTTGATCACCGGCTCGATCCCGGTGTCGACCACCTTGCGCAGATCGATGCCGCAGGGCGCACCGCGGAAGTCGAGCGCCGGCAGCTGGAACACGTTCGACTCGCCGAGCGTGATGTGGCGCATGCGCAGCGAGTTCGCGGTGGCGTCCTCGGGCGTGCCACCGACGAATTTGACGATCGCCGGCGCCGCCGCCATGGAGAAGCCGCCGAAGCCCGCGGTCTCGGTGATCGAGCTGTCGCCGAGATCCCGCGCCGCGTCGGCCGGCCCGTAACCGGCGAAATACAGCCCGTCGACCGCGCCGGCGGGCGCGGTGAACCAGCGATCGCCCAGGCCGCTCACGCGGATGCCGAATTCGACGCCGTTGCGCGACATCGCGGTCACGAGACTCGACCCTGCCACGCCGTGCGCGGCATCGAGCGACACCTTGGCAAACGCCATCGAGATGTTGAGGAAGAAATGCTCGTTGCCGGCGATGAACTCGAGCACCTGCACGAGCTCATCCGCGGGCAGGCGGGCCCGCGCCAGCGCCGGGGCCAAGTGCCGCAGCAGCAGCGAGCTCGCGGCGGCATTGCGGTTGTGCACCTCGTCTCCCATGATCAGCGCCTGCGCGACGAGCGGCTTCAGCTCGATGCCGCCGAGCAGCTCGAGCGCCTTGGCGAGCGCCGGCGCGAGCGTCTTCTGCATCCACGCGAGGCGCGAGAGCACTTCGGGGCCGTAGGCGCCGAAGCGCAGCGCCTTGCCCAGGCCCTCGTTCAGGTTGCTGAAGGCGCGCGCGCCGTTGGCCGAGTTCTCGACGATCCACACCGGCATCGAAGGGCTGATGACGCCGGCCATCGGGCCGACCGCCGCGTGCGCATGGCAGGGCGCGAACGCGATCTCGCCGCTCGCGGCAAGCTGTTGCGCCGTCTTTGCGTCGCGCGCCCAGCCCTCATAAAGGATCGCGCCGACGATCGCGCCCCGCATCGGCCCGCACATGTCGCCCCAGGCCACCGGCGGCCCGGCGTGCAGCAGCATGCGCTCGCCCATCTTCGCCAGCGTGCCGCGCGCGCTGCCGATGCCGCGCAGCACGGGCGAGGCGGCAAGGAAGGCGGCGAAGGTCCGGGCGTTCGCCTGCTCCACCTTTTCGTGGCGCATGAGGCGTGCCAGCGCCATGCCGAGCGCGCGGTCGCCGAGCGCCGGCGGCGACCACTCGAGCTGCGTAGCCCGGCCGCCCGCGGCCACGATGGTCTCGGCGAACTGCGCCAGGCCGACGTTGATGACGCCGAGACTAGTGCCGGTGAGCCGCGGCATGGCGATTGGCGATGGCGGCCGCGGTGCGCGCGGCCTGCGCGTTGCTCGCGGCGAGGATCACGCCGGCCCCGCGCATTGCGCCGACTTGGCGCGCGAGACCCTGCGGATCGCGCTCGGTGCCGCACACGAAGCCGACGACCGCGAGCTCGCGTCCGGCCGCCGCCGCGCGTGCCGCGCGGATCGCCGGCAGCATCTCGGCCGCCGGATCGGGATGCGCGCCGTAGCCGAGCACCACGTCGAGCAGGATCACCGCCACCTCGGCATCGGCCGCCTCGCGCGCGATGCGCTCGTTGCGCAGGCGGTGGTCGATCATCGGGTGCGGGCGCCCGCGCGTGAACTCGTCGTCACCGAGATCGACCAGCGTGTGGCCCTGGCTGCGCCAGACGTCGTCGAGCTCGAGCGCGCCGCCGACCGGCGTGTTCGAGCGCACGCCCTCGAGCGCCTGCGCGAGGAGCAGCGTCGCTTCGTAGCAGAAGGTGCCGCCGCTATAGAGTCCGCGCACGTAGCGCTGCCCCGTCGCGAGGCGCGAAACATCATAGTCAGGCAGTCGATGCTCGCCGCCGGCGTAGGACATACCGCGCGCGGCGGCGAGCGCCATCGCCGCGGCATCTTCGAGCGTCGCCGCGGCGAGCACGCCGTCGCCTTGCACCTGCGCCGGGTCCGCGCCCAGAAAGCACGCGATCACCGGCTTGCCGGTGGCGCGCGCCCGCGCCAGCACTTTGTCGGCGACCGCGCGCGCCGGGGGCTTGGACACCAGCACGATGACGCGCGTCGCCTCGTCGGCAGCGAGCTCGTCGAGCGCGCGCAGCATGGTGGCGCCGCCGACTTCGGCCTTCAGATCGCGCCCGCCCGTGCCGAAGGCGTGCGACACCCCGAGGCCCGCCTGGTCGATGAGCGTGGTCACCTGCTGCAGGCCGGTGCCCGAAGCGCCGATCACGCCGATCGGGCCGCTGCGCACCGCGTTGGCGAAGCCCAGGGGCACGCCGCCGACGATCGCCGTGCCGCAATCCGGGCCCATCAGCATCAGCCCGCGCTCGGCGGCCTCGCGCTTGAGCGACACCTCGTCGTCGAGCGCGACGTTGTCGCTGAACAGCATCACGTGCAGGCCCAGCCGCAGCGCCTTGAGCGCCTCGGCAGCGGCGTATTCACCGGGCGTGGAAATGAGCGCGAAATTCGCTTCGGGCTGCGCCGCGAGCCCCATCTGCAGGCTGCGCGGCGCGATCTCCTGCGGCCCGTGGCGCGCCGACGCGCCGTCGCCGCCGGCGAGGACGCGCTCGGTCTCTTCCAGCGCGGCCTTGGCCGCGGCGTCGGTCTCGGCGCGCAGCACCACGAGCAGGTCGCTCGGCGACGCCCCGACCTCGCCGTCGAGCAGGCCGGCTTCGCGCAGCAGGGCGAGGTTGCCTTCGGTCGCCATCACCACCGACGCCTGCTGCACGCCCGCCAGCGCCGCGATACGCGCCGAAATCTGCATCAGCGTGACCGAGTCGCGGTAGGTGTTGTGGACGATTTTGAGCGACGCGGCGGGCATGGACGGTGCTAGGCGCCCCCGGATGCGCCCTGGAGCGGGCGGATCTTCTTGTACCGGGAGGTCCGGGACTACTATACAGCCGGGGCGCAGTTCCGGCAGCATGGCGCCTTGCGGCCGCCCGGCGGTGCCAGAAAGGCTTATGCCCGTCTCGATCGA
>Ga0326597_10005241_pt1 | contig 18022 bp, 18 predicted proteins | sample RVTome_12_FD_203789 | JGI IMG/M metagenome (GOLD analysis project Ga0326597, IMG submission 203789) | Soil microbial communities from uranium-contaminated site in the Upper Colorado River Basin, Wyoming, United States - RVT100D185 | ecosystem: Environmental > Terrestrial > Soil > Contaminated >... | reverse complement strand
CCAAGCCCGACCCGCCCTCACCGGGAAACCCGTCCGTCCTCTCCCGACCCGCCTCCCAGAGGGACCGCCCCAAATCCAACCGCCTGGCCCCAATCCCACTACCCCCAGTCCGACAGACTGCTAGCCTTTTAGGTTGCCACGGGCCGCGATGCTCGTCCGGGTTCTCCGGGGGAAGGCGTTCTTTTACTTCCTACTTGGAGACATCCGCATGACCGCAGTGCTTCGACTCCCCGCCGTTAAAGCTCTTGTTCAGCTATCGCGGACGACGATCTATCAAAAGATTTCGGAAGGCGAATTCCCCCGGCCGTTCAAGCTTGGAGAAAGGGCGGTTGCCTGGCTCGCATCCGATATCGAGGCTTGGATCGCCGCCCGCATCGCCTCCTCGAACGGCGAGGAGTCGTGAGCCATGGCCGCACGCCAAAAAGCCCGCCCCCCGAGCGATGGGGGAGCGGGCCGTAAACTCGCGTCTGGGGAGGCGCGGGGCGATAGTACCACGCTCTCCAGCGAAGAGGTTAAGCGACTCGCCGCCGGGCGGTTGGGCGAGGTGGTGGCTGCCCTGGGGATCGACCCAGGCAAGCGGGGACACCAGCGCTGTCCCCTGCCAGGGCATGACGATGAGCACCCATCCTTCCGCTGGGATTCGGGAAAAGAATGCTTTTTCTGCACCTGCGGAAGCGGAGATGCCCTCGACCTTATCCAGGCCATCGAGGGCGTGGATTTCCCGGAGGCGGTGAAGCGGGTGGCGGAAATCCTCGGGCTGCGCGGCAACGGCCGCGGCCGCGCCACAGCCACCCCGGCCGACGAGCCGCCGGAGAAGGAGACGAAGGCCAGGGGCTGGGCCGCCTGTGCTTCGACGTGGGCCGACGCCCACGATCTCGACGATCCGGCCGCTGCGCCCGGCCGCGCATATCTTGAGGTTAGGGGACTCAAGACGGACTTCCCGCTGCCCGAGGCGCTGCGACTGCATCCACGGCTCGCCTACCGTGAGGGGGAAACCACGGGAATTTTCCCGGCCATCCTCGGGCGAGTTGTAGACGTAGCCGGCGAGCCGATCGGGTTGCAGCGAATTTGGCTGGCCCCGGACGGCTCGGGCAAGGCGCCGCTCCCGGACGGCCTGCCCGCCAAGAAAGCCCTCGGCGCGCTTGCGGGTGGCGCGGTTCGCCTGGATGAGCCGAGGCCCGGTGAGCCGCTGGTGGTCGCCGAGGGGTTGGAGACCGCCCTGGCGGTGCGCCAGGCCACCGGCTGGGCCACCTGGGCCGCCGTGTCGGCTTCCGTCATGGCCGCGCTCGTTGTGCCGGCCGAGGTGGCGGAGGCGGTGATTGCCGCGGACCTCGATCGCAGTAAGGCCGGTGAGGAGGCTGCCCGCAAGCTTGCGGCCCGGCTGCACGCGCAAGGGGTGCGTGTGCGTATCGCCCTCCCTGCGGGAGAAATCGCCGAGGGCGCCAAGGGCGTCGACTGGCTGGACGTGCTCAACCATGCAGGGACCGAGGCGGTGCGCGAGGCGATCGATGGGGCGGAGGAGTGGGAACCCACGACGGCTGCCGACTTCGAGCCGGGCGACGACTGGCCCGAGCCCCCGCCGCTGGTGGGCGTTGCGGCCACGCTAGGTGAGGGGCCGCTGCCATGGGCGAACGTGAAAACCCCGCGCGGGTATCGCTTGGGCGGCAGCGGGGTTTTCCTTCTGAAAGACGAGGGCGACGAGCGCCTCACCACCTGCCCTGTTTGGACGAGCGCCCTGGCGCGCGACCACGCCGGCACCGGCTGGGGGCACCTGGTGGAATGGCTCGATCGGGACGGCGCCCCACATAAAGCCGCATTTCCCGCGGGCCGTTTCCACGAAGAGGGAGGCGGATTGATCCGTGATCTTGCCGACGCCGGCCTGGGCGTCGTCCCCGGCAAGCAGAGAAGGCTCCTCGCCTACCTCGGCAGCTTTGAGCCTGCACTGCGGTTTCGCTCCACGCCTCAACTGGGATGGGTCGACGCCACGGACGGCCGCCTGGCTTACGTTCTGCCCGAGGAGGTAATCGAGCGGCAGGACGAGGGCGAGACCTCCCGGGAGCGAGTCGTATTCCAGCCGGAGCGCTTCGCGCCCACGACGGAGACCATGCACCCCGCCGGCACGCTTGCGGACTGGCACCGCGAGGTGGTCGCCCCTTGCGCGGGCAACCCGATCCTGATCTACGCCCTCGCGCGCGCGTTTGCGCCGCCGCTGTTCAAACTCGCCGGTGTTGAAGGCGGTGGAGAGCACTGGTACGGCCGCAGTACGGGCGGCAAGACCACCATGGCGCAAGTCTCGGCTTCAACATGGGGCTGCGGCGCCGATCCGGCGGAAGCGCCCGCCGCTGCCTTCGTCCGCAAGTGGAACGCCACGCGAAACGCCACCGAGGGGCTGGCGGCGGCGCACAACGACGGCCTACTGATTCTCGACGAGATCGGCGAAGCGGACGCACGCGATTTCGGCAAGGTGGTTTACATGTTGGCTGGAGGCGTCGGGAAAGCCCGCATGAACGACGCGGCCAACCTGCGCGCTTCTCGGACCTGGCAAGTGTTCCTCGTCTCCACCGGTGAAACCTCCTCGCGTGTGATCCTCGAAGCCGACGGCCACACCGCGAAGGCCGGGCAACTGGTGCGACTTCTCGACATTCCGGCCGAGGGTGCCGACGGTGGCATTTTTCACGACACCCACGGCCTGGCGCCGGCCGTCTTCGCCGACCAGCTCAAGCACGCCTGCGCCCAAGTCTACGGCACCGCTGGCCCGGCGTTTGTGTGCGCCCTGGTGGCCCTGGAGGACGCCGACGACCGGGCCGCCCTGCGCCGTGAGCTACGCGAAAGGGTGGACCGCGTCACGGCCGAGCTGACGCCCCCCAATTCGCCGCCCGAAGTTCGGCGCGCCGTGCGGCGCTTCGCGCTGGTGGACGTGGCGGGGACCCTCGCTTGTGGCTTTGGAATTTTGCCCTTCGAAGCGCCTGAGATCCGCGCGGCAGTGGAATTGGTGCGCGATCGGTGGCTTGCGGAGCGCGGGGTGGCTGACGACATCGAACGCGCGGTGGAGAGCGTTCGTGCTTTTATCCTCCGCCACGAGGCCCGGTTCCGCGAGACCACCGATCGCGAGAACGCCCTACCAGTTCGTGACCTGGTTGGCTACCGCGACCGCATCGCGGATCGGTACCTCTTCACCCCCGCAGGGTTCAAAGAGGCGTGCGCCGGCTTCGACGTCAAGGCCGTCGCGCGGGAGCTGGCGCGGCGCGGATGGCTCCACAAGGACCAGAGTGACCGGTTCACATCCAAGGCCAGCATCGCCGGACTCCCTGGGCGAGTGAGTGTGTACGCCGTGAGCTCGGCCCTCCTCGAAGGGGACGTGTCCCGTGACCCAACGGGACAACGGGACACGGACGGGACAGCAAAAAACCCTGCTTACATAAGGGGTTGTCCCGCTGTCCCGTCTGTCCCGCTCGAAAATGGGGGGATGCCGTTTTGACTCTCGCCGAAATCTTCGAAGCCGCCCGCCGGAAAAAGCCCGGAAGCCTGAAAACGGACGGGACAGACGGGACAGCGGGACACTCCATTGAAAACACAGGGGAAAATCGTGTCCCGCTCCTGTCCCGTTGTCCCGCTGCCTCAACGGGACAGCGAACCAGGCCGGTGCCCACCCCCGAGGATGTGCTCGGCTGGAGCTTCGAGGACGTGGACCACCGAGGCGCCCGGATCAAGATCCGCTCTCGCCTCTTGGGCTGCGACCTATGGCTCGTCGGCCGAGGCGATCCTGGCCCCGGTGACGAGCTGCCCGTGTACACCACCACCGAGGTGCGGCAGTTGCTCAAGCTCCGGCCCGAAACCATCGCGGACGCCGTGCAGCGCGCCCACCTGGCGAAGATGAGCTTCGGCCCGGCGGCCCGGATCGAGGAGGTCCTCCCCGCATGATCGCCACCTACCCTCACCACCGCGTCCGGGGGTTGGCTCCCTGGCGCCCGCAGGAGCCGACTCGGGCGGTGCTTTCACAGATAACGGCCGTACTTGCGGAGTACGAGGACCACCTGCCGCTCACCTGCCGGCAAATCTTCTACCGACTCGTTGGCGCGCACGGCTACGCGAAGACGGAAGACGACTACAAGCGGCTCCTGGAAATCCTCAACCGGGCGCGACGCGCGGGGTGGATCGCATTCGAGGCCATCCGCGACGACGGGACGACGGCGAACCTTCCGAACGGTTTTACCGACCCAGGCGGATTTTTGGGCGACGTGCCGCGAAGCGGCCGAAAGGTACCGCCGCGACCGCCTGGACGGGCAGCCACGCTGGATTGAAGTCTGGGTGGAGGCCGCCGGCATGGTGCCGCAGATCGCGCGCGTGGCGCACCCGTATGGGGTGGGCGTCTACTCCAGCGGAGGCTTCGACTCGCTTTCCGCCAAGTGGGAGGCCGCTGCGCGGATCGTGGCCCGGCCCCAGCCGACGCTCGTCTTGCACATCGGCGACTATGATCCGTCGGGGGTTTCCATCTTCGACTCGGCCGAGGCCGACGTCACCCAGTTGGTGGCCGACCAGGCGGGCGATCCCGGCGCCGTCACCTTCCAGCGGGTGGCGGTGACCCCGGAGCAGATTGCGCGCTACAGCTTGCCGGCAGCCCCGCCCAAGGTGCGCGACCGGCGGGGCGACTGGACGGCCGCGACCGTCCAGGCCGAGGCCCTGCCGCCGGCAGTCCTGGCCGACGAAGTCGAGGAAGCCCTGTGCGCACACCTGGACCCGGAACCCCTGGCCGTACTCCTGAAGCTCGAAGCGGCGGACCGCGACGAGCTGCTCGCGGTCTTCGAGGGAGGTGGCGAACAATGATCCCTTGCCGGGAGACGTTGTCATGACCCCAACCACCACGGTGCGGGAGGGCGTGAACGCCTGGCGAGACGCCGCCGAGATCCGCATCCGCGCCGAGTACCGCCTGGGGAAAATGCTCGCCTCCGCGAAGGCCCACGGGGGCATAGCCGAAGGGCGGCCGAAACTGTCGAGCCCCACGACAGTTTCCCCCACCCTCGCCGAGCTGGGCGTGTCCCGCGACCTCTCTTCCCGCGCGCAGGCGATCGCGTCGCTACCCAAGGAGCCCCGAACATGATCCGAATCTCCGCCCACGGCCGCCTTGGCCAAGATCCGCAATCCCTCACCACGAAGAGCGGCAAGCCCATGGCCCGCGCCTCCCTGGCGGTGGACGTGACGCCACACAATGGCGAGACGCCCGAGACCGAGTGGTTCAACGTGGTGGGCTTCGGCCGTGCCGCCGAGGACCTCCTGCGTTGCCACAAGGGCAACCTGGTGGCCGTCTCGGGCTCGCTCTCCCGCAACCGGTGGACGGCCAAGGACGGCACCGAGAAGGTGACGTGGCAGGTGGTGGCCGAGGACCTGCACGGTGCGGCCACTGTGCGAGCTTCGGGGAAGCCCGCGAAAGCCGCCGCCGCACTCCCGCAGGGACTCGCCGCGGGCTCGATCCCCGGCATGGACGAAGACGGCATCCCCTTCTAGGCGCGCCCTGTGCCCGCTAAAATGGAGCGATTCCCGACATGAACCCCGCGACCCCAGAGAATGAAAAAGCGCCCGGCCGGTGGCTGAAGAACGGCAATACACCGGGCGATCCGAACAACGCGCCGAGATGCGGTGCAAAGACGCGGGCAGGGACGCCCTGCCAGTGTCCCGCGATGCGCGGCAAGCGGCGCTGCTACCTGCACGGCGGGAAGTCGACCGGCCCGCGCACCCCGGAGGGGCTGGAACGGTCGCGGAAAGCCCGCTGGAAGCATGGGCGGGAGACCGCCGAGAGGCGCGCCAAGCGGAAGGAGGCGCGGGCGCGCCTGAAGGCGACCCTCCGCCGGAGCCGGGAGATCCTCAAGATCTTGGAAGGCGGCTGAGGTGTGGGAGGGGTTCGCCACCTCCCAACCCCTCCTCCCTGGGGGTACTTCTGGGGGTATCTTGGAAGACTACTGAGAGCTATTCATTGGTTTCACAACCCTTTGCGCTGGCAATGCGGTTGACGCCACCTCTACCAGTTTTTTATGAATTAAATCAAATATTTACGCTAGACATGGCCGCTTACTACGCGGCCTTTATCTTTGCCCGCAGCGTTCAGTGTGATTTCCATTGTCGCAATCTCATTAACAACCCACCAGCGCCGAAAGCCCCTCGCAGACAGCCGCTCATCTCGGCGCCTCACCTCGGTCCAGTCCAAGACCGATGGCGGCGTCATCAAATGAGATCTCGCGGCCGGCCTCGAGATTGTTGAAACCGGCGGTGACCGCGTGGATGAAGTCGGCCCGCTCTTGGGCGGCACCCGGAATCAAGTCGCCTGTGGCCGTACCGATCGTTACACGGCGCATGCTCACAGTTCGATCCGTTGGGTTTGCCATCGCCATGGAAGTAGTGGAGTTGGATCGGGTTCCCCGCGTGTTCAGAGCAGGCGAAAAGGGTTCCAGTCGCGGTCATTGCGAGGGTTTGCCCGGCGTGTCCGCAGCGAGCACCGCCTCAAGGGCATCGGCCATGCGTGCGTCGAGGACGATGCGCTCCTGCTCGAGCCAGAGGCCGCGCGTAGCTAGCTCGCGAACCTGAGCCGGGGCGAAGTCGAGGTCGAGGTCTTGGGGCCACCTGGCCCGGAGCCCGCTGACGTCCGCAAGCTCGAACCAGAATTCGGGAAGAAACCACTTCAGATCCGGTGCCCGCCGGCGCAAATGCAACATGATGCGAACTCCGTTCGGATCTACGTCGCCAAAGTGCAGGACGGGAATTCCGGACAGGCGATCGAGCAAGTGACCGACGGTAGCGGTGTCCCAACCCGGCACGTGGGCTAGCAGCCAGCCAGGCGGTGGGCACAGGTCACGCCACGCCCCCAGGTTCTCAACGAGGAGCACGGCGCGAATGGTCCCGTCGAAGGCCAGACCGTCGAGCAAGGCTCGCTCCGGGATCGACACCTCGCCAAGCACCGCGGCGATCCCGCTGAGGTCGACATCCCCTGTTGCCGTTCGTGCCGACAGCCCAGCCGGCGGACGCAGCCGGATCGAGCCGTCATGTGTAGGGTCGGTCTCGCGCAGTGCGCCCCTTCGGGCTTCCGTGAGCGATGCCTTGGAATGCGAGGCGGTAAGGGCGGCGGCGGTTCGCCGGTTGATGCGTTCCGGCAGCTCAGGGATGCCGGCGGCACGTTGACTATCGAGTAGCCGACCGTAGCCCTCGGGTGTCGGCGGTAGCCCCGCGGCCACCAGGTCCGCGAGCACGTCGCGCCACGCCGGCCAGACCCGGTCGATCAACCCTGCCAGCGCTGTTCTGCGATCCTCGACCACGCCGATCTCGTCGCGGCGCCCCGTCGCCCGTGTCCAGGGGAGCTCGGCAAGGGCGTCGTACGCCTCCAACTGAGTGCGTCGCCGCTTGAGGCTGCCACGTGAGAGCAGTTCCAATAACGCCAGGCGTGCGTTGTCGCTCGCCCAGATCACGCTTCGGCCCTCGTCCTTCGCCCGCTGACGAGCACCTCTTCGCGCCCGTCGGCGTGGACGCGGCGTACCAGACGATAGGTCGTGTTGCCGTCCGCCCTGGCGACCTCGGGCGCGGCAATGAGCAGTTGCAGGTCGAGCGTCTGGCACAGGTCGAAAAGGACTCCGAGGTTGTCGTGGGAGAGGCGGTTGGCCTCGTCGAGAAACAAGAAGCGCAGCGACCCGTGGGCTCGCTTACCGCGCAGCAGGTTCGCATCCCGTTCCCACTCGGTGAGCACTACCATCATCAGGGCAGCACCGACGCCGATCGCCTCGCCGGTGGAGAGACGGGTGGGGTTCGCAATCTCCCAGTCCGAACCGGCGGTGCGACGGACCTCGACCTGCAGGTGGACGTATTCACGATAATCCAGCAGTCGCTGGCCACCCGTGCGCCCGCCACCGTAGCGTCGAAAGATCTCGTCCAGGGCTTCCTCGATCGGCAGGTTTTCCTGAAACAGCAATCCCTGCACAGCGCCTTCGCGCAGCGCCCGAAGCACCTGCTCCATCCGCTCCACCGGCTGAACCTTCACCCGGATCCCCTCGATGCTGCCGAAGCTGACGCCCTCGAGGTTCTTGGTGAGGCGGGTGACCTGACCCCGTGCCTTGCGGATCTGAACGTCGATTCCGCGGGCCACGTCCTCGCTGGCGCCACGGAGATCGTCCTCTTGCCGCGCAAGACGTTCCTCGAGCCCGGTCAGTTGGTCGCGCAGTCGCAGCAGTGCTTCGCGCGGGTCGTCCACTTCCGCGACCTGCGCCGGCAGCCGGCGGTGCAACCAGTCGCGCACGGCGAGCCAGAGCTCGAGGTAGACGTCGGCAAACCCGACGTCGGCGCCCGCAGCATGCTTGTCGATCTTGGCGAGCAGATCCTGCGCCGCGTGCGCGACACGCAGCCGCTCCACGAGCACCGCCCTTTGCTTGTGTGCCTCCTGCACGAGATTGACGTGCCCGCGGATTGCATCCAAGCCGCTGCCGTCAGATTCCAGCGCCGGAAGCAGCTTGGACTCAGCAACCAGGTCGCGCAGGCGCTCCCAGCGTTCAAAGGTCGGCTCGGCTTCGCGGCGCTCGTCGGCTACTTTTCGCTGCGCCGATTGGTAGGTTTCGCTCGCCTGATCACGCTCTGCCTCGTAACGCCCCTGATTCTTTCTCAGGTCTTCAATCTCAACACTCAGCGCTTTGCCTTCGTCCACGAGGCGCTGCACATCGCGGCGCGCGACGTCCACCGCAGCCTGCGTTGGCTCAGCTATCCCGATCGCTCTGAATCGACCGTTGGCGGCTTCAAACTGAGTCGCCGCAGTTTCGCGCTTTGCATCGGCAGCTTGCCAAGCCTTGGTGGCATCATCGAATGCCAGCTCCGCAGCCTGTTCAGCAGACTCGGCGGCGCGGAGAGCCGTTTCCGCCCGATCCAGCTGGTCGCTCAGGTCGGGCACCAACGACTGGTTTTTCTCTAACTTTTCAGGCGCGTCGTCCCAGCTCAGTGCCTCGGCGTTGCCCGCAACGAATTCCATTGCCTCGATTGCGGCATCCAGGCGGTCGCGCTCATCAGAGAGCTGCTTCAGCTCCTCTTCGAGATCCGCGACCTCGACCTCCGAAAGCGGCGTTCGCCGCAGCACGTAGAGCCTGTCATCGACTACCCGGGCCGCATCACCGCACCGCTGGGTCTCGGCCTGCGCCGCTAGGGCTGCATCATGGTCCCGCTTGAGCAGGTCCCGCCGGTGGGCATGGTCTGGGGGATCGAGCAAAACGGCTGTACCCAGCAGACCGCGCAGCGCCTCGATGCGTGGAGCAAGCTCGCGTGCAGCCTCTCGATATCGGAGCGCCGCGGCGCGTTGGATCTCTTGTTGCTCATCGACCTCCGCGAGCTGACGATGGATCGTTGCGAGCTCGGGTGCAGGGTCGCCGCCCAGCCAGACGGACTGACCCGCGAGCAGTGCCTCGCCATCTTCCGCAAGGCGCTCGAGCCGGCGTCGATCCGCCCTTGAGGTCTCGATCTGAGCGTCCAGCGCGTCGGCCTCCGCACGGAGCTCCGCTGCGCGCTTCTCGCGCGCCTTCCGACCGAGGCGAGGACGAGTCGGGATCCGCGTGACGCGGATGGCCCGCTGCTCGGCGACGACAACATCAGTCGCTTCCGAGCTCTGGGGACCCGCGCCCATGCCGAGCTGTGCGGCGTCCTCCTCGCGGCTTACGAGCCACACATCTGAAAGCGACTCCGCACGGCCATGGACCTGAACCGCTACGCTTGCGGGGTCATCGACGACAAGTGCCTGAACCAGTGGCCCCAGCCTCGCCTCCAGCACGGCAGCATCTTCGAGAGAAGCGTCCTCGAATGCCCCGGCCAGGAGCTCCGCACCCAAAGCGTCCTTGACTCGCAACAGCTCGGGATCGAATGGCCCGCCCGCAGCCAGGAGTTCCCGCGCCTCCGATTGCAGGCTCTCCCGCCTCTCGACGTGTTCGGATTCTCTCGCCCTTACTTGGGTAAGGTGCTGCGCCACAATCTCGCGCGCGGCTTGAAGCTCCAGTAACGAAGCCACGGATAGCTCGAGTTCGTCCACGAGACGCTTGGCGCGTGTCGCGAGGCCACGCCACATCGGCTCGCGATCGCCGAGCTCCTTTTGCCGCGCGCGCGCAGTGTCCAGCGTTCGTTGACAGTCAGCCACACCCGCCTGGGCCTCGCGCGCCTGTTCCAAGAACTGCTCGCGTTCTTTCTCGGCGCGTTCCAGATGCTCCGTTACCTCCATGCGGGCAGGTCGCTGCCCCGAGAGGGACAAACCCAACTTCTCAGCCTGCTCCCTGGCCTCGGCTTGGCGGCTGGCGAGCTTGCGGGTCTCGGCGAGCTCGGCGGCGATGGTGCCCTGCCGTTCTGCGAGAGCCTGAAGGTCTCGAAAACGGTGGAGCTGCTGGAGAGCCTCGCGATGGGCACCACTGGGTTCTATCGCCGTATCTGCCATTAGTTCGAGTGCCGCAAGCGCCGTCGCGTGCTCTCGTCTGTGATCATCGGCGTCGGCCAGCCGCTGCCTCGCTTCGCGCCGAGAGCGATCCACCCGCTCGAGCTGTGTTTTGCTCTCCGCGATCCGGTCCGCAACGGTGCCGATGGCGAGCACGTCGACCTCGAGCAGCCGCTCTGCCTCGACCTTGCGACGGATGGCCTGCCTGTACGCCCCTGCGCGGCGATGGAGCTCATCGAGACCGCGCTGAAGGTCTGCGAGGCCCGCAGCAGCGAGTTTGTGATCACCCCGGCACCGACGCAGCGCCTCCCGGCTCTGCATTCGGACATGGTCCCGCGCCCCGCGCCCCTCCGCGGCAATCTGGGCCTCTTCCTCGGCTGAAGACCGCTCTTCGCGCCGGCGTGCCACCTCTCGGGCAGCCGAAAGCGCCTGTTCGAGGCGCCGGAGCCAATCCTCGGCAGCATTGACCTCCGCTGCCAGAGCCTCCTGGCGAGCCCCCTTGTTGCTGACTTGATCGCAGACCCGGGCGAGCTGATCCTCGGCATCTGCCAGCCGCTGCTGCACTTTGCGTTGTGCTTCCTCCGCGTCCGCCAGGCGGCGTCGCAGTTCCTCGGCACGTTCGCGGGTCGCCAGGAAGGCCGCGGCAAACATGGTATGCCCGGCCTCGAATACGCCACCGATCTCGCGCTCGAGCCGCTGCGCCTCCTGGACCTCGGTGCGTGTACGCCGGCACGCATCGAGGTTGGCCTTCATGCGCTGCAAGGTGTCGGCGAGCCCGGTCTCTTCCTTCAAGAGGAAAGACCGCAGCTCCGAGGTGAGCGCGCGCGAGATACCGCCCGTCATGCTGGTACGCAGCATCTCGTTGAGCTTGTTACGTTCCTCGTCCGTGCCCAGGCGCAGCGGCGTGACACCGTGATCGAAAAGAGCAGCAAAGTAGTCACGCGCGGTGCCGAAGACCTGTATGCGCCCGCCGAGGCGCGCGGCGTTCTCGCGCAGTTCACCCAGCTCGGGAACGACTTCGTGGTCCCCTTGAGATAGCAAGAGCACGTCTTGCAGGCGGACATCCGCGTCGAGACCCGAGATAATGAACGGCGTCGGCTCGACCGAAGGCTCGCCCTTCCTCTCCAGGTGCACGCCCGCAATGAGCCGATGATCGGGTGCGAGGGCGAAATCGATGGCCGAGTAGGCAGGCCGGCCAGGCTCACCCAGGCGTCCCCAGATCCCCTTGTCACCGCCCGTCGCGCCGGTCTCTCCCAGATTGGTGAAGCGCAGTCGAGACATGTCCGGCAGGAGCACGACGTAGGCCGCAATCATCACCGTCGTCTTGCCGGCGCCATTGGCCCCTTCGAGGGCAGTCACGTGCCGGTCGATGAGATACCGCTCGTAGAAGACCCCCTTCCAGTTGACGAGCACGAGGGCCTGGGCACGCGTACGGCTCATACGCCCATCTCCTCTTCGTCCTCGTCCTCGGTTCCATTGGCATCTTGGCGCGCGTCCTCTTCGTCACCGTCACCAAGGACAATCTCACCGCTCTTGACCAGTCGTTCCAATGCGGCTTGCGGTTCGCTCAGGTCACGGACCGGCTCCGCAAATCGCATCAACGCGGGACGCAGTCGCAGCATCTCCTCGTCGACCACGTCAATGAATCCCAGGTCGGCAAGCCGGCGGAGAGCCTCCGCAACCTTCGAGCGCACTCTCTCTGCGGCCACGCGTTCGTCGAACTTCCTTTGCCGTGGGTTGAGGGTTCGGACAAGCGTCTCCGTCCCCAACAGCCCCGAAAGCCTGTGCAGAAGCACCTCGCGCCGCACCATGCCGCCGTGCTGCAGGGTGGCGGGATCCAGGTACATCAGCGCGAGGGTCTGGCCGACGAGCATCTCGCCTGCGGATAGCTGGCGCCGACCGAGTCGGTCTCCGGAGGGCAGCAGATAAAAGTACCCGTCCGCCCGCTGCACCAGCTCACAGCCGAACCGGCGGTAGAACGGCTCGAGACGGTCGAGGGCATCGACGAGGTAGTCGTACGCGGTGCCGTCGTCGCGTCCGACGTGCCGCCCACGGCGTAGGGCGAGGTCCACTTCCGGGAAGTGCTGGTCGGCAATGACCTCTTCGAGGGACTGAAAGCCGGAAGCCGTCACCGCGCATCCCCCGCTCTCGGCAGATCCCAATCCTCCAGCTCCAGGTTTGGCTCGACGGGCCGCCACGATCGCTCGTAGGTGCTGCGCATCCGGGTGACTCGAGCAAGCACGTCGGCGACGCGCCCCGTCATCACGTAGTGCTGGTGAGGCGGGAACTTGGGTAGCACCCGTTCGGTAACCTCGGCCAGGGACTCAGCGCCCGCAGCCAAGGCCTGTGCGACCAGATTCTCGATAGCCAAGCCTGCATTTTCGGGATCGACGAGATCGGGAGGGGCCTCCCGGTCCGTGCGTGGCCTGGCTACAGGCGGCCGCTCTACCCTCGACTCGAGGGGGCGAAGCAGTCGGATCGACGGCGCTGCTGCCACCAGCAAGTGGAACCGTGCGGATGGCCAGCTCGCGACCTGGTCGCGTAGTCGCTGGCTCAAGGCCCGGTCCGGGTCGAGGCGCACCACGTCGCGAAGATAACGATGGACGTACTGATAGTAATCCGACCACGCGCGCTGCCGTGCGCCGCCCCAAGCCGCGATGCGATCGACATGTTCGATGACGCGTTGCACAGCCTCGTCGGACTCTGCCTGCTCCGCGTCAGAAGCCAAGGCCTGAATCTCTTGCAGCAGCGCGACGAAGTGATGCGTATCGCGGAGCAGTACTTCGTTGAGTTCTCGCAGCGTATCGGTGGTCGTGTCGAGCAGCGACTGGCATCGCGCGACCGCACCGAACCAATCCGCCTGCAAGAGATTGGCGATCTCCGCCTGCACCTCTTCCTGCTGGGAATCGAGCCCGCGCTGCCGGCGCTCGATGCCGCCAACAAGATCGCCAACGGTTACCCGCAACGGAGCCACCACTCGTTCCCGCCAACTATCCTCGGTGTCAGCGCGCCTGGCTGCTGCGAGGATCTCGGCGAGCTGGGCCCGTAGCGTGCCAGTGAGCAGGGTCAAGCTCTCTCGTGTGAGTGCTTCATCCGCGAGGAAGTACTCGACGACGGCGGCGGCCAGTCGCGTCAGCGTGTACTCACCGGAGCGAACGATGCCCGCGCCGTCTACCCGGGCCAGCATGCGCTGGTCGCGAAGCCGTTGGATGGCGTGCGTCGCGCGCTTGCGCGGTCGTTCCGCGCCCGGGTCGACCACGTCGCATATCTGCTCGAACATGTCGATGAGCACGTCCTCTTCGAAAGACGCCAGCGCGGCCCGATCGGCTCGCAGGTAAAGGCCTGCAAGGAAGCACAGGTCGAGCGTTTTCAGATCCAGATTGATCCGGTCACGCGCGAGGGCGGCAATGAGGCGGCTCGAATCAGACGGCATCAGCGGTTCCTGCCGATCTTCGCTGCGGCGATTGCGCGGGCCAGCCGGTCGTCGTCGACAGGAAACGACTGGCTGAGGAGCCAAATGTCATAGAAATCCTTCATTCGGCTGTGCGCGCGTCCCAGCGCCACCATCGCCTGGAATTTCTCTGCGATCACCGTTTCCCGGGCATAGGCGCGTAGGCGAGGTGCCGATGTTCCTGATCTCCCTAGGCATTGGCGGTCAGCGCCTCGAGATACGGCCTGATGACCGTCGACACCCCGCCCTTCTCGGCTTGACGAGCGATTTCCGCAGGGGTTGCCTTACGTTGCCTCAGCGCCTCCTGAAGCCCTTCGATCGCGACGGACAGACCCACCTTGCCGCGATGCCGGAAGCAATCCGCCACCGTCTTGGCCGCGCCAAAGACTTTGACGGGCACACCTTCGATCGCGTGCGTCTCAAAGCCCTCTCTCAGCAGACGGTCTGTGAAGCGCACAATGCGAATGCCCGCGCCGTTGCGCTGCGGTGCCCAGTCCTTGGGCCCGATCGCCATCCAGACTTTTAAGGGCAGTTGGTCCGTTAGACCGTGGAATGCCAGCGCCGAGATGAGGCAGACGACGCCCTTGGGCACCCGCTTCGCGGCCTCCGCCAGGCTGTGGTTCGGATCCAGGTCGGCGTCTGGCAGCTGATAGACGCCCCACGACAGGCGGATGACCTCACCGGCCCGCTCCATACGACTCATGGTCGCCGCCGTCACTCCGGCCTCGCGCAGCTCGACCAGACGCATGATCCCCCATTCCCTTAGAAGGGCTTGAGCCAGCTCACGCTGCGATCGGAGTTTCGTCATTGATACAAATACTTGATGCATAGACCCTATGTACCGAGGATTTGTATCATCTATCCGTGCGGCGCGCCACCCTCGTGAACTCTGGCAGGCCAGGACCGAGCCGCGTCCCGGCGACCCGCTCGAGTGGACGCGCGATGGCACCCTGCGGAAGCGGGCCCGTTCGCTGCCGAGGCCTCCGGCCATGGATCGGCAGCCAGCCCATCGCCGAGGTGAGCGCCCCCGAGCTGCTACGTGCGGCACCTCCCGAAACAAAGACGCCCAGCCGAAGCCGGGCGTCTTGATCGGGCACCCACCGACCCGAGGGTCGATGGCTTGTTACCGATAGTCCCCACCATCGGAGCACCCTGATACATTTGTTATCTTAATGGGTAAGCAATTCATGGACAAGCACCCGAGGGAGGGGAGATGGCATACCGTCTTGGGCTGGACGTAGGCACGGCATCGATCGGATTGGCCGCCTACGAACTGGACGAGACCGGAATACCCACCGCCGTTTCTTATCACGCCGTTCGCATCTTCAAGGAGCCTTTATTGCCCGCCAAGCAGGGCGGTGTGGGCAAGCCAAAGAAGGCGGCGCGCCGTCTGGCGCGCCAGAGCCGCCGCCAACACCAGCGGCGCTGCCGCCGCATGCGGCGAATTGCCCGGCACGCCCCGCTCCTCGGCCGCGATCCGGAGCACCTGCCCAGCGTGCCAGGTAACGACATTCTGGAGCTACGCGCACGGGCGGCGAACGAGCGCATCGAGCCGCCCGATCTCCTCCGGGTCTTCCTCCACATGGCCAAACATCGGGGATATGCGGGCGGCTTCCGGGTGCAAGGCGAGGACGAGAACACAGGAGTTGTCGCGACGGGCATCGACAGGCTACGCGCGGCCATGCAAACGGCCGGAACCAACACCCTCGGTGAGTACCTGCTGCACCGCTATCGCCACGGTGAGACCACCCGCCTCAAGCGCGCCGGTCTCTACGCGCAACGCGCCCTCGTTGAAGACGAGTTGGTGCAGATCTGGCAAACGTAAGAGCACCACCAACCCGAACTCTGCGGTACCGATGACAGAGGTCGTCCGCTGCAAGCGCGTTTCCGGGAGGAAGTGTTTCGCCAACTCCCCCTCCGCTCTCCAGCACCCCTGGTCGGCCACTGTCCACTGGAGCCGTCGCTGCCCCGCGCACCCATGGCCCAGCCGGCGGCCCAGGCGTTCCGCATCGAGAAGCAGCTCGCCGACCTCCGCTGGGTGCCGGGCCGGCAAGGGACGCCCCTCACCGAACCGCAACGGAAGGAGATTCGCGCCCTCCTGGCCATCAGTGCCAAGGTCACCTTCGAGCAGATCTACAAGGCGTTGAAAAAAGCCGATTGCCCGCAGTCGCCGGGACGCTGGCTCAACCTTGCCCGCGGCGGGAGGGACGAGCTCACAGGCGACAACACCACCGCTGCCTTTCGCCGCCTCGAACTTCTCAATGAATGGCGCGCCCTCGACGAGGTCGACCAGATGCTGATCATCAACCTCCTGGCGGCGATGGGCTCCCCGGAGGTCTTCGACCAGCCGGGGTGGGAGACGCGGCTAACGCGCAAAGACGGCGAGCCACGCACACTGTGGACACCGGTCGTGGACTTCATCAACCGCATGGTGGCCACCGGCAAGTTGGGCCGCCTCTCCGCGATGAACTTCGACAGCGGACGCAGCGCGTACTCCATCAAGGCCCTGCACACGCTGACGGCGCTCCTGCGGGATCGCGGCATCGATGAACAGAACGCCTTGGAGGCGGCCTACCCCAAGGCCCACGACCCACCCGCCGCGAACCCCGCCGACCTGCCACCTCACAAGCCCACCGGCAACGTGGCGGTCGACGTGGCCCTGCGCCAGCTTCGCCACTCGGCAAGCAAGCGACTATCAGGTACTCGCGCACAGGGCATGCAACGACGCCAAGGGCGACCGAACCCCGTGGGAGGCGTGGGGAGACGGCCGCGAGACCCGGAGCGGTGGCGGATCGTAGAGGAGCGAGTGGAGCGGTTCCGAAGGAGACGCATCTACGGCAAGGCACGCCAGCTCCTCGCCCAGGACTTCGAACAAGAGGTGCTCGACGACGCGGCCATCGCCGGCTTCTCCGAACGGCAATTTCACGAAGGGGCGTGGATCGCCAGGTTGGCGGCCCAGTGGCTACAGCAGGTCTGTCGCGACGTCGTTGTCAGCCGTGGCCTGCTCACCGCCCACCTACGTCGGGTGTGGCGGCTCGACACGGTGATCCCCCAGGTGCGGCTGGAGGAGGATTTGCCGATCTTCGACAGGGACGAGGAGGAGATCTCCAGGGAGGACTTTGCGCGCTATCAGGATTCTGGGAGGGCCACCCGGCAGAGGAGCGCACCGACCGCAGGCTCGACAAGCGCGTCGACCACCGCCACCACCTGATCGACGCCTTGGTGATCGGCCTCACCACCCGCAGCCTCTACCAGCGGATGGCCCGCCACTACAAGCAGGTCACCGAGAGCGGCGACGGGAGGTTGCGGCTCTTTGTCGAGCCGCCGCTGCGCGAGGTGCGCAACCACGCCCTCAAGCTCGTCCGCGGCTGCAACCTGACTCACAGGCCGGATCGGCGCCCGGCGGGGCCGATGTTCAAGGAGAACGCCCTCGCCGTGGTATCGGGCGAGAATGGCGAGCGCTACTTTGCTCAGCGCAACGAGTTGACCTCCCCGCGGCCACCCGCGACTCAATCGATAACGTACGGCAACGAATCGCAGGCATCGTGAGCGATGCCACACGAGAGGTGGTTGCCAAGGCCTTCGAGGAGAGGATCGACCAGAAGAAACTGATGGCGGTGGAGGCATTGACGGAACTGATCTACGCCCCGGGTTACAAGACCAAGATCGGCCGTGTGCTCATCCGTGGCGACAAGGCAGATGGAGCGGTCGAGGTGACCCACCACAACCGACTCAGTCGCGCCCAGGGGCAGCCCTTGTACAAGCACCTCGCGCCGGAGGGCTACGCCTGGTTGGAGATCGAACCTTCCGCTCCGGAGGGAGAGTGGTTCCGACTCGTCGCATTGCACGAAGCCGCACGATCGAATGGCACACGGGGAGACAGTCAGGTACGCCGCTTCTACAAGGGCGACACGGTACGCCACCCGAAAGATGGGCGCCGCTACGTCATCCGGCAGAGCAAGAATGACCGTGGCATGCCAAGACTCGTCATGACGTTGGTCACGGAAACGGCGAACGGAGCCTGTCAACGATTTTGAGACAGCCGACACGAGAATTTACTGAGCCTCCTTCGGCGAGTGGTTCGGTGGGTTGATCCAGACTTCGGTGGGCATCGCGGGCGGCGTAGGGAGCCCGTGGACGAA
>Ga0326597_10005240_pt1 | contig 18025 bp, 19 predicted proteins | sample RVTome_12_FD_203789 | JGI IMG/M metagenome (GOLD analysis project Ga0326597, IMG submission 203789) | Soil microbial communities from uranium-contaminated site in the Upper Colorado River Basin, Wyoming, United States - RVT100D185 | ecosystem: Environmental > Terrestrial > Soil > Contaminated >... | reverse complement strand
GCCCAACTGCTCCGTTCACGTTTTATCGCATTAAGATTCGGACCGTACACGCCCACCTGGCGTCGTACAGGTGAAGGGAGTACCCCGCTGTGATCGAAGCCATCGCGACATATGTGATCGCCGGAGTGATCGGCGCCGCGGCCGGAGTGGGCGGCTATCTGCTCGTCCGGCGCAAGGCCCTGGCCGAGCGGCAGCGCCTGGCCGACGAGCAGGCCGGCCGGGTGAAGCAGAATGCCGATCGCGAGGCCGAGACGCTGGTCAAGGAAGCCAGGGTCGAGGCGAAGGATTTGCTGCTGCAGGCGCGCACCGCCCTGGAAAAGGAACAGAAGGAGAAGCGGGCGGAGTCGGGCGCCGTCGAGAAGAAGCTGTTCCAGCGCGAGGAACAACTGGAGCGGAAAGCCGGGTCGCTGGAGCGCGGCGAAGCGGAAGTGCAGAAGTGCGAGGCGGCGCTGGGGAAACGTGAAGCGGCGCTGGCTGCGGCGGAGGCCGTCTGCGAGCGCGCGACCAAGGAGCACCGGCAGGCGCTGGAGCGCGTCGCCGGCCTGACCGTCGAGGAAGCGAAGCGGCAGTTGATCGGGGCGATCGAAAGCGAGGCGCGGGTGGAGGCCGCCGGGGTCGCCAAGCGCATCGTCGACGAGGCGAAGGAAACCGCCGAGCGCGAGGCGCGGGACGTCATTGCGCGCTCGATCCAGCGCGTGACCCGCGATTACGTGACCGAGGCCACGCTCTCGGTGGTGCCGATCGCCAACGACGCCATGAAGGGCCGGATCATCGGACGCGAGGGGCGCAACATCCGCGCGATCGAGGCGGCGACGGGCATCGACCTGATCATCGACGAGACGCCGGAGGCGGTGATCATTTCCGGCTTCGATCCGCTCCGGCGGGAAGTGGCCAAGGTGTCGCTGGAACGGTTGATGCACGACGGCCGCATTCACCCGACGCGGATCGAGGAAGTCGTCGACAAGGTGAAGACGGACATCGAGAAGCTCATGATCGAGGAGGCGGAGAAAATCATCTTCGAGCTGGGGCTGTCGGATTTCCATCCGGAAATCGTGAAGGTGCTGGGGAAGCTCAAGTACCGGACCAGCTACGGGCAGAACAATCTCTACCACGCGCGCGAAGCGTCCTACATCTGCGGGACCATGGCCGCCGAGCTCGGGCTCGACATCCGGCTGGCCAAGCGCGGCGCGTTGTTGCACGACATCGGCAAGTCGGTGAGCCATGAAGAAGAAGGCACGCACGCGATACTGGGGGCCGACATCGCCAAGAAGTACGGCGAATCGGTCAAGATCGTCAACGCGATTGCGGCGCACCACGAACAGGTGGAGCCGCTCTGCCCCGAAGCGGTGCTGGTGGCGGCGGCGGAGGCCCTGTCGGCGGCCCGGCCGGGCGCGCGCCGCGAGGCCCTGGAGTCCTACGTGAAACGGCTGGAAAAGCTGGAGTCGCTGGCGACGGGATTCAAGGGTGTTCAGAAAGCCTACGCGATCCAGGCCGGCCGCGAGATCCGCGTGATCGTCCGGCAGGAGGAAGTGACCGACTCGGAATCGTCGCTCATGTCCCGGGACCTGGCCAAGAAGATCGAGCAGGAGCTGACCTATCCGGGGCAGATCAAGGTGACCGTGATTCGTGAAAGCCGGTATACGGAGATCGCAAAATAGGCGAGAGGCAATAGGCTATGGGCTATAGGCTGGAAAGACCAATCTTCCGCCCATTGCCTATCGCCCATCGCCCATAACCGAGGATTTATGAAAGTTCTTGTGATCGGCGACATCATGGGCGAGCCGGGACGGCGGGCGGTGGAGCGCCGGCTGCCGAAGCTCGTCGCCCAGCACAATATCGACCTGGTCATCGCCAACGGCGAAAACATCGCGGGCGGTTTCGGCATCACGCCCGAGCTGGCCCACGAACTGTTCGAGTGGGGCGCCTCGGTCATCACCACGGGCAACCATGCGTGGGATAAGAGAGAGATCATGGAGTACATCCGGCACGAGCCGCGTCTGCTCCGCCCGGCCAACTATCCGGACGGCGTGCCCGGGAAGGGCTCGATCGTGGTGGAAACGGCAGGCGGGGAGCGCCTGGCCGTGCTCCATCTGATGGGCCGCGCGTTCATGCCGACGCTGGACTGTCCCTTTCAGGCCGCGCGGAGGGAACTCGCGAAGCTCAAGCAGGAGACGGCCGCCATTGTCGTGGATATGCACGCGGAGGCGACGTCGGAGAAGATGGCCATGGGCTATTTTCTCGACGGCGAGGTGTCGGCGGTCGTGGGCACCCACACGCACGTGCAGACGGCCGACGAGCAGATGTTGCCGAAGGGCACGGCCTATCTCACCGACATCGGGATGACCGGTCCGGTGCATTCCGTCATCGGCGTCAAGAAGGAACTGGTGATCGAAAAATTCCTGACGGGGATGCCCCGCCGGTTCGAAGTGGCGTCAGGCCCCGCCGTCTTCTGTGCCGCACTGATCGAGCTCGATGGGACGCTCGGCAAGGCGCTGAGCATCCAGCGGCTCCGCATTCCCGACTGAGCCCGTATTCTCGCCGACGCGCCCGACGCTGTGAACCGGGGATAACGCGCACTGTGCCCGACCGTCCGCAACGGATTCTCACCGTTTCCGCCCTGACCGCGCTCGTCCGAGATCGGCTGGAGAAGGAGTTCTCCGATCTCTGGGTGGAGGGCGAGGTTTCCAACCTCCGCACGCCGTCGTCCGGACACATCTATTTTACCCTGAAAGATGCGACCAGCCAGATTCGTGCCGTCTTGTTTCGCGGCGGCGCGCTCCGGCTGCGCTTCGCCTTGAAAGAGGGACTGCAGCTCGTCGTCCGTGGGCGCATGACAGTGTACGAGCCGCGCGGTGAATACCAGCTCATCCTGGATTATCTGGAACCGAAGGGGGTCGGGGCCCTGCAGTTGGCGTTCGAGCAGCTCAAGGACAAGCTCGCGCGCGAGGGACTCTTCGATCCGTCCCGCAAGCGCCCCCTGCCGTTTCTCCCCCGCCGGGTCGGCATTGTGACGTCCCTTTCCGGCGCCGCCATCCGCGACATCCTGGTGGTGCTCAAGCGCCGGTGCCCGATCCTGGGCGTGGTGGTGGTGCCGGTGCCGGTCCAGGGCGAAGGAGCGGCCCCCAAGATTGCATCGGCCATCCGACGGCTCAGCGTCTCGGGGTTGGTGGACGTGATGATCGTCGGCCGGGGCGGCGGATCGCTGGAGGATCTCTGGTGTTTCAACGAGGAAGCCGTCGTCCGCGCCATCGCCGCGTCGAAAGTACCGGTGGTCTCGGCGGTCGGGCACGAAATCGATGTGACGCTCTCAGATTTTGCCGCGGACTCTCGTGCACCGACTCCCTCGGCCGCAGCGGAGGCGGTCGCGCCGGTGCTGAGCGAGCTGGTCGGCGCGCTGGAGGATGGTTGGGAGCGGATGGCCCGGGCCGTCAAGGGCCGTCTGTTGGAACGCGCCGCCCAGCACATCGATGAGGTGACGGCACGGATCGCGCATGTCGTTCAGGCCCTGCTCGCGACGCTCCAGCGCCGGGTCTCCGAGCACCGGCGCGAACTCCAGGCAGTGAGTCCCGTGGAACGCGTGCGTGCGGCCTCCGTCCTGCTCCCGCAACTCACCAGGCGCGTGGGACAGAGTATGGCGGTGCTGCTGGCTGTGAAACGGCAAGCCCTGCGGGCAACGGGGGCTGCGCTGGACAGCCTCAGCCCCCTGGCCGTGCTCGCGCGCGGGTATGGCATCGTGCAGACGGTGCCGGACGGCACGGTGGTGAAACGCGCGCGGGATGTGTCGGTCGGCGACGAAATCCTGGCCCGGCTGGCAGATGGTCGCCTGCTGTGCTCCGTGCGGAAAATTCTTTCCGATTCGTAGAGTGGCAGTGGCTCTTAACGGTTGCGCCTCTCTGGAGGCGTCCGTATAATAGGCCTGTGCGCGGCGGGTGAGGAGGCTGTTCCGATGGCTGCGGTCAAATTTGAACAGGCGATGGCCCGGCTCGAGACGATCGTCTCGGAGCTCGAAAAGGGGGATCTCTCGCTGGACGACTCGCTGAGGATCTTCGAGGAGGGCATCAAGCTGTCCAAAACCTGCCTCAAGATGCTGGATGACGCCGAACGCAAGGTCGAGATTTTGATTCAAGACAAGGACGGGCGGAAACGCCTTCGCGCGCTCTCGTTGGAAGAGGACGAAGACGAGCCCGCCCATTCCACCTGACGCGCTGCTCAGTTGCCTTTCCTCAGTTCCTCATGGCTCGGAAAAGATCAACGGTTCGAGATCGGTTGGATCGCGTGCTGGTGGCCCGCGGCTTCGCGTCGAGCCGCGAGCAGGCCAGCCGGATGATTCTGGCCGGCGCCGTCCGGGTCAATGGGGTCCTGACCGACAAGCAGGCGGCCCTCGTGCCGGCTGAAGCCGCAATCGACGTCGTGACGGGAACGGCGCCCTATGTCAGCCGCGCTGGCGGCAAGCTGGCTGCGGCGCTTGATGCCTGGGCGGTGGACCCGGCCGGGCTCGTCGCCATGGATGTCGGCGCGTCCACCGGCGGGTTCACCGATTGCCTACTGCAACGGGGCGTGCGGCGGGTCTATGCGGTGGACGTGGGCTACGGGCAGTTGGATTGGAAGCTGCGCCAGGATCCCCGCGTCGTCGTGCTCGACCGGGAGAACATCCGCTACCTGGAACGTGCGGCGGTGCCGGAACCGGTTGATCTGGCCGTGATCGACGTGTCGTTTATTTCCCTGACCCTCGTGCTCCCCTGCGTGGCGCCGTTTCTTGCGCGGCCGGCGAGGGTCATCGCGCTCGTCAAACCGCAGTTCGAAGTCGGCAAGGGCCAGGTGGGGCGAGGGGGGATCGTGCGTGACGAGGACCAGCGGCGCGCGGTGAGCCAAAAAATTATGGCCTGCGCGGCGTCGCTGGGGTTCCGGTCGTTCGGCGTGCTGGATTCGCCGGTGCCGGGGCAAAAGGGCAATCGCGAAATTCTCGTGGGGCTGCATTGGGCCGGCACGTCGCCCGCAACGAGTTCGGCATGATGCAGCGGAGGCACACGTGAAAATTCTGGTCACCGGAGGCGCCGGGTTCATCGGATCCCATGTCGTCGATCGTCTCGTGCAGGAAGGGCACGAGGTCGTCGTGGTGGACAATCTCTCAACCGGCAAGCGCCGGAACCTGAACCGCGCGGCGGAATTTTACAAACGGGACGTGCAGGGTTCACGCATGGAGGGCGTGTTCCGGCGGGAGCGGCCCGTCGTGCTGATCCATTTGGCGGCGCAAATGAACATCCGGCGGTCCGTCGAGGATCCGCTGTTCGACGCGCAGGTTAATATTCTCGGCACGCTCAACGTGCTGGACCAGGCGGTCCGGTATGGCACGCGAAAAGTCATCTTTGCGTCGTCGGGCGGCGCCATCTACGGGGAACAGGACGTGTTTCCCGCGCCGGAGTCGCACGCGACCCGCCCCCTCTCGCCTTACGGCATCAGCAAGCTGACCGGGGAATATTATCTGGCCTATTACCAGCGGGTGAGCGGGATTCAATACGTGAGCCTGCGGTTCAGCAATGTCTACGGCCCACGCCAGGATCCCTTCGGAGAAGCCGGCGTAGTCGGTATTTTTGTCCAGAAAATGCTCGCCGGAGAGCAACCCGTCATCAACGGCAACGGCCGGCAGACAAGGGACTTCATCTACGTGGACGACGTGGTGGAGGCGCACATGTCGGTGCTGGGCAAGAGCATCCAGGGCGTCTATAACGTGGGGACGGCGCACGAGACGCCCATCAACGAATTGTTCGGGAAGCTGTCGGACCTGACCAAGTCGGGGTGCAAGCATCTCTACGGTCCGGCGAAGAAGGGCGAGCAGGCCCGCAGCGTGGTGGATGCCAGCAAGCTGCGACAGGAACTCGGCTGGGAGCCGCGGGTGTCGCTGGATGAGGGGCTGGCGCGCACGGTGGAGCATTTCCGCGCGCAGTGAGTCGGAACGCTTAATAGCGCGGGACCTTCGAGTCGACGTGCAGGGACCAGGCATCGATGCCGCCCACCAGGTTCTTGACGCTCTTGAATCCCTGCTGTTGGAGAAAGGCGGTGGCGTCGGCGCTCCGCATCCCATGGTGGCAATGGCAGACGATTTCGGCGTTGCGGTCGAGCTTGTCCAGGGATTGAGGGATGGTCGCGAGCGGGATCAGGATCGCCCCTTCGATCTTGGCGGTGGCAAATTCCCAGGGTTCTCGGACATCGACGAGGACGATCTTGTCGCCTTGATCCAATCGCGTCTTGAGTTCCTGAACGGTGATGGTAAATGCCATGTGCGCGGCCTCCCTCTGAGCACGGTCTCTCTGAATGCTCCGTCGGTGTTCTCCCGACCAGCCGTATCATAGGGGGCCGGTTGCGAAGCTGTCAATTGGATGTCCGGCGAATGTTGGGCCATTTGTGGCGGGCCGGGAATAAAATATGGGAGCTGGTTGGGATGCAACTGGCGGGAATCTGAGAGTATGAAGAGGCAGGACGCAAGAAGGGGGCAGGGCCGGCGGGCGATTGTGGTGCTGGTGACGGCTGCCTCGGAACGACAGGCTGTTCGAATCGGGCGGGCCCTGGTTGGGGCCGAGCTGGCAGCCTGCGTCAATATCGTGCGGGGGATCCGCTCGATCTTCCGATGGGAGGGAAAGATTTCAGAGGATCGGGAGGTCCTTCTGATCATAAAGTCTCGGGCGGATTTGTTTGACCGCCTGGCTGAAGAGGTCAAGCGGCTCCATAACTACCAGGTCCCGGAGGTGATCGCGTTCCCGATTGAGTATGGAGCTGTTGATTATCTGGCCTGGATACTGAAATCAACACGCAAGCCGTTGAAATGAAAAGGTTAATAAAAATACAAAACCGTTGACCCTAGTGGGAAGTTTGGGTAGACTTACCACTTGCTTCACCTGATTTGATGGTTCGGAATAGGAGCCGCACTGGATAGGGAAATGGATTCGACGGATAAAAAACAAGAGCCCGATGCCTGTACCATTGTAATATTCAGGGGCGCCAAGTCGGCCCCCCTGCGTGTTAGCTTTTCAGGCACGACCGTGAAGCGGCTGAAGCTCCTTGGACTGGGGCTTCTTGTGGCCCAAGGCCTCTTTCTCACCCACTACGTGATTCAGTCCACCCAAGTCTGGGAATTAAACGTCCTTCGGGAAGAAGCAGTAACGCTGCGCGGCCAAACCACCTCGTTTTCAGTTTCGCTCGATGATCTCAAGCGCCGCATGCTGGCCATGAAGGAGATCAACCAACGGCTGCGGATCATGCTGGGGATCGACGACCAGCGGCCCTCGGACATGATGAGCGGCAAAGGCGGCAACGAAGTGCCCATGGACGAGGGACAGCCGATTCTGCAAGGTGTTCCAACCGTCGCCCAGCCGGTCGGCCTTCAGGACCCTACTCCGAGCGAGGCGGCGGCGAATGGGGACATGCCTCTGGCCGAAAAAGTTCAACAGGACATTGCCTGGCTGGATCGTCATTCCACGGTTGAAGAACGGATTCTGGAAGAATTGATCGAAGCGGCCAAGGACAAGTCGGCACGCTGGGCCGCCACGCCTTCCATCTGGCCGGTCCGCGGCTGGGTGACATCGGGATTCGGCGCCCGCGTATCCCCCTTTACCGGCCAACTGGCCATGCATGACGGACTCGACATTGGTGCGGCGCCCAGTACCCCGGTCCTGGCTTCGGCCAACGGCCACGTGAGGGCAGCCGGTTTTGACGCCAAGATGGGCAATCTGGTTCTGATCGATCACGGCTACGGGGTCCAAACGGAATACGGCCACCTGTCCAAGCTCCTGGTCAGGCAGGGGCAGAAGGTGAAACGCGGGGATGTCGTCGCGTTGGTCGGCAGCACCGGCCTCTCCACTGGGCCGCATCTCCACTACATGGTCAAGGTCAAGGGCCAGACCGTCAACCCGCACAACTACATTCTCGACTAGCGCCGTCTCAATTCCGTCTATTCCTCTTCCGCCATCGCTCCTTTCACGGCTCCCTCCCTATGCTATACTGCGCGCATTCCCTTCCACGCCACCACGCACCGCATATGATGTGAGAGTCCCCTCGTGACGGCCCGCCCCATCCTTGAGATCAGCAGGCAACTGGGTTTGCAGGAGGACGAGCTGATCCCGCACGGCCCTTACAAGGCGAAAGTGTCGCTCGATGTCCTGAATCGGCTTGCGGAGCGCCCCGTCGGACACTACGTGCTCGTCACGGCGGTCAATCCCACGCCGCTCGGAGAAGGCAAGACCACGACGGCGATCGGATTGGTGATGGGACTCTGCCGTCTGGGCCAGCGGGCCGTCGTCACGCTGCGGCAGCCGTCGCTGGGGCCGGTGTTCGGGATCAAGGGCGGCGGGGCCGGCGGCGGCCGCGCCTGCATCGTCCCCATGGAAGAGATGAACCTCCATCTCACGGGAGACTCCCATGCGGTGCAATCGGCGCACAATCTGCTCGCGGCGTTCATCGACAATCATCTCTTTCGGGGCAATGCCCTGGGCCTGGATCCGGATCGATTGACCTGGCCGCGGGCCGTCAGTGTCAGCGACCGGTCGCTGCGGCGTCTTCGGATCACCGGCAAAGACGGGGCAGAGCGCGAGGCGCGGTTCGTCATCACGGAGGCCTCTGAGGTGATGGCGATCCTGGCGCTGGCGGGCAGCCTGAAGGACTTGCGCGCCCGGCTTGGCAGGATCGTCGTCGGGGAGGCCCGGGACGGACGCCCGGTGACGGCGGACGATCTGCGCTGTGCCGGCGCGATGGCGGTCTTGCTGAAACAAGCGCTCTGTCCCAATCTCATGCAAACGGCGGAGGGGACGCCGGCCTTCGTCCATGCCGGGCCATTCGGAAACATTGCGCACGGCAATTCGTCCGTGCTTGCCGACGTGCTGGCCCTGCGCTGCGCCGACTATGTCGTGACGGAGACCGGCTTCGCGAGCGAGCTGGGCGCCGAGAAATTCTTCAATATCAAATGCAGGGTCTCCGGCCTGACGCCCAATGCCGCTGTCATTGTCGTAACCTTGCGGGCACTCAAGTATTACGGCGGTGGAGGGGAGATGACATCCGGGCAGCCGGTTCCCGCAGGGCTGGCCGGCCCGAACCGCGATGCGCTGGCCAGGGGATTGGCGAATCTTGAGGCGCACCTCGCCAACGTGCAGGCGCACGGGGTTCCCGCGGTCGTCGCGGTGAACGCGTTCGACCAGGATCCGGACGACGAATTGCGTTGGGTGTGCGAGCAGGCGGTGAAATGCGGGGCGGCCGAGGCGGTGGTCACCACGCATTTTCGTGACGGGGGGAAGGGATCTGAACCGCTCGCCCGGGCCGTGATGAGCGCCTGCCGGAAACCGAAGCGGTTCGCGCCGCTGTATGATGCGGTGTGGCCGATCAAGCGGAAAATCGAAACCATTGCCACGCGCATGTACGGCGCCGCCGGAGTCCGCTACGATGCGCAGGCGGAACGCGACATCGAGCGGGCGGCCCGATGGGGGTTCGACCAATGGCCCATTTGCATGGCCAAGACGCCGCTGTCGCTGTCCCACGATCCGGCACTCAGGGGCCGGCCGTCCGGATTTACCGTTCCGATCAGGGAACTCCGCATCCTGGCCGGCGCCGGGTTTCTGACGGCTGTCTGTTCAGGCATCGAACTGCTGCCGGGCTTGCCGACGCATCCGGCCGGCGAGCACATCGACCTGGATCCTGAGACGGGAGAGATTGTGGGACTGTTGTGAGGGGTAGAGGGATAGCGGGGTATGGGGGTAAGGGGAAAGAGTCGTTTGGTCAGGGGCTGCGCCCGTTATCCCGTTAACCCTATACCCCTGTTGGATCAGCGTTGCTTGAGGTATTTGAGAAATTCCGAGTCGGGGGTCAGGACCATCGTCGAGTTTCGGCTAAAGGTTTTCTTGTAAGCTTCCATTGAACGGGTAAATTCAAAGAACCGGGGATCCTGGCGATAGGCCGAGGCGTAGGTCTTGAAGGCTTTGGCATCCCCCTCGCCCCGGATCTGCTCCGCTTCCTTGTACGCAGTGGCCAGGAGAATCTCCCGGTCCTTTTCGGCCTCCGAGCGAATCTTTTGCGCCTCTTCGGCGCCTTCGGCTCGGTACTGCTTGGCCTGCCGCTCGCGTTCCGCCTGCATGCGGGCGAAGACCGCCTTTTCGTTCTGTTCCGGAAGGTCGGCGCGTTTGATCCGGACATCCTCAATTTCGAGCCCGTAGACGGCCGCCTTTTCGTTGGCGCGCTGCGTCACGATCAACATGATTTCAGAACGTGTCTTGGACACGATATCGGGAAGGTCGTGCCGTCCCAATTCGACCCGCAATTCGGAGTAGATGATGTCGTCGAGGCGGCGCAGGGCGTTCCGCTGGTTCTGGAACGCCTGGAACACTTTCAGGGGATCGACGATGCGCCACTTGGCGAAGTTATCGATGAAGAGGGTCTTTTTGTCCTGCGTGATGACTTCCTGCGGGGACGAATCATAGTCCAGCAGCCGTTTGTCGAAGTAGGTCACGTCCTGGATGAACGGCACCTTGAAGTAGAGGCCGGGCGCGGTGATGTTCCGCTTCGGTTTGCCCAGTTCGACCACGATGGCGGTCTGGGTGATGTCCACGACGAACACCGGCGACACGCCGAGCCCCACCAGCAGCACGGCGACGGCCAGGAGGGCGAGAATGAGGCCTTGCTTGCTCATCGCTTCTTCTCCTCCCCGGCAGGCTGCGCTTTCATCCGGTCGAGCGGCAGGTAGGGGAGCAGCCGCTCCGAGACCTTTCCATCAATGATGACTTTCTCGACGCCGCCCAACACCTCTTCCATCGTTTCGATGTAGATGCGCTTGCTGATGATGTCCTTGGCCTGCTGATACTCCTTGAGCGTCTTGATAAACCGGGTGGCTTCGCCTTCCGCCCGCGCGAGCCGCGCCTGGGCATAGCCCTTCGACTGGTTCACCATCTGGGCCGCTTCGCCCTTGGCCTTGGGAATGATGTCATTGCGGTAACCCTGCGCCTGGTTGATGAGTTTCTCGCGGTCTTCCTTGGCGCTTTGGACGTCTTTAAACGCGGCGGCCACCGCCTCCGGCGGGTTGACGTCTTTCAACTGCACGGCCGCGATCTGCACGCCTGCCTGGTAATCGTCCAGGATCCGCTGGATCAACGTTTGCGTGCCGTCCTGGATTAGCGCCTTGCCGGTGGTCAGGGCGTCGTCGATCTTGCTCTTGCCGATCACTTCGCGCATCGCCGCTTCGCCGGCCTTCTCGATCGTCTCCTCGATTTCATCGACCCGGAACAGGTAGTCTTTCGCGCTTTTGATCTTGTACTGGACGATGAATTCCACCGCGATGATATTCAAATCGTCGGTGAGCATCTGGGCTTCTTGCAGACGCACCTGCGCGCGGCCCTGCCGGTCGGTCCGGAAGCCGATCTCGATCCGGTGCAGCGCTTCGACCTTGGGACGGAGGACGGTCTCGACGAAAGGGATCTTGAGGTGCGGGCCCGGTCCCGCGGAGCGGACCACGTCGCCGAAGCGCTTGACCACGCCCTCCTCGTCCGGCGCCACGATGAACGTGCTCTGCCAGACGGTGATGACCAGGAGGGCCAGCAGCACGACGGACCGGATGCCCTTGGACGGCATCATCTGGCGCAATTGGTCCTGGGCCTGACGCACGGCATCGTCAATCGAGTCGCCTCGTTTTCCCCAGGGATCTTTCGGGTCCCAGACCATGTGACTCCTTCAATGACAGTGACACCTTAACAAACCTGACTGCATGGGAGCAAGACGAAGCCGCACGAAATCGGTTCAGGCCGTGGGTGGGGCCTGCGCTGGACGGCGGAACGGAAAGAACCTGATCGTTAGGCGGAGGCGGCGAGCAGGGTTCGGTCGGCGTTGAGGACGCGTTCCGGGACGGGCTTCAAGTCCCAGATCAGCCCCAACTGTTCCAGGAACAGGAGGCCGTAATAGGTGAGGTCGATTTCCCACCAGAAGAACCCCTGCCGGGTGGCGGCGGGATAATGATGGTGATTGTTGTGCCATCCCTCTCCCAGTGTGATGAGCGCCAGCCAGAAATTATTGCGGCTCTCGTCGCCCGTCTGGTACCGCTTCCAGCCGAACATATGAGTCAGGGAATTGATGGAGAAGGTGGCATGGGCCAGCACGACGGTGGAGATAAAAAAGCCCCAGATCAGCATTTGCGCGCCGCTCGTTCCCAACTCGGGGGCGATGCGGTTGAGCACGGTTCCGAACAGGAACATGCCGGTGCCCAGCAACGTCGGCACGAGCACGTCGAACCGGTCCAGGAATCGGAGCTCGGGGAACTTCGCCAGGTCGGGGACCGCCTTGAAGTCCGTTCCGAAGTTGGCCGGGTAGGTGATCCAGCCCAGGTGGCTCCACCAGAACCCGTGCTGGACAGGGGAGTGAATATCCTTTTCGGTGTCAGAGTACACATGGTGCTGGCGGTGATTGGCCGCCCACCAGAGCGGGCCGCGCTGCACGGCTGAATTCCCGATCACCGCCAGCACGAACTGGAACGGGCGGGACGTCTTGAAGGTCTTGTGCGAGAAATAGCGATGGTAGAAACCGGTGATCGCGAACATCCGGATCAGGTACATCGAAACGGCTGCCGCAACGGCCACCCAGCTCCATCCGACCCAAATCACCGCCAAACAGATGAGATGGACTGTCAGGAAAGGGAGCCAGCGGGTCCACGTGACCCACGTCGGGATGTGCCCATCCATGTAACGGCCGGTGAGAGAAGTGTCAAACCACTGCACGATTGCGATCATCGCGTGCTTCTTGCGCGTCCCCTTGATCAAGTCTTGCATTCGTCCCTGCTCCTTCGATTGGCCGGCCGCGTTTGTAGAGTTGTACTTATACCATTTCCCGAGGCGTGATGCTACGAAAAACAGGAGGGGAGGGCAGTTGGATGCCGGAAGGAGTCCCTACGTCACGGTCCCGCCGCATGAGGAGCCGGAACCGGCGGTGCAGCCATAGCAATGGTTGCCGGTGACGATGTGGCGTGTGTGCAGCCTGGCGGAATCAAAATCGCGAATGTGGCGTGGCGCGCCATGGTCCACGGGCAGGTCGAGCATCTGGTTGAAGTCACAGTCGTACAGGGTCCCGTCCCAACCGACGGAGAGGGTGTAGCGGCACATCACGCCGGCCGCCGCCGCCGGGTTGAACGCATTGGCCAATCGTTCCATGTACCCTTCGTAGTTGCCGCTGTCGACCAGAAATTCCAGGAAGCGGCTGATCGGCATGTTGGTGATCGTGTAGAGATGGTTGAAGCTGACGCCGTGTGTGCGCTGCAGTTCGCGGCGAAATTGCACTTCGACCGCCTCCTGCTTGGGCGGCAAAAACGCGCCGACAGGGTTGTAGACGAGATTGAGCGTCAACCCGCTGCCCTCGCGGCCGTAGCCCAGCCGATTGAGCAGTTGCAACGCCTCGATGGACTTGTCGAAGACGCCGTCTCCACGCTGGGCGTCGGTCTGGGTGGCACGAAAATAGGGCAGGGACGCAATCACTTCGACGCGGTGCGCCGCGAGAAATTCGGCCAGGTCGGCCTGCGAGGGGAGCAACAGGACGCTCAGGTTGCAACGGTCCAGCACGTGCCGCTTCAGTCGGGTCACCTCTTCAACCAGCCATCGAAAATTCGGATTGAGTTCCGGTGCGCCGCCCGTGATGTCCACGGTGGGAATGTCCGTCTTGGCCAGCATCGTCATGCACAGGTCGGCGGTCTCACGCGACATGCTTTCCCGCCGGTCCGGTCCGGCATCCACGTGGCAATGACGGCAGGTCTGGTTGCAGAGTTTGCCGACGTTGATCTGAAACAAGGTGATGCCGGTCGCGTGGAGCGGGTCCAGGCCGGCCTGGCGCATGGGTGCGTCGAACGGGGGGCAGGATTGCACCTGCGAGAGAATCCGGAGCTGCTCGGTGGCGGAGGCGAGCGGATTGTGGCGGCCCAGCAGCGTCAATGCCATGCGGACATCCTTGTCTGAAGCCGGCTCAACAACAACCACCCTCGGGCGCGCAGGACACCGATGCTCCGGTGACATCCTGCGAGGCCCGATTGATGACGGCGAAGTGTGGTTGGTAGTGCTCGTTCTGAAGCACCCGCAGGGTTTTCGAGCAGATCTCGAGGGGGGCTCCGCGGCGGAAGACATGGTGGTCGTCATCTTCCACCTCGGCGAAGGGGCCGGTGAAGATCGCGAAATCTCCCTTCCAGACGCAGGCCTTCTGCTCAGGCAGGACGGCCAGCCAGCGGGGATCGGACGGCTCAATCGATGCCGGCGACCCGGACAGCACGAACAGCTGCTGAAACAACGGTGCGCTCAACATCTGCTCCGTACGGGCATCGATCTGTCGGGGGACACCCCGCCGGTAGCTCTGCCCCAGTTCATCGACCACCCTGCTGAAGGGGCCCACCAGCGTTGCGAACTGGTTACGCGCGTTCGGTTGGACTGGCGGGAGCTTATATCCAGTCAGGGTGATGGAGAGAAACTGGATTCCGTCGATCCTTTGCCAGGGAATCGTCTTTACTTGATGAATGGCCAGAAATCCGGCCTCGACCATCCCGCCGATATAGTCGCCGACTGTCAGCGCGCCCGAGAGACAGTCGCCCCATTTTTCTGTGTTGTGGACAAGATATTGCGGGACGGTCTGATCCGACACAATGTCCGAGATGGTGAACCGCCCGCCGGGTTTCAGCGCGCGGAACATTTCCCTGAACACCTTGCGCTTGTCCGGGGCCAGGTTGATGACGCAGTTGGAAATGATCAGATCCGCGCTGCCGTCGTCCACCGGCATGGCGTCTGCCATGCCTTTGCGGAAGTCGACGTTGGAGGAGGGATGTCCGAGGTTCTTCGCCACGATTGGGGCGTTACGACGGGCGATTTCCAGCATCGTGTCGGTCATGTCGATGCCGATCACATGGCCGGTGGGGCCGACACGCCGCGAGGCTTCAAAGCAATCGATGCCACCTCCGGAGCCGATGTCCAGCACGGTTTCGCCGCTCCGCACCGTGTCCAGGCCGGCCGGCGTGCCGCAGCCGTAAGAAATCTTCAGCACTTCTTCAGGAATGAACGTTTTCAGATCGTTGAAATTGTAGCCGGTCGGGCAGCACATCTGCTCGCCAGTGGCGGCGGCCCTCGCGTAACGCTCGCTCACCTTCTGCGCAATGTCGTCAATCATGCCGGTCTCCGTGCGTGATGGGCGATGTTCATATACCGGACGGGTCCATGGGTGTCAACGGGCCGGGGTATCCGTTCGCCTTCCCTCATAAAGGTCGGGGCGGCCGCCTGTTCCTTACAACGTTCTGGCTGATTCGGAAAAGGGAAGGGGCCGTTTGCGCCGCCCAGGTGACGAGTTGCTCCGCGTCCTCGATGATATCAGCCGGCACTTCGTAATAGGTCTTGAGCGTCTGTTTGGCGTTGGGACGAAACGGTTTCATCCCGCGTTCACGATAGGCGGCCCGGCTCGCCTCGTCCGTTTTGAAGTAGAGCCGGCTCTTGTGGATGATCCCGAAGAAAACCTCGCCTTGATAGAGTCCGTAACCGCCGAACATGGAACGACAGGTCACGCCGCGCAGCCCGTTCAACTGATCCAGCACGAAGTCTTTGAAGCTGTCGCGCCCCCTGCTCATAGCCCGCTAGGCCGGTTTGCGCGCAGCCACCATCCGCACGGCGATGGGAAAGTTGATTCTCTCGCCACGCCGGTATTGCGTGGCAGCCTTGAGGATGAGCTGCTTCACTTCCTGAATCTGTTCGCGTGTGAGTTTCGCCATGAGGTTTTGGATCGGCGCGGCGAGCTCCGTCAGGCTCGTGTAGTACTCCTCGGTAGAGGCGTACGACCACTCCGCGAGAAATTCCTGTTCCGCCACGTCGGTGAAGCCGGCCTCCTGCAATAGGTCGGCGAGGTCTCCGGGTTTCGCGAGCCGGAAGATGCCGGGGGCGGTGGGGTCCGGCGGAGGCATCTCGACCACCTGTTTGATGGCTTCCATGGATAGACGGATGGATGGATTCTTATCCGGCGTGGACCACACGGCGGCCGCCAGCCAGCCGCCCGGCTTTAAAACCCGCGAGATTTCTGCGGCGGCTTTCGAAATGTCCGGCAGGAACATCAGGCAGAAGCGGCTCGTCACGGCGTCGAACGAGGCCGCTTCAAATGGAAGCGTGGTCACGTCGCCGGTGCGGAAGGTGACGTTCGCGAGCCCGAGCGCCGTCGCCTTGCGACGGGCCACATCCAGCATCTGTTCAGCAAGGTCGATCCCCATCACGCTGCCGTTCGGTCCAACCGTCTGCGCGGCCAGCACTGCGGGATAGCCCGTGCCGGAACCCAGGTCGAGCACACGCATGCCTGATCGGAGGCGGGCATCGGCAACCAGCCGGTGATTCAGGAACGCCATCTGCTCGTCGAAGAACCGGTCCCACTTTTCCCAGCCGCCGGCCACGCGGTTCCAGTCCTGGCGTTGACTTTCGATGATCTGTTCGGGCGTCGGTTGCGTCATGCGTCCTCTTTCTTATCGCGCCGGCTCAATCTCGTTCACCCGCCGCTCAAGGCGCAGATGATGTGGATTTGGTCATCGGGCCGAAGCGGTGCCTCCAGAGTCTGTTCCTGTGTGTCATTGACAAAAATCCGGATATGCGCTCGAATCGTGTCCTGCTCGGTGATGATGCGAAAACGCAGGCCGGGATAGCGCCGATCCAATGCCGACAAGACTTCGCCCAGGGTCCGGCCTTCGGCCTCCACCTCGCTCTTCTGTCCGGTATACGAACGAAGCGCGCTCGGGATGTGAACGGTCACAGCTCTGCTGCTTCCACAGAATAAATTTCCGGCAGATGGCTGGCCAGACACGTCCAGCGTACTCCGCCGGTGCGGCTTGCCCAAACCTCGCCGCTGGTCGTTCCGAAGTAGAGGCCGACCGGCTCGTGCGCGTCGGCCGTCATGGCCTGGCGTTTGACGGTCCACCAGGCCTGCGCCTTCGGAAAGTCTTTGCTCAATCGCGCCCACGTCTTCCCGGCATTGCTCGTCTTGTAGACCGCGGGCTTGCCGCCCGGGCTCACGCGCGGCCACACTCCCGAGCCGTCCATCGGGAAGACCCAGGCGGTATCGGGATCGCGCGGATGCAGCACCATGGGAAACCCGATATCGCCGATCCGTTTCGGCATGTTGTTCCCGATGCGCACCCACTGGTTCGACGGCCGGTCCAGCCGGTAGATGCCACAGTGATTCTGCTGGTACAACCGGTCCGGGTTGCCCGGACAGAGGCGGACACAATGGGGGTCATGGACGGCGATATTGGCCGGGTCGAAACCCTCGACCACGTCGAGCCCTCCTACGAGTGTCGTGAATGCCTTGCCACCGTCGAGGGACTCATGCACGCCGCCGCCCGACATGGCGAAGTAGAGGTGGGCGGGGTCGCGCGGGTCCACGATGATCGAGTGCAGTTTCGGTCCGTCCGGCGTGCCGTCCTGCACGGTGCCCATCCACTCGCGGTATTGCGGATCGTCGTTGATGTAGGAAAACGGTTCCCACGTGACGCCGCCGTCGTCTGAGCGGAAAAGTCCCTGCGGCGAGGTCCCCGCGTACCATGCATTCGGCTCGCTCGCATGCCCCGGCGTGAGCCAGAAGACGTGATCCACCACCCGGCCCTTCTCGCCCTCCGGCGCCTTTGGAAAGGCCGGCGGGGTCTTTGCTTCCGTCCAGGTCCTGCCCTGGTCGGTCGAGCGGAAGATCGTCGGTCCGAGGTGGCCGGTACGCGCGGCCATCAGCATCGTGCGCGGGTCGCGCGGATCGGAGATGAGATGATGCACGATCTGGCCGAGGAAGTGGGGGTGCGACAGTTTCCATGTCCGGCGGGCGCGATCGCCGCGCAATATGAAGGCGCCCTTGCGTGTGCCGATCAGCAGCGTGACCGAGCCGGTCGCTGGGTGCGGCGCAACCGTGGTTGTCGAGCGTGACATTTCTTTCCTCCTTTTTATGACTACTTAATCGTCTGCAGCGTCTCGCGGAGTTCCTTCAGCTCGGCGATGGACAAGTCGAGGTGCTGGTCGCGCTGGGGCTG